>WNGK01011093.1_pt1 | contig 15329 bp, 11 predicted proteins | sample 5400601 | NCBI WGS metagenome assembly WNGK01 (sample SAMN13153376, study PRJNA577476) | soil metagenome | isolation source: 60 cm soil or saprolite under Garry oak tree replicate 1 | place: USA:California | collected 2016-06-15
GGCAGCTGCGACATGTTGAGGGTTTCCGCAACGATCCCCTGCCCCGCAAAGGCCGCGTCTCCGTGAATAAGGAGAGGCAGAACTTTCCGGCGATGGTCGGTATCGTTACGAATGCGCTGACGCGCGCGTGCCGTTCCCTCGACAACCGGATCGACCGCTTCAAGATGGCTTGGATTACCCGAAAGCCTGATTTCAATTTGGGCGCCGGAACCAAGCTTTCGCACCGTGCGATACCCAAGATGGTACTTCACATCGCCATCCCCTGCGACCAGATCGGGAATGTAGTTTTCGGTGAATTCAGTGAAGATAACGTTGAGCGATTTCTTCAGGAAGTTAGCGAGCACATTGAGACGGCCACGGTGTGTCATGCCCATGCAAATCTCCGCAATGCCGGCGCCTGGGCATTTGTGAAGAATGGTATCAAGAATCACCATCAACGATTCAGCGCCTTGCAGCGAAAAGCGCTTCTGCCCGACGTAATGTCCATGTAAAAAGACTTCAAACGATTCCGCTTCCAGTAAGGTCCGCAGCAAAGCAACTTGGACAGCCCGAGGGGTTTCCGTTTTCGCCGGCCGCGATTCGAGACGGTGCAGCACCCAATTCCGGACCCGGGTGTTCTGGATGTGCATAAACTCGGAGCCGATCGAGCCCGCGTAGATGTTTTCCAACGCGGCGATCATCTCGCGCAGCGTCATCTGCCGGTTGCCGAAAAAGAATTTCGACGAAACGTGAAGATCAAGATCCTTTTCACTGAATCCAAGTTCGCGGAGCGTCAGCAGCGGATTTTCTCGCCGCCTGTCCGCCAACGGGTCAAGGCGTGCAATCGTGTGTCCGAGCGTGCGGTAGGCGTAAACGAGTCCGTCCACCCGCGACTGCAGCGAACCCTCGCGACCTTCGGCAGCTCTTGCGACCGCGCCATCTCGTTCAGGCAATTCCCCCAGCTCGAAGCCTTCGAAGAATGCAGCCCACCCTGAATCGACTGACTCCGGATTTTGTCGCCATCGCTTGTAATTTTCATCGAGCAAATCCAGATTTGCCCGAGTCGCCAAGGAAGACCACATACCAATTTTAATCTGCGACTATTACGCTGCTGGGCAAGTTGACAGTAGGAAGAGTGTTCCGTTACTTGCTGCGGCAAAATGCAGCCCCGTCGCAAATTTATTCTTACTCTCGCCGGAACCTGCGGGATTCTCTTCGCTAAACTGACAGGTGGGTTCGCGCAAGCCGACCCGGCTTCAGAGCCCGCGGTTTTGGCGCTCGCAAAAGTTTTGCCGGCAGTTGTGAATATCAATACCGAGCGCGTAGTCAGGAGAGCGGTGCGGGATCCATTTGAGGATTTTTACGCGCAATTCTTCGGCTACGATCGGGCCCGTCCGCGCGAAATTCGTCAGACTTTGCAAAGTCTGGGCTCAGGTTTCATTATCGATTCGGCCGGTTACATTGTCACCAATCAACACGTCGTCGAGCGCGCTGCGGATTTGAAAATTCAGGTAACGGCAAATGACGGCAAAACCTACAACGCGCACTATATCGCCGGCGACGACAAAACTGATTTGGCATTCATCAAGATCGACGCTAAAGCCGCATTCCCATTTATCAGCTTCGACAACATTTCGCCAAACCTACTTGGTGAGACAGTCATCGTAGTCGGCAACGCAGTCGGTTACGGCAGCTCGATCAGCCGCGGAGTTCTTAGTGCGGTTAAGCGCAATATCACCATCGAGAATACCGAATACAAGGATCTGGTGCAGACGGATGCGGCCATTAATCCGGGCAACAGCGGCGGACCAGTGATCGATATTTCTGGGCGTCTGGTCGGCATCAGCTCTGCGAAAATGGCTTTCACCCCGCAGGGTGTGCCGACGCAAGGACTGGGTTTCGCCATTCCGGCGGACGTAGTGCGCGACACGGTCTCCCGATTCAAGAAAATTGCGGAGAAAAATCCCACGACAAGCAAGCCGCCTATACCAAAGGAAACAACATCGACATCGAACGCCGAGCGGTTATTTGGGATGCAACTGCAGGATTTAAGCGAGGAATTACTAGATGCGCTCGGCTACGCGCGTCGCCACGGCGTTCTGATTACCGCGGTGGAACCAGGCGGTCCGGCAGATGAAGCGGGAATCGAACGCGGCCTTGTCATTTATCGCGTAGCCAAATACGAAGTGAAGTCTGTCAAACAAGTCGAGGACCTGTTAGGTCAGGCGCAAAGTGGAGCGAGCGTAAATTTTGCTATTGGGGTGATCCGCGCCGGCGGGCAAGGTGAGCAGGTTCAAACTTTGACAATGGCAGCGCGTTGACAAAAAAATTGGCAACGCAATCGCCGCTCGATTGTCTCATGGAAATATCGCAAAATGATTAAGGTTGAAAATCTGACCAAGCGCTACGCGGGCCAACCCGCGATCCAGAATTTGGATTTCGAAGTCGGTAAAGGCGAAATCATGGGTTTTCTGGGGCCGAACGGCGCTGGCAAGACCACCACCATGCGCATTTTGGCGAGCTTCATGCCGCCAACTTCCGGTCGCGCCACTATTGCCGGGTTCGATGTTTTTGAGCAGTCTCTCCAGGCACGGGCGCACCTCGGTTATATGCCGGAACATGTACCGCTCTACGCCGATATGCGGGTGACGGAATACCTCGATTACCGCGCGGCGCTCAAAGGGGTGCCACATCGCCGCGTCGCGGAACGTGTTGGGGATGTAAGGGAACTTTGCGGGCTGAAGGAGGTGGAAAAGAAATTAATCGGTACCCTCTCCAAAGGTTATCGCCAACGAGTAGGTCTGGCCGATGCGCTTCTCCACGAGCCCGATCTTCTCATTCTCGACGAGCCAACAATCGGTCTCGATCCAAATCAAATCCGGCAGGTCCGCGAACTCATCAAAAATCTCGGCAAACAGCACACGATCTTGCTTTCCACGCACATCTTACCTGAGGTCGAAATGACATGCAGCCGCGTCATTATTATTCACAAAGGACGAATCGAAGCGTGTGACACCCCGGAAAATCTGCTCGGCAGGATTAGGCAAGCTGGTGGTGTGGTGCTTGAGGCAAAAGTTGGACTCGACAACGGCACCGAGGAACTAAAGAAAATCTCAGGTGTCCGGAATGTAATTGAAGATGCCGACGGCGATTGGAAAATATTCTCATTGCGCGTCGAATCCGGTGCTGATGTGCGCGAGGAAATTTTTCGGCTAGCCACCGCCCGGCATTGGATCGTGCGCGAACTGACTCAGCGTAGAGCGACGCTTGAGGACGTGTTTGTCGAGCTCACACATCCCGACGCAGTTTGAGATCGATGTTATCGCGGATCTCGATCTAAAAGTTATGCGCAAATTTTATGCTCTGCTCTCCCGCGAGGTGCGCAGCTACTTTCACTCGCCGATCGCCTATATCGTCCTGATCTTTTTCCTCCTTATCAGCGGGGTGGACTTTTATTTTCAGATTTCATTCATGAACCAGCGCCAGGTCCAATACACGGTCCAGGAGGCATTTTTTAACTCCGTCTTCTTCTGGTTTGCCTTTGTTTTAATTTTTCCTCTCATAACCATGCGCCTGTTTGCAGAAGAATTTAAACTCGGTACGATCGAGCCGCTCATGACCGCACCCGTGCGTGACTGGCAGGTTGTGCTCTCGAAATTTTTTGGCGCGCTGATCTTTTATCTCATTCTTTGGGTCCCGCCCGCGTTCTATTTCATAATTTTTCAACAGATCACTGGACAAGCCGCCGCCCACTCGGCTGGAGCATACTCGGGTTCATATTTAATGCTTTTGCTGCTCGGGATGTTCTACCTCTCGATCGGTTGCCTCGCGTCTGTTCTCACTAGAAACCAGATTATTGCCGCGATCATTTCTTTCTGCGCGATTACGCTACTGTTCTTTCTCGGGCTGGTTCAATTCATCCTTCTGGATGTTAGCTCCGCCACGCGCGACTTGCTCGGCTACTTCTCCGCAATCGAGCATATGGGAACGTTCTCGCGCGGCGTCATCGATACGCGGCCGATCGTTTTCTACCTGAGCATGACCATTGTGATGCTGGCGCTCACGTATCAGGCATTCCAATCCCGCAAATGGAGGCTGTGACGAATGGCTAATGAGACGATAGAGCCAAGGCGTCCGAAAAAAATCCGTCGGATTCAGATCGGTTTCAACGTGCTTGCCCAAATCATTCTTATCTTGTTTCTCGCCGCGATGGTGAATTCCATCGCCTTTAAACATTACCAGCGTTGGGATTTCTCGCGCGATCAAAAATATGCGCTTTCGGACAAGACGAAGCGTTTCCTCCGCACAATCAAAGGCAAGATGCGGATCATCGTTTTCTTTTCTCCGAGCACACCGATTGCGGCCGACGTGCAAACTTTGCTGACGGAATATCAATACGCGGCAAAGGGGAAGATCGATATCGAATACATCGATCCGGAACGTAATCTTTCCCGGGCGAAAGAAATATTCGACAAGTACAAGGTTGTAAGCGACGAGAGTCTCCTCGTAATTGATTACGAAGGACGCAACAAAACTGTGAAAGCGTCCGAGATGGCGGAGGTCGATCAGAGCGGAATGGGCTTCGGTGAAGGTCCGCGCGTCACCGCCTTCAAAGGCGAACAGGCGATCACGAGCGCGATGATGGATCTGGTAGAGGGCAAGAAAAACGCTCTCGGTTACGTACTCGGTCACAAGGAGCCGCCACTTTCCGAAAACAGCACCATCTCGGTGCTGAAAACGTTCATTGAGAACGAAAATATCAAGTTCCAGGAGTTGAATCTTTTCGACGTTGAGACAGTTCCTGCCGAATTGAAGACGATCGTGGTTATTGGCCCGCAATACGATTTCTCCGATCGCGAAATGAAATTGTTACGCGATTTTTGGGACAAACAGGGACGGATATTACTTCTTCTCGATCCGGGGGCCAAGACATCAAAGCTAGACGCATTTCTTAACGAGCTGGGCGTGAAAGTGAACGATGATCGGCTGATGATTTTCCTGCGCACCGGAATCCAGGAGATGGCCCTTACCCGGGATGTACAAGCGCATTTTCTCGGAGGCAGTCCAATCACAAAACGACTGGCTGATGTACGCGCCCTGTTTTTCGGTGGCACATCCTCGCTTACGCTTGAGCCCGACCGCGTCCGCGCCGCCAATATCCGGATCGAGCCACTGATTCAGGCAGAAAAAGGCTACTTTGCGGAAAAAGATTACAATACCGACGATCAGGCGAAATTTCAGACCGACGCCAAGAAGGCTGGCGCTTCACCCACGATCGGCGCTTCTATCGAAAAAGGCGGTAGCGCGGACGAGCGCGTGCAGGTGAATTCGTCGCGGTTGGTCGTGGTGAGCAACGCGACGTTCGTTCAAGACAATGCGGTCACCCAAGATCAGCAGGCGCTCGATTTTGTCTCAGGCAGCGTGAATTGGCTCCTGAGTCGGGAGCAGCTTATCGGCATCGCACCGAAAATTCCAAAACCCCTCACTTTCAGTCTCAACGAAGACGCATTACGCAATCTACGTTGGATCGTTCTCGTGCTGATGCCCCTCGTTTTTGCGGCGCTGGGCACGGCGGTCTGGTGGAAGCGGCGCGTTTGATTCTTCGATTCGATTTATGAATTGGAGGACTACGCTTGTCTTAGCCGCGATTGCGCTCGCCGTTTTCGCCTACTTCAGATTCTTTGAGCTAAAACACCCGAGCACGGAAGAAGCAAAGCGCCAGGCGCAGAACGTCGTCAAGTTCGATCGAACCAAAATTGATGGCGTCATCATTCAAAATGGCGACGAAAAGATCGAGATACGACGCCGCGACAATAAATGGCGCCTCGAGACGCCGATCAAAGATCAGGTCGACAGTTCTTTAATCGAGAATCTGTTCTCGGATTTGGAGAGTTGGCAGAAGGACGCGACCATTTCAGCCAAAGAAATCGATGCAGACAAAAGCAAACTTAATGAATATGGCCTGAATAAACCAAAGCTGAAACTCAAGTTAATCGGTCAGGATCGACCACCGGAAATTTTGTTCGGGAAAGACGCAGCGCTCGAAGGCAAAATGTATGTGCGTTTAGGAGACTCGAAAGAGACGTTTCTCGCTGGACAATCCATCAAGAAGGACATCGATAAAAAGCCGGAGGAATTTCGCGACAGGAAATTAACCGACTTAAACACCGCGCAGGTGTCGCGTCTCGTATTGAAAACACCTGCCGGTGAAATGGAGCTGCAGAAGAAAGGTGATCATTGGGATATTATGAAGCCACTCCGCGCGCGCGCTAATGAGCAGAAGGTCGGTGACTTGATTGCGCAGGTTACGTCGGCACGGATTCAACAGTTTGTAGCCGATGATCGCGGCGACCTGAATGCCTACGGTCTGGCGCAGCCACGTGGGTCGGTCACGCTGTTCGGTCCGGAAGAGAAGAAAGACCAGAAGGTTGAGATCGGCGGATCGATCAAGGTATTTGGCCAGGAGGACAAGGGTCAGGTGCTGCAGATCGGCGCCATACCGCAAAAAGAAAAAGATCAGGTTTATGTGCGGTTCGCACCGCGCGGGTTCGTATACACGCTGCCGAAGCGAATCGAAGAGATTCTCAACACCAAACCAGACGATCTGCGCGACCACCATTTGGTTCGGATCGACACTAACATTCTTGATCGGATCGCGATCGACGCGCCAGGCAAAGGAAAGACCGTTCTCGCACGTAACGGTGACGATTGGACAATTGCCAGTCGTAAAAACACGCCGGCAAATTCAGGCCAAGTCCGCCGCTTCATTGACACGCTGCAAAATGAGCAAGTGACAAGATTTGTTGAAGACGTCGCTTCCAATTTGCCGAAGTACGGTCTCGATAAACCACAATTGCAATTGACGTTTAGCTCATTTGCCTCGGAGAACACCGCCGAGACGCGCGCTGGCGAGCAGGCCTTTGCCACTGTCGCCTTTGGAAAAGTGGATGGCGATAATGTTTACGTGCGCCTCGCCGATGAACCCTTTGTCGTGGCAGTCCGACGCACATTACTCGATCAAATTTCCACCGATCCTTTGCAATGGCAGGAAATATCGATGTTTAAGGTTAAGCCGGAACAAATCCATCGGTTAAGCGTGGTTACGAAACATGAGGCGACACTTGCGCGTGACGCAAAGGGAGAATGGAGTTGGGTAGCTGGAGGCGGCCCGATTAATCAAACCAATCTCCAGTCGCTGCTCAATATGCTGTCGAACTTACGTGCTGTGCGTTGGGTTGGTCCGACCATCCCGCAGCATGGCTTCGATAAACCGCAGCTTGCGATCTCGTTCACGACTTCGCCCGATGATAAGATCTCGCATAGACTGTTCGTTGGCAGTGCGGCCGGCGATGGAACGTGGTTTGCGCACGTGGATGAGCGCGAAGGCACCTTTATCATCAACGATTCCGATTTTAATGTGCTCCGACTGCCCCTCGCGATTTCGCCTGGGAGCCCTCCGGCGCCAGCAGCAGCAAGCGCGAAGGCATCGCCGGTTCCCTCGGCGAGCGCTTCACCGGTCTCGAGTCCACCAAGGTAGGGAGATCACCCTCAATCGCCTCGATGGCAGCGCATCGTCGCGGTTGGGCGCCCCAAGGCGGTTCAGGTAGATGGAACCGGCGGGAGCGCGCGAGTCAACCGCTCTCCTGCCTTTTCTCAGCCGTATAAATCGTAACGATGCCGCGGCTGAGCGGCTCAGCGTTGGCATTTCGGAAACCGTTGGCTTCGATTAATCCAAGCATCGCCGCGCCGCTGGGAAATTCTTCAATCGACTGGCCGAGGTAATCATAGGCGTTCTTTTGCCTCGTGACAAAGGAACCGAGAAACGGCAGACATTGATGCAGATAGAAGCGATAAACCGCACGAAAAATCGACGACTGCGGTAAAGAAAATTCGAGAATGAGTAAATGGCCGTTCGCGGTGAGGACGCGGGCCATTTCGCGCAATGCTCCACTCCAATTTTCCATGTTGCGCAGACCGAAGGCAACTGTCACGCAATCGAAGGAGGAATCGGCAAGAGGCAGTCTCATCGCATCAGCCATGATGGTTCGCTGCACGCCTTTTTTCTTCGCCAGTTCCAACATTTCAGCCAGAACATCAACGGCGACGATTTCTGCATTCGGCGATTTCTTCCGCATTGCGACCGCAAGATCTCCTGTCCCGGTGGCGAGATCGACAATGTTTTCGGGCGTCCACCTTGCGATGATTTGCGCAGCATGACTTCGCCAGTAAAAATCCGCGCCGCAACTCAGCACATGATTTGCTAAATCGTAGCGTCGCGCGATTGACCCGAACATTTGTCGAACCCGCTCCGGCTGTGTCGTTATACTAGATTTATTCAACCTCTTAAGGTTGAGCATTCGACCCTGACTCGCAATCCGTTACGTTTGCCTATCCATGTAGCGGGTTTGCCGACGGCTTGGGGTTCTAGCTCTAACCTTCAACTGCCTCGGATTGCGCGGATCGAATTCTAATTTTGTAATAAAAGATGATTGCTATATCAGCTAACTCCGGCTATGTGACCACCCATGGATACATCTGCTAGAGCTTTACAAGAAGCCATTTCGATTCGCCGACAAATCGATGCCTTGGAAAACCGCCTTTCCTCAATCCTCGGGACTTCCGCTCCCGGCGCTGCAACCCGTGGAGGTCGTCGCCGGATGTCGGCCGCGACTCGAGCCAAACTTGCGGCAGCCGCGAGAGCTCGCTGGGCAAAGCAAAAGGCCGGTAGGAAAACAACAACCGCACCCAAGAAAAAAGGTGGAATCACGCCTGCCGGGCGAAGGAGGCTTTCCCAATTGATGAAAGCTCGCTGGGCAGCAAGAAGAAAAGCGACCGGGAAAAAATAAGTTAGTCAGCTCCGATCCGGCTATCGACCGAGCGGCAGGCTGCGTTTTTGATGTCGGCGATTTTGGACAAGCTCAGCGTTGACGGGTCACGGTGATCGGCCATTCCAAGGGCGCGAGGTAACGGCTGCGCTCACCAGATCAATCAGAGCGGATTGAGCGTATGATCCTTATCGATAGCCCGCCGCATCCCGGTTCGTGGCGCGCTATGACGTAGACAGCGATCTCGATACGAGTTGATAGGTATCAATCAAACTTTGTAGGAGAGGTCAACCAAGCTGCTCGCGAGAGGACTCGAACCTCCACGGGTTGCCCCATACGGTCCTGAGCCGTACGCGTCTGCCGATTCCGCCACGCGAGCTAAAGACAGCGGCGCCCCAACAATGCGCATGCCCCAGCACAATCTCGTAATCTTTGGAGGGTTTCTCGCTCGCTTCCCAACTCTTGAGCGAAGCGCGATAAAGCTCAGCCGCCTTCGCGTAATCGCCGCGCGAATGATAGACTACGGCAAGATTGCATTTAGATTGCGCGATATCTGGATGGGTGGGCGGGTACGCCTTCTCGCGAATACGTAATGCGCGCAGATGCATTTTCTCCGCCTCGGTGTAACGGCGCTCATTTGTGTAAAACACGGCCAGATTATTCAACACAGACGCTACATCAACATGGTCCGGTCCGAGCTGCTTCTCGTAAATTTGCAGAGCATGCAAATAGTATGGCTCTGCCGCTTTTTGGCGTCCTGACTTGCGGAAAATTAGCGCAACGTTGTTTAACATTGTGCCGAGATCCGAGTAAGCAAGTTCTTCGAGCTGGATGCCAGCTGCGATCGCTTTCTCGTAGAAACTGATCGCCTCCTCAGATTGACCAAGATTATCGCATAAGAATGCAAGCCGGCGGGCGGAGCGGTAGATAGCACGCTGATCCGGTGTTTTTACTTTTTCCAGGATCGCATGGGCTTTGACCAGATATTCTCTAGCCGACACGCGATCGCCCTTTTGATCAAGAAGCTGTCCTAATTTTTCGAAGCTCGTCGCTAACGGGCTCCCCGCACTAGGAAAGGCACGCTTGGCAACCTCGAGAGCGGTTTCAGCAACGCGAATTGCTTCAGGCAGGCGGTTGCTGGCTCGGAGGGTATCAAGTTTGTCATTGAGGATCGACCAAAGCTGTTCTTCGCCCTTCATCAAGCATCACCAACCCTCGCTCAGTTGGGCCACTAATCGCGTCGCAAGATTTTCGGTGGCGAGTGGCAGCGCTTGCCGTTCATCTGTGGCTGGATCCGCGCTAACGAAAAAGGTGGTGGCTCCAGTGGCCTCAGCCGAACCCACAAGCTGGGTTCCATCCCGTCCGATGACGGTATACCTCACACTCATAGCCAGGTTGAATTCAACCGTACGGAGCACATTCCCGCGCACCGAACGCGCTGGGAGCCGATTGATGCGGATAATTTCAGCCCTCAACGTAGCGTCCGCATCTTCACCCTTCGCAATCTGAAAGGTTCCATCTTGTTGCAACTGCTTGATCACTGTATCCGTAACCAACACTTCAATGTGAGGGAGGAGTGTGTGGTTTTTGAAGGTCGGAACCGCGATCGTGTGAACGTCGCGGAGGTAGTATGGCTTCACCGGCCCGATGTGATAGCCAAGGCAGCCAGTTAAACTGAAGCAGGCGAGTGCTGCCGTAAATATAACTTTCACGGCGCCGGTGACCCGGACGCTTCGGGAGAAGCCGCTGCTCCGGGAGCGGGATAGGCACCGGAGCTTGTGCTCGTGCTCGGTGCGGCCGGCAACGGTTCAGGCGCAGTGGTGGTGTCCGGTGCAAGTGAAGCCGGCGGCGGTAGCGAAACATCTGTCTCCGGCGCGGGCAATGGTGCTTGGTTATTTGCCGGGCCTGGCTTCGCCCCCGTTCCGCTTTTGGCCGTCCGTTCTTCACGCGCGCCTCCGCCCCCTTTTTTCTTCCCCGCTTCTCCTGTCGTAAACGCAGGCTGAAGCGCCGCTTCGCCGACCTTTGTGCGCAACTCATCGATCCGTTTCTTAGCTCGATCGCTTTCAGTTGATCCTGGCTGCTGACGAATCACCTCGTTGTAGTAGATGACCGCGGCGCGATAATATTTCTGTTTGTCGTAAAATTTCGCTACTTCGAAGGAACTGGATGTTTGCTTTTGCTCAAGCAGGCCGAGGTCAGCGCGCGCTTGTGCTGCTTTCTCGCTGTTAGGATAATGAAAAAGGAAATCTTGGAATGCAGTTTTGGCCTTGCTAGCGGCTGCAATGTCTTTTGTTCCCGTTTTCGAGGCGTGGAACCAGATGTAACCGATCTGGTATTGTGCATCCACTGCGATTGGTTCGTTCGGGAACTTGTCCACCACAGCCTGGTACGCTTCAATGGCCGCATCATTCGCACCCTGCTTCTCGCGGACGAGGCCAATATCAAATTGCGCGCGCGCTGTGTACTTTCCGTAGGGAGCTGTCCGAACGACAGACGCGAAAATGGCCACGGCGCGCTCGAGCGAGGACGCAACCGGGATGCCGAGGACCCTCAACTTTTTGCCCGCTAAATAGACTTCCCCGATGCGAAACTGACCCTCGATTGCTTCATCGAAGTGCGGACTGCCAGGGTATTTTTCCACCAATTGGCGAAACGATTCTGCCGCTCGGAGATAATCGTGACTTTGCTCTTGTAACTCCGCCGCGCGAAAGAGCGCGCCAGCCGCGAGGGTATCTCTGGGATGGCGTTTGACGAGGCTCTTGTAAGCCTTGATCGCACGTTTCGGGTTCCCTTCTTTTTCCGCGGTCTGTCCAATCTGAAATAGCTCCGCTGCATTACCACTTATCTCCTCCTCGCCAGGCACGACGTACTTGGCCTTCTTACCTGGTTGAAAGATCACGGAAGCCATGCCGATGGTAGGCAAGGCAAGAACGGTGACGATAAAAACAACAAGGGTTCGAATTCGGAAATACATGGGGTCTGGCAGGGTAATTAAGTTATCGATTCCGTCAAGTTAAGCGGCCGCTCTTTCCAACGCCTCAAAGCAAAATTCATCGGCATCTCTTCAGATCGACATCTTTCCGAGAACGCAAAATCGATTAATCTTCTGATTTCATTTGAATCTGACCGATCAGCAAAAAATACGCATCGGTGCCTGCGCTTGGAGTTTTGAAGACTGGCGTGGCGCTTTCTATCCGGTGGATTTGCCGGACTCTCAGTGGCTCGAATTCTATGCGCGCTACTTTCCGGCGGTGGAAGTGGATTCGACCTTTTATGGCGCTCCTGCGGAAAACACTGTTCGCCGCTGGGTCGAGATGACCCCCGCCGGTTTTCGTTTCGCCTGTAAACTCCCCCGCGAGATCACGCATACGCGCCGGCTGCGCGAATGCGGCGCCGAATTAAATTCGTTCCTTCGCGCGATCGAGCCACTCGCGCCAAAGCTCCAGGTTATCTTGATCCAGCTTCCACCGTCGTTTGGGCCAAGGGACGGAAAGCGGGCACTTCGTAAATTTCTCGAAGAGTTGCCGCGGGGTTTTCGTTTCGCTATTGAATTTCGGCATGCCGGGTGGCATCGACCGCAGATCATCCGTCTTTTGGAAAAATATCGTGTCTGCTGGGTCTGGGCCGATACCAGCCCGCTCAACGAACGCAACCTTGCGCCATTCGAATTCCTTCCGCGCACCACCGACCTTCTCTACCTGCGTCTGCTCGGGGATTATGCAACGAAATACGACGTCGATGGAGGACACGTTCATCGTTACCAAAAACTGCTGTGGAAGCGGGAGGCCGCTCTCGAAAGCTGGTCGCTCAAGATCGAGCGCCATCTGGCCGAAGTGCGCAGCGTCTGGACTTTCGTGAGCAATCATTTCGAGGGTTTCGCCCCGGAAACGGCGCAGCGACTGGCGCAGCGTCTCGGTTACGGACTGCTACTGCCTTCAGAAACCGAGAGAATTTTATCCGAGCAGGAGCGATCGCAGCTTGATCTGCTATAGCCGTCGTCCTCCGGCTCTGGTCGATCTACGACGGCGCACCGCGCCCTCGCTACGAACGAATCTCTGTTCCGGCGAAAAATGACTGTAATTTTTCGGGAATCCGGATTGATCCGTCGCGCTCCTGCCTATTCTCGATAAACGCCGCGAACAATCTTGGCAACGCCAATCCCGAGCCGTTTAACGTGTGGCAAAACCGATTTTTCCCTTGAGCGTCTTTATATCGAACGTGCATCCGGCGGGCTTGGAAGTCCCCAAAATTCGAGCAACTCGAAACTTCGAGATATGCGTTCTGGCCTGGCGACCACACTTCGAGGTCGTAAGTCTTGGCTGACCCGAAACCCAAATCGCCGGTGCAGAGCTCAACGACGCGATAATGCAAACCCAGCAACTTGTCGTGATTTTAACCAGCTCGACTTTGTCGAACTGATGCACCCGGATGATCCCCCGAGTCTCGCGCCCTGCGGCGCCAGCCTCACGCCGAAAACACGGAGTATAGGCAACAAATTTCTTCGGAAGATCGACGATGTTCAAAATTTCATCGCGATAAAGATTCGTGAGTGGTACTTCGGCGGTCGGTGTAAGGAAAAGCTGATTCTCTTCCAGCCCGTACATGTCAGCCTCGAATTTCGGCAGCTGCGATGTGCCAATCATGCAATCGCGTCGGACTAAGAATGGTGGACTAATCTCGATGTAACCATGCTCGCGTACGTGCAACTCGATCATGAAATTGATCAACGCACGTTCCAGCCTCGCGCCTGCGTCCGTGAAGCAGATAAAACCGCTGCCGCTCAACTTTGCGGCCCGTTCCAGATCAAAAAGCTTTAGCTTTGCGCCGAGGGCAACATGATCGGCAGGGTCAGTTAATCGCGGCTTTTCGCCCCAACTGCGCACCACGCGGTTGGCGCTTGGATCTTTGCCGATTGGAACGCTCTCATGCGGCAAATTCGCAATTTCCAAAAGCAGATTTCTTTGCTCCTCCTCGGCAGCAGACGTTCGCTTGTTAAGATCGACAATTTCGTCGCCGATTTCCCGGACACGGGCTTCGAAGTCTGCCGTTGCCCCGCTAGCGGCGCGTTTTGCGCCGATCTCTTTGCTCAAGCGTCTGCGCTCCGCGTTCAAGTGCTGCAAAGCGGTCTCGAGTTTTCGGCGTTCGCCATCGGCGCGAAGTACTTCGTTAATTTTCCCTTCGTCGCCACCACCCCGCGTTGCCAGCCGCTCTCGAACAAAATCCGGCTTCTCCCGGATCAAATGAATGTCGAGCATGGCGGCACTGTAGCCGCCGCCGTGTGGGCGGCGCAACGCAAACGTGGGCATCAATGGTGAAGCTCGAATGGGTGGCGAGAACCCTTCGTTCGTCATTTGGGCTTTGCGATTCCTTCAGCATTCGTCATTCAATCCCGGCTGCAACTTGCTCGTGACAATCGAGCACCCCTGCCGATAATTTCCCCGTGGAAAAACTGGACCTGCTTGCCGTCGCTCTCGGCCTTGCTTGCCTCGCCGGCATCAATCTTTACCTGACGGTTTTCGCCACCGGCCTCGCCATTCATTTCCATTGGATCACGCTCGCTCCGGCATATCAGTCGCTCGACGTCCTTGGCAACCCCGTGATTGTTATCATCGCGGGCATTCTTTATTTCCTCGAATTTTTCGCGGACAAAATTCCATGGATCGACTCCGCTTGGGACGCAGTCCACACCGTCATTCGTCCGATTGGCGGCGCGCTGCTTGCCATTCAGGTGCTCGGGCACCCGAGTCCCGTGTTCACCATAATCGTCGCTCTGCTCGCCGGGGGCACGACCCTCGTCGCTCATACCGCGAAAGCAGCTACGCGTCTTGCCAGCAATACGTCGCCAGAACCATTTTCGAATATTGGACTAAGTCTTGGCGAAGATGCAGCGGTGCTTGGCGGGCTCGCTCTCGTTCATTTCAATCCCCTGCTCGCCTTGCTGATCTTCCTCGTCGGCATCGCGGCGTTCTTCTACTTTTCGCCAAGGATTTTGCGGTTAATGAAAGCAAAGATCTGGCTGTCGTGGAAGAAATTGAACGGACCGGCCGATCTTAGCATGCCGGTAAAATTGCCGCGGACATTGCCCGCGCGCTTCGCATCTGTTTTTAGCCGGCAAAACGTTTTAGGCGAGACGATCGCATGGGCTACGCCGTGCATTAGCGGACGCGGTCGCCGCATTCCAGCGAATCTTTTCGGTGCGCTCGTCGCCACGAACGAAGAGCCGCGCAAAATTTTCTTCGTGGCGCGAAAAAGCGGGCGCCCGTTTGCTCGAACAATCGACCTCGACGACTCGATTGCCGCCCATGAGCCGAGATTTCTTTCCGAGAACCTCGTCATTTTCCCGGCTGCCGGAAAAGGTCCGAAGTATCTATTTATTTTCCCGCGATCGCGTGCGGCAATGGTCGAAGAGATCGTTCATGATCTTCGCGTTCGTGTGAGTTCGCCGATATGGCCGGTCGATCCGCAGCACGCCGAGGCAGCTGAGGAGGCCAGCGAGGAATCAGACGTCGAGCGAACGGTATCGAG
>WNGK01004278.1_pt1 | contig 15324 bp, 19 predicted proteins | sample 5400601 | NCBI WGS metagenome assembly WNGK01 (sample SAMN13153376, study PRJNA577476) | soil metagenome | isolation source: 60 cm soil or saprolite under Garry oak tree replicate 1 | place: USA:California | collected 2016-06-15
ATGTGATCCTGACCTGCCAGGACGGACAGCAGCTCGTCAGGCTGCGCCTGGAAGTGAGTAAGGAGGTGGGCGCAGAACTCGCCAAGCTGCTCGTCACCGCCGTTGCCCAGTATCGGCTTGGCCACGCCTACACCGCCAAGAACGCACCTGACGAGGAGGCGCGAAGTCGCCTCCAAGAGCAGGCGATTGAGCCCACCGTCGACATCACGCAGGGGCTCAGGGGCGGGCGCACTGAGATCTTGATCTATCGGCTGCCGGGAGCCCTGAAGGTGCCTGTCCTTGGCTGAGCATCCCATTAGAGACGGCGTGTTCTACACGTCGATGAAGAGAGAGCCCGGCGCTCAAGCGACTGCGCCAAGGGTCAATGTCAGCGTCCGGCGGTTGACGAAGTTCTGGCGGACCAGCTGGGCGTACCGAGGCGCCAGATCCCCGTGGCAAGCAGCAACAGGTAGAACGCTGACGGTTCCCAGGCCACCAGCGACTTCGGCACACCGTTCCATACGAGCGGAAGGATGACGCCAATGACGAAGGTGCATCCGCCCAGGCAGAGCGCCACCATCCACAGCCGGCGCGGAATCCGATCGCGCTTCTGTTGGGTCAACCGCGTTTGCGTGCTCACGCGCCTGGCGATCGCCCCCGCCTCGCGCAGATCGTCGAGAATAGACCGTGCGAACCCATCCCACGAGCTTGCCGGGAAGCGCTCGGCCTGGTCTTGCTCGAAGGCGGCCGCCACATCTCGGAACCGCTCCTCGTGCAGGTGCACGGCGATCTGAGCCTGCGCCACACGCTGACGAACGGCCTCGGACCAGCTGTGGAGCTCCCCGAACGTAGCCGGCACCGGCGACCCACGATCCGGACTGCCGAGCGGCGGGGAGCTCAGGATCAGGGACAGGAGTGCGAGGACGGCCTTGCCGTCCTCCGCGGCGTCTCCTTGCCCGGGCCCCAGCGCTTCCCGTACGACGTCAATCGGATCTCGCTTGCCCAGACGTGCGAGCGCCGCCCGGCTTGAGCTACGCGCCCCGCGAAGCTCCGTGATAGCATCGGCGAGCTCGAAGGCACGAGCCTCGTCAGTCTCCAAGCCCTGTCGAAGCAACGCGGCGTAGGCCAAGGCGCCGCCGATCAGTACGGTCAGAACGACGGCGTTGATTCCGGCGATTGCGCCTACGTCCACATAGTCTCCAGCTCAAGCCCTCTTGACGAGTTCCTTCGTTCAGGGCTGGGTTCGAGGATGAACAGTCCGGCGCCCCTGACAGGACCTTACTCGAACCCCGTCGTACAGGATGAGATCGAGCGGCTGCACGAGCTGGTTTTTCGTGGCGGAGATAGGAGTCAACAAGGCGCCTCCGGCCAAGTTCCCCCGAGCCCGAAGCGCCACCTCCAGTGAATCACATCGATGCCATTCTGCGAAGCTCGGAGGAGGCGGGCTTGGCTTGGCTCCCCGGGTGCCAGCGGCCCTCCATCGCGGCTCGCGGGCATGGTGGTCGTTTTGCAATTCGTGTCGTATATTCAACTCAACGCATCGAAAAGCGATGCCTACCGGAAAGGGGTCGGGATGGACACCAAGCTGGACAGGCTCATTCGGGACGTGGAGTCGGCGGTGGGCCGTCTTCGAGCGTATTCGACCGCTATGGCGAAGCAGGCCATGGAGCAGCCCGGGAACGGGCTGGCTCACCGCGGCGGCAGGCTCCTCGCCGCCATCGAGGAGCGCGGCGGCGAGGTCACCACCGACGATTTCTACCGGCTGGGTAAGGAATGTGGCTACGGTGATCTTCGCGGGCTCGGGGGATTCTTCAATGGGGAGCAGCGCTCCTTGGAGGTAGTCCGGGAGACCGGGAACCGGAGGCTGACTCCAATCGGGAAGGGGCACGCGGAGCGCTGGCAGAAGAAGTACGGGCCGGCACGCCTCGCGTAACTCCACAACCAGCAGAAAAGGCAGGCGGTTCTTTCCTGCCCTTTTCTGCTATCAGCTCGGCACGACCCTGAAGGAGGCACGTCGGCAACTCTTAAGGAAACGCTACTACTGCTCTGCTCGTTGCTTCGCCAGGCCCATCGATCATGACTCAACGAGATCTCAAGGCTAGGTCCTCGAGGCCGAGGCCTTCGGACAGGCGTCGGCGTGGTTCGAAGGCGGTCATCCCATCCGTCCATTCCAAGTCCCACCGCTGGGTGATCAGCCCGCCACTGGAACGCTCGCCCTAGATAGTGGGCCGCCTCCGTCGCGCTCGTGGTGTAACAGTCCCATTCACCCCACAGAGCGGTCAATTCCGTGCGATCACTGCGTCACTTGGGGCGAGACGATTTCGCCGATGCGTCCCAGGCTCACCTTCGGCACCTGTGGGTTGCGGGCCTGCATGAGGCTCACGACGTAGGCGTTAAAAGGCGTAAGACGGTCGAGAACGCGAGTTGCGAAGACGCAATACGTGTAACGAGGCTTGCTCGGCAAGCATTGAGTCGAGCCGTTGGTGATGCTCATGAGGAATACGATCTCGTCTCCCGGCCGGATTCTCGCGGCCACGGAGGCTATTGGCTCGGACCGGCCATTCGAGGCGAGACTCCGTCGAGTCACTGGCGTGACGAGCCCGGGACCGTTCAGGAGAACACCCACAAGATCGCCCGGTCGGCCAAGCCAGAATCGACCTTGCACCAACCGGCCCCTGGGATGCTCGCCGAAGCAGATGGACACGATCCACCCGAGTTCCCTTGCCCCTGGTAGCTGAACCTCTTCCCGATCGATGGCCGTCACGATTCCCGAAACGACCGCGTCGACGCCGGGGATTAGCAGGCCGAGATGCTGAGCAAGCATGCCCAGCGGTGGCGGGAGGAAGAATCCCCCTTCGCTCTGACGGGGCACGCACGGACCGGAAGTCGCCGGAGGAGGTCCAGGAGGTGCCACTGATGAGGTTACGATCGCGGACTGAGACGTGGCGACTTCCGGCTTCTCGCCCGTTGCGCATGCTACGAGTAGAGTTGCGATGAAGCTCACGGCAGCCAGACGGTTCGGCCTCTGTCGAGTCATCGGATGGAACCGCCGCGTCATGGCACTTAGGTTAGAGCACGCCGACGCAGGTCATCAAGCGATCGCAGAGCGCCTGCGGAATCACGGACCCGCCAGAAGGTCCACCCGTTCGTCTGCGGGTATCGACCGTCCGGTCGAGGGCCGATCACTGACGCCCGGGCCATGGCCGCTGCCATAGAGACTGACGCGCAACCGGTGCCGTCGAACTCCACTTGCCTTTCCTTGTCAATCCGCGCGATGAGTCGACGGCCCTTGTACGTCGTTTCCAGCTCGGCGGGAAGCCGTAGCAATCCGGCCGCGGCGACGTCAGCGAGGGTGACCGAGCGCCACCCCTCGTCGTCTAGCGACTTGTTCCTCCGCGAGCGACGGCTCCGCGTCGGGGCGCCGCGCGTCGACGCGATCGTGGGCACGCGCACCGTGCTTGGCCGGCGAGCAAGAGCCTTCCGAATCGCCCCTGGCCCGAGGTCCGGGATAAGGCGGTGGATCAGGCGAACGAGTCTGGGGTCGCCGGGGGTCGTGAACAGCGCCTCGATCGCTTGGGCGACCAGGCGGTCGGCGTGGCTGTCGCTCCACACCTCCTGCATGGCCGACAACCGCTCCTTGCTGAGCAGCACGAGGGTGGCCGCCAACGTGCGACGAGTGCTTGCCGCTAGTGAAGGCCGAGCAGGTCATGGGCTTCGCACGCTCCGGCCCCGCGGCGCTCGAACGTCTGCGCGCCGAGGGTCAGGACCCGACTCAGGGCGGGGAGGCTACCCGCAAGCGAAGCGCCAGCTTCGTCAGCAGACAGCGGGAGGCGCTTGAGTGGGAACGAGCGAACGGCGGAGAGGTCAACCCGGTACGGTTCACGACGGAGATCCTCCCTCTCCTTCAGGACATTCCTTTGCGTTCAGATGGCTGCGGTCACTGGGCTCACCGTCTCTTACTGCTCGATGATCCGGCGGGGCCTCCGTGTGCCGCACCCGAGACGCTGGGAAACGCTGCGAAGCTACCTCGGTCCTCTTCACGCCAAGTACAACCGCGCGTAACATCCGGCACGAAACGGGGGTTGCTGTTGGCTCGGGTCGTTGCAGGCGGTGGGCATTGCAGAGACGATCTGCGTTGGGTGCAGCTTCATGAAGCCACCACCGCCTTTGCTCCACTGCCTCTCGTTTTGACTGAAAGCCGCAGAGGGTGAGTTCTTTGGGCGGAGAGTTCTCGCTCATCCTTGAGCAGTTCTCGGGGCTCGGCTCGGCTTGTCCCGTCGTTCGCCGGGGGATGCCAGGCCGGTATCAGTGCTGCACGCGCGCCGCGAGACCGCTCGGGTCCCGCTCTTGCTGCCGGACCTGGGGGGTTCCATTTGCTTGCCTACTCTGCTAGGGTTCCCGTCCAGAGTGGTGAAGAGCCGTTTCTACGCTTGCGGGCTATTCACCGTGCTCGTAGTTGCCTCCCTGCTGTGGAGCCCGGCGCTTGAGCCCGCGGCGGCTCGGTCGCTTCCCGTACCGGCCCTAGCGGCGGCCGCCACGCTGTTTACGACGCCCTGGAGGGCTTACTGTAGCCCGGACTCCTGCGGATCGCCAATATTCGCGGCTGTGGTGGTCGCCACGCCCAGCAACGCTGCTCGCGTCGAACTCCTGGCGACGCTGAGTTTTGACTTCCGAACGAGCCCGGGTGACGCGGGCGTGATCTACGCTGTCATGAGCCCCGATGGGAAGCCTCCATTTCAAGCGTTAGATCCTGCCGGCTACCCTGTTGAATCAGCATCCGGGCTCACCACCACGTCGATGAGTTGGGTCATTTCCAACGTGCCCGCCGGGGGACTGACATACGTCGTGCAGGTCTCTGCTAGCGTTCAAGATCTTGACGGTGATCATCGGGCCGTTATAACTGGGAACCGAGGAGTACTTTCGGTGCAGGCTATCCCGAGTGGCTAGGTTGCGGCTCGGTGAGCAGCCGAGCCACCAACCACGAGAATCGGAGGGAGCAATGCGCAGGATTCGCTTGGTGATTCTCATCGCATTTCTTGTCAGCATGGTCTCCCCGGCTTCGAAGGCGCTAAGCAACGGGCAGCCAACAAGGTTCCCGGGCCTTACGATGCCATCAAACGGTGTAGTCGGGGGCGACCTTAAGCCAGGCGACCTGGTTCGTGACTACGGAGTCGGCGCATACGTTCCTCCACCAGGAAGTGGCGTTTGGGCGGATGCCGTTCTGGCGACTGGCGGAAGTGAAGAGTTGGGGCTCGCCACCGAAACGGACGGCACGGTGATCGAATTTGCGCTTGGCGACGAGTCGCAGGACGGGGGCGGGGGCGGGACATCGCCGGCGCCATGTATTGATGCGCAATACAACGAGCAGATTTGGCTGGTCTCCGGCACCTTCAATTGGTATTTCCGCGCTGGATCAGTTCCTTCCGAGGTAACCGTTGATAACGCACGCACGGCGTTTCGCGACGCGACTGGGAATATCACGCAAGAGAATAACGATTGCGGCTGGCCCGACAGGATCAGCGCCACGTCGCTCTACAAGGGCGACACCACCGACGTGACGGACGTCCACAGTGATGGAACCTGCAACTCAATCATAAACGTCGACGCCGTCAACCAAGCTGAGTTTGGCCCGATCTCGACCTCTGGCGTTCTCGCGGTCACGTGCACTGTGTGGAACCTGTCCGGGTATGTGGTGGACTCCGATGCGAGGGTGAATACGAACTATACGTGGTACGTGAACCTTGGACCAAACTGCGTGAGCAAATGGAGCGTCGAGGCTGTCATGACCCATGAGAGGGGTCACACGTTCGGAATCGCTCATGTCAGCGAGAGTGCACACGGTCGCCTCACGATGAGCACACAAATCGATGGTCCCTGCCAGGCGCAAGAGAAGACCCTAGGGGCAGGTGACATGCTGGGGCTGGAAGCATACTACTCTTAGAACGAAGGAAGAGCCTCCGGGGAACCCTGTCGCTCAGCATACTCGCGTCCTCGGCGGAAGCCGTCCCCAACGCCGAATCGGATCCCCGGCAAGGCTCAGTGCTGGAGCGGACCAAGATGACGAGGAGCGATAGTAGAGTGGGTGATTCGGAGGAGTGGCCGGGTTTGCGGCGGGCACCGATTGGAGAAATGGCGATGAACCCCCAACGGGTGCGGCAGGTCGAGGACATCCTGCTCCTCATACTCGTGGTGCTCATCATCGCCGGTCTCGTGGCTCTGGGTTCGTGGTGTGCGTTTCTTCTCTTGCGGTGGGTGTCTCACTTCTTCTCCACTCGTACGGCCTGAAGGCATGAAGGGTGCACTAACCCCGATGCGCGAATGAGCACGCACCCTTCATGCGTCACGCCCTCTGTCTGTCAGTTGCTCCATGTCATCCCTCTGCTGCGCAAGTGTCGCGCCGACGGATAGACCGGCTCACCGACAAGCTCGGGCAGTCTTTCTCTGAGGATAGTCGAACATGTGTTCGAGCCAAGGGGGGTTACGTCCTGGTCAGGGGACAGCCCAAGGCGGGATCGCAATCGCGCCCGCGTACGGAGACGCGGCCAGCCTGTCCCTGACTCCGCTGGCTACGCCCAGCGCGTGGAGCAGCGCGAGCTCAAGGTATCGAGAGGACAGCAGCCAGGCCTCTGCGAGGACGTCGGGCGACCAACTCACGCTGGCTCCCGTCCTTCGCGGATGGACAAGCCGATTGCGAACCCCAGCAACGACCGACGGGCCATCTCGCCACGACCGGTCCAGGCCCACGAGAGCGGGAGTTCTTGATGGGATGGAGAGATCGACCTTGCCCAGGCCGAGCAGCCGCCTGATCTTGTCGTCTGCATGCATCGCGCGCCAGGACTTGGCGCCGATCCTGCGGGTCTCGACGAAACGCAGCCAGCCGAGCAGTTCAAGGCCCGACTGTGCGGCGATGATGGCCGTCTCGATGCCACTCGATCTGTTCGCTGTCACGTAGAGGCCGACGAGTACTCGCAGGCCTTGTTGCCAATCGGGTCGGGGCCACAACGTCGCATAGCCGTCGTACGCTTCCTGAGCTGCTGTCCAGTTCGTCGTGTCGCACCACTGAAAGAGTCCACCCCAGCGATCAGTCCGTCCGCTAGCCCACAGATTCCACGTCGCCCCTCCGCGGGCGGCCTTGCCATAGAAGAGCAGCGGCGACGTCCACGCACCGCGCACGAAGGAGAGGAACCAGTGCAGCCCTGTTAGGACGTCCTCCGCTTCCCCTCGGATGAAGCTCCCGGCGTCGTTGGTCAGTTCCCCGACGTGAGTGATCGCATAGCCGCCCTGCTCGCGCAAAGTGTCAACGAGCGTGGCCATCTCGTGGCGCGCATCAAGGCGGATGCGCCAGCCTCCCGCCGCTAGCTCGAGGCGCCCCATCCACGTTCCAGATTCGTCGGTAAGAGCTCTCCCGAGGAAGTCAGGGAAGTTCGCAACGTGGAAGAGAATGCTTCGAAGCCTCCGCGCGCGGCCAACCCGCATTTCTCTCAGCTCGCCTCCAACACTGATCTCAAATGGATGCGTCCTGAAGTCCCCGCCCACCTGAACAGTTTCGCCGTACAGCCGCCCGGTACCTGCCAGCGAAGGCATCGAGAGCACAGTCGCCGACCAGCCATTGAGGCTCCAATTCATGACGCGTATGTCGGTCGAATGCCCAGCGCCCTCGAACCTCACCCGCGGGGAAGGTTCGAAGCCAAGGTAGACTTCGGTATCTTCCAGCGCTAAAGACTCGCGATCTTTGCGTATGATTGCGGGCGCTTCGGCGAGCCGAATGGTGGGGTTGACCTCCCCAATGGCAAAGGGGCTTTGGAGAACCCGTGGGGCCATGATCCTCAGGTTGACTCCTTGGCCGCCGCTCGCTTCTTTGCCAGAGTCTGACGTGCCTTCGCTAGTGCCGCCCTACGCTTCGCGAGAACGGCAGGATCGGTGATTCGCCTCCGCGTCCGTCTCGCTGATCCCTCCTTCTTGGTCGCCTCGGCTTTCTTGCGAGGGGTGCTCTGTGACGCCGCCGCCTCGCGCACCGCAGTCCGTCGTGGCCGGTCCCTCCATGGGAGGGAGGGTGAGGTTGCAGCGGCGCCGCGCCGGCGCCCGCGCCTGGGTGTTCGTGCCCCCTTGACTAGCTCGGCAACGTGAGTCGCGCACAGGTCCTTGACGAGGTTGCGTTCCCTTAGCTTGATGCTTACCTGGTCTGCCGGGCTTGCCCCGCAGACATCGCACACGATCATGATTCGTTCAGCCATCGTCAACTCCCTCCTAGAACGCTGGACGCATCATACGAGAGGTGCGGGCCTGGAACCCGGCTCATGGGGTGAGGAACCGCCGACTCGTCGGGCTAGTTTGCGCCGAGCCGTCACTCGTAACGTGCCAGTAACCAGATCGGGCGATGGAGGTCCTATCATGCAGGTGGAAGACACGATGGCGGGACGAGGCTCGGACAGGATCTGGCCATCAACGAGGCGGATCGAACTCGCCCCGTTCGACGAGATCCCTCCCGCCGGCGACGCCGCCAGACAACGCCCACCCTGGCTGAAGTTGGCGGACCTGCGGGAGCGGTCGACCGTCTACGACTCGCTCCCCGCGCCTGTATCTGACCTGCTGCAGCGCAGCGGCTTGATCGCGCTTGGCATCCTCGTAGTCCACCTGACGCTTGAGGCGCGGGTGACCTCGTTTCACACCTGGATGCCCAAACCTGCGTTCTTCCTCTTCGGTTGGAGCTTCTTTCTACCGGTTGCGCGCTTCGGCGGTTACGCCTTGGCGCTCGTCATCTTCGACTCGGTGTTGCTCGCGGTCGCGTTGGGCCTGCTCATCACCACGCGGGGCTTCAGCCGAGCTCGGGCGGCCGAGATGTGGGCGATCCTCATTGTTGTCTGCGCGGGAGTCCTCGCAGGCGTCCACTTCATCTTGATCGCGATCGTGCCAGCAATGAACCTGGCTGTTTGGGTCGCGATGACGGTGTTCATCCTCTCGTTCGTATTCGCGGTCCTCAGCGCGCTCCTAGGAGGGATGACGTCATGAACGACTTGGCACGCCTCACATCGGAGTCCGACCCGGCCCTTCAGCACCTTCAGGCCTCCGTGGAAGAGACTCTGCGGCGGGCGGCTTGCCTGGGAGCTCCTCTCACCTTCGAGGGGATCCACCCGTTACCCGACAAACCGCTGCGCTTCCGCGGCCGCGACCGGGATTGGATCCTTGCCCCCTTCCATCTGGACCCGGTGCTGGCGACCCGGGGCGACTTCCCCGTGCCGAGCGAGGAGTTGCGAGTCATTGACATCCTGCTTGCCGACGGCTTCGACCCGCTGGTGTTCATCGGCCACGACGTGCCACCCAAACGGGGGGTGACGGAGCCGGCGATCGAGGTCGATCACCAAGCGGTTCAGACTCTGGGTACGGTGCAGAGCCAAGCCATCATGCCGATGCGCGAAGGACACGAGATCACGCCCTCCGAGGCTCGCCGACTGGTATCACCCGTGGTGGCGCCGCGGCGGACTCGGGAGCTGTCGGAACGGCTAGGCCAGGTCTCCGACGTCATGATCAAGGGCCTTGCAGCGACCGCAACCGTGGCCTTCGCAGCCTCCGTGGCCGCGGTCGGCATTGCGTTTGCTCCGCTCTTCGTCGGCGTAGCGGCGATGGGTGACTTCATCGACCCCATCGTCTTCGGAGCTGTGCCGGTGACGACCGATCCGCAACCCGGGTCGCCGGCGGCCTGGTTCGTGATCAGCGTTTGGGACTACGAGTAGCACTGTCTGTCCGACAGGCGCCCAGCCCTCGGCAGCTCCGACGTTCAGCTGGATACCTCGCCTACTTGACTGCGGTGTATACGTTGTACCGCAAGAAGCGACGATACCGCCAGTATTCGACCGCCGCCATTGCGTTCAGTACCTTGATTCGGCGGCGCGTCGAAACGCCGATGGCGTAAGGAATCGATCCGATGACTGCAAATGCCCGAACCATCGGCGCGGCGCGCTCGGTGATGTCTTCTCTCTGCAGGTCCGTGAAACCGACCTCGCCCAAGAGCTTCTCAAGAACGCCGTGGTGCAGCTGTTGAAAGCCAGGCATGGCGCCGGCAGAGTTGATCTCGGCAAATACCCGCCTGGCCCTCGGGGGCATCGCCTCATCCGGCGCGCGCGAATACTCGAAGAGAGCAATATGACCCCCAGGCTTGAGAACGCGCCGGTACTCTTGCAACACAGCGCGTGGATCGCTGGCGTGCACCAGTGTCTCTACTGTGTAGACGCCGTCGAATCGCTCGGGCGGAAACTGCAGCCGTGCAAAGCTCATCTGCAGGAACTCGACACGATCTCCCACCTGCTGTGCGCTAGCCCGTTGACGGGCCTCGTCAATGTTGAAATCGAGAATGTCGATTCCCGACACCCTCATCCCGAAGTCGCGAGCGAGGCGAACGGCCACATCACCTACGCCGCACCCCGCGTCGAGGAGCAACGATCCAGGCGGTAGGTCGAGGGCCTGGACCAGCTTGTCCTCCATACGCCGCATAGCAGGGCCGAAAGGCAGGGCACGATCCTTAGGCCGGTAGTAGCCCAGGTGTTTCGTCCCGCCGAGTAGATACTTATAGCCGACTCGAGACTCGGTCTTCGAGTAGTAGCGGATGACCGCGCTCTCAGTTGCTTCCTGGTCGTCTGGTACTTCAGTATCGCGCACAACTCTGCTCCATCAATTGTGAGTAAGTTGTTGAATCACATAGATGATGATAACACCGAACAGCGTCGCCGTGTATTGCACCAGCGCGGTCGTGCCGAACGGCATGGGAGGAGCGCTACTGACGGCCCGGTATAGCGCCACCCGACTCGCGGCCTGGTCGATCGCGGCTGGATCGGCTGGGCTAGGAATCGGTCCAATGGAGGTGTCGAGGCAGTCAAGGGTCCGCCGCCGGGATCGCCTGATTAGCACATACAGCCAGAGATATGACTCCACGCCGACTCGAAACGACAGGAGTGCGAGAAAGCCGAAGATCACATCAAGCAACGTGCGAAGCTGCGGCGCATCAAGGCCGGGCAGACGGAACGCGAGGATTACAACCAAGACTGTCCCTGCTAGGAGTAGCAGGGCCGAAAGGCCAAAAAAGACGGCGAGAAGCTGAATGCCTGGCGTACTCGCAGGGTCCTGCCAACGCAGCGTGATGCTGGGCTGCCGATACAGCACGCGAGCGGCCGTCGGGGCAAAGAAGAGCCAGTACGACACGCTGCCGCCAAGGAACAGCGTCCAGGCAAGGCAGACGTAGGACGCGAAGGACACTGGTACCAACTGAGCCTTCAGCGCGCCCGTCATGAATGGCAGGCTTCCGAGCCCAACGGCCATGGTGATGACCGGGAAGAGCAGTTGACGTGAGTGCGCGATTCGCTTCGCGACGAATGACCCCACAGCAGCTCTGTCGGCCTCCTCTCGGAGCATCGCATCGACGCGATCGGCGCCCCGATGGCAGAGGGTCCAGGCCGAGTACCCCGCGTACAACATGAGCGCGTCGAGTAGCGAGAACCCGATGAAGAACGCTATCGATCGCGGTGCGTCGACGGCCAAGCTTGGGCGCACGGCAACGAGCAACAGACCCAACCACAACGGCCAGGCGGCGAGGAGGACCAAGGCAGGTAGCCAAAGGAACTTGAGTCCATGGCGCTTACACGCACCGACTAGCCGCTGGACGATGAACACGGTATAGACGTATTGGTACCCGAGCTCAAGGGCCTCGCTGAGGGTCGCAGGTCGTCGGTCCCGCAGGGACACCACCTTGGGTGGAGCGGCGGCCGCGGGAGAATCGCCATCCTCGACGGCAGTTCGCTCAGCTAGGGACTCGGAAGGTTGCTGGTCGCGATCGTGGCCCTGGCACATGGCAGCTCGATCTTGCATCGGAAGAACCCGAGTTGGCTAGGGACGGATTCTCGGCCTCCAAGTTGATGGTGCGCCAGGATTCCTGCTGAGCAGCTCCCACCGCAGGCGATCCAAGACATCCACCGCCCCCTCGGCCTCCATCGACTAGCCACACGATAGCGGCTCTTGCTCCGAGTCGCGCAAGGCTCACGGGCCTAGGCCACTACGCATCACCTGCGCCGTCCGCTCGTACCTGGTGGCTTCGGCCATTATCGCCGGGTACCCACACGGACGGAATCAGTCAGCTCGGGCTTAGAAATGCCCGTCGTAACCGCCCTGCGGGCGCGCGATCAACCGAGGCGATATCGCTCTCGGACAAGGGGCCACTGTTCCTCCACAACAATGTCGAAGCGTTCGGCCTGATCGATGACTCGATGGGGTCGGCAATCCTGATCGGGCTCGGCTTCGAGGTCGCATCGGCAGCTCTTGAGCCACTGCTCCCAGAGGCCGAGCATTTCATTGCCGTCTGGACCATCGTGGAGGCGCTCAGCGAAGTCGAAGAGTTCCCCGGCGGGCACCTGAGCGATCGCAATCCTGAGCCAAGAGCGACCGCGCTCGTTGAACGGTTGGTGCCACAGGACGAGGTCGATCGCCACCTTGGCTTCGTCATCGGCCGCCCGCTCCGGCATGAACCAGATACCGCCGAGCGCCCGGTTGAACTCCTCGACCTCGTACAAGAAGCGGGCGACGTACCACATCGTAGAGTCGAGGTAGTCGACCTGGCTGACCTCGCCGTGGTCCTTCCGGTAGGTGACGAGCACGGCGAGCAGGTCCAGCCGGAGCTGCCGGAGAATCGCGGCTACGCGATGGTACCGCGTGAAACGGCCCAGCCAGTTGGCCTTGATCTCAGCTCTGTCCGGCGGTGACCCTAAGCGTTCGGCGAGCAGGCGGGCTTCCGACTCGAGGGCGTAGATCGAACGGGCCAGGATTCGAAGGTATCGCCGTTCATCGTGCCGATTGAAGGTTGCTGGATCCGAGCCCGCCCTCTCGGCGGCTGCCTTTCGGCGTTGCTTCGCAAGCCGGCCTCTGGTCGAAGCCGTCAGCCCGAAGAGGAGCCGCAGCACTTCGTGAGGCGAAGACCCCTCCAGGGTCTCGATACCCCGAGCGATGACGCGCTCGCTGGCTACGACGAGGTCGAGCTCGCCTCCGCCTTGCATTTCTTGCCGAACGAGTACCAGCGTTCCAAGAGTCGGCAGTGATGCCTCTTCATCCACGGAGCCCACGCCGTCACGGACGATCCGTTGCAGGTCGAAGACGATATCTTTCAGGCGAGGGAGGTCGGCTGGCGGGTTAGCCATCGCCGTTGCCAGCGCTTGAAGCCTCCCGAACCAACCAGGAGATCAAAGCGATTCGCGCAACCATTATCGCGCGGTCCGCGTTCATCAGCTCCGCGGTGGCATCCGGCCTGAGACCCTCCCATCCGCCCTCGACGTCGCGTCTCATGAGGTGGCCTCCGTGGACGAGCTGGGACCGCAGACTGTACAGCCGGTCCCGCTCATGCTTAGTGGCCAGACCGGGCGCGAACGCCTCCAAGAACTCCCTAAACCGTGCGGTCGGACCCTTCCCAAGCGGCTTCTTGCAGTCGGGGTTGGGGCAGGGTGGTCCCTGCTCGTGCGGGATCAGCGACTCGATGGCACTGATTAGAGCCAGGTACGAGGCGGAACTGGAAACCAAGTAGACCGCGTGGGAGTGGTGGAACCAGTAGCAGCTTCGCAAGAAGGCCTGTCGCGGCATGTCCGGCAAGCCGTAGTAGGCGGTCAGCAACACCGCCAGCGATTCTGGAAGAACCATTCGCCTGCCGGCTTCCATCCCGGCAACCGAGTAGTAGCGCACGTCCTCAGCTTCGGGGATCGCTGGCATGTCCTCCGTCCAAGCGAATGAGGGAGCGGCCAGGAGGAACCCGTCCGCCATGAACCCCTCTTGAAGATATCGAGGCGCAACCGGTCCAGGGGCCTCTTGCGAGCCTTCGGGCACGAGCATCCAGTGTTTGGTCGACACCTCCACCGGCAGCCGAAGGTTGCCATGAAGGAGAACCCCGAGTACCAGACCGGCCTCCCGCTGCGCCCGACGCCACCGGACCGGACGAATGAGCGGATCCTCGCTCTTGCGAACGGCAACCTCGAGAACGAACGGGTGCATGCCCATCGCGTACGGGATGCTGGGCGCGTTCTGCGGCGGCGGCAAGATCTGAAGACGGTCCTGGAATCTCCACGAACCCTCGACCCGGAGGGAGCTGAATAGCCAGCTCCTGGCGACTTCGGACTCCTGGCCGAGTGAGGCCTCCCGCACGTTCGTCGACAGCTCGGCGATGTCGTCCGAAGTAAGGGCGGGCCCGGCGTCGACCCCAACCAGCGTTTCTCCCTTGTAGGTGAGGACGAGAGCGACGTACTCTTCGCCCTCCTCGGAGCGACGGCAAAACTCGATGTGGTTCTCGTCGACCTGGCGCGACCCGCCGAAGTGCATGTTGAGGACCGACTGCAGTTCGTCCTCTGGTACCTGATCGGCAAGGAGGCTCGTCCACAAGTCTTGGGCGTTCACATACGACAGCGTAGACGCCCTCCGGAACATGGCCGCGACAGCTGCATCGGCGCAAAGCGCCGTCCAGACGGCCTATCTTCCGCCGACACCCCGTCCCTACCGTCCTCCCATGGAGCGGATCCGCAACGCTGTGTTCTTCGTCCTCGCGTGCGCCATTGGGTTGCGGCTCGCGTGGGCGCTGATGCAGCCGCTCGTGCCCTTGTTGATCGTCCTGGCGTTCCTGCTCAGCATCGGCTGGCTGCTCTTCCGGCGCAACGGATGAAGGTCTTGACTGTGTGGAACAACTTCCACATAATGACCACCAAGAGCCTGTGGTGCAAGTTCCACATGCTCCGGAGCAACCAATGAACCGCCGCCTACGCATCATCCCCATCCATCGCGACAACCCTGACCTCAAGCTACTAGCCCAGGCCCTGATCGCATTGGTCCAAGAGCAACGAGACCAGCAGCCACCGCCCGTAAGGCCGAAGAAGCGCAAGGAGGACCGGCGTGCCTAACGCCGTGCTCCTGTCGATCGTCGCGGCTGGTTCGGTGGTCCTGGCCGTGCTCGTGCTGTGGCTGCGGCTCGCCGACCAGCGAGACCGTGACGCCGACCGGGTCCGCTTCGAGCTGCACTTCCCCAAGGACCTGGCTGCCGATCGAGTCGAGGCCTTCATCGCCGCCCTCGGCGGCATGCCCATGCCGCGTCACATCTACCGCGGAGAGTCGACCGTCGTCTTCGAACTGATCGCGCGAACCCACGACGTCCGGCACTCCATCCGCGTACCCGAAGGCCAAGCTCCCTACGTACTCGCACAGCTGCGAGCCCTGTTGCCGCGGGTCAGGATCAGCCAGGCGAACCACGGGGTTCCGGCTGTTGACCGCAGCGCCGAACTGCGACTCAGCGACCCGGGCAGAGAACTGCGGACAGGCGATCCGGCCGCGGTCGCG
>WNGK01004279.1_pt1 | contig 15324 bp, 13 predicted proteins | sample 5400601 | NCBI WGS metagenome assembly WNGK01 (sample SAMN13153376, study PRJNA577476) | soil metagenome | isolation source: 60 cm soil or saprolite under Garry oak tree replicate 1 | place: USA:California | collected 2016-06-15
TCAAGAACGAAAGTCACAACATAGCGACCAAACGGAGTCGTATAGCTTGCAAAGCTAATCCATCGCGGAACAGTTGCCAGCGATGCCAGCTGATGTCGAATGGCTAAATTCGAGAATCGAGCAAGCTGTTGTTGACGGATACTTGATGAAATCGTCAGCAACAAATATTCGCAGCCTTTTGGCTGGAGCGCGGACAGATCTCTATTTCAGGTCCGTAAACGAACTGGTCAGTTGGGCGCAATGGTCGGAGTTAAACGATCGATTCTACCAGACGCTTGCATTCGGGACGGGCGGGCTGCGCGGGCGCACAATCGGGAAAATCGTTACGGCTGCGGAGCGAGGAAAGGCAAGGGAAGGCGAGCGACCGGAATTCCCATGCGTCGGCACGAATGCGATGAATTTTTTTAACATCAATCGCGCCACCCGGGGACTCGTTGACTATTTGCACCACTGGAACCGGCGCGAGCAAATTTCGACCAAGCCAAGGATTGTGATCGCGCACGATCCGCGATTTTTCTCGAAAGAATTCGCCGAGTTAGCCGCGAAAGTTGCAGCCGAAAACGGCTGCGACGCATTTGTGTTCGATAGCCCGCGTTCTGTGCCAGAGCTTTCATTTGCCGTGCGGCATCTGCACGCGAGCGCGGGCGCAGTCATCACTGCGAGCCACAACCCGCCATATGACAACGGTTTCAAGGTGTACTTCAACGACGGTGCACAAGTGATCGAGCCGCACGCGAGCGGGATCATCGCCAAAGTGGACGCGGCCACCAGCGAATCGTTCAAACCGCTCCCAAAAGAGCGACAAGGAAAAGTGACGACCATCGGAAAAGACATCGACCAAGCTTACATGCGCCGGCTCGAAACGTTGATGCTCGACTCACAATTAGTTCGCGAGGCGAAATCGCTGCGGATCATCTACACACCGTTACACGGCACCGGCGGCATCATCATCAAACCGATGCTGACACGGCTCGGTTTCAATTTCCGAGTGGTGCCGGAACAGGATTGCCTCGATGGCCGATTTCCCACTGTGAAATCGCCAAACCCCGAATACGGCGAAGCGTTAACAATGGCGATCCAACTTGCGGAGTCGGAGAACGCTGATCTCGTCGTCGCCACCGATCCCGATTGCGATCGTATGGGCGTGGCAGTTCGAGCAAATGGCGACAAGATGAAGTTGTTGACAGGAAATCAAGTCGGTTCGCTCCTCGCGTGGTATCGAATCAAAACGTTGTTCGACAAAGCTGTACTAAATAAACAAAACGCAGAGCGCGCGGTGATAATCAAAACTTTTGTCACCACCGATCTGCAAAATGCGATCGCGGATCATTATGGTGTTCGCTGTGTCGAGACGTTAACTGGCTTCAAGTACATCGGAGCAAAGCTGGCGAAGTACGAGCGCGAGATTCCTGAACAATTGCGCCGCAGCTATGCCGATCTTGCCGAAAATGAGACGCGACGGCTTCGACTCGCATACTCCTCGCTCTACGTTTACGGCGGCGAAGAAAGTTACGGCTATAGCGGCGCTGATTTCGTTCGCGACAAGGACGGCAATGGCGCAGTGATCATGTTTTGTGAAGTTGCCGCTTACGCAAAATCGTGTGGGCAAACCGTGGATCAATTGCTCGACGAAATATATTCGCAATTCGGTTACTTTGCGGAAAAAACCAATTCGCTCGTTTTTGAGGGCGCGGAAGGCGCGAACAAAATTGCCAGCTTGATGGAGTCATATGCCGCTGACCCGGTCCGCGAAATACTGAGCTCGAGAGTGGCTAACATCAGAAATTTCGAGGCGGACGAGATCAGAGATATCGAGGGCGATCTGATTCCGAAGACCAAGATGCTAATGTTCAAATTGGAAGATGGAACGCGGATTGCCGTGCGCCCCTCAGGCACGGAACCAAAGATAAAGTATTACTTGTTTGCACAACGCCAGTCGGAAAACGAAAAATTCGCGCAGAAAGACCTCGAGCAAATTAAAGCCGATGTCGGAAAACAACTGAACGATGTTTGGGATTGGTTGCAGAAGGATGCTGATTTGCGGCTGCAAGCCAAACCCGGTGTAGCACGACAATGAAAACGATGCGAACGCGCATCGCACTCCAAAGCCCTTCGTGCAAAATTGACCGCCTTCACGTGTTTCGTTTCACGGGAGCTTTTGGAGTAGGCACGCCTCCTGGCGTGGCTTCTGTGCAGCATCGATGACAAGATTAGTAACAGCGTGGCCATGGCTGGCGGCGATCTGTAGTGGGTTTTTGTACGCGGCCTGTTTTCCGCCATTCAACCTGACGTGGTTTTGCTGGATCGCGCTGACCCCTTTAATTGCCGCAATTTGGTTTTCCGGCGCGGAATCACGCCATCCGTGGCTCAGGAACCTGCTTCTCGGTTACGTAGCAGGGCTAACGTTCTTTTGGATCGTATTCTCCTGGCTCACCACGGTGACCATTCTTGGGTGGTTTGTCCTTGAGTTTTACATGGCGATTTATGTTGCCATCTGGGCGTTGTTTTGCGGCCTTGTGCGGCCACGACCAAAAATAAACCGAGCAGGCTCTAGCAAATGGGAGCAGATGCTTTCACAAGCCCGAACCAGTGTGACTCCGCCACCGTCGCCGTGGACAAGGTCGACAAACAATCTGCGACTCGCTTTACTGCTCGCGGCCGCGTGGACCACGCTCGAATGGTTGCGCGGCTGGGTTTTCTCCGGCTTCGGTTGGAACGGACTGGGTGTCGCGCTGCACGACAACTGGCCGCTGATTCAAATCGCAGAGCTCACCGGTGTTGCCGGATTATCCTTCCTGATTGCGTTTGTGAACGTGATCATTCTCACAACGGCGTATCGCCTGGTTGTCGAAGCACGCACCCGCGTGATGCGACCGCATTTTGATTTCACGTTCACCATGGCCGCCATCGTGGGCGTCTTGGTCTTCGGGTTCCGAGCAACTCAAGTTCCGTCGGCTGCAAAACCTCTCCGCGTTACTGCTGTGCAATCGAATGTACCGCAAAATCAGAAATTCGATCCTCAGTTCACGAGGAGAATCTTCGATCAATTCCGGCGGCTGAGCGAAATCGCACTGCGATCAAATCCGCGGCCGGAATTATTGGTATGGCCGGAAAGCTCAATGCCGGGACCCGTGCTAGTAGACCAGGAGAGCTACAAATTCGTAATGGACCTGGCGGCAGACGCAGACGCGGACTTTCTACTAGGAACAATCGACGAAGATGGCGGCGACGTTTACAACGCGGCAATACTTCTTTCCGAGGGGGGTGAACGCGTGCAAATATATCGAAAGGTCCACCTTGTTCCTTTTGGCGAATTCGTTCCCGGCCGGCATACAGTCCCGTTGCTTGCACGAATTGTCGGCGATCAGGTGCCGGGCGATTTTAAAGCAGGGAAAGAACACACGGTCTTCACGCTCACCAATGGCGATGTGCAGGTGGCGCCGCTCATTTGCTTCGAAGACACTATTGGTGAGCTAGCCAGACAATTTGTTGTTCCAACCGAGACCAGTCCGGGAGCGAATTTGCTCGTTGACGTGACTAACGATGGTTGGTTTCAGCATTCTGCGGGCTCGCCTCAGCATTTGGCGAACGCAATTTTTCGCTGCATAGAAACTCGTCGCCCGATGCTCCGCGCAGCCAACACGGGAGTGACCTGTTTCATCAACCAATTCGGTCGCGTCACACAGGAATTGCGGGATGAAACCGGCAGCACGTTCACCGAGGGCGTGCTCAGTGGCGATATCAAGGTGCCGAGCGAACACGAACTGACATTTTATGCGCGCCACGGCGAGCTGTTCGCGAAAGTGTGCGGGGTAATCACGTTGATCGCAATCGTGCTGACAAGCCTGACACGCTGGCGAAGGTTGTAGAGGCGTTCGCCGCGGTGAGCACCGCCGAATTGGTCGCAACGCTTCGTGTATTGTAGTAGAAAACGCTGTGCGCGTTGAACTGCCGCTTGATCATTTAGACGAACTTTGGCCGGAGAAATTTCACGGAGCGCGCATCGGCGCGCTGCTTCACCCCGCTTCGGTGTCGTCGAAGCTTGAACATGCATCATGCATCCTGGAGCGACACAATGGCGATCTTTTCCGTCTCTCAGCGTTTTTCGGGCCGCAACATGGATTCTTGGGCCAGACGCAGGATAACATGGTGGAATGGAAAAGTTACGAGCACCCGCGTCTGCGCATTCCCATCTACAGCCTTTACGGCGAACATCGCGAGCCGGTAGCGGAAATGCTCACAGCGCTCGATGTTTTGCTGGTCGATCTCCAAGACGTCGGGGCGCGCTACTATACTTTTATTTGGACGCTGTATCTCTGCATGCGTGCCTGTGAGAAAGGCGGCATCACGGTGGTCGTGTTGGATCGACCGAACCCAATCAATGGCACAATGACCGAAGGGCCGCTGCTCGATCCGAATTACAAGTCGTTTGTCGGCATGCATCCGATTCCAGTCCGCCATGGCCGCACGATTGGCGAACTCGCACAGCAATTCCATAACGAAGCATTTCCCAATTGCGAGTTGACCGTCCTGCCGATGAAACACTGGCAACGTACGATGTGGTTCGACGAAACTGGTCGGCAGTGGGTCATGCCATCACCCAATATGCCGACGCTCGATACTGCCACAGTCTATCCGGGAATGTGCTTGCTCGAAGCAACGAATATTTCAGAAGGCCGCGGCACCACGCGGCCGTTCGAGATTTTTGGAGCGCCGTTTATCAACGCCGAAACACTCTGCCAAGAACTCAATGCATTAAGGCTGCCGGGCCTTTTCTTCCGCGAGAATTATTTCCAGCCAATGTTTCAAAAATTCGCCGGAGAGCTCTGCAGCGGAGCTCAAATTCACGTGACTTGCCGCAACGAATTTCGTCCGTTTCAAACGGGCATCGAAATTATCCGTGTCATTCGCAAACTGTATCCCGACCAGTTCTCGTGGAAGCAACCGCCGTACGAATACGAAACAGAAAAATTACCGATCGAGATCCTATTGGGTGGGCCGATGAAACAATTCTTTGCCGACTAATGATTAGGCAGCCGCGGTTTTGCAAACTGTCATTCCGGGCGAAGTCTAGGAATGAGTGGACGATCACGTTTTTCGTGCTCGCGTTGTCGATGTCGATCATCCCGCAGATCCAGGCCGACATTCCATGGCCCGAGGTCGTGCAGCGGCTCGCGTATGAGAACGAGAAATTGGCGCAGCGTCCACAAGGACATAACGGCGAATACTTCGTCGTGTGCACCCTCTATTACACGCCAAAGGAATCGGGTTTTACTTTCGAGCGCGGTTTTGACGCGACGCCCGTCACGAAACCTGGATTACACGGCCGAAAATATCCGCGCGATTTCCTGCGCTCAGTAAAGAAGGAAGGTTTCGGCCGAATCACTGCGCCCGTTAATGGGCGGGAGTACGTTCGCTACAACGGCGGCGATTCGTATTCCTTTGCCCCACATGCCACAGGCGGAGGCGGCGTTTTAGTACCGCGGTATTCGGCAGCAATGAAGGGAGGGCATGGCGGCTTGCGGCGCGGCGCCATTATCGAGACGTCTTCGCCGGAACTTCAGAAAATTTTCGGAAGTAATCGCTGGAAAATCATGGACACCGGCGGCGGTCTCCGGCGATGGCAAATCGATTGTTATTTCGGCGAGGATGAACCACTCGGGCCTGGAAAGCTCCAGGGTCGTCCTCGCGCGACCACTTTCGAATACGCCTACGCTAGAGCACGGATTCTGAATTGACGTGAAGCCGTTCACGATCCGACTGAATTTTTTCGGCGATCTTGGTCTTTTTCTCGGCTCAAAATTCCGAAGTCAACCCGTTGAACGAAGGTTAAACGAAAGAACCTCGATAAAAGATGTAATTGAGTCGTGCGGCGTTCCGCATCCTGAGGTGGACGCGATCCTGGTGAATGGCCAGGCGGTGGGCTTTGACCAGACGTTGGTGAGCGATGCAGAAGTGAAGGTTTTTCCGGTCGCAAGTCGTGATCCGATTGGAACGGAGAAACATTTACAAGAGACTGAAGTCATTCGGTTTGTTGCAGACGGACATTTGGGCAAACTCACACGCAACCTTCGCCTCCTCGGCTTTGATGTGGCCTACAGCGCGCGGGCTGATGACGGGGAACTGCTCGACATCATGGCGCGCGAAAATCGCGCCCTTTTAACACGCGATCGGCGCTTACTCATGCATTCGAGTGTTCAACACGGATATTGTCCGCGGTCCCAAGCCGGGGACCAGCAAACAGTCGAGGTCCTCCGCCGTTTTAACCTCGTCGAGCTGATCGCTCCATTTACGCGCTGTCTTCGCTGTAACACCCCGTTGCAGGACGCGGCCAAGGCCGAAGTCATTGAGGGCCTTGAGCCGCTTACGAAAATCTATTACCACCAGTTTCGCCGTTGCCCTGGTTGCGGCCAGGTTTACTGGGCAGGATCGCATTTCCAAAAATTGGAAAAACGGATCGAAAGGATTCAAGCGCGTCTCGTCGGCAAACGCGGCGATTAAATCACGATCTTGTAAGGCTCATTGGAGCTGGCACACTCGCTTCAAATGCGAAAAGCCGTTTTTCGGTATTATTTGCTCGCGACAGCGAGCTTGGTGCTTGGTGTAGTGCACGCTCAGGGTCCAGCGCCGTCGCCACTCATATCAGCTCCTACGCCTGCTCCGGCGAACGTTCCCGCAATCGTGCCGCAGCCAAGTCCAGCTTCGGCGCCCGAACTAACGAAAAGCGATTTCGAAACCTTTCTCGATGCGCTGATTCCTTCACAATTGCAAAATCGAAATGTCGCCGGTGCGGTAGTTTCGGTGGTGAAAGACGGCAAGGTATTATTTCAAAAGGGCTACGGCTACGCTGATGTCGAGGCGGAGAGACCGGTGCTCCCCGATCAGACTTTGTTTCGGCCAGGCTCGATTTCGAAGCTGTTTACTGCCACAGCCGTGATGCAGTTGGTGGAGCAAGGCAAACTCGATCTCGACCGCGACGTCAATGATTACCTCGATTTCCCAATCCCGAAAACGTATCCAGAGCCGATAACTCTACGGCAGTTGCTCACTCACACGGGCGGATTCGAGGAGACATTAAAGAATCTCTTCGTGGCGCATGAAAGCGACATGAAATCGTTGCGCACTTATCTGGTGAACCAAATGCCGGCTCGGATTTTTCGGCCGGGCAAAGTTCCCTCCTATTCTAATTATGGATTTACTCTCGCCGGATACATCGTCGAGCGTGTCAGCGGCGAAAAATTCGAGCATTACATCACCAATCATATTTTACAGCCGTTGCGAATGACGGATTCGACGTTCGATCAACCGCTGCCTCCGCAACTCGCGGCGCAAATGTCAAAAGCCTATCTTATCGCCTCCAAGAAGCCGCGGGATTTCGAATTCGTCCAGGTTGCGCCCGCAGGCGCGCTTTCAACCACCGCCGCCGACATGACGCGCTTCATGCTTGCATTTCTTCAAGACGGCAGCGTGGACGGAGTCGCAATCTTGAAACCCGAAACTGTTCGAGAAATGCAAACGCGCCAATTTGCGATTCATCCAATGATTTGCGGGCTGGGCATCACTTTCATGGAATATTGGTTGGACCCTGTACGCGCCATAGGTCATGGCGGCGACACAGTGTATTTCCACAGCGACATGGTCCTCCTACCGGATGCACATGTGGGCTATTTCATTTCCTACAACAGTCTCGGCAAAAATGTTGGCGGAGGCCGCGGCGAGATTTTGCGGGCCTTCATGAACCGGTATTTTCCGAACCCGAGCGAACACCGCGTGGATGTCGATCTTGAGACTCAAAAATCTGATGGTCGCAAGGTTACCGGCATTTATGATGGAACGCGCCGCGCAGACACAACGTTCCTGAAAATTCTCCCGTTGCTAGATCAGTTTAGCGTGAACGCCGATAAGGACGGAATTCTCACCGTCGAAGGAAATAAGACTCAGAGCGGCGAATTGAAAAAATGGAAAGAAATTGCTCCGCTCGTATACCGAGAGATTGACGGCCAGGAAAGAATCGCGTTCCGCTCCGACGCATCTGGCATTGTGCGCGAAATGCTCCCATTCCCGGCGATCTACCAAGGACAACGCCTTCCTTGGTATGCGACCAAGACCTTTGTCGGATTCGTAATTGGTGGAAACCTACTGCTGGCAGGTTTGACGATTTTACTCTGGCCAGTCGCTGTTCTAATTCGCAAACGATATCAGCGGCCGCTGTTCACCGCAAAAACAGATCGGGTTGTATATTTTCTTTGTCGGATCGTTTGCATCGGCGAACTGATCTTGGTTCTGGCGCCTTTAATCATGTTTAGCGAGGGCTTGGAACACATCGTGGTCCTCGGCGATGCGATTAATCCATGGCTGCAGGCTTTTCATATTTTTGGGTGGATCGTCGTGACAGGCATTATTCTCTTAGTCGTTGCCGCTGTTCGCTTCGTCAGATTACCCGGGCATGGACTTTGGTTTCGCGCTCACACGATTCTTCTGGCAATTGGCGGAATCGCTTTTGGAGTATTTGCCTGGCAATATCATTTGCTCAGCACTTCGCTCAGATTCTAATCGGCACGGCCTATCGATGAACTTTACACATCGCGCGATTTCAATCGGTTTCGCTGTCATCGTGTTTCGCGTTTCGATTTTTGCTTACGCACCGCTAGGACATCAGATCGTCGGAGGGATTGCAGACGAGCGCCTGGCGAATACCTCCACGGCCGCGAAAGTGCATGCGTTGCTCGACGGGCTGACACTTGAAAAATCCGCATTGATTCCAGATGAGATCAAGGGTTGGGACAAAAACGGCGTGGACGATCCGAGGTCTTTCCATTACTCGGCCCGTCGCGCCATCGACAGACAATTGCGTGATTTCTGGCGGGCAAATCAACCAACGCAGCAGAATCCGAGCATCCCGATGCCAAGTGGCCTTGGCTTCCAGCCAATCAGGATCGGCAAGGATGCCGATGCCGCCACCGCGCCTTCGCACCACTGGTTTCACTACACCGACGTTCCGGTGGTTCCGCCCCAGACCTATCGCGCGGGCGTCACCGGTCGCAGCAAATGGGACATCGTGCACATGATTCCGTTCTGCATCGATGTGTTACAAGGGCGAATCTCCGAACAGAACGAGCGTAAGATCACAAAGCCTGTGGCGCTCATTCTGCTGGCCCATTGCGTCGCTGATATTCATCAACCCCTGCATGTGGGAGCGCAATACTTCGATCGTTACGGTCGACCCACCGATCCAGACAGGGACAAGTCGGCCTTAGCGGATGAAGGCGGAAATACATTCACACTCGAGCTAAGCGATGAACCGCCACGTGGCCGAGGTATTCGCAAAAAGAAATTCCACGGCTTTTGGGATTACGATGTGGTAAACGCGCTTTTTCCTCAGGTGCCCGGAACGTTCATAAAGAAAGAGCGGGAATCGCAGATTGAACCATTGAAAAAGGATCTGATCCACGACATGGCGACGCGTGAACCACGCAACTGGCAAATGCCCACGAATGTCTCGGTAGATAGTTATGCCGAAATGTGGGCAGATGAAATTCTGCCGATCGCACGTGAGGCGCATGCACGCCTGGAATTTCGAAATGTGAAGCCGCTTCTGGATGAAGGCTGTCTCGTTGCAGCGGGTGAGGCGATCGAGAAACCGACGCCAGATCATTCAGTTTATCGGCGATGGGCCACCAGTATCGTACGAGATGAGCTGCACAAAGCCGGGTGGCGTCTGGCCGATTTGCTGGAGAAAATCCTCTAGTGCTGCATGCGAGCAGTTGTTCAGCGCGTGAGTCGCGCCCGTGTGACCGTAAACGGTGGCGTCTCGGGAGAAATCACCGATGGCCTCATGATTTTGCTTGGCGTGGGCCGCGACGATACATCCGCCGTCGCTGTCAGCATGGCCGAAAGAATCGCAAATCTAAGGATCTTTGAGGACGCCCAGCGAAAAATGAACCGTTCGCTGCTGGACATAAAAGGCAGCGCGCTGGTCGTCTCTCAGTTTACGCTCTATGGCGACGCGCGCGGACAACGCAGACCGAGCTTTGTTGCCGCAGCGCCCTCTGAACAAGCAAGGGAGTGTTACGAAGCATTTGCGGAAGCGCTGCGGAAGTTAGAAATCAATGTCGCGACGGGGGTTTTCGGAGCGATGATGTCCGTCGAATTGGTCAACGAAGGTCCGGTGACCATCTTGTTGGATTCTGCGAAAACGTTCTAGAGAGCCGTATTACCTAACGAATTAGAGTTCCGAAATTCAACTGTGATTCTGGACGGAGCGAAGTTGCAACGCAGCCCCGAGCGCTTTCGGGGCGAGGCCAGGCTCTCAATCTTGGATGTTTTCTCTTCGGCAACGCTCAAGATGACAAGATCAGATTGCGGCGATTGAAGTGGACTCTACACTAGTCGCATGTTTACGACGCTCGAACCTGTCCGACCGACAGCGTTGTCAGAGATATGCACAGCGCGCGAACGGATCGCGAAGACGATAGTGCGCACACCGCTGGTTAGGCTCGAACTCGGACCGGAATTTCCGGACATCCGCCTCAAGCTGGAGAACCTGCAACCGATCAATGCGTATAAGTTGCGCGGCGCAGCCAATGCCGTGGCAGCTTTGTCAGAAGCTGATCGCCAACATGGCGTCTGGACAATCAGCGCAGGAAATGCCGGCCAGGGCGTTGCCTACGCAGCCAGGGCAGCAGGCGTTCCGTGCACCGTCGTTGTTGTTGAGACGGCGCCCAAGTCGAAGTTGGAACGAATGAAAGCACTCGGGGCGAAACTCATTCCAGTTCCCTACGAGATCGCTTGGAAGGCCCTCGATGAAAGATCCTTTCCGGGAGTTGATGGAACATTTATTCATCCATTCGATGACGATGATTTCATTGCCGGCCACGGCACGATGGGATTGGAAATTCTCGAGGACGCGCCAGATACCGCTGCCGTGATCGCCAGCATTGGCGGCGGCGGATTGATCACCGGCGTGGCCAGCGCAATCAAGGCGCTAAAGCCTGAAATTAAAGTTTTTGGAGTTGAACCGGAAACAGCCGCGCCGGCCGCGCTTTCCTTCAAGAAAGATTCACCACAGGTTTTTCCGAACTGGAGAGCGTCGTTCGTCGATGGCGCTGGCGGTCAAAGCATGTTCCCTCGCATGTGGGAACGAATGAAACCAGTTGTAGACGATTATCTCGTAGTCACTCTCAAACAGACCAAAAACGCGATGCGGCTCCTGGCGGAAAAAGCGCGGATCATCTCCGAGGGCGCCGGCGCACTTTCGGTTGCTGCAGCCCTGAGCGGGGAAGCTGGCAAAGGTCCGATTGTCGCAATCATTTCCGGCGGCAACATTGACCTGCAAAAATTCTGCGAGCTGATCTCGCAAAGTGACTATTGACTTCTCTCTCTGAGTTTGAAATAACCTTCCGCGAAGCAAAAAAGGAGCGAAAACATGAAAATTGGAGAAACAGCACCTGACTTTGAAGCGGAAACGAGTGAAGGCCGCATCCGATTCCACGATTGGATCGGCGACTCGTGGGCCATTTTATTTTCGCACCCGAAAGATTTTACCCCGGTCTGCACGACCGAACTCGGATACATGGCGAAAATAAAGCCACAGTTCGAACGCAGAAATGTAAAGATCATCGGATTATCGGTCGATTCCGCGGGCGATCACAAGGGATGGGCCAAGGATATTGAGGAGACCCAGGGTTATGCGCCAAATTACCCGATCATCGCAGATGCCGATTTCAATGTCGCAAAGCTCTACGGCATGCTGCCGGCCGACACCGAAGGCGACGCCAAATCGCGTAAGGCAGCCGATAACGCCACCGTACGCAATGTTTATGTGATCGGGCCAGATAAGAAGATCAAGCTGATACTTGTGTACCCAATGACAACCGGCCGGAATTTCGATGAAGTGCTGCGGGTGATTGACTCGCTGCAACTGACCGCAAAGCACCAGGTAGCCACTCCGGTCAACTGGTTGCCAGGGCAGGACGTCATTATCGCCGGCTCGGTGTCTGACGAAGAGGCGAAGAAGCGTTATCCGCAAGGCTGGAAAGCGCCGAGGCCATATATCCGGATCGTCCCACAGCCGCAATAATCGTAAGGCGTTTCGGTGAAACTCGGCGAGTGAATTGGTAGGGACCGATGAGCCGCGCCGTCCGGACACCGCAGCGCGGCGCCCCTAACGATCGATCGTTTCGGCCGAATATTCCACCGGGTCTTGTTGAAAATAGATGCGTAGTTGCTGGTACAATTTTGGATAACGGGCGCGCAACGCCCGCGGCAGCTCAAAAAACGCTTCCACCGACACAGCGAAAAATTCGGCAGGATCCTTTGCCCCGTACGTGTCGAGCAACGTCGGTATGCCGCTCTCATCGGCAGCGCGCAGCGATGCGAATTCGGATCGCATCACGGCGGCCCAGGCTAATTGCTGCTCGCGCGTCGCCAAACTCGGCATTCCGTCGGCTGCGTGATTTTCAAAGTCGAGCTGGTGAGTAAATTCGTGCAGAACAACATTCTTACCGTCGGAGGGATCAGCCGCGCCATATTTCACGGCGTCCCAGGACAGAACCAGAGATCCCATTCGACGGCCGGTCTCGCCGAGGCGACTCACAGTGCCCTCTTCCCAAAAATGCTCTCCAACCTGTCGTTTTTCCTCTACCATGTACGTTAGCGGATAAACAAGAATCGTGAGCAGCTCGGGGAAATAATCCGTCTTGCGATGCAGCAAAAGAAGGCATGCTTGCGCCGCGACGGTCACGCGGACCTCATCTGTGATCGTGAAACCGCCGCAACCCTCGAACCGTTTCTCGGCAAGAAATATCTGAACGTGACCAAGTAATTCCGCGCGATCGCTCGCGGACAGCCTGCGAAAAAATCCAACGTGACGCTGAATGAACGCCAGCCATTCTTTCGGAAACGGTCGCCTTCGCAGGCGTTTTCTTCTGTGCTGTTTCAACAATGAGAAGATCACGGCGCAATGTAACCGCCGGTGGTAGAGGCGGCGAACCCGCGGTAACGCGTAGTTTCTGGGGAGCACAGGCTGCCAGCCTGTAGTTGCCAGCAGCCCTGCTGGCAACCATCTTTGCACGCGCAATGTGGAGCGACGATGAATGATCCGGTCTCGGCAAGCTGCCGAGATCTGCAGGCTGGCAGCCTACGCTCCCCAGACTTGTGCGTACCTCGTACCACGCAATTCGACCTCGCATCCCACCGCGGACTATCTTATCAATAGGGGATATGAATACGATTTCCATTTCCCGCCGCGATTTTGCCCGCCTGCTCGGCGCCGGCGCCGCAGCAGCTTTCGTTAGGCCGGCAGGTTCATTCTCCAAGCAGCCGGAACACATCCCCGCAACAGGCCAGGTTGTTCGGTTGAGCGCGAATGAAAATCCGTACGGACCGTCACCGAAAGCCCTGAAGGCCATGACTGATTCATTCACCGTCGCCTGCCGGTATCCTGATGAACACAACAACGTTCTAATCGATAAACTGGCGAAGCTTAATGGCGTGGATCACAACCAGATTCTGCTTGGCGATGGTTCCAGCGAAATTTTGAAACTCTGTGCCGAAACATTCACCGGAAGAGACCGTGGCACGCTTGTCGCAGCCGATCCGACGTTCGAAGCAATTTTGCAACAGGCCAGCACGAATGGCGCTGAAGTCGTGAAGATACCGCTGACGTCAACCTTTGCGCATGACCTTCCAAAGATGCTTTCCGCCGCGAAAGCAGGCTTGATTTATGTCTGCAACCCCAACAATCCCACGGCGAGCATCACTCCGAAAGATGAGCTGCGCGATTTCATTGCAAAAGCTCCGCCCGAAACAGTGCTGCTTGTCGACGAAGCGTATTTTCATTTCGCCGACAGCCCCAATTACGAAAGCGTGATCCCGCTGGTGAAGGATCATCCGAATCTGATCGTTGCGCGCACGTTCTCGAAAATTTACGGGATGGCGGGATTGCGCTGCGGCTATTGCGTTGCGCAAAAACAAACGATTGACGCGATGCGTGCGCATCAGATGTGGGACAGTGTCAACATCATGGCGCTCGCCGCGGCGAGCGCGAGCCTGGACGATCCCGATCACGTGCCAAACGGCCAGCGTTTAAACAGCGAGGCGAAAACGTTCACAATCGGCGAGCTCGACAAGCTGGGTTACAAAACCATTCCGTCGCAGGCAAATTTCATCATGTTCGACTGCAAACGGCCCGTGGTGCCACTGATTCAGGCAATGAAACAACAAAACGTGCACGTCGGCCGATTGTTTCCCGCTTTGCCAAATCACATGCGCGTGACCATCGGAAAAAAATCTGAAATGGAAACGTTTGTGTCGGCTTTTCGAGAAGTGGCGACATGACGTTTCAGTGAAAAGCGTAGAGGCAACAGAGCACGCCCGCGCGCCGGGCGCGCGTCCACGCTTATCCTAACACGGCGCGCAGCACCAGATAAACGGCTGCGACGAGAATACTGGCCGCGCCGAGCACGCCCACGAACACTTTCTTCTGGCTGACTCTCCGCGCCTGGCCGTTAGACGCCGCTGGAGTAGCGACTGGACTGCCTAGTTGGACGAGAGCCTCGAGCGCTTCATGAAGTGAGTGCCGATCGTCTACCGACAACTCCCCGGGATGATTAAACTCGTTGCCATTAACGATGATTTTCGCCTTGAGTTTTGCAGCGATTCGCGCCCCGGAATGAAGCGGCGGCGTGTCGTCCACAGCGCGATCATACGCCGCTCTGATATCTGGCGACATCTCGTCCGCGTTCGCGTACTCGCGCCCGTTGAATCGGATGTTGGTCTTAGGCCTCGCGCTCACTAAAAGGACGAGAATCAAACCCCGAATCGCACAGTTTCCACAACTATTTTTCTATCCGCCTTCTGCGAACTGATCGTGCGATTCTACGCGTAATCTAATTGCTTGTCGCATCTGGAGCTCGATGTCTAGCAAGGTCGCGTTATAGGTATCCGAATTCTCCCAGTGATCGATCCGTTCCTCGTACGATCTCTTAATTAACGCTAGTTGCTTCGCCGAAATGTTCCGCTCTAGCTCCAGCATTCTCCGGCAGCGCTTGAAGATGAAGTGTTGATATTGTCCCGGAACGACCGTGCGACCGGGACCAAAACGACCGCTTTTCGAGATTTTGGTGTTTTGCCAATGATCGAGATCAGGATATTCAATCAATCCGATCAGAATCATGGGACCAAGCTTGCAGTAGGTGAACGCCTCACCGTCAGAGACGCCGATGTTGATTTCGACTGCGCGCCGCAAGTACCGATTAATACCGTCAGGAACGTCATGCGCGCGGTGATCTACGATGCCGCACAGGGGCAGCAGGTGGATTTCAT
>WNGK01004280.1_pt1 | contig 15323 bp, 16 predicted proteins | sample 5400601 | NCBI WGS metagenome assembly WNGK01 (sample SAMN13153376, study PRJNA577476) | soil metagenome | isolation source: 60 cm soil or saprolite under Garry oak tree replicate 1 | place: USA:California | collected 2016-06-15
TCGAACGTGCCGTCCAGCTTCTGGTGATAAAGCCGGTTCCAATACCTGGGATCATCTTTCTTCGGGATGGCGCTTTTCGCTGTAGGGTCATCTAGCCGCGCGCCATTAGCGAAGAAAATGTCGAGCCGACCATCATTGTCGTAGTCGAAGAGGGCAACGCCAGAACCCATGGTCTCGAGCAAATACTTTTTGCTCGTAGGAGAGGCCTGCTGCCGAAAATGAATTCCCAGTTTCTCTGTCCATCCACAAACCGGCCTGCAGTGGACGAGGATTGCGGCTCAGCGGGAGCGGCTCCGGTCGCCGCGACCAGGCAGAAAACAGCGGCAGCGAAACCGAACGCCGCGCCGATCAGTCTGTGAAAACTTCCCATGCGAAGAAAGGCTGGAGGCGTGCCTTGAACTCGCTTCAGTTTAGCAATCCCGCGCCCACCTTTGGTTCGGATCCATCGCACAAAAAATTGGGCCGCCGACAAGCAGCGGCCCCCAGGGAGTTTGTTCGCGGGTGGTCAAAACTCAAATTTCAATTGGAGCTGTATTTTGCCGGGCAACAGCAGGTAGGTAGCTTCCCCTCCCGTATTGCTGAAATTCGTGACTTGCAGCATGCCGAAGCTCCGGATATTGCTCTGAGAGTCGTATGCGTTGAGGTCCTCAGGCCGGTTCCAGATGTGGCGATTGAATGCATTGATCATCGTGATCTGTAGGTTGAGGTCCTTGGTTTCGGTGATTTTCGTTCGTTGGATAAAGCTGAAATCCTCGCTAAGGTACGGGTACATCCGCACCGTCCCGTTCACTCTGGGCATTGTGCCGAAAACGTAGCTTCCGCGAGCTGCCACGGTCGGGCCGTAGTTCGGATCGATAAAGGCTGCCGCCGAAGGGTTCACTGCGTTCGGCAGATTGATCGAGTTGAACACCGGATCCGTAACAGAGTTCCAGTTATGGCTCTTAAAGGCTGAGGTAAGAATGGAACTCCCCGGTACTTGGTCAAAGCGAATACACTGACCGTAGGCTCCCTCCGTTACTGCCACCTAGCAAGCGTTTCCCCCTTCCCACGGGAAGCTCGCATAGGTAACTCACCACAAAATTATGTGAATGCCCGTTGTCAAGGAAATTCGGTAAACGCTTACCAGATGCTAAACAGGCATTTTTCGGCGCATTGCCCAGGTCGAGAACGGGATTTATCGGGCAGGGGTCGCGGAGTCGGGATTGGGCTCGTGACCTTCTTCTACCGCATAGAAACGATCCACGCCAGCAGCCAATCTCGTTCGCTGCACGCTACCGCCGGGCCAGTGGATTTCGAGTTGATCGACCGAGGCAGAATCCCCCAATCCAAAACGCAGACGGGGATCGTTGCACGACGCATAGCTACCGCCGCTCAATACGTCGCCGCGCTGCCGAATTCCGCCTGCCGTGAGATAAACCGTCGATCCCACCGCGTCGCGCGGACTCTTCGCCCCGCCGACCAGCTTCAGTCCAACCCAGTGATGATTGGCTGCGGCGACGTTTCGCAGCAGCACAGGAACTCCACCCAGTTGGTTTATGACGACGTCGATCTTTCCGTCATTGAATAGATCACCAAAAGCAGCGCCGCGAGCAACGAACGTCTCTGCCAGGGCAGTTCCTTTCACTGCCGGCATAATCTCGAACTTTCCACCTTTGAGATTGTGAAACAGCAGAGGACGTTGCGCGAATGTTGTGCCCCAATCACTCTGGTCCACGGCTGGATACACATGTCCGTTGGCAACAAAAAGATCCCGCCAACCGTCGTTGTCATAATCGAGAAAGCCCGTTCCCCAGCCAAGAAAGGGAATCGTGAGTTCTGCAATTCCAGCCGGATAGCTCACATCAGTAAATGTTGCCTGGCCCTCGTTGCGGTAAAGCGGATTGTAGTCGTCGGAAAAAACCGTGTTGTAGAGATCGAGGCGTCCGTTGTTCAGGTAATCTCCGATTGCGATGCCCATCGACGCCGTCTCTTTACCGTTCTCGTTGAGCGCATATCCCGATGCGTAGCTGGCGTCTTCGAACGTCCCGTTGCCTTTATTGATGTAGAGGTAGTTCGGAGTCGAATCGTTGGCGACAACCAGATCCAGCTTGCCATCGTTGTTCAGATCCACGAACACGCCGGTCAGTCCGTAGTACGCATTCGCATCTGCAACGCCTGCCTTCTCGCTGACGTCTGCGAATGTGCCGTCTCCGTTGTTATGGAACAGGTGGTCGCGCTCGCCTACGAGCCCGCGCGGTCCGCACATTACTTTCAGTCCACGGAATTCGCATGTGGGAAACGCAACCGCAGACGACCCCGGAACCGGCGGGCGTTGCAGGTCGTAATGCACGTATCCGGGGACAAACAGATCAAGCCTGCCATCGCCGTCGTAATCGCCAAACGTCGGTCCTGTGGACCAGTTGCCCAGAGCGACCCCGGCCTTTTCGGCAACGTCGGTAAACGTTCCGTCGTGATTGTTGTGGTACAGACGGTTCTTTCCGAAGTTGCTTACATAAATATCGGGCCAGCCGTCGTTGTCGTAATCGCCAACCGCTACGCCAAATCCCCAGCGTTCGTTGGTGACGCCCGCTTGCGATGCGACATCGGTAAACGTGCCGTCGTGATTGTTGTGGAACAAAGCGGCATGTGGCGAAGTCGCTTTGCCACTCTCGGCATCATAGGTTGAGCCGTTTACGAAATAAATATCAAGCCATCCGTCATTGTCATAGTCGAGCAGCGCGACCCCCGAACCAACGGTTTCTAAAATGAACTTCTTTTCTGGAGAACCCATGACGTGCCGCCACTTCGTCAAGCCCGCCTTTTCAGCGATGTCTTTAAAAATGATTGGACCGCTATCGACAAATCCTCCAGCGGTTATCGGACGTTTCTCCGCATCGAGAACGGCGGCGTGCGCTCCGCCGGTGGAAACCGCGCCTTGCGTTTGCGGCGCCTGTGGCGAGTTGGACTCCTGTGCCTGGCCCCGCGCCAGGGGGCCAAACACCGCAAGGGAAGCGCCGACTGTTAGTAGAACCCCGAAAAGAACAGAGCAAGCGCGTTTCTGCAGGGACATTGGAAATCAGTATAGCCTCGGATTTCCAACCCGTGCCTTCTTACGCCACAAGACGCTCAAGGCTGAATCTGTGGCCATCCATCTGGTGACGTCTACCGGCATCCGGGAGATCGGTGCATCTTTCCCCCGCGCGCCGGTACCCGCTACGAAAAGACCGACGCCTCAGAAAAGGCGGTGGAATTTTTCTCGAAATTCTTGGCGCGAAAGCCTGAGACCACCGACATTAAATGGGAGCTCAATCTGGCCTATATGACCCTTGGCCAATACCCCGCAGGCGTACCGAAACCATATTTGATCGCGCCGTCTGCTTTCGACTCTCCCGAATCGGTCGGAAGGTTCAGGGATGTCGCGCCTGAAGCTAGAATCAATCTTTATTCCATGTCCGGCGGCCTGATCGTGGATGATTTTGGAAATAATGGCCAGCTCGACATTGTTACTTCAGACTTCGGCCAGAGCGCGCCCATGCACTTCTTCCATAACAACGGTGATGGCACCTTTACCGACCACACTTCCCAGGCAGGACTAACCGCTCAGCTGGGTGGATTGAACATGGTCCAGGCCGATTACAACAATGACGGCTGCACTGACATGCTCGTGCTGCGCGGCGCCTGGGAATTCCCCCAGCGAAAATCCCTGCTCCGCAACAACTGCGATCGTACTTTCACCGACGTGACCGCCGCAGCGGGATTAGCGCAACCCGCCAGTGACACCCAGAGTGCCGCCTGGGGCTGACATCGACAACGACGGCAACCTCGATCTGTTTGTCGCCAACGAGGACCGTCTCAGTCAGTTGTTCCACAACCGTGGCGACGGCACCTTCGAAGTCATCTCGCACAAAGCCGGAATCGACAAAGTTGCTTTCAGCAAAGCCGTGGTCGCGGCCGACTACGACAACGACGGCTATGTGGATTTCTGCGTATCAAATCTGAATGGCGATAATTTTCTCTACCACAACAATCACGACGGGACCTTCTCCGAAGTCGCGGCCCAGGCTGGCGTGTAAAAACCGTAGCAGAGTTTTCCCGCGTGGTTCTTCGACTAGACAACGACGGCTGGCCAGATCTGTTCGTGAGCAGCTACTACGTCTCCGTAGACGAAACCCTTCGCAGCTATCTCGGTCTGACTCCCAACGCCGAGACGCTCAAGTTACATAAGAACCTGGGCAACGGAACTTTTCCTGACGTGACTGCCGAAGTGGGGCTCGATCGCGTGTTCATGCCCATGGGATCCAACTTCGGCGACATTGATAACGACGGCTATCTCGATATTTATTTGGGTACGGGGAATCCGTCTTTTGGATCGCTGCTGCCGAACGTTTTGCTGCGCAACAAAGGGAGAAAGTTTTTTACGGACGTGACTGCGGCCTCTGGCACTGGAGAACTGCACAAGGGCCACGGGGTCGTTTTCGCTGACATCGACCGAGACGGTGATGAAGACCTGCTAGCCGAAATCGGGGGCGCCGTCCTGGGCGCCGGTAACGACTGGACCAACCTGAAGTTAATTGGAGCGAAAAAAGCAACCGTTCGGCTATTGGAGTGCGAATCAAAGTTACGGTTGAAAATGAAGGGCACGACACGCGCTCGATCTACCGCACGGTCGGCGGCGGCTCTTTCGGCGCGTCACCGCTGGAACAGCACATCGGCCTTGGGAAATCGGCACGTAGTGAGACTGTTGAAGTCTGGTGGCCGGCTAGCAACTCCCGCCAAAGCTTCTCGAACATTTCCAAGAACCAGTTCATCGAGATCAAGGAATTCGCCCCGAATTACACCAGCGTTGAGAGAAAGTCATTCCACGTCGCCGCGAAATAGGGAAAGAGACTTCAAGCGCATTTCCCGCGCGGTCCTCTGAAAGCTAAATTGATGCCCACTATTTCACAATTTCTTGCCGGCTCTGCAACTTTCGAGGCATTGTCAACCTGCCGGACGCGTGTAAGCATGACTTTCAGGGGAGGGCTCTTCCACAAACGCCGGGGCTCCATGAGCGCCATGCGTTTCGCCCATCTGTAGTGGAGACCGCCACAATTTATCGCGTGTTTCGCTTCCTTGCCCATGCGTTCGCGGTGGGTGGATTCGCTATTGCTATTCTCGTCCTGGGTTCTCTGCTTCAGAGTGAACTAGCCACAGCATGGGCCACCGGCATTCGCCGGTACGTGAAGCGCAATAATTCCTAGGAATCCCATTTCACCCGTCACTAGAATCGGATACAGATAAAAACTCCGCTCTTCAAAACTGCATTTAAAGGGCGGAGTCTCCTAATAATTTTAAATAGTTTTAACGGGCTTTTATGTTACCTTGATCGTTCCGCCGCCGCCCGTTTCCACGCTGTGACTCTTGGGTGGAGGGGGCGAGCTTTGGAGAGTATAAGAGAAATTTTTCGCTGAGGCCCCTTTCTCGGTTGCTGGTTGATTGTTTGCCAGACCGACATAAACCTCAGTCAATGGGGGTCTGAATGGGTCGCCATCTTCCCAGTTAAAGAACCAATTTTGGTCGGTTGAATTGAATATAACGTTTCCGTTTGCTGGAATAGCAGCGACATTGGGATCGGGATTTCCACCGGTGCCGTCGATCTGGAAAGCGCCGGTTCCGACCTGAATCGCAAACGGTCCGCAAGTGTTCTGGCCGATAGTGATGCTATAGTTCACTGCCTTGTCCTGGAGCAGTGGCGATTCGGTGAAACTTCCACCGGAAGGAATATTGGGAATATCGGCGAAGACTTGCTCATCCGTTATTGCCGTCGAAGCGAAAGTGATGGAAATCGCAGAGCCAGAATTGTTGTTGAACTGGACCGGCTGGCCGTCATCAATTAGGACACCGGCCGGGTTCGCGCCCTGCGGGTTAATATTGATTTCTTGTGGTTGCGGCTGAGGATCGGTTAGGTATCTTGCAACTGCCATAGTAGTTACTCCTTTTCTAAACGAAAGTTTTTATTTCCCGTTGGGTCGAAAATTCGGATCCGAGAGCAAACTCTTCAGGTCTGGATTGCTCTTGATTGCGGTCAAGCCGTAGCCTTTTTGTAGGCCCATTTCGACGTATTGCAACGCGTGGGATCGGTCGCCGAGATCCTCGTACGCCTCTCCGACATTCTCCAGAACCGTCGCATCATTAGGCGCCAGCGCCAGGGCCGTTTGTATCCGAGAGAGAGATTTCTCTTGCATTTTCTTTTGCGCATACAGCAGCGCCAAGTACGACTGCACTTCGCCGTCTCGTGGATTGGCAACTGCTGACTCTTCTAGCAGTGCGAGCTCGCGATCGCGGGCCATCGACTCCTTTTCCTTGTTTCCCAGACCTTTGTAGGCCAACATCAAGTTTCCCCAAACGAGGAAGTCTTTGTCATTGATTTGTAGGGCTTTCTCGAGTGCGGCAGCGGCTTCACTATTCTTGCTCTCTAGAGCGTAGAGATATCCGAGATTAGCGTAAGCAGGGTAGGTGGGGCTCAGCGCGATAGACCTCTTGAGCGCCTGCTCGGCGTCAGCGAAGTATTTCGCGTCTCCCGTATCGATGTAAACGGCTGCAAGGTTTAAGTAAACCCGCGAGTTGTCCGGCGTCAGCTCAACCGCATGCTTGAGCTCGGCAATGCCTTCATCGTAGCGGTCATGGCGGTCATAGAAGACCCCTAGATTGTTATAACCGTCCCAGTAGTCGGGACGAAACGCAATCGCCTTTTTGTACGCAGCCTCGGCATCGGCAATGCGTCCCGCGCTCTCGTAAGCGTGAGCAATACCGATGAGCGCATCTGCGTTGCGCGGGTCCAATTGCAATGCGCGCTGGAACTCCTGCAAAGCGAGTTCATACTTGCCGTCCGAGTCGTGAATGCGGCCTAACGTTACATAGACCACGGGAAGACGGTCGTCGAGTTCGGCTGCCCGGCGACAATTCGCCAGGGCCTGATCGTTCCACTTGGGATTGCGATCCAGGGTATGTTTCATCCGGTAAGTCTCGCCCAATTCCGCATATCCCAACGCGAACCGCGGATCGGACTTGATCGAATCATTCAGCGCGTCGACTGCGAGGTTCAGGTTTTCCGGCTTGTCACTCCGCTGCATGTAGCCGAGTGCTTTCAGGTAGGACTCGTAGGCGGCCGGCCTCACATTACCGCCGGTGGTGCGCAACATTTCGGGGGTCACGTCAATCCGCATCAGCTTTGCCAGGCGAGAGACAGCCTGGTCTTCGATTGCGGAGAAGTCTCCAGCCGGGTCTTCGACCGCGACAGATCCGACCTGACGCAACGTCTTGGTGTCGATAAGATTTACGGTAAGGTGGATCTGCTGCGCGATTTTTTGCAGGCTTCCCTGGACCACAACCGTTGCGCCAAGTTCACGCTGCGCTGCAGTTGGATCTACTATCTTGTGCCGGCGTACTTCACTGGCCGGAACCACCCAAAGAGATTGTTTGCCGGTGTCGAGATTAGTCAGCTTACTGCTGAGGCTATCCATCAACCCTTCGGAAACCGCTTCGTTGGCCGGATCGCCACCGACATTCTCGAACGGGAGAACTGCTATGTGCTCTTCGTGCCGGGCGAAAAGTCCTGCAACCCCATCCCGGATAGCTGGAATCAACGCGAGTACTCCAAGCAGAATTGCCACCGTAACAACGCTGCCCAGCAACCAGAATGATTTACGCGCTCGCGAAGTGGCCGGCAGCCACATCTGTCGCGACGCCTGCTCGACGCTTCGGCGGAAGGCCGCATCGTTCACCGCGGAGCGGGGAATCGCTGTTTTAGCTGACTCTGGATCCATCTGGCTGCGGAACACTTCAAGATCAGCCAGCATCTCGCCGCTAGTAGGATAACGTGTGGCCGCATCCTTTGAAAGCGCGCGATAGACCATCCGCCGGAGTTCCAGCGGGATCTCGTCCGGCAGTATCGGAGCTTCGTTCAGAATCGCGACGATGGTTGCCGCTGCGCTGTCGCGCTGAAACGGGCTCCGCCCGGTGATCATCTCGGCGATGACCACTCCCAGCGCCCAGATGTCAGTGCGCTGGTCCACTGGCTTGCCCAGCGATTGCTCGGGAGACATGTAGCCGATCGTGCCGGCGGTGCCCAGAGTCTGTGTGCTGTCGGCTGAGGTGTTAACCCGCGCCAGGCCGAAGTCCACGATTTTTGCCACGCGCTGCTGGGTAAGAATGATGTTGCTCGGCTTGATGTCGCGATGAATCACAGCCCGGGCATGAGCTTCAGTAAGTCCGCGTGCCGTCTGAATGGCAATATCAACGGTTTCGCCTAAAGGAAGCGGCCCTCTGGAAATCTTGCGGGCTAGGGTTTCACCCTCGTAGAAAGCCATCACAATATAGGCGCGGCCGTCGCTAGTCTCCTCGATTCCGTGAATTACGCCAATGTTCGGATGATCGAGTGATGACGCAGTTCTGGCTTCACGGAGAAATCGTTCTTTGTCTGTCTTTGACGCTACGAGCTGGTCAGGCAGGAACTTGAGGGCGACCAGTCGCTCGAGCTTGGTATCGAGCGCGCGATAAACCATGCCCATGCCGCCCGCGCCCGCCAATCCCAGAATCTGGTAGTTCCCCAGGCGGTTCCCTGCGGAAAGCGTGGAGACTGCATCAACCACGTCCTAGCCCCCATTCATAACCATCGCCGTGGCGTAGTGATTGGCTGAATCAGGAACTCAACCCCAATCACGTCAAAACTTAGTTGGCGGCAATGGTACCCCAGGGACGGGTAGCTTGCAATTGGATAGGGATTGGCAGACCGGACCGTGGCGAGACTCGTCGATCAGACCTCGTCAGCTCAAGAGTTAATCCTTGGTCACTAAGACTCCCAACCGCGATTGCAATTGTTTGCGATAGCGCCGGCTGAGCCGGAGCCGAGTTCCACTTTCTAACAGCACCTCATATTCGCCATCCACGTTGAGCTTTAAACTCCGCACCCGATCGAGGTTCACGATGGTCAATCGGTGAATGCGGCAAAAAATTGATTGATCGAGTTCCTGCTCCAGTTCAGACATGCTGCGTCGCAACAGGTGTGTCTTCGCTCCAACGTGCAGACAGGCGTAGTAGTCGGCAGCCTCGATCCAATCAATATCGCCTGCCTGCAGAAACGTAACCTCGCCAGAGCTCTTGATGGCAATGCGGCCTGTCGTTCTGGGCTCGTGCTTTCCGTTCCTGATCCGCTCCTTGGCGCGGTCGACGGCGCGATGGAAGCGAGCATTGTCGAAGGGCTTCAGTATGTAATCGAGTGCTCCTGCTTCGAAGGCCCGCAGCGCATAGTGGTCGTAAGCCGTCACAAAAACGATGGCTGGGGGCAACTCTCGGCCCAGCAGTTCGAGCACGTCAAAGCCGTCGCATTCCGGCATCTGCACATCCAGAAAGACCAAGTCTGGTTTCGCGGTGCGGATCTCTGCCAACGCTTCCACGCCCGCGCCGCACTCGCTCACCATCTCGATCTCTGGATCATCGCATAGGAGAACCGAGATGTTACTGCGGGCGAGAGGTTCGTCATCCACCACCAGCACGCGTATTCTTGGAGATGCTCGTTCCGGACACACGGCTATTCCTTCCCTTCTGGCATAGGGACAAATGGCACCGAAACTGAAACCTCCACGCCTCCTGGAGCCTGGTTCCGCATCCTTAGCTCGAAATCGTCTCCATAGAGACTTTGTAGTCGGGTCCGCGTATTTGCCATCCCGATCCCGGATTGCGTACTGTCCCAGTCGTGGGGCAGATTAGGCCCGTCGTTGTACACGCGGAGCGTGAGCCTACCATTCGAGCGGAACGCGGAAATTCTGATCGCGCCTCCCTGCGCTCGCTTCGCGATTCCATGTTTGACCGCATTTTCGACCATGGGCTGCAAGATCAGACTCGGGACCTGCGCGGGCAGCAGCTCTCTGGGGACATCTACTGTCAGCTGGAGGCGGTCTGCAAATCTTACTTTTTGAATATCCAAATATTTCTGCAGGAATTCCATCTCCTCAGCCAATGGCACTTGCTGACGATCAGAGTCTTGCACGGTTCGGCGTAGAAAATCGCTCAGCCCGGCAATCATGTCCACTGCAGTGTCGTTTCGTTTCTCGCGCACAAGTCCGGCGATCGCGTCAAGCGCATTGAATAGAAAGTGAGGCTCAATTTGTCGCCGCAGTGCGCTCAGCTGTGCCTTCGAAAGCTGCTCATTGAGCTGCGCTGTCTCCGTCTGGTGGCGTGCCAATCGCTCTCGCGAATCGAGAAGATAGCTGATCGCGAGAATCGCGGCGTAGAGGATCACATACGAGAGCATCCCGTTATAGAACTTGTCCAACCAGAACGGAATGAACCGTGCTGAAGGGTTTGGATCTGCCCATGGATTTAGCAGCATGTCCAATCCCGCAATCCAAGCGGCATGCACCAGGCCGATCGCGGCGCAGGCGGCAACGTGAAAAATCCAGGTGGAGATTGGCCACACTTTCACTGGAGGATATCGCCGGCCCAGCATCAGCACGAACGGAGTCGCCAACGCCCATGGCAACCATCCCGCCAACAGCCTTAAGTCGTATCCAGGCGTGGTGCATGCCTTCGGCGCGCATCACAAAAATGGTTTGAGTGGCATCGAACAGCCCGACTCCAGCCCATATCAACACAATCCAGAGCCATGGCGTCGATCGCTGTGTGGGGGTAACACCCATAATGCGAATCGTACTACGGCTGATAAAGCTTGACGACAAATGCAGCCAATCAACATTTGCGTGCAGGATCTGGTCTGGTTTAACAAGTCCGGGAGGCTGATACTGTCCGCATGCCGAAAGCCAAAATTCTCTTGCTCGGTGGGACGCTTCTGATTTCCGCAATGGCCCTTAATCAAACCGGCACACCGCCTTCGAATTCGGGTCCGGAATTTACCAGTGACGGCCAACTCAAGCTGCCCGAGCATTATCGGGAATGGGTTTACCTGACCACCGGCTTCGACATGAGCTATAGCCCTGGCTCGCAAACGGCAGACCATCACATGTTCGACAACGTCTTCGTGAACCCGGAATCGTACAAGGCATTTGTGGAGACCGGTACCTGGCCTGACAAGACCATGCTCGTTCTTGAAGCTCGCGGCGCCGAAGGCAAAGGTTCGATTAACCAGAGAGGCAACTTCCAGGGCACCGACGTCATGGGCCTCGAAGTCCACGTAAAAGATGAAGCGCGGTTCCCAGGCAAGTGGGCCTTCTTCGGCTTCGACGACAGCAAGACTGCCAAAATGGTTCCAACTGAAGCAGCCTGCTACAGTTGCCACTCCGCTCACGCCGCCGTCGACACAACCTTTGTGCAGTTCTATCCCACCCTGTTGCCCATCGCTAAGAGCAAGGGCACGCTGAGCACTTCATATCTAAAAGAGAGTGAAACCGCAGGAAAGAAGTAGCAACTTGCATCCCTCAGCGTCGCTTGAGTGCCTCCAACTCATCCAGCGTGCGCGGCCAGTCCGCGCCTAAGAGGCGGGACAGACTGCGGTCTGCCAGCACCTTGCCACCGGTCTGGCAACGGGCGCAGTAGTTGGTTTCGTTCTCGGCGTAACGAATGCGCTGAATGGGATTACCGCATCGAGGGCACGGCTGGCCATAGCGGCCATGCACCGCCATGTCCTTGCGGAACGCAGTTACTTTTTCGGGAAATGTGGTGCTGGCTTCAGTGTGCAACTGATCTATCCAGCGTTGAAGCGTAGAGCGGGTTGCGGCAAACAGTCTCTCCCATTCGGCTGGACTGAGTTTGCGCGTCAGCGTGATGGGAGAAAGTTGTGCAGCATGTAGAATCTCATCGGAATAGGCGTTGCCGATGCCGCTCACGATACGTGGATCCGTGAGCGCCCGCTTTAAAGGTGCGGTTTTCAGCAGTGAGCGCAGCCTGAAAAGAAGCCAGAACACTGCCGAAAACATCAATGCCGCCAGGATCCATTGCACGCAGACGGTCCTCGCCTTGGAGAACGTGCAGGGAAGCGCGGCGCTTAGCGCCTGCTTCTGTCAGCACAAGAGAGCCACTCGGAAAATCAAATGCCGCAAGTTGATTGCGGCCTGCGAGCTTCGCTCCGGCCACCCGCCAATGCAGACGCCCAGCGATCATCAAATGCAGGACCAGCCACAGGTCGTCTTCCACTCCAACCGCGATACGCTTGCCGACATGCCGCAGCTGGCGCACCCTCAGACCTTCAACACTCGCGATGGGCGGTTCCACCGTGCGCAGCAGGAACGGACTTGCCAGCCGCACATGTTCGATTGGTTCACCGACAATGCGTGATTCTAGCGCGGTGATATAAGCGGCGATGTCGGGCAGTTCTGGCACGACTAACAGAGTGCATGGTTCAGTTGCACCTGGCAACTCGAGGGGGCTGCGCCGGGTGGGAGAAACCCATCTTTTGCAGTCAGATCTGCGATTAGGGTAGTTCGGATGGATTCACGAGGGTGCCTGTTCCCTACGAGAACCTTTAGCGAAATCTACAGACCGTGACTCGAATCCAAATCGTATTGTTTCGTCACACTCTCCGCCAACCAAGGAACTTCCTTTGAGCGTATGCGTATTTTCAGAGGCACATTCCTTATGGTCGGAGAAAAATGATGACGCTTTCCCGATACTCAAAATTACCTTCTGCTTATCGTTATGCTTACCGTTGGGGCTATCGGCTTGGGGCCAACAATCCCACTCGGCTGCACCCGGCGCGGGAACTGCTGCCCAAAGGGAAAAGCACCAGGTTCATGATTCGGGCCAGGCGTCGCGCTTCGAGTTCGACCGTCCCCCGGAGCGGGTCACATTTCGAAATGGAGACGTTCAACTCACGGGAGTGTTGGTGAAACCCGATGGCGTGGGCCCGTTTCCAGCGGTCATCCTCGTCCATGGCTCGGGGCCAGCGACCCACGATGAACCGGCATTCGTGGTGCATGCAAATAGCTTCCTGCGGCAGGGATTTGCGTCCTTTCCTATGACAAGCGCGGCTCAGGAGAATCGACTGGAAATCTGGAAATCTCAGATCATGACGATCTAGCTCATGACGTTTCGTCGGCTGTGAGCTATTTACGGACGAGAAGCGAGATTGCGCCATCCAAGATCGGTCTGCTCGGTCGTAGCGAAGGCGGCTGGGTCGGCAGGCTTGCGGCGTCGCGCGATCCACAAGTTTCGTTCGTCGTCATGAGCTCCGGTTGTGCTGTCGGCCCATACGGGGAGACACTGTATTGGACTGGAACCAGCCTGCGAGCGAAAGGGGTGCTGGACCGCCGCATCGAAGAAGCTGTCAAGCTCAAGGCTGCGATCTGGGCTTTTTACCGGAAAGTGGCTGAGGGTAAAATCAGCCATTCGGCGCAGCGCCGCGATCTTGCTTCACTGCGTCGGAGATTCTCTCAATTTGCGGATCTTCATCCTGAGCTTCCACCGGGCATCATGGATCCTGACATCGAAGATCCCCGAAAATTCTCTGCATTTACCCATATGATCTACTATGACCCCGCTCCCGCGCTCTCTGCAGTACACGCGCCACTGCTCGAGGCCATTGGCGCCAATGATGAAGCCGTTGAACCGTCCTCCACTCTTACTGTACTGGAGCGCCTCCGCACGTCTGGTCATGACGTCACCGCGCGGTCCTTCCCCGGCGTCGGACATTCGCTCCTTATGATGGATGGCGGTAGGGTCCTTGGGTACGCCGATGGATATCTCGACTATGTTGTCCTGTGGGCCAAGGATCAAGTTAAGCGCTGAGGCACCGTGCCCTTTTGCGTCATCCTTTTGGGTTGTTTTCGCTGGTGGGACGAGTGGCCCACCCTAAACGAATATCTCGATCCGGACGCTGCCCCCCGCTCAAGCTCCGCTTGGCCGGGGGTTTCAGTCCCCCTGGCCAGAGCCTAACCGATCATGCGTTTGTCCGTCTAAATGTGCCTGAGGTGATGGATGCTGCGGAGTCTTCTGGCACGCACGATGCTTGTTTTGGCCGGTTGTCTGGTTAGCTCTTCATCAGCGCAAAATGGGCTTACTGTCGAAGAGATTGTGCAACGTCACATCGACGCTCTGGGCGGACGCGCACGAATTGACGCGGTGCAGTCAACCATCACTCATGCCGACTACCGCGAAGGAAACTTTATCGCACCGGGCGCCTTTATCGCCAAGATGCGTCCCTACTATCGCACCATCTGCGATGTGCGCGGGAAATTGGGCGATGTCTGCGAAGGATACGATGGCAGCGCCTGGGAATGGTATGCCGATCCAGGCGTTACGCTGCGCGTGGTGGGAGCAGCGGCGGCAGCCACCCGCCACGGCACAGAGTTTATCGATTCTCTAGTCGATTACAGCTCGCGCGGAACACATATCCAACTGGTCGGTGCTGATGTGTTTGGTGGGGAGAAGGTTCACAAGCTGCACGTCACGCTGGCCGATGGTTTCGAGAAGGATCTATTCGTTGACCAGAAATCGTTCCTGATTGTCGGCGACCGCCGCTCAGCTCCAGTCCACGCCTTCGGCGAAGCAGTCCAGTCGGAGAATCGAATCGGCGACTACCGCGTGGTCAACGGCGTCTTATTTCCGTTTACTTTTACAGAGGTTGAGATGGCGTCGGGGAAGGAAATGAACCGGCTCACGGTTCAGTCCATGGAGATGAATCCCAGCTTGCCTGCTGGGTTCTTTGCTCCGCCGCCGCATTCTCCCACGCCGCTGCAGGCGTTTCTGGAGCAGCTCTACATGGAACGCACCGACCCGCGCTCTGTGATGTGGAGCTACCGGGAATTTCGCGCCGCGACTCCGGGCCTCGACACCCGGTCCGGAGTTGAATTCATCGGATATCAAATGGCTAAAATGTCTGACTTCAGCGCCGCCATCGAACTGCTGAAGGCCAATGCCGTGGATTACCCAAAATCTGCCGGTGCGCAGTATGGGCTGGGTAGGGCGTACCATGCCGCCGGCAAGATGAACGAGGCTCGGGCGGCATTCGAAAAAGCTTTGCAGATCGATCCGGGCTTCAAGAAGGCCAATGATGGACTGAATGCACTGCGCTGACGCAGAGTTGGGGGTAACTAAACAGACGGCCTCTTTAACCTAACTTCGACAGTTCGCTGAACAAGATCGTTTATTCTCGTGGAGTTACGGTTTCATTCCGTCACTATGTAGAGGGCTCGTGCCAGGTCTTCACCGGCTTCATCACCTCCAGCGGAATCTTGAGCGTGGCGTAGATTTCCTTGTGAACCGGCTCCGGAGTGGCCGCTTTGCGGATCTTTAAAATCTTTCCCTCGAGGGTCGGCAGAACGATGGTGACCACCTGGTGGGTGCTGAGTTGTTGGCGCAGGGTCGACCAGGAGGTATGAATGTCGCGCTCCAGAAATCTCTTCTCGATGGCCACC
>WNGK01004281.1_pt1 | contig 15321 bp, 10 predicted proteins | sample 5400601 | NCBI WGS metagenome assembly WNGK01 (sample SAMN13153376, study PRJNA577476) | soil metagenome | isolation source: 60 cm soil or saprolite under Garry oak tree replicate 1 | place: USA:California | collected 2016-06-15
TGAATTATTGTGACATCGGCAAAGCGCCGATCAAGGTGGATCGACCAGTCCCTTGGTCGATGCCAAAACTGGCGGCAAAGCCCCACTAAATTTAACATCGTCCGCGGAGCGGCCGATCCACCTATTAAGATTGGTGCGGCAATTCATTACTCCATTACTCCAAGTGGAATCGTGGAGTCTTGGAGTGGTGGAGTAATGGGAAATGACGATGTGTGCGATTTCCTGAAAAGAGTCACGCGCTTTTCCAATCGGAACAGTCCCAGCCGAGAAGTTTCTCCAGCCGATCGATATCACTCTTGTAAAGATCGACAAGATATTGTCTTTCAGTGCGAGTCATCTTGCGCACATAAGGTGTCGAACCAGTTTCGATATTGTTTAAATTTTGCAATGGCTCGACGCCGATAAAATTGCAGACCGCATCAAGCGTCTTGCGTGCCTCGCGCCGGAAGTGTTCAAACTTTATCACATTGACCTGCTCGCGAGGAAAGTATCGGAACACTCTCTCAATTTGGTCCGCGTAAAAGCCTCGGTCCACATAGGAGAATTTGCGCAGTTGGAAAGGCATTGCCTCTCGGGCGCGATTTTTTTCCTCCTGCACCGCGTCCATAAAATCGAGACTCTCCAGATGTCGATCTCGTTGCATGTTCCAGTGGGAAAAGGCGCGTTCCGCCGGGTTGCGCAATAAAATGAGAAGCTTGATCTTACTGTTGTAGTTCCAAATCCGTTCCATGGCGGATTTCCAATAGATGTAAATGGGCGTGCAGGAGCCGAGGAGAATCGACTTTCGCTTCCGCACGCATCCTCGTTGCAAGGGGGCATAATCAATCTCGCTCTTGGCAAAACGTTCCTCGTCATCAAAAAAATGGCGGGCTGGCTGGACGGTCGTGTGCAACTCGTCTTTATGCGGCATCTTGATCTTTGGATGGGCCTCCAGAAAATCGGCCAGCGCGCTCGTGCCAGCTTTTTGCGCGCCCGCAATGATAAAATCCAACTTCTCGATCGGTGGCTGCTTGGATTTAAAAAGCACGGGAACTGGTCCGCTAAAGTGGTTAGCACCTTCGGGAGGACGATGTTCGATGTCAAGGTGTCGGAGCAGGTTAGGACGCGCTCGTAGCGAAAACTCGGAAAGATCCAATCCGAAAAATAAGCTCGACCAGCGACTATGTTCATGTGAACTTAGATCGTGGGGAAAGAAATTCGAACCGCAAAAACGAAGTTTGTGCCAATCGTTGATGAAACGCCGCCTCCTTCGTCCACCATCCGTGGACGAGGCGCCCCCTGGAGTCCAGCCAACCGCTTTGAGAAACTCCATGTCGATTTAACCGATGTCGATGTTGTTGATGTCGATCTTTCGCAAGAGGAGCGGCCGAGACCGGTGACGCAATATTTTCGCGATGGTTCCCGAAGTATCATCGCGCGCAACAACAGCCCGGACGTCGGGTTTGAGACAAGCGTGAACCCGTATCGCGGTTGCGAGCACGGTTGCATTTATTGTTATGCACGGCCGACTCATGAATATCTCGGGTTTTCCGCCGGACTCGATTTCGAGAGCAAAATCGTGGTGAAAATGAATGCCGCGGAATTGCTGCGAGCGGAATTGGAATCGCCGCGCTGGAAACCGCAAACGTTAGTAATGAGTGGCGTGACCGATCCGTATCAACCGATCGAGAGAAAGTTGCGCATCACACGCGGCTGCCTGGAAGTGCTCGGGCAATTTCGCAATCCGGTTGCAATCATCACCAAAAATCGCCTCGTGACCCGCGATGTCGATCTTTTGCGCGAGCTCGCAAGGTATAAAGCGGTCGCGGTAAACATTTCAGTCACTTCGCTCGATCCGAATTTGCAGCGCGTGCTGGAGCCGCGGACCTCACCGCCAACCGCGAGACTTGAAACAATCGAGCAATTGCGTGCCACTGGAATTCCGGTTGGCGTGATGGTTGCGCCGATTATTCCCGGGCTGACCGATCACGAAGTTCCGAAGATTCTCGAAGCGTGCGCCGAAGCTGGGGCACAATTTGCCGGTTACACGATCGTGCGTTTGCCGTGGGCGGTCGCGCCTCTTTTTGAACATTGGCTTGAGGAACATTTTCCCGATCGAAAAGAGAAGGTACTTGGGCGCATCCGGCACTTACGCGGCAATGATCGGCTCAATAATTCACAGTGGCACACGCGCATGACGGGCGAAGGCGTTTTCGCTGAACAAATCGCGTCGCTTTTCGAGGTTGGCTGTCGTCGTGCCGCAATTGGAGAACGCGTAAAGCTTTCAACGGCCGCATTTCGGCGCACGATAGAACAATTGACGTTACTCTAGAACATTGCTGAATCCCAAACTCGTGGATTCTGAAAGGGCGAGACTGCCGATTTTTATGCTTCTCGGAGATTGTGTGGGGCCTCAAACTGTAAGAAGTCGACTCTAAAACAGAGTGGCAAATCAATAGGAAGGGGAAGCATGGTCACGCGTTCTATTAGCTCAGCGATGCACCCGCTCTCGGCTGCACTGCATGGCGCCTTTCTGCGACCGGAGTCACGAGATACTGCGATTTCTTGCCGGAGATACGACTTCGTGCGATTAGACGATAAATCTGTGGCGCTGGCAAATAAGCTCCCTCCAATCTTACGCGTCGAACTCGCGACCGCGAAGATGAACTATCTCTTTAATCTCTCATATCTCTTATGAAGAAAACCACTTCTATTCGCACGCTGCGTCCGCGAAGCAGCTCGCCCCTCAACGACGGCGACGGGCTAGACAGCAAACAGCTGCTTGCTGCTCTGATGGCATTCAAACGCGGGGATTTTAAGGTGCGATTGCCAGACGACTGGATCGGTGTTGGCGGCAAGATAGCGGATGCATTTAATGACGTAATCGGAACCAATCAGCGCATGACAGGGGAACTGGAGCGAATCGCGCGTGTGGTTGGCAAAGAAGGCCGAATCGCACAGAGAGCCTCACTCGGAGACGTATTGGATTGCTGGGCGCACGCCATCGGGTCGGTCAACGATCTAATTGGGGATTTGGTCCATCCGACGAGTGAAATGGCGCGAGTCATCGGCGCGGTGGCGAAGGGCGATTTGTCCAAAACGATGGCGACTGAGATAGAAGGCCGGCCACTCGAAGGTGAGTTTTTGCGCACGGCCAAAATCGTGAACACGATGGTCGATCAACTCGGCGCTTTTGCTTCGGAAGTAACACGGGTGGCGCGTGAAGTGGGCACGGAAGGCAAACTCGGCGGTCAGGCGAAGGTTAAGGGGGTCGCCGGCACGTGGAGAGATTTGACCGAAAATGTCAACCTCATGGCTGGAAATCTGACGGCGCAGGTACGCAACATTGCGACGGTGACGACCGCAGTGGCAAACGGCGATTTGACCAAAAAGATCACCGTCGATGTCAAAGGCGAGTTTCTTGAGCTAAAAGATACGGTCAACGTGATGGTGGATCAGCTTCGGTCTTTCGCGTCGGAGGTGACGCGCGTGGCGCGCGAGGTCGGTTCCGAGGGAATTCTGGGCGGACAGGCGCGCGTCGAAGGCGTCTCTGGCACATGGAAGGATTTGACGGACTCGGTCAATTTCATGGCGCGCAACCTGACCAGCCAGGTGCGAAACATTGCCGCGGTGACGACTGCGGTTGCGACCGGTGATCTATCGAAAAAGATCACGGTGGATGTGAAAGGGGAAATCCTCGAGCTCAAAAACACGATCAACACGATGGTCGACCAGCTCAGTTCGTTTGCCTCGGAAGTAACGCGCGTGGCCCGCGAGGTAGGCACCGAAGGAAAACTCGGTGGCCAGGCAGACGTAAAAGGGGTGGCGGGAACCTGGAAAGACTTGACCGTCAGCGTGAATTCGATGGCCGGTAATCTGACCGGTCAGGTGCGTAACATTGCCGAAGTCACGACCGCCGTTGCGAATGGCGACTTGTCGAAAAAGATCACCGTCGATGTGCGCGGTGAAATTTTGCAACTTAAAGACACGATCAACACGATGGTCGATCAACTTCGTTCCTTTGCGGCCGAAGTCACGCGGGTGGCGCGCGAGGTAGGCAGCGAAGGAAAACTGGGCGGACAGGCAGACGTGCGCGGCGTTGCGGGAACGTGGAAGGATCTCACCGACAACGTGAACATGATGGCGGGAAATCTTACAGCGCAGGTCCGCAATATCGCTGAAGTGACGACGGCAATCGCGAATGGCGATCTTTCGAGGAAGATCACTGTTGATGTGAAAGGTGAGATTCTCAAAATGAAGAACACGATCAACACGCTGGTTGATCGACTGAGCTCGTTTGCCTCGGAAGTTACGCGGGTCGCGCGCGAAGTGGGTTCCGGAGGCATTCTGGGTGGTCAAGCCGAAGTGCAAGGCGTTTCCGGAACGTGGAAGGATTTGACTGATTCAGTCAATTTCATGGCGGGCAATCTTACCGCGCAGGTGCGCAATATTGCGCTGGTGACTACTGCGGTGGCGAATGGCGATTTGTCCAAAAAGATCACGGTGGATGTGAAGGGCGAAATCGCAGAGCTGAAGGACACCGTCAACACGATGGTTGACCAACTCAGTTCGTTTGCCTCGGAAGTAACGCGTGTTGCTCGCGAAGTGGGTTCGGAAGGAATACTTGGTGGTCAAGCCAGAGTGGAGGGGGTCGCCGGAACGTGGAAGGATTTAACCGATAGTGTGAATTCCATGGCCGGAAATCTAACCGGCCAGGTCCGCAATATTGCCGACGTGACGACGGCTGTCGCGCGCGGCGATCTTTCAAAAAAAATCACGGTCGATGTCAAAGGTGAAATTCTTCAGCTGAAAGACACCGTGAACACGATGGTGGATCAACTCAACTCGTTTGCCTCAGAGGTGACGCGGGTCGCGCGCGAAGTCGGCACAGAGGGTAAACTCGGAGGACAAGCCACGGTGAAAGGCGTCGCCGGCACGTGGAAGGATTTGACTGACAGTGTGAATTCGATGGCCGGCAACCTAACGAACCAGGTGCGCGGCATTGCGAAAGTTGTTACTGCGGTCGCAAATGGCGACCTGAAGCAAAAGCTGCTCGTCGAAGCGAAAGGTGAAATCGCCGAACTCGCCAACACCATTAATAGCATGACGGAGACCCTTGCCACTTTCGCCGATCAAGTCACGACGGTCGCGCGCGAGGTCGGCGTTGAAGGGAAGCTTGGCGGTCAGGCGAACGTCCCTGGCGCCGCCGGGACGTGGCGCGATTTGACGGACAATGTAAATCGGCTGGCAGCGAATTTGACGACGCAGCTTCGCGCCATCGCTGATGTGGCAACGGCCGTCACGAAAGGCGATCTGACGCGTTCGATCCAGGTGGGAGCGCAGGGCGAAGTTGCATTCGTGAAGGACAACATCAATGAGATGATCCGCAATTTGAAAGACACGACGTTGCGGAATGACGAGCAGAACTGGCTGAAAACCAATCTCGCGAAATTCACACGGATGCTGCAGGGACAGAGAGATCTGTTAACGGTTGGCAAACTCATTTTGTCGGAGTTGGCGCCGGTGGTTTCTGCGCAACAAGGCGTCTTTTATATCGTCGAGAATTCATCGCAAAAACCTGAACTCAAGCTTTTGGCAAGTTATGCTTATGGCGGCCGGAAAGGTTTAAAAAATCGCTTTCGGTTGGGCGAGAGTTTGATTGGCCAGGCGGCACTGGAAAAACGGCGCATTCTTTTGACCGATGTGCCTGCGGATTATGTCACGGTGAGTTCGGGGCTGGGCGAATCGCGTCCGATGAACATCGTCGTTCTCCCCATTTTGTTCGAGGGAGAAGTGAAGGCGGTGATGGAACTTTCATCGCTCGATCGGTTTAGCTCCACGCATCAGGCGTTTCTCGATCAACTGACTGAAAGCATCGGCATTGTCCTGAACACAATCGAAGCGAACACGCGGACGGAGGACCTCCTCAAGCAATCGCAATCGCTCGCCACGGAACTCCAAAATCGTCAAGAAGAATTGCAAAAAACGAACGTGGAGTTGCAAGAAAAGGCACGGTCTAACCTCGCGAAAGATCAGTTCCTTGCCATGCTCAGCCACGAATTGCGCACTCCTCTTACACCCGTGCTGGCGTCCGCGATGGCACTCGAGAGTGAGCAGGGCTTGCCGGAGAATATTCACGAATCGCTGCACATGATTCGCCGCAATGTGGAGTTGGAGGCCCGGCTCATCGATGATTTGCTTGATCTAACGCGGATTAGCAGAGGCAAGGTCCAACTCAATTTCGAAGTCGTGGACGCTCATACGCTGTTGCAAAATGCGATCGAGATTTGCCAGGCGGACATCGATCGAAAACATCTGGCGCTTCGACTTGATCTCACCGCGCGAAAATTTCATTCACGAGCGGACCCGGCCCGACTCCAGCAGATCTTTTGGAACTTAATAAACAATGCGGTGAAGTTTACATCCGAGGACGGGCAAATTTCTATTTCCACGAGTAATGACACCGTCGGGCAACTTCGTGTTGAAATCGCCGACACCGGTGTGGGAATTGAGCCTGAAGCATTACCAAAAATCTTCGATGCTTTTGAACAAGGCGGGTGGACACAACTGGGAGGTCTCGGACTCGGTCTCGCCATTAGCAAAACGCTGGTCGAAGCGCACAAAGGAACCATTGCTGCCCAAAGCGCGGGCCGAAATCAAGGCGCCAGGTTCACGTTGGTTTTTCCCACGTGCGAAAAGCCGGGCGTCCAGGCCGTACCGGCCGCGTCCCCCCAGCTGCCGCTACGGCAGACGATGCGCATCCTCCTGGTTGAGGACCACGAAGATACAAAACGATCGCTTACGAATTTGCTGCGGCGGCGCGGTTATCATGTGCAGGCAGCTGGCGATCTTCAATCGGCGCTCGATCTAAGCGGGAAGGAGGAGTTTGATGTGCTCATAAGCGACCTCGGTTTGCCTGATGGCAGCGGAATCGATTTGATGCGCGTGCTGAACTCCCAGCGCCCGGTCTTCGGAATTGCCCTCACTGGTTTTGGGATGGAAGACGATATTCGCAAAAGTTACGAAGTGGGTTTCAAGCATCATCTGGTGAAACCGATCGATTTAAACAAGCTCGATTCCCTCATTCAGGAGAGCGCGGCAGCGTTGCCGCAGGTAAACGCAATTCGCTAGATCACGCGGTCTCCAGCGCACCGGAGCGATTGGCCTCCTGCGCGCCAAAGCGGCTCCGGGGGCGGTGCGAGATCGGTCTTCCTTGGGAGCAGCCCGGAATGCTTTCGGGGTTGGTCACGAGCGGTTTGCTGTGTTTTACTTCCATAATCATGTGGGCCTGTAGCTCAGCGGTTAGAGCAGGGGACTCATAATCCCTTGGTCCCAGGTTCGAATCCTGGCGGGCCCAGTTTCATTTTCAGAGTTCAGTTTTCAAGGGTGAGTGTTCAGAATCGAACCTTGGAATGCCAATTTTTTTCCGACGCATCGTACGAGGAGCGTTGACCGCGATTGAGATCGCGATTTTAAGCGCACTCGTTCTGGCAACGCGATGCGCAAATTATCAGGACGTTTTTCTCGCCGGGAATGTTCATTTTACCGACGCGGATTGTTACGCGCGGATGACTCGGGTGCGGATGTGCGAGAAAAACCCTGGATTGGTCGTTCGTCACCACAATTTTGAAAATTTTCCACAAGGAACAACTCCGCACACGACTGCGCCGCTCGATTATTTGATCCTCGCGCTGGCAATCGCACTAAAGTCTTTTACGGCGCATGGGATTGATTTAGCGGGCGCCTTGATTTCGCCAATGTTCGCGCTGTTGGGCGGTTGGTTTCTCTGGTGGTGGGCATGGCGAATGAAGTTCCGTTATCGGTGGGTGATGCTCAGTCTGTACGCGATCAGTCCAATTCTCGTTCATGGGACTGAGCTTGGTAGGCCCGATCATCAATCACTCTCGCTGTTGCTCGTGACAATCGCGATTTGCGCGGAATGGAGTTTACGATCCGAGCCAGCGCCAGGATGGAGTACATTGAGCGGAATCGCCTGGGGACTAGCAATCTGGGTTTCTGCCTATGAGCCTCTAGTCTTGCTTGTGCTCGTGCTCGGGATCGGTTTGCTCCAAGATCGACAATCACTTTTCGCTAAATCGCGGCGCACCGGCTGGATTTCATTTGCGCTGATTATTGCGGTCGCAGTTTTGATTGAGCGACGCATTCCGTCGCTGTCGATCTTTTCATCGAACGAAATTTTCAACAACTGGGCGCACACCGTGGGCGAACTTGCTCGCGTTTCTCCGCTAAATCCGATTTGGTTTCGTTGGGCGGGGTATATGATCGCGGTAGCGCCATTGCTGATTTGGCTTGCTGTGCGAAAGCGAAATGGCCGCGGGCTCGGCCAGCGCACGCCGCTATTGATTATTATTCTGCTCGTTGCGAGTTATTTCTTTACGATTTGGCAGGCACGCTGGGCGTATTTTTTCGTCTCGATATTCGCGATTGCGCTTCCAAGTCTGCTCGACCCAATTAAATCGCGCACGTCGGTTTGGATCGCGTTTGTGATATCGATCTTTCCGATTCTGCGCGATTGGGACGCGCGACTTTGGCCGAACGAAGTGGAATACGCACGCCGGATCGAGCAGCGGAACGAATCTGTGCAGTTGCGCGATCTGGCACTCAATTTGCAATCGCCGGAGATGTGTCCCTTTCTTGCGCCGTGGTGGCTTTCGCCATCGATCGCGTATTGGTCAGGGCAGCCTGCCATGGCTGGAAGCTCGCACGAGAGCTTGCCGGGAATTGCAGACAGCGCCCGATTTTTTCTTGCCGAAGATTGGCGAACAGCGCGGGAGATTCTGGAAAACCACAAGATGATTTGGGTGATTGCTTACGATTTCGAACGCGTGGAGCAAAATTCTTCGGCGATCCTCGGTCGGGCCGTGCCTCAATCCGCGCCATGCTTCGTGCTGGATAGAACACCCGCCCAAGTGCCGCGGTTCCTGTTCTTTTCAGCGCAGAATGGAGTCGGCAAACTCTACCGAACCGATCTGGGACGATAAAAATTGTCTGTTCACCGTGAGAATCCGTTGACAGTATCGACGACTGTCACAATACTAGGGAATGCTGAGAAGATTCGTCCCGCAAAAGCTGATGCCGGAGGTCGGAAAAAGATCACTGCATTCGGATACAGATGATGACAATCGTCTTGCGAGTAGCGAAGAACCAAGAACATCAACAATAATCGATTACCAAAAACCTATGGCAGAACACGGTGGCAAAGACGTTCTTTCGAGCGATGTCGAAATCAAAGGCTCGATTAAGTTTCAAAAGGAGCTTCTCATCGACGGGAAAGTCGAAGGGGATATCAATTCTGATGGCGTGCTAACGATTGGTGAGAACGCGGATATTCACGGCGAGATCAAAACCAAATCGATCACGGTGTACGGCAAGGTGCATGGCAATATCACCGTGGTCGAGCGCTGCGAATTAAAATCGAAGTGCATATTGCAGGGAGATTTGAAAGCAGCGCGTCTCATCATCGAGGAGGGAGCAACTTTTATCGGCAAATCGGAAGTCACTACCGGTGCGAGCGTAGCCAAGTCGTCGCCAGCTCGTCCGGAAATAGTTCGGCACGATGAGCCGATCAAGGCGGCTTTTGGTAGTCGCGGATAGAGAAAGGCTCTTCGCTTAGTACCGCAGTGGCCAATCCATCGCCTGTTAAGCTCAGTGTGGAATGCCCGCACTGTGGCTTTAAGCAGATGGAATATGTGGCGGCCAAAAGCTCGATTTGTCGCCAATGTGGGCGTTACTTTTCGCCATTCGCGCCAAAAACCGGCCTGAAGCTGCGTGTAAAAGAAGAGGCACCGGCTCCGGAGAGTTTATCGATCCGTCACAAATTTGAGGATTTCTGGAAGCGGCAACGCAGTCTGGTAGTCGAGTGTTTCGAATGTCAGCGAAAACAGCAAGTCAGTGGCGCGGCGACCTCGACAATCTGTCCGGGATGCAGCGCGCATATTGATCTTCGCGATTACAAGATCAGCAGTGGTTTCAGCCGAACAATTCGAACGCGCGGCGACGTGCATCTCACGGCCAAAGGGGATTTGAGCAGTAGCAGCGTGATTTGCACATCGGCTTTAATTGAAGGCAGGCTGCGCGGCAATCTGCACTGTGATGCCACGGCGACGATTAATTTTTCCGGAAAAATTCCCGGCCGTCTTACGGCTCGACATGTAGTCATCGAGCGTAAAGCCAGTATTCATTGTTTCCGTCGAATGAGAGTCTCGAGCATCGAAATCAAGGGACAAATGTCGGGTGAAATCATTGCTCAAACAATGGTTACCATTTACAAAAAGGGCTCGCTCGAGGGAAATGTCACCGCCAAGGCAATCACAGTGGAGAAAGGCGGGGTCTTTTCCGGCCAGCTCGTCATCGGTCAGGCCGATCTCACGCAGGGGGAATTGTTGGCGGAACGAAAACCGGCGGCCGCGAATACGGCCGAGCCCGACATTCCGGGTACCGCGCCTCAACCTTTGCCTGCGACTTAAGCTTCGGCATGCAAAGACTGCATCCACGCAGTCCGTACGAAAAACTTGGTGGATACGTGCATCTGCCACGTTTGATCGACAAGGCGAGGCTTCATCGCAAAGGGCTGCTCAACGGTTACAATTATAAGACCCTTGGTTTTGATAAGCATTTGCTCACGTTTCTAAAAGTGGACGGCGATGCTTTTGAAGACGTCGCGAATGACCTGGATGACGACGGCGCAATTTTACACTGGGTGCAGGAAAACGGAGCGACACATTCGCCCGAGTCAATCGAACAGTGGAATGAGGCGATGATTTCCCGACAGCCGGACACTGCTGCAAAAAGGGCGCGCTTTCTCCATTTTCTCAAAGAAGCGGGAGGCGAGGGGCGCAACGATATTCAAACGTATTTCGATCTGATCGAATTTGATGAGGGCCGCCTCAAGTGAGGATCAACAGCGTTCCGACCGATGGTGGACGGCAGCTCTCCACCGTTTTTACCGGGTGAACTTTCGAAAGATCTCGTCGGCTTCTTTCAGCGTCTCTTTGCTCCCAATGTCGAGCCATTTGCCCTTGAGCTGAAACGTTTTCACGGGCGTGCGCCTGTAGAGCCATTGCACAAAACGCCCCGGCTGATCTGGGTTGTTGCCGGCAGCGAGATAGGTTGTGAAAAGCGAAAGCACTTTCGGTGAATAATAATAAACAGCGATTGCAGCCAGGGTGCTTCGAGGTTTCTCTGGTTTTTCCTCAAAATGGTTGATGGTTCCGTCAGCGTCGACCGCGATATTACCATACTTTTTAATCGCCTCAGCATCGCCAACGTCATAAACGGCCACTGTTGCGTCCGTCTTTTTCGCGCAGCCAACAAAACCAGCCAGCGATTCACTGAATAGATTGTCACCTGCGACAACCAACAAATCGCTTTCGGCCAGATTCTCCCGGGTTACGACAAAATTGATATCTCCAATCGCGCCAAGCTTGTCGTCGTCGCTTTTGGAGCCGTCGTTGACGATCTTGATTTTGAATTTGGACTGTTGGTTTTGGTAGCGCTCGGCCCAGGCTTGGAAGTCATGCGCGAATTTGTCGTTCGTCACGATATAAACCGTTTCTAGATCCGGAACCTCGATGAGCCTCTCCACGACCCACTCGATGATTGGTTTGCCTCCGACCGGGAGCAGCGGTTTGGCCTTGTCGAGCGTCAGCGGGTAAAGGCGAGTGGCGTAGCCCGCAGCGAGAACAAGCACGTTCATAAAAAAGGAAAAAATGAGCAACAAAATTGGCTGGGCGAATCGCCTTTACTTATCTCGATTTAGTACCCCTCCACCCAGTATTGCACTTTGAAGATGTTGCTGGATCGCAGTAATGCGATGCGAATCGGTAATCTTGGCCTGCGCGGAGCGATCCACGACATACAAAGTATCGATGGCGGCGCCGTCCTGTGTGTTAATACGAGAAAGCGCGATTGAGACACTCTCGCGATCAAGGCAGGTGAGAATATCGTAAAGCAGTCCGAGCCGGTCCGGAGCCTGGATTTCGATCAGCGTATAAATAGGATGCGTTTTGTTATCTATACCAATGTGGATCGGAAATTCGATTCCTAGTGCAGGGCGGTGGAGGCTCTGATGTTTCGCTCTTTCGATTAACGGAAGAAAATCGAAATTCTCATCCTCGAGGGCGCGGCGCAAAGTTTGTTCGACCAGCTCGAATTCGCAGGGGTCGGTAACGGCGCGTGCTTTCGCACTGCACACCCGAAAAACGCCGAGAACGACGTTGTCTCCCCGCGGAAAAATATCGGCGCTCAAGATATTGATCGGAACGACTGAAAACGACCCGGCAATTTTGGCCAGCAACTGCCCACGTTCCCACGTCCAGAAACTGACGAGGCTGTGGCTTTGCTCGGTGAAAGGTTTCCACGAGATGGCCGGCGCCAGTGGCCCCTCGCCTCGGCTGGAGACGTTCGCAAGAAATGAGCGGAACAGTTTTAGATGCTCGATAATTTCCGGCACATCGCAGCCGCGGAAATAATTGTCCGGCATAAAGTCAAAGTGCGCCTCAATTTCGTCGGCGTAATCAGGTGAAAGATGTTCAGCCACGGAAGCCTGCAAGCTCTCGCGCTCGATTTTTGTTTGTTCGTAATAAGATTTCTGGTCGGCCAGATAGCGGGAAGTCTCGTGAAACAATTCCCAGACAAGTGATTCTTTCCAATCGGACCACGCCTCAGCGCTTGTGCCCTGGCCATCAGCTAAAGTAAGCAGCATCAAGGCGTTTAAATTTCTTTGGTGCTTCACAATTTTAGCCAACTCCGCCACTGTAGCGGGGTCATCAAGATTTCTCTGTTGCGCGATCTTAGAGAGCGTGAGGTGGTGGTCGACAAGCAGGATAAGCGATTTGCGCTGCTCGGATGATAACTGCAAACGGGAGGCGACGCGTTGGGCGAAAAGCGCGCTGGCCTCAGAGTGTGGCCGCGCGCCAACAGCTTTACCGGTGTCGTGCAAAAGTAACGCGAGATAGAGAACAAAGGGGTCGTCAAGTTGCTCAAAAATTTTGCGATAGGCGATCAGCTTCAAATCATCCGTCCTCACCACGGCATCGAGCTTGTCGATGCAGACTAGCGTGTGTTCATCGGCTGTGTAACGATGCAGAAACTCGTGTTGTACCAGACAGGTCAACTGCCCGAATTCGGGAATGTATCGCCCCAGGAAATCGACACGATGCATCGCTCGAAGGACGCGGCCCACTTCTCCCTTGCGCGACAGAATCGCCTTAAAGATTTCGCGAGGCCCCAGTGCGTATTGATACGTACGGGTGACCTGACCGAGGCTTCGGCTCAATAGGTCTGCCGCTTCCGGACTCAGATCCAGGGCGTATTCCTGGGCGAGCTGAAATGCTCGCATCATTTGCTCGGGATCCTTGCGGAAAACATCGCGTCGAGCCAGATGCAGTTGTTTGTTGCGAATAAAAAAAGATCCGCCAATCGGAGTTTTTTCCGGTCGGATTAGTGGAAGGAAACTGAAAAGGGAACGGGTCCTGCTCGTGACGTACCCGCTCGCGAATTGTGCCGTAATACGTTCCGTCACACGGAAAATGTTTCGTGTGTGCTCGTAATAATCCCGCATGAGCGCCTCACTGCGGAGCTGTCCGTTTCGAGGAGAGTAGTTGAGTCGTTTTGCAGTCTGTTCCTGAGTGTTGAGATGCAGAATGTCGGTGGCGCGTCCAGTGGCGTAATGTAAGTCGGTGCGCAAGCGCAGGAGAAAATCGTAGGCCGTCTCGATCCGTCGTTGGTCGCCTTCGCTTAGCCAATCTTTGCCGACGAGTTGATTCGTGCTCAGTGAACCTTCTTTGAAATATGTCATCCAAAGGAGATTTTGATAATCGCGCAATCCGCCACATCCGCTCTTCACGTGCGGTTCCTGGAGATAGACGCTGTCGCCGAATTTCTTGTGCCGCACGACCTGATCTTGCATCCGCATTTCTACATATTCCCGTTCGTGTCCTTCCACACACTTGGAACGAAATTGCTCCCGAAATTCTCGCGCCAGCTCTGCGTCGCCGGCCAGGAAACGTGACTCAAGCATCGCGGTCTTTGTCTTCATATCGCGATTGGCCTCCGCGATCGCTTCCTTGATCGAGCGCGTGGAATGTCCAACTTTGAAGCCGCTGTCCCAAAGCAAATAGAGGACTTGTTGTACCATTTCCTGGAGACGCGGCGAAATTTTCCTCGTCCCCTCGCGGGGGAGAAGCATGACATCGATATCGCTAAACGGATTGAGCTCACCGCGGCCGTATCCGCCAAGTGCAATCAACGTTAGCGGAATCCCGGACCCCTTCTCTCCAGATGTAGCGGTAACCGCGGCACCGAAAACGTATTGTAGTAGGACATCGACAAGTTCCGACCGCCGCGCACAGATTTCGCGACCGCCGCCGCCGGCCTGGTGTTTCAGGCGCAGCCGATGTTCTTCCACCTTGAGAAATTTTTTGTAAAGCGGAAGGACCTCTGTCGGGCGTCTTGCGCCCGTGGCGGCGAGTTGATTCTCCGCGTGGGCCAGAACTTGCTCGAGATGACGGGATGCCACGATTTTGATTGTCGATTTGGACCGTCGATTTGCAAACCTCGAGATACCGATCAATCCGAAATGTGAAATCAGCTCATAGCTCGATGGCGTATCGTTTCATTTTGTTATAGAGGGTGGGACGCTGGATGCCAAGAAGCTCTGCTGCCTTTTTTTTGTTGCCGTGACACTCCGCCAGTGCTTGAAGAATTGTGTTCCGCTCGACATCGTCGAGGCTCTGGACACCGGTCCGCAGTGGAGCGCCGCGCTCTGCTTGTTGCAGCACCGTGGGCAATTGAACTTCGTCGGGCAGTTCTTTCACACCAATCAACTCCCGCCGCGACAGCACCACCGCGTATTCAATCGCGTTCTGCAATTCTCGGACATTACCCGGCCAGGCGTAATCGAGTAATTTCTGAAACGCATCTGGCACAATGGTTGGTTCAGGTTTCTCGAGTTGCTGTGCAAACTGCCTTAGAAACGAAGCGATCAGGGGTGGGATATCATGCTTGCGCTCCCGGAGCGGCGGCACTTCGATTTGAAAAGTGTTTAACCGATAATACAAATCAGAGCGCAGAAGGTTCTTGGAAAGCGCCTGCGCAACAGGCCGATTCGTTGAAGCGATCACCCGGAAGTCAGCCTTCATGGTTTGCGTGCTTCCAAGGGGCCGGTATTCCCGCTCTTGCAGCACGCGCAAAAAACGCGTCTGCAAATCCGTCGGCATGTCCGATATTTCGTCGAGGAAGAGTGTGCCGCCTTCCGCCGCGGCGATCATTCCCGGGAAGTCGTTCATCGCGCCCGTAAACGCCCCTTTCACATAACCAAAA
>WNGK01005797.1_pt1 | contig 15311 bp, 13 predicted proteins | sample 5400601 | NCBI WGS metagenome assembly WNGK01 (sample SAMN13153376, study PRJNA577476) | soil metagenome | isolation source: 60 cm soil or saprolite under Garry oak tree replicate 1 | place: USA:California | collected 2016-06-15
CGGGATGCTCCCAAGCTCTTGAAGAAGGGAGTCCTATGGCCGTCACTGAGACGCAGTCCACGACCGACCTTGAATTCGTCCGTCAGCTGGCTCAGCAGATCCGGGTGGACTCCATCCGCTGCAGCACGGCCGCCGGCTCAGGGCACCCGACCTCGTCGATGTCCGCCGCCGACATCATCGCCGTCCTCATCGCGCGCTACCTCCAGTACGACTGGGCTCGGCCGAAGGACGCCAACAACGACCACCTGATCTTCTCCAAGGGCCACGCGTCCCCGTTGTGCTACGCGATGTTCAAGGCGGTCGGGGCGATCACCGACGCCGAGATGATGACCTTCCGCAAGTTCGGCTCGCGCCTGCAGGGCCACCCGACGCCCGCGATTCCGTGGGTGGACGTCGCCACCGGCTCGCTAGGCCAGGGCCTGCCCATCTCGGTCGGCGTCGCGCTGGCCGGCAAGTACCTCGACAAGCTGCCATACCACGTATGGACCCTATGCGGCGATTCCGAGCTCGCCGAAGGCTCGGTCTGGGAGGCGCTCGACAAGGCCGCCTTCTACGAGCTTTCGAACCTCACGGCCATCCTGGACGTCAACCGGCTGGGCCAGCGCGGCGAGACCGAGTACGGCTGGAACACCGACCTGTACCGACGCCGCGCCGAGGCGTTCGGGTGCACGCCCATCGTCATCGACGGGCACGACATGACCGCCATCGACCGGGCGCTCGGCTCGGTGCTTTCGAACACCGGCCGGCCCACGGTGATCATCGCCAAGACCATCAAAGGCAAGGGCTTCTCCGAGATCGAGAACAAGGACGGCTGGCACGGCAAGGCGCTGCCGCCGGACATGGCCGAGCGGGCGATCAAAGAGCTCGGCGGCATCAGGAACCTGAAGGTCAAGACGGCGCGGGCGGAGCGCGGCACGCCCGCTCTTCTGCGCAAGGACGGCTCGGGCTCCAGGCCCCCGGTCACACTGCCGACCTACAAGCAAGAGGACAAGGTCGCCACGCGAAAGGCCTACGGCGACGCTCTGCTCGCGCTGGCCGCCATACCCGAGGTCGTGGCGATGGACGGCGAAGTGTCGAACTCGACGCACGCGGACGAGTTCGCCAAGGCCCACAAGGACCGCTTCTTCGAGATGTACATCGCCGAGCAGCAGCTCGTCGCGACCGCTGTGGGAATGAGCGTGCGCGGCTACAAGCCGTTCGCGTCCACCTTCGCCGCGTTCTTCTCCCGTGCGTACGACTTCATCCGCATGGCCGGCATCTCGCAGGCCAACATCCGGCTGGTCGGATCGCACGCGGGCGTCGAGATCGGCCAGGACGGCCCGTCGCAGATGGCGCTCGAGGACCTTGCCGCGATGCGTGCGATCCACGGTTCCACCGTGCTGTACCCCAGCGACCCCAACCAGGCCGCGAAGCTCACGCGGCTCATGGCCGACACGAACGGCATCGTGTATATGCGCACCACGCGCGGCGCGTACCCGACGATCTACGGGCCCAGCGAAACCTTCAAGGTCGGTGGCGCGAAGGTCGTGCGCCAGAGCACGAAGGACCGAGTGACGCTCGTCGGCGCCGGAGTGACGCTGCACAGCTGTCTCGCCGCGGCCGACGCGCTTGCGAAGAAGAAGATCGCCGTGCGCGTCATCGATCTCTATTCAGTCAAGCCGGTCGACGTGAAGGCCCTGCGCGAGGCCGCGCGAGTCACGAAGGGGAAGTTCGTGATCGTGGAGGATCACTACCCCGAGGGCGGCATCGGCGCCGCGGTGCTCGAGGCGCTCGCAGCCGACGGCGGGCTGCACGTCGCACACCTAGCGGTGAAGGGCCTGCCCACGTCGGGCAAGCCGGAAGAGCTGATGAACGCAGCCGGCATCGGGCCCAAGCAGATCGTCGCCGCCGCGACCAAGCTAGCGGCGAAGAGGTAGCGCTGATGGCCGCCAGACCGAGCGCGATCAAGGAGCTGAGGCGCCAGGGCCAGTCGATGTGGCTCGACAACATCCGCCGCCAGCTCATCACCTCTGGCGAGCTCGCGCGTCTTCGCGATGAGGGACTGACCGGCGTCACCTCCAACCCCACGATCTTCGAGAAGGCCGTGAGCGGCTCGACCGACTACGACGAGGCGATGGTGCAGCTCGTCCGCGAGAAGGCCAAGCCCGAGGACATGCTGTGGGGCCTCATGGTCGAGGACGTGCAGGCGGCCGCGGACGTGTTCCGCCCGGTCTACGACAAGACCAAGGGGAAGGACGGCTTCGTGAGCATCGAGGTCGGCCCGACCATCGCCACCAACACCAGGTCGACCATCAAGTTCGCGGAGTACCTGCACGACCGCTGCCGGCGGCCCAACGTGATGGTCAAGATCCCCGCCACCAAAGAAGGGCTGCCCGCGATCCACGACCAGATGAAGGGCTGCCCGCGATCCACGACCAGATTTCCAAAGGCAACAACATCAACATCACGCTGATCTTCTCGGTCGACCGCTACGACGAGGTGGTTGAGGCGTACCTGTCGGGCCTCGAGAAGCTGCACACGAGCGGCGGCGATCTGAGCAAGGTCGCAAGCGTCGCGAGCTTCTTCGTCAGCCGCGTCGACACGAAGGTGGACAAGCTGCTCACCGAGAAGATCGAGCACGCGACCGACCCGGCGCAGAAGCGAAACCTCGAGCGGCTCTACGGCAAGGCCGCCATCGCCAACTCAAAGATGGCGTACGAGCATTTCAAGCACCACTTCAGTGGTGCGAGGTGGGAGAAGCTGCACAAGGCCGGCGCGCGCACGCAGCGCTGCCTGTGGGCGAGCACGTCGACCAAGGACCCTCGCTATCCGGACACCTACTACGTCGAGGAGCTGATCGGCCCCGACACCGTCGACACCATTCCGCCCGCGACGCTGGCCGCGTTCCGCGAGCACGGCGAGGTGCGACGCAGCCTTGACGAGCAGGTCGACATCGCGAAGCGGCAGCTGAAGCAGCTCGCGGATGCGGGCGTGGACCTCGACCAGGTGACGCGAGAGCTCGAGGTCGAGGGCGTGGAGTCGTTCACCAAGTCCTTCGAGAGCCTGCTCGACACGCTGAAGAAGGAGAGCGCGAAGATCCGCACGGGCAAGGGCCCGCGCCAGTGGTACTCGCTGGCGACGCTGCAGCCGGCTGTCGATGCGAGGCTTGCGGCGCTGCAGAAGGACGACGCGCCGCGAAGGCTCTGGGCCAAGGACTCGACGCTGTGGTCGAGCGACCCCGCCAAGCGCGACGAGATTCGCGACCGCCTCGGATGGCTGAGCGTCGCGGAGCAGATGCTCGAGCACGTCCAGGAATTCCGCGACCTCGCTCGCGACGGCCGCACGTACTCCGACGTGGTCCTTCTCGGCATGGGCGGTTCGAGCCTGTGCCCGGACGTCCTGCGCAACACCTTCGGGTCAACCAAGGGCCACCCGAAGCTTCACGTCCTCGATACCACGGACCCGGCCACGATCCTTGGCGTCCGCGCGAAGATCCGAATCCAGGACACGCTGTTCATCGTCGCGTCGAAGTCCGGCGAGACGACCGAGACGCTGTCCCACTTCGCCTACTTCTGGAACGAGATCAACAAGAACGGCGGCAGCGGCGCCGCCGGCCGGGCGGGCAGGCACTTCGCCGCGATCACCGACCCCGGCACGTCGCTCGAGAAGCTGGCGAAGGAACACGGATTCCGCTGGATCTTCCGCAACCCGCCCGACATCGGCGGCCGCTACTCCGCACTGAGCTACTTCGGGCTGGTGCCTGGCGCGCTCATCGGCGTCAACGTCGAGGAGATGCTCGAGCGAGCAGTCGAGATGGCGCACTCGTGCGCCGACTCCGTGCCCGCCGACAAGAATCCGGGCGTGTGGCTCGGGGCGGTCATGGGCGAGCTCGCCACGCGCGGCCGCAACAAGGTCACCCTCATCGCGTCGCCGAAGGTCGCAACGTTCGGCTACTGGGTCGAGCAGCTCATCGCCGAGAGCACCGGCAAGCAGGGCAAGGGCATCGTGCCGATAGAGGGGGAGCCGGTCGGCAAGCCCGCCCTCTACGGAGACGACCGGGTGTTCGTGTACATCCGTATGGACGGCGATGCGCCGAACCGCGCGGTGCGCGCGCTCGAGAAGGCGGGCCAGCCGGTGGTCACGCTCACGCTGCGCGACAAGCTCGACCTCGGCGGCGAGTTCCTGCGCTGGGAGATCGCCACCGCGATTGCCGGCGCGGTGTTGCGCATCGACGCCTTCGACCAGCCGAACGTGCAGGAATCGAAGGACAACACCAAGAAGGTGCTGGCGTCATTCAAGAGCAGGGGCAAGCTCCCGCCCGCGGATTCGGTTCCGGCGTCACGCTCGAAGAGCGGGATCAAGAGCCTGCTCGACAGAGGGAAGGATGGAGCCTATTTGGCGATCATGGCGTATACCACGCGCACTCCTCGATCCGAGGCTGCGATCGATGCGATCCGCACGTCGGTGCGCGACCGCAAGCACATCGCATCCACCGCGGGTTATGGGCCGCGCTTCCTGCACTCGACAGGCCAGCTGCACAAGGGCGGCCCGCGCACGGGGCTCTTCCTCCAGATCGTGCAGGACGACACCAGGGACGTGGCGATTCCCGGCCAGCCCTACGGCTTCTCGATCCTCAAGCAGGCCCAGTCGCTGGGAGACCTTCAGTCGCTGAGCTCGCGCCGCCTGCCGGTGGTGCGCGTCACCCTCGGCCGCGACGCCGCGGCGGGGTGGAAGTCCTTGGTCGCGGCAGTGAAATCAGCAGTCAAGTAGATCCCATCTCCCGCTCTGCGGGAGAGGGTTAGGGTGAGGGTTCGGAGGAGAACGCCATGGAGATGGGGATGGTCGGGCTGGGCCGCATGGGCGGCAACATGGTCCTGCGCCTCCTGAAGCGCGGCCACCAGCTCGTCGCGTTCGACCAGTCGCCCGACGCGGTGAAGGCTCACGTCGCGCAGGGCGCCAGCGGCGCCAACACGCTCGAGGATTTCGTCAAGGCCTTCAAGTCGAAGCCGCGAGTGATGTGGATCATGGTGCCGGCCGGCGATCCGACGACCCAGACCATCAACAAGCTCGTCGAGCTCGGCGAGCCGGGCGACATCATCATCGACGGCGGCAACACCAACTGGAAGCTCGCGCTCCAGGACGCGGCCCGCGTCAAGGCGAAGGGCATGCATTACATGGACGCGGGCACGTCGGGCGGCATCTGGGGCCTCGAGTACGGCTACTGCCTCATGGTCGGCGCGGAGCAGGAGACCTACGACCACTGCCTGCCGCTGCTCAAGGACCTCGCCCCGGACGACGGCGGTCTCGTGCGCACCGGGTCTGAAGGCTCGGGGCATTTCGTGAAGATGGTCCACAACGGCGTCGAGTACGGGCTCATGCAGGCCTACGCCGAGGGCTTCCAGGTGATGAAGATGTCGAAGTCCTTCCCGGGCATGAACATGCAGGCGATCGCCGAGGCGTGGCGCACCGGGAGCGTCGTGCGGTCGTGGCTGATGGATCTCATCGCACGGGGTCTCACAGAGGATCCCGAGCTCTCGACGATCAAAGGATGGGTCGAGGACACGGGAGAAGGTCGCTGGACCGTGGAGGCTGCGATCGACGAGTCGGTGCCGGTGCCGATCATCGCCGAGTCGCTCTTCGCGCGATTCCGCAGCCGCATGGAGAACACGTTCGGCGATCGCCTGCTCGCGATGATGCGCAACCAGTTCGGCGGGCATGCGGTCGTGAGCGACGCCAAGGCAGAAGCCGCCGTCAAGCGATAACCGTTTATGAGCACGGTCACCCAGCCGAATCCACTCGCCGAGGGACTGCACGACTATCGCGTCGCAGACCCCTCGATCATGGTGATCTTCGGCGCGACCGGCGACCTGAGCAGCAAGAAGCTGCTGCCCGCGATCTACAACCTGGCCAAGCAGCGCCTATTGCCCGCCGGCTTCGCGGTGATGGGCGCCGCCATCGACGACATGTCGGACGACGCGTTCCGCAAGCACGCGGCCGAAGCGATCACCCAGCACTCACGCACGCAGCCCATCGACCAGACCGTGCTCCACGCGTTCCTGAGCGAGGCCTTCTATCAGAAGGTCGACTTCAGCAAGCGCGACGACTTCAAGGCGCTGCAGCGCCGGCTCGACGAGCTGGACAGCTCACGGCACACCGCCGGCAACCGCGTCTACTACTGCGCGACGCCGCCTCCGACGTACGAGACGATCATCGAGCAGCTCAAGGCCACGGCCATGACCACAGGGCCAGGCTTCCACCGCATCGTCGTCGAGAAGCCGTTCGGCTTCGACCTCAAGTCCGCGCGCGAGCTCAACAAGATCGTGCAGCGCGTCTTCCACGAGGACTCGGTCTTCCGCATCGACCACTACCTCGGCAAGGAGACGGTGCAGAACATCCTGGCCTTCAGGTTTGCGAACACGATCTTCGAACCGGTCTGGAACTCCAACCTGATCGATTCCGTTCAGATCACCGCGGCGGAGGAGCTCGGCGTCGAGATGCGCGGCGCGTACTACGACAGGGCGGGCGCCCTGCGCGACATCGTCCAGAACCACGCGCTGCAGCTGCTGGCCCTCACGGCCATGGAGCCGCCGATCGCCTTTGACGCCAACGCGGTTCGCGACGAGAAGGTGAAGGTGCTGCGCGCCATCCGTCCGCTTTCGGAAGACGAGCTCGCGCACGCGGCGGTGCGCAGCCAGTACACCAAGGGATGGGTTCTCGGCGAGCGCGTGGTCGGCTACCGCGAGGAGCATGCGATCCCGCCGGGCTCGCTCACCGAGACGTTCGCCGCGCTGCGGCTGTTCGTCGACAACTGGCGCTGGGCCGGCGTGCCGTTCTACATCCGCGCGGGCAAACGATTGCCGAAGCGAGCGACAGAGATCCGGGTCGCCTTCAAGAAGCCGCCGCACCTCACCTTCGGTCGCGATGCCGCGGCTGAGCTGGAGACGAATGCGATCACCTTGCGCATCCAGCCCGAGGAGGGCATCTCGCTTCGTTTCGGCGCCAAGGTTCCAAGCGCCGGTGTGAAGCTGCGCAGCGTGACCATGGATTTCGACTACGCGTCGTCGTTCCTCGTGGAGACGCCCGAGGCGTATGAGCGGCTGCTCCTCGACTGCATGATCGGCGACCCGACGCTGTTCACTCGTGCCGACGAGGTCGAGGCCGCATGGGCGCTCATCGACCCCATCGAAGCCGCCTGGCGCGACGGCCGCCCGCCGCTGCAGTTCTACGAGGCTGGCACCTGGGGACCGGCGGCCGCGGGCAAGCTGCTCGAGGCTGACGGTCGGGAGTGGCACAGGCCATGACCGCAGTGTCGCCTCAGCCAGGGCTCGACTGGCATGGCGAGGACGTCACCATCGCCGACGTCCTCGACGCACTGAATCGCGTCCGCCATTCGTTCGCGCGCGCCGAGGCCGGCGAAGAGGGGCAGCCCCATCCGCGCAGCTGCGTGATGACGCTCGTCTCGGTGGCGCCCAACTCGGTCGAGGAGACCCGCGCAATCCTGGCCAGCACAGCGATCGCCAAGGACCATCCTTCGCTGTCGATCGTCGTGCGCGACGAGCCGCGGGTGCGGTCCGGGCGCATCGACGCGTCGGTGATGGCGCATCCAATCGATCAGCAGAACCATCCGGCTGCGTGCGAGCTTGTGGTCCTGCGCGTGCAGGGCGCGGCTGGTGCGCACCTGGCAGGGCTTGTCGACCCGCTGCTGGTGAGCGGCGTGCCCGTCTATCTCTGGTGGCTGAGCACTCCGCCTTTTGGCTCGGCCGAGCTGAACGACGCGCTGCGCATCTGCGACGCGCTGGTCGTGGACTCGTCGCGGTTCGAACGTCCGTACAACTCGTTCCTGGCGCTGTCGGACATCGCGCTCAAGTCGCATCCGCACATGGGTCTTGGCGACCTCCAGTGGGAGCGGCTGAGCCCCTGGCGGGAGACGACCGCGCAGTTCTTTGCGCCTGCCTCGCGCCGGCACCTGATGAACGGCGTATCCGAGATCGGCATCGACTACGCGGGCGAGGGTCGCGGCAACCGCATTGGCGCAGCGATGCTCGCGGGGTGGTTCGCGTCGTCGCTGGGCTGGAAGCTGCAGCGCGCAAGCGGTGGCGGTGGCGGCGTTATGGCCGCGATCTATCAGGCGGAAGGATGGCGGCCTGTGCAGTTCGCGTTTCGCTCGGTGCCCAGGTCGTACGTGATGCCGGGCGAGGTCAGCGCGCTGCGCATCGCCGGGACGTCTGCCGGCCAGTCGTTCTCGCTGTCGATCCGTCGCGACCCGGAGCGCGCGCGCCGGCCGGAGGACGCGCGGTTTGCGAGCCTGCATCCAGCCGGCGGCGAGGATGACGCCGCCAATGAGCTGGCTCAGCGGAAGGCGGCGCGGCACCTCGGCGTCGTCGAGCAGAACCGCGAGTCGCTTCATCACACCTCGACCGGAGATTCGCCGGGCGAGAGCCTGCCCGCGCGCCCGAAGGTGCTGGCCACCGAGCGCCGGCGCCCGGACACGTCGGATGTGCTGCTGACCATGATCGACATCGGAGACGCGGGCACGCTGCGGCACGTGCAGCGCGTGCCGCCGGAGGATGAGGCCGCGATCCTGCAGCGCGTGCTGTTCATGGGCGCGCGCAACCCGGTGTTCAATCGCTCGCTGATCGCCGCGGCCGAGCTGATGCGCGCCATCTAGTGCCCGAATTTCAAGTCCTTGCCACGCCTGAGGACGTGGCGCGTGCTGCGGCCGATCAGATCGTCGCGGCCATGAACGGCGGTGGGCGCACGCTGGTGCTCGCGGGCGGCAACACCCCGAAGCGCTGCTATGAGCTGCTCGCCGGCGCGGAGGTGAAGTGGGGAAGGGTGACGGTGCTCTTCGGCGACGAGCGCTGCGTGCCGCCTGACCATCCCGAAAGCAACTACCGCATGGCCCGCGAGTCTCTGCTCGGTCGCGTAGCGCCCGCGACCGTCCATCGCATCGCGGGCGAGCTCGGCGCGGATGAGGCCGCGGCGGCATACGACCGCATCGTCGGCGCCCTGGCGCCGCTGGACGTCGTGCTGCTCGGCGCGGGTGAGGACGGCCACACCGCCTCGCTGTTTCCCGGCCACCCTGAGGTGCAGGCCAAGGGGTGGGCCGTCGGCGTCCGCAACGCTCCCAAGCCGCCGCCCGATCGGGTCAGCCTCACGCTGTCGGCGCTGCAGGGCGCACGCCACGTGATCGTGCTGGCCACCGGCGCCGGCAAGGCAGAGGCGGTGGCCAGGGCAAGGCGCGGCGAGGTGCCATCCGGCATGATTGCGGGCGCGTTATGGCTGCTCGATCGGGCCGCGGCAGGCCAGTGAAGCGAAAAATCGAGATCGTTCCCTCGATCCTGTCCGCCGACCTGACTCGGCTCGGTGAGCAGGTGCGCGAAGCGGTCGAAGGTGGGGCGGACCGGATCCAGGTCGATGTCATGGACGGGCATTTCGTGCCGAACCTCACGTTCGGGCCGGGCGTGGTCGCGGCGGTGCGCAGCGTGACCGACCTGCCGATCGAGGCGCACCTGATGGTCGAGCGTCCCGACCTTTTCATCCAGTCCTTCGCCCGTGCCGGCGCGACAGTGATCATCGTCCAGGTCGAGGCGACGTCATCGCTCTACAGGACGGTTACGCGCATCAAGGATCTCAACGTGAAGGCCGCGGTCGCCGTCAACCCGGCCACGTCGGTGGAGACGCTTCGCGAGATCGCGCCGTACATCGACATGGTCAACGTCATGACCGTCGAGCCCGGCTTCGGCGGCCAGGCGTTCATCCCAAGCAGCCCGGAGAAGATCCGGCGGCTGCGCGAGGTCGCGCCGGACGTTGAGATCGAGGTCGACGGCGGCATCGACCCCGAGACCGCGCCCCTAGTGGTCGCGGCCGGCGCGACAGTGCTCGTCGCGGGCAGCGCGGTCTACAAGCACAAGCAGGGCGTGGCCGCGGCGATCAAAGCACTACGCGACGCCGCGGGCTAGCAGCGAAGCCTGAGAAGGCACGCTTGGCGCCAAACAGGTCCTTGATATGGACACCAGGCGCGGGTTTGGCGCCAAACGGGTCGAATCAGGAAGGACCGATGTAGCCCTCTCGCTCCAGGTGCAGGATCACGTCCTGCGCCGCCTCTTCGGGCGTGATCGACGTCGTGTCGATCACGATGTCCGCGTCGGTCGGCTCCTCGTATGGGTCGGAGATCCCCGTGAACTCCTTCAACACGCCGGCTCGGGCCTTCGCGTAAAGGCCTTTGCGGTCGCGCGCCTCGCACACCTCGAGCGGCGTCGCGACGTGGACGAGCACGAATCCTCCGCCGGACTCGACCATGCGCCGCACCTCGCGCCGCGTGGCGTCGTACGGCGCGATCGGCGCGCACACCGCGACGCCTCCGTTCCTCGTGATCTCCGCGGCCACGAAGCCGATGCGCCTTATGTTCAGGTCGCGGTGCTCTCTGGAGAAGCCGAGCTCAGATGAGAGGTGCTTGCGCACGAGGTCGCCATCGAGCAGCGTCACGGGCCTTCCGCCGATCTCCAGGAGCTTGACCAGCAGCGCGCTTGCGATCGTCGACTTGCCCGAGCCGGACAGGCCTGTGAAGAAGACCGTCACCCCCTGATGCGATCGCGGTGGATACGACCGCCGCAGCTCTGCTGCCACCGCGGGCGGTGTGAACCACGCGGGCAGCTCCTTGCCTTCGTTGAGACGCCGGCGCTGCTCGGTTCCGGAGATGCTGAGCACCCGCGATCCGTCAGGCACCTCATCCTCGGGCAAGTACTCGTCGCGGTCCTCGACGTAGACCATCTGGTGAAACGGCAGCATGGTCACGCCGAGCTCGCGCTCGTGCTTGCGGAACAGGTCCTGCGCGTCATACGGGCCGTAGAAAGGCTTGCCCGACGCGTCGCTGCCGGGCCCGGCGTGGTCGCGACCGACGATGAGATGCGTCACGCCGTGGTTCTTGCGGATGATGCCGTGCCACAGCGCCTCGCGCGGACCGGCCATGCGCATCGCGAGCGGCAGCAGCGACAGCATCGCTGAGCCATACGGGTAGCTCGGCATGATCGCCTGGTAGCAGCGCACGCGCGTGTAGTGATCGACGTCGCCCGGCTTGGTCATGCCGACGACCGGATGGATGAGCAGGCTGGCCTCGGATTCCTTGGCCGCGCGGATCGTGAGCTCGAGATGCGCGCGATGCAGAGGGTTGCGCGTCTGGAAAGCCACGACGCGCCGCCAGCCAAACATCGAGAACTGCGACCGTAGCTGTGCGGGAGTGTGACGCAGGTCCCGATAGTCGTAATGCATGGGGGCGTGCACGCCCTCGAGCCGTCCGGCGACATAGTGGCGCTGCGTCTGCTTCAGGAGATGCTCGACGCCCGGATGCGAGGGGTTCGTCGAGCCGAAGACCGCTTCCGCCTCGATCCCGCGGTCAGGCTGCCATACGTCGGACACCTGCAGCGCCGCGAGCATCACGCCTTCCGGGTCGCGCAGGCTCAGCCAGTCGGCTGAGCGCAATCTGCCCGCCAGCTCTTCGGTGATGTCGAGTGTGACCGGGATCGGCCACAACGCGCCGTCCGCGAGTCGCATGTCACGCACGACCGACTCGTAGTCGGCGCGGCCCATGAACCCGGAAAGCGGCGAGAAGCCGCCGTTCAGCAGGAGCTCGAGGTCGCAGATCTGGCGCGGCGTGAGGTCCCACGAAGGCCACGCGACAGACTCCGCCTTGAGCTCGTTGATCCGCTCTTCGCCCGCCATCAGCTCCACGAGGGCGCCGCCATGCGGGCTGATCAGGTGTTCGACCAAGAACCCCGACAATACCCGAACACGTTGACCGAGCAGGACGACTTCAAGCGGGCGGCCGCCGAGAAAGCTCTCGAGCTGGTGCGCGACGGCATGCTGCTCGGACTCGGCAGCGGCAGCACGGTGCGGTACTTCACAGAAGGGCTGGGCCGGCTCGTGGTGGACGGCATGAAGGTGCGCGGAGTGCCGACCTCGCGGGCCACCGCCGAGATCGCGGCCGCGAATGGAATCGCCGTCGTCGAAGACCTCGTCGGCCAGATCGACCTGGCGGTGGACGGCGCTGACGAGGTTGATGCGAGCCTGAGTCTCATCAAGGGACGCGGCGGCGCTCTGTTCCGCGAGAAGCTTGTGGCCGCGGCGTCGAAGCGATTCGTAGTCGTGGTCGACGAGTCGAAAGTTGTGGAACGCCTCGGCGTGGGGGTTCTGCCAGTGGAAGTCCTGCCGTTCCTCTGGCGCACCACCGCGGAGCGTCTGGCAGGCCTCTGTTCGGGCCTCAAGGTTCGGGGTGGGGAGGAGAAGCCTTACCTGACCGACAACGGCAACCTCATCCTCGACCTGAGCTTCGAAGACGGCATCGCTGATGCGCCCGCGCTGGCGGCCTCGTTGAAAGCCGTGACCGGCGTCGTCGAGCACGGTCTGTTCATCGCGATGACCGACGAGTGCATCGTCGGCGGGCCGGACGGACCCAGGGTGTTAAGCCGCCCGATCTGAACGAACACACCTGGAAAGTCGGCCGTTCACATCGCCGGTTTCGGAGTATGGTCCCGGCCAGAGGGAGAAGGGGCCGTGCAAGACGATAACCCGCAGCGTCCGGAAGGATCAGACACACCTGTAGGCACGCCCACGCCGCCTCCGGTCTCGACGCCGGAGCCGCCGGCTCAGGCCGCGCCACCGCCATACCCCCAGTACCCGCCCCCGCCGGCCTACCGGCCGGAGCCGCCACCGCCGCCGGCCACGCCGCCGCGCTACTCACCACCGCCCGCCGCGACTCCAGCCCAGGTGCCGCCGGCGTTCGCGCAGCAGTTCGGCGCACCTTACGCGCCGTACGCTCCGCCGCCGCAGGCGCCCGCGCGCCGGGGGAGCGGCCGGATGCTCCTGATCATCGGCATCATCGCCGTCGTCGTTCTGGCCGCCCTCGGTGGTGGTGGCGTGCTGGCCAACGCGTCGCTGTCCAGCACGTACAGCCCCCAGCGCGCGGTGAGCGATTACTTCTCTGCCATGGGTCGGAGCGACGTCAGCGGGATGATGAGCAACGCCGCGTTCCTGTCCGACGACAGCGCTTCCTCGCAGTTCTTCACCAGGGACGCCGTGACGGCGATGATGGCGGCCGACCAGAACAAGCAGATCTCAAACGTCAGGGTCGGATCGGCGTCAACGGTCAACGATTCCACCGACTCCGTGGGCGTCACGCTGAGCTGGGGCGGTGTACCGCGAAACCTCACATACCAAGTGCGCAAGGACACTTTGCGCGTCCACTACCTCTTCTATCCGTCGTGGCGCGTGCAGGTTCCGTTCACGACCATCACGGTCAACGTTCCCAACCAGGGCGGCCGCGTGCAGGTCGACGGTCTATCGCTGGCCGCGTCCTCCAAGAAGGCCGAGGCGATCCAGGGCTTCCACTCAGTGACGATGCAGGGCACCGACTTCTACTCCGCCAACACCCAGATCGCGGATGGCATCGACCCCAGCCCAACCGTCGCGTTCCCAACCGACCTCAGCTCCTCCGCGAAGGCTGCGGCCGCCGAATCGATCAAGGCCGCCTTCGGGAACGTGACGTGCGACGTCAAGAATTACTTCGACTGCCCCAACCACCGGTACACCGTCCCTGCCGGCTACTACTACACGCTGCCGGCGGCGGGCGGCGATATCAGGGCCAACTCGTGGTGGAGCCTGGCGTTCGTGGGAGACCCGACCACGAACATGAAGCTGGGGGTCTCGACCGACTCTGGCAAGGTCGACGCCGGCGGCACGTGCGCCATGAAGATGACCGTGGACGGCAGCAAGACGTACAACTTCGTCGGCGTCTGGACCGGCACGCTCACGTGGACCAAGGGCGCGTTCGACTCGGACGTGTCGCTGGACTGCGACGTTTCCAGGGTCTGACGATCTGATCTGAAGCAGGGCCTCGCGTGACGGGCGCCTGCAACCAAAACGCCATCCGCCGCATCAAATCGGCAGGATGATGACCGCGGTCATGGAGCAGAGACCCCCGGTGATGCTGAACGCAGCGGCGGGCGACGCTTCTTCGTTCTCGCAGCTGATCGAGCCGCTGCTCGATCCTGCATTCCGCCTGGCCGCGGTCATGCTCGCCGATCGGGCCGCGGCCGAGGATGCCGTGCAGGAAGCTTCGATCAAGGCGTGGCGGAAGCTGCGCCAGCTTCGAGGGGACCAGCGCTCGCTGAGATCGTGGTTCCTGTCCATCGTCGCCAACGAGTGCCGCATGGCACGGCGGCAGCGGTGGTGGTCGGTCGTGAGGCTGGCCGAGCCGCCGCGCGCCGAGGACTCCACCGATCACTACGGCGGCGCCGCCGGCGACGTGCGGCGAGCGCTGCTGCGGCTCAAGCCGGAGGACCGCCTCCCGCTTGTGCTGCATTTCTATCTCGACCTTCCGCTGGACGAGGTCGCGCGCACGCTCGGGGTCTCCGAGTCGGCGGCGAAGTCGCGCATCTACCGCGCGGCCCAGCGACTTCGCCCTGAGCTCTCGATGGAGGAGGTTTTCTGACATGGGTCGCGAGGATTTCCGCCGCGAGCTTCGTGATGGCTTTGAGTCCATCGCCGGTCCGCCCGACTCCGGCCTGACGGGGCGTGTGCACTCGGCGCTGGTTGAGGCGCCGGAGCGCAGGGGTCCGGTGTGGGTCGCCGGCCTGGCCGCCGCGCTGATCGCGGCGATGGCCGTGGGCGCGCTCTTCATCGCGGGTCCGCTGCGCCAGCAGAACCAGCAGCCACTGCCCGCTGGCATCGCGACGCCCAGCCCGCTGCCGACCAGCGACGTGTCGAACCTGCCGGCGCTCACCTGCAACAACGCCAATACGGTGTCCACCGAAGGCCATGTCGGCGAGCCGATCGCCTATGTCAACGCCGTGCGCACGGGCACGCACACCGGCTACGACCGCATCACGATCCAGTTCCAGAACGGCCTGCCGGGTGACATCCAGATCGCCACGCAGGACAACGCGACCTTCACGCAAGGCGCGAGCGGCCGGCCGGTCGTGCTGCAGGGCTCGGCGGGGTTGCTGATCACGATGCACGGCGTCGACGAGCACACCCAGTACACCGGTCCGGTCGACTTCAAGACCAACTACCCGGTGCTACTCGAGGCCCAGCAAGTGCAGGACTTCGAGGGCGTCGTGCAGTGGGGCCTCGGCCTCTCCCGCGGCGCGTGCTACCGAGCGTTCCTGCTACAGAGCCCGCTGCGCCTGGTGATCGACTTCTCGACGACCTAGGAGCGAATCGGCGATTGCTACGCTTGACCGCGGAGCGGTCGCCTAGCTCGGTCGAGGGCGCGGCACTGGAAATGCCGTAGGCCCGCAAGGGCCTCGAGGGTTCAAATCCCTCCCGCTCCGCCA
>WNGK01022940.1_pt1 | contig 15310 bp, 14 predicted proteins | sample 5400601 | NCBI WGS metagenome assembly WNGK01 (sample SAMN13153376, study PRJNA577476) | soil metagenome | isolation source: 60 cm soil or saprolite under Garry oak tree replicate 1 | place: USA:California | collected 2016-06-15
ATGAAACACCAGCGTCGTCGGGGTGTCCCACTCCCACCGCTGAGCCAGCTGTGGCTGGAAGTCCTCGTCGCCGATCGTGTTTCCCGACGCCCCCAGGTCGGCGAGCTTGAGAAACAGCTGATCGGTCACATCCCGCGTGATCGAAAACTCGCTGACGGGCGGGAGCAGGATATCCGGCTCCCCGCCGGACGCGATGACCATGGTGCCGCAGTATTCGCCGGTGCAACCGACCGGGCGCTCACACCCGGCGACCAGGATGAGGCCGGCGAGCGCGGCGAAGGTCAGGCCGGCACGTGGGCGGGTGGTTGGCATGGCGCCTAAGATTTCACCGCGATGCCTAGCGGCGCCAGGTCGAAATGCAAGGTTGTGGAGGTTGGGGGAGGTTGGTGAAGGTTGGGGGAGGTGCCTTCGTCACGCCACGCCTGCACGACCGCCTCGACTACCTCATCCCACGTCACGCGTCGTCCCAATTCCGCGGAAAGCGTGGTTACCGTCCTTGCGACTTGTGGCTTGCGGCTTACGGCTGCGACGATCTCCTGCGAGCCGTCGAGCAGAATGGACCCATGCTGCAAGAATGCGTTTCCTTTCCGGACCTGCGCCGAGCCCACCAGCTTGCGACCGGCGACGATTACCTCGCCGCCTACCGGGGTCGCGAAGCAAGACGTAGGCTGGTCGACTCGCGAGGCTGGTGGAGGTTGGTGGGGGGCCAGCGTGGCATCGGCACCGAGGGACCGGAGGGCTGCAGCGATGCGTTCGTGGATGGTGTGGTACGCGTGACGTAACGAGCCGAACGCCGCCACGGGCGCGGCTACCGCGTAGGTCACCTCGTGCTCGTGCCACACGGCGCGACCACCTGTCGGTCGCCGCACCACGTCGAGCCCACGCCGCGCGATCTCCGTGTGATCGTAGCGGGCCGCTGGCTCGTTGCGGCCCAGCGACAGACACGGCGGGTCGAAGCGATAGAGTCGCAGGAACGCCCGCCCCGTGCGCGCGGCCTCGCCGAGCAGGCCCGCATCGATGGTCATGTTGGCGGCCCCGCTCCGGCCGGCCGGCTCGCGTGTCAGCTCCCACTCGAGCTGCCGCTCAGTCGGCCGCAAGCGCGTATGCCTCCATCGGTGGACAGACGCACACCAGGTTCCGGTCGCCGAAGGCGCCGTCCACCCGGCTCACGGACGGCCACACCTTGTGGGACCGCGTCCAGACCGCGGGGAAGGCGGCGCGCTCGCGCGGATAGGGACGGTCCCACGTATCGGCGATGAGGTCCTCCAGGGTGTGCGGCGCGTTCGAGAGCAGGTTGTTGCCGCGCGGCTGGGTTGCTTCCTCCACCTCGCGGATCTCCTGGCGAATCGCGATCAGCGCGTCGCAGAAGCGGTCCAGCTCCTCCTTCGACTCGCTCTCCGTCGGCTCGATCATCAGTGTGCCGGCGACCGGGAACGAGACCGTGGGGGGATGGAAGCCGTAGTCGATGATCCGCTTTGCGATGTCGTCCACCTCGATCCCGGCCGACGCCTTGAAGGGCCGGCAATCGATGATGCACTCGTGGGCGACCAGGCCGTGCTGTCCGGCATACAGGAGCGGGTAGTGCGGCGCGAGTCGGCGCGCGACGTAGTTGGCGTTGAGGATCGCCAGCTTCGTGGCCTCGACGAGTCCCTCGCGTCCCATGAGGGCGATGTAGGCCCAGGAGATCGGCAGGATCCACGCGCTGCCCCACGGCGCGGCTGCCACGGTGCCGCACGGCTGCTGCTGGCGTAGCGGCACCACCGGATGATCGGGGAGGAACGGGCCGAGGTGCGCCGCCGCACAGATCGGTCCCATCCCCGGGCCCCCACCGCCGTGGGGGATGCAGAAGGTCTTGTGCAGGTTCAGGTGACACACGTCGGCGCCGATGTCCGCGGGGCGGACCAGACCGACCTGCGCGTTCATGTTCGCGCCGTCCATGTAGACCTGACCGCCATGCGCGTGGATGATCTCGCATACCTGGCGGATGGACGCCTCGAACACGCCGTGGGTCGATGGATAGGTGACCATGAGCGCCGCGAGGGTGTCCTTGTGCTCGGCGGCCTTGGCGCGCAGGTCCTCCACATCGATGTTGCCGCGCGCGTCCGACTGCACCGGCACGACGTCCAGCCCGGCCATCACCGCGCTCGCCGGGTTCGTTCCGTGCGCCGAGGTCGGGATCAAGCAGGTCGTGCGGTGGCCCTCGCCGCGGGAGCGGTGATAGGCCCGGATCACGAGCAGGCCGGTGAACTCGCCCTGCGCCCCCGAGTTCGGCTGTAAGGAGACCTTCGGAAACCCGGTGATCTCCGCCAGCATGTCCTCGAGCTGGCGGAACAGGGTGCGATAACCCGTGGCCTGCTCGCGCGGCGCGAACGGGTGCAGCCGGTTGAGCTCACGCCACGACAGCGGGACCATCTCCGTGGTCGCGTTGAGCTTCATGGTACACGAGCCGAGCGGGATCATGGCCGACGTGAGCGACAGGTCGCGGGCTTCGAGCCGCTTGATGTAGCGCAGCATCTCCGTCTCGGAGCGATAGCGGTGGAAGACAGGATGCGTGAGGTAGGTGGAGGTGCGGGAAAGCGAGTCGGGAATCGAGGGGTCGGCCGTCGCTCCCAGGTCCTCGACCATGAAGGGCAGCACCTCGTTGAGCGAGAACGCCGTGACGAGGTCCGCCAAGTCGCCCAGGGTCGTGGCCTCGTCGAGCGAGATGCCGATCCGCGTCGGGGAGATGACGCGCAGGTTGATGCGGCGCGCCCGGGCCGCGTCGAGCAGGCGCGGGAGGGCCCACGACTCGACCTCCACGCAGAGCGTGTCGAAGAACGACGAGTGCACGAGACGGTAACCGAGCCGGGTCACCGCCTGGCCGAGCAGCACGGCGAGGGTGTGCACGCGCTCGGCAATGCGGCGCAGCCCTTCGGGGCCGTGATACACGGCGTACATGCTCGCCATCACGGCAAGGAGCACCTGCGCGGTGCAGATGTTGCTGGTGGCCTTCTCACGACGGATGTGCTGCTCGCGGGTCTGGAGTGCCATGCGGAGCGCCGGGCGGCCGGCGGCGTCGCGTGACACGCCGATGATGCGACCGGGGACGTAGCGCCGGTGGGCCTCGCGCGTCGCGAAGAAGGCCGCGTGGGGCCCGCCATAGCCCATCGGGACACCGAAGCGCTGCGAGTTCCCCACGGCGATGTCCGCGCCCCACTCGCCAGGGGGCGTGAGCAGCGTGAGGGCGAGCAGGTCCGTCGCGACCGTCACGAGCGCGCCCACGGCGTGCGCCTTCTCACAGAACGCGCGGTAATCCTCGATCTTCCCGTCCGTCGTGGGATACTGCAGCAGCGCGCCGATCACACCGGGACGGAACGCGAAGCTCGCGGGGTCCGCGATCACCGTCTGGACGCCGCGCGCCTCCGCCCGGGTCCGCACGACCGCGATCGTCTGGGGGTGGCATCCCTCGGCGATCATGAACATCGGGGTGGTGCCGGCGGGCACGCTCGCCACCGCCTCGGTCAGGTGCATCGCTTCGGCGGCGGCGGTGGCTTCATCGAGCAGGGAGGCGTTGGCGATCGGCAGGGCGGTGAGGTCGGCGACCATCGTCTGAAAGTTGAGCAGCGCCTCGAGCCGGCCCTGCGCGATTTCGGGCTGGTACGGCGTGTACGCCGTGTACCAGCCCGGGTTCTCCACGATGTTGCGCTGGATCACCTGCGGCGTGAACGAGTGGTAATAGCCCATCCCGATGTAGGAGCGGTACAGCTGGTTCTGCGCCGCGAGGCCGCGCAGGGCCTGAAGCACCTCGCGCTCGGTCCGCCCCGGGGGCAGCGCCAGCAGGCGCCGCAGGCGGATGTCCTCGGGCACGACGGCATCGATGAACGCGTCCAGCGTCTCGTATCCCAGCGTGGCCAGCATGCCCCGCGTCTCGTCGGGACTCGGTCCGATGTGACGGGTCACGAAGCGATCGGCAGGGGCGAGGGAAGCGCGTACCGTCACCATAAGCGGAGTCGCCAGGCCTCGTCAGGAAAGGGTGTGAGCGTCGCCGGGCGCGAGCACGACGACGCGGGCGCGGCCGCCGACCTGGCGCTTGAACTGCTCCGGGTCGGCCGTGATCAGGTCCCACGTATTGTAATGCATCGGAATCACGGTGCGGGGCTGCACGAACTCCACGGCGCGCGCCGCGTCCTCCATGCCCATGGCGTAGTTGTTGCCGATCGGAACGGGCACCGTCGCCCCGCGTTCTCCGCAAAACCGCGCCAGCTCCGCCGTCGCGACAATCGTCGCGCCGTCCCGCTGCGCGATCGGCAGCGCGTCTCCCAGGTGGTCTCCGTGACCGTGCGACAGCAGCACGGCGTCGATCTTCGGGAGCCGCGCGAGCGGGATGTCGGTCGCGGGATTGCCCGTGAGAAACGGGTCGATGATCACTCGGCGGGCGTCGGCTTCGAGCGTGAAGCAGGCGTGGCCATGGAACGTGAGCGTGAGCATGACGGACGACGCTATTGCCCGATGTGCCTCTGGTACGCGTCTTTGCTCAAAAGTTGGTCGAGCTCCGCCGTAGTCTTGGCGCGGAGTTTTATCATCCAGCCCTCGCCATAGGGATCGCGATTGACGAGCGCCGGGTCGCCCTCGAGCGCGTCGTTCACCTCGGTCACCGTGCCCGCGAGCGGCGCGTACAGCTCCGACACGGCCTTCACGGCCTCGATCGTGCCGAACACGTCGCCGCGTCCAAAGACGGCGCCGACCTTGGGCAGGTCGACGTACACGACGTCGCCGAGCTCCCCCTGCGCGTAGTCGGTGATGCCGATCTGCACGATGGCGGTATCGCCGGTCTGCTTCACGTACTCATGGTCCTTGGTGTAGCGCAGATCGGCTGGAATGTTCGCCATGCGGGGTCGCTCGCTCGTGGGTGCGGGAGGTCGCGGCGAAGGTTACCCGTGGCACCGAAGCTCTGTCAAGGCAACAGGTTGGCAGCTGGAAACAGATCGGCGCGCGGCGCCAGGCCCGCCGCGTCGGGCTCGACCAGCAGCAGCCGGCCGGCGCCCCACGGCCGGAGATCGAGGCGTATCGCGACGGGGTCGGGGTCGTGGGAGAGGGCGGCGAGCACGCCCGGACGGCCCGCGCGGCCCCACGCCTGTTGCGCGGCCGGCGCGGCTCGGGCGGTCGCGACCATCGCGTCGGGCGCCACGGGCTGACCCAACGCCTTCTCGATCGCGGCCGCGTCGCCCGACACGCGCCGGACCGCGAGCCCCGCTTCCGCGTAGCGGGCCGCGATCGGGTTGAGGGTCGGCTGCTCGCGCGCCTCCGCCGCGGCGAGCAGCAACACGCGCGCGGGCCGACCACCCATTGCTCCCACCGCCGCGCGGTGGCGCAGCTCGTCGAACGTCGTGCGGGCCCGGCGCTCGAGCTGCTTGAGCGAACCCTCGTTCTCGATCACAAAGTCGCTCTTCGCTCGCTTGCGCTCGGCCGGCATCTGCGCCGCGATCATCCGGTCGGCCTCGTCGTTCGAGAGTCCGCGCATAGTGCGGAGCCGCGTGCGCCGCAGCGCCGGGCTCGCGTCCACCAGGACCACGGTATCGAACTGGGTCGGGTCGAGCGCCTCGAACAACAGCGGGATGTCGTTGACGACGAGCAGGTCGCCGCCCTCCTGCGCCTCGCGCAACAGCTCGTCGCGCCGGCGACGGACGGCGGGGTGGACGATCTGGTTGAGCGCGTCGAGCGCCGCCTGGTCGCCCATCACTTTGCCCCGCAGCGCCGCGCGGTCGAGGGTGCCGTCGGACGCCAGGACGTCCGCGCCGAAACGACCGGCGATGGCGGCCAGCACCTCGCCGCCGGGCGCCTGGGCCTCGCGGGCGAGGGCGTCCGCGTCGATGATCGTTGCGCCCCAGCGAAGGAAGAGCTCGACGACGGTCGACTTCCCCGCGGCGATGTTGCCGGTCAGGGCGACGTTTAACACCGAACGCGGAACGCGGAAGGCGGAACGCGGAACGGGTGCGCGGGCCGGGCCTCTGTTCCGCGTTCCGCGTTCCCACTTCCGCGTTCAAAGGAGCGCCGTCTGATCCTCATCGGCTCTGGGGACTTTGTGGCAATGCCGGCACCTCGCCTCGTACGACTCCCGGCCGCCGACCAGGATCGTCGGGCTCTCCCACAGGGCCGGCCGGCCGTTGACGAGACGCTGGTTGCGGCTCGCCGGCCCGCCGCAAACTACACAGATCGCCTGAAGCTCGCGGAAATCCATGTCGATCCCCGCCAGCAGGATTCGAACGCCGCGGTCGGCGAGCCCGTTTGCGGCCGCCACGATGCCGTCGTCCAGGAACTGGACCTCGTCGACCGCGACCACTTCGGTGTCGGGCCGGACGGCCCGCACGACCCCTTCCGAGCAATCCACCGGCTCGGCTTCCACGGTGCCGCCGTCGTGCGTGCTCACCGTGTACAACCCGGCGTATCGGGCATCCAGATGCGACTTGAAGACCTGGACGTGCTTGCGAGCAATCACCGCCCGTCGTACCCGACGGACCAGCTCTTCGCTCTTCCCGGAAAACATCACGCCGGCAATGACTTCGATCCAGCCGGGGCGGGTACCGTGGAACACGGGTAACCTCTGGTTGACAGCCGCAAGCCCTAAGCCGCAAGCGGTGCTGGCCGCCAGATGCTCGCGGAGCAGAGGTTTCCTTATGGCTTACGGCTTGGGCCTTGAAACGGCGGGGAAGGGTAGCGGGTCGAGGGGAGTGGGTCAAGGAAATGCCGCTATCTTGCGGACTTCCGGGGTGGTATCCCATATTGTGGCGGTTTTATGCGGGTTTTCTCGCGCTACCCCGCAAAACGGGCGGAATTCCAAGGGTTTTCACTGCCCTAGACCCTCACAAGGAGACGCCGTGAACAAAGCCGAGCTGACCGCGGCCCTGGCCATGCGGACCAAGATGTCGAAGGCCGACGCCGGCCGGGCGATCGAAGCCCTGTTCGACGACAAGGGGATCATCGCCGCAGAGCTCAAGAAGGGCGCGAAGGTCCAGATCACCGGCTTCGGGAACTTCGAAGCCCGCAAACGCGCGGCGCGCATGGGCCGTAATCCCAAGACGGGCGGCGTGATTCAGATCAAGGCGTCGATCGCCCCCGCGTTCCGCGCCGGCAAGCAGCTGAAGCAAGCGGTGAATAATCGGAAATAGTCGCCGGACGCGTGAGCGTCGGGTTTTGCTGTTCACGGGCCGCCCCGCTGGGCGGCCCGTAGGCGTTTTGGGAGGTTTGTTTCCGAAGGCCGGCTACGGCAGGGTCAGCCGCAATCCCCGGTGACACTGCCGACACGTCACCGGTTGCGGCGCGCGCCAGCGCGGCGCGAGCTCGAGCGTCTGCGGAGCGCCGCAATCGGGACAGGTGCCCTGCGCGTCGGCGGCGAGCTCCGCCGTGCCGAGCCGCTGGAAGAACTGCCACAGGCCGTACGCGATGAACGCGGGCACGAGGACGAAATGCGCCAGGGGGATCAGCACCGTGAGGAGCGCCACCCCCCACCATGTCCCGAGTCCTGCCACCGCGCGGCGCACGCGATGCTCACGGTCGAACTCGTGGATCGTGACGCTGCCGCGCGTAGGCTCACCGTGGTAGCCGGTGAGCAGGATTGGTTGCACGCGAGTGGGCTGGGACGGCACGGGCATTGTACCGTGGGGCGCTCCCGCGCGTTCCGACGCTTCAGCGCTCCCGGTCGAGCCGCGCGACCACGCGTCGCCCTCGGATCGTCGTCCCGGTGAGCCCCCGCACGGCCCGGTCGGCCGCCGCGGCCGCGACTTCCACAACGCTGAAGGTTTCCCGCACTTCGATCCGGCCGATGTCGTCTTTCGCCACACCGGCTTCGCGAATCAAGGCTCCGACCAGATCCTTGGCGCTCGCGCGGTCTTTCTTCCCCAGGCCGACGAACACTCTCACGCGGGCGCCCTCGCCGGGGGCCGTGACTACCGCATCCCGCGTCCCGCTGCCCGCCTCCCGTTGCAGTGCCAGCAACGCGGCCGCGACCTCCGCCGGATCGAACCGCTCGAACAGCGGATCGAGCAGGGCAAGCTCCGCGTCCACGTTGCCGGTCGTGAGCAGCCCCGCCACCCGCTCGCGCAGCGCTTCGGCGCGATCGCGCGCGCGATCGGCACCGCAGGCGAGCGCCAGGGGCGTGAGGGTCGCGACCGAGCGAAGATAGGACAGTTGGCCCGCGGCGATGAAGACGACGGGCTCGCTCCGCCCCCCTCCCAGCCGGGCGAGCGCTGCGAGCTCCTCCCGGCTCGGGAGCGCGGTGCAGAGCACGGCATCCGGGGGCGCCTCGGATGGTGCGATCGGGCCGCCGTTCCAAACGAACGGCGTCGTCGCGCTCAGCGCGTCGAGGGCGTCCCGCACGGCGAGGGGACGACGGAGCGACGGGACGACGGCGAAGCGAGCGCGGCAGACCGGAGGGAGCGGACGACCGGTCTCGTCCACGGGCGCCGTGCCGAGCACCAGTGCGCGCCGGGCGTGGCGCTCGAGCAAGTCGCCCAGCAAGGCGGGATTCCAGCTCAGCACGATGCGGTGAGCGTCGCGGGCTTCGCCGAGGACCGTATCGACCGCGGCGGCGCCGTCGCCATCCACCAGGGCTTCGGGCCACGCGAGCACGACGCCGGCGACGGCCGCGAGCTTGAGTGCGGCGCGCTCCAGCAGCGCGGCGAGGTCCTTGGCTGCGCCCGCGAGGATCTCGACGGGGCGCTCCTTGAGCACGCGGCCGGTGCGGGCGAGTCCGGTGACGGCGTGGACGGGGCGGTCCACCGGTGCCGCGGCGACCCACTCGGCCGCGCTGGCGTCGTCCGCGCACAACACGAGTACGCGTGGACCGACCCCGGGGCCATGCGCCGGGGCGAGCGGGCCCAGGAGCTCCCACAGATCCCGCGCCTGCTCGACCGCAGGCGGTCGTACCAACACCACCGGCCGACCGCGCTCCAGCGCGGCCTTCGCGTCTGCTACCGTCACACGATCCTCGGTTGTCAAAGGGCGATCCGACGGGAGGATGGTACCGTGCCAGCCATCCAAAGGCAACCGGTTGCCCACCTTGCTTCGCGGGGCTATCCTGTCGCCCATGACACCGGGGTCCGGCCTTTCACCCAACCTACACCACCTCGAGACCTCCGCGACGATCGCGATCTCGCAGGAGGCAAAACGGCGCAAGGCAGCCGGCGAGGACGTGATCGACCTGGGGGCGGGCGAGCCCGATTTCCCGACGCCCGCGCTCCCGTCCGACGCCGGCGTGCGGGCCATTCGCGAGGGCAAGACCCACTACCCGGCGAACGAAGGGATCCTGGAGCTGCGCGCCGCCGCGGCGAAGCACTTGTCGCTGCTTTCCGGCGGCCGCCCCGTCAACGCCGACAACATCGTGGTGTCGAACGGCTCGAAGCAATCGTTGTTCAATGTCTGCTTCACTTTGTTCGGGCCGGGTGATGTGGTGGCGATTCCGGCGCCGGCGTGGGTGTCGTATCCGCAAATCGTGTACCTGTCCCGCGCCCGGCCGGTGCTCGTCCCGGGCGAGCCCGAATGGAGCCTCAAGGTGAGCGTGCGGGATCTCGAGCGCGTGGTCCCGGGAGCGCGCGGGCTCATCCTCTGCTCCCCCTGCAATCCCACCGGGGCCGTATATACCCAGGCCGAGATCAAGGCGATCGCACACTGGGCGCGCGACCGCAAGGTGTGGATCGTGGCGGATGAGATCTACCGGCGTATCCACTACGGGACCGGCCCGGCCCCCTCCTTCCTGGATCTGCCGGACGATTTGCTCGAGCGCGTCGCGGTCATTTACGGGGTGAGCAAGGCCTACGCCATGACCGGGTGGCGGATCGGGCTCGCGCTCGCGCCCGGCCCGGTGGCCAAGGCGATGGCGGCGCTACAGTCGCACACCACCACGGGCGCGAATCATCCCGCCCAGTTCGCCGCCGCCGTCGCGCTGGGAGACGATCAGGTGGAACGGGACGTCGCCCGGATGCTGGCCGAGTTCCGCAAGCGGCGCGATGTCGTGGTCGCGCGCTTTCGACAGGAGCTCCCCGGGGTCGAGTTCGTGGAGCCGCTCGGCGCGTTCTACTTCTTCTTCCGCGTGGACTCCTTCGGAGCAATCAGTGGGACGGAGTTCTGCACCCGGCTCGTGACCACCACCGGGGTGGCGCTCGTGCCGGGCGCCGCGTTCGGCGACGATCGCTACGTGCGGTTATCGTATGCGGCCTCATTGGACAACATCCAGAAGGCGCTCGATCGGATTATCGGGTTCGCGAAGAAACTCAGCGACTGACCCTCCTCCGCTCGTCCCCGGGCTCGCGCCCGGGGTTAGTCTGAGCGTCGATCGGGTCTCTCACTGACCCCGGGCGCCAGCCCGGGGATCTCGGTAGCCTAGAGCTTGGATGCTCGTTGGCTTAAGACTTCGACTCCGCTCTCGGTCATTAGACAGTCATCTTCGATCCTGACCCCGAACTTCCCGAGCTGATAGATCCCGGGCTCGATCGTGAATACCATGCCGGGCTCGAGACGCGTCTTGTTGCCTTCGACGAGGTACTCGGGCTCGTGGCCATCCATGCCGAGCCCGTGGCCGAGGCGGTGCGTGAAGAACGGGCCGGAGCCCGCCGCGGTGATGACCTTGCGCGCCGCACGGTCCATCTCCTCGCACGGCGTGCCCGGGCGCCCCAGCTCCATGGCCGCGGTCTGCGCGTCGTGCACCAGGTTGACCACGTTGCGGAACTCGTCCGACGGATGATCGCCGAACCAGATGGTGCGGGTGATGTCGGAGGTGTACCCGCCCACGCGACAGCCGCAGTCGATGAGCACCACGGCCTCGCGTGCGAGCACGGGGCCGGCAGGGCCGCCGTGCGGCAGCGCGCTCGACGGGCCGAACTGCACGAGCCCGCCTCCCGGGGCGCCGCGCTGCTCCATTTCCCGCGATAGCGCTTGCGCTACCTGGACCTCGCTGGTCCCGACCGCGAGCTGCGCGAACGTCGCCGCCATGGCGTCCTGCGTGATCGCGATCGCCCGGCGCAGTAGCGCCACCTCCTCGGGCGACTTGATGACGCGCAGGCGCTCCGTCAGCGGCGCGGCGTCCACGAATTTCCAGCTCGGGAGCGCACGCCCGAGTCGCTGGAATGTCTGGTACGCGGTGGATGACTCGAGCGCGATGGTGCCGCTTCCCGATCGCGACCTGAGCCGCCTCACCGTGTCGCGCACCAGGGTGTGGGGATCATCCTGCTCGTCCCACCCGTGCAGCTCGGTGATGACGCTGTGGCGCTTGATGCGCTCCACCTCGAACGCAGGACAGACGACCGCCGGCGCGCCCGCGACCGGCAGGAGCAGGGCGATCAGCCGCTCGCTCCGGCCGGGATTGTAGCCGGTGAGGTACTCGTAGTTGGTGCCGGGCGTGGCGATGAGGAGATCGAGCCGGCGGGCTTGAAGCTCGGCCCGGGCCCGCTCGAGGCGGCGGCATTCCGCATTGGGTACGCCGCCGCGACTGCCCCTGCTACCGTGAGAAACTCCCGCCGCCGCATCGTCCTAGCTCCTCCTGAACGTGCGGCCTATATTACCCGCCCTCCGCGCAGGCTGGAAGGTGAGTTCCCGATGCACTTCGAAGCCCGGATCGAGCCACTCACGGGTAAGCTGCCCAAGGTGAGCTCCTGTAAGGGCACCGGGAAGGCGACGGGACTCAACGGGACCGTGGACCTGGAGGGCGGCGACGGCTCGTTCGTGGTGATCGACGTAGCCGGCGGTTGCATCCACGGCGTGGACATCGTCACGTGGCCCGACGACATCCGCACCCGCGACGACCTCGCGATCCCGGAGCCGGCCCAGGACGGACGCGTCGTGTTCCCGGGCCGCAAGTCGCAGCCACGGGTGGCCGCGGTCGAGGTGGACACCGCGCTCACGGTGGAGAAGAACCAGTCCGAGTCGGTGCTCCACATCCGCGTGGGGCGCCAGCGGGTCGCCACCGTCATCCGCGTGGCCGACCTCCTGCTCGTCGAGGTAGACAAGAACTCGCGGCTCGCGGGGCTATGGTTTCTGGACGTACCGCCCTTCCCGAACGTGGAGGCGACTGCCTGAGCGGCGGAGGTTGGGGAGGCTAGGGGAGGTTGGTGGAGGTCGGGGGAGGTGAAGAGGTCCGGACTACTAGCTTCCTAGTTGACACGCCGCCGCCCGACTCCTAGCTTCAACTATCCTTTTCGTAGCAGACGCGATGGACGTGACGTTCACCGAGCGGGAGCTGGACGTGATGGCGATCCTGTGGGACCTGGGATCCGCTACGGTCACCGAAGTGCGGGACCGCATCGACGACGAGCTCGCCTACACCACCGTGCTCACCGTACTCCGCACCCTGGAAGGGAAGGGGTACGTGGGCCACCGCGAAGAGGGGAAAGCGCACCGCTACGTGCCGCTGGTGGCGCGCAACGCCGCCGGGCAGAGCGCGCTGCGGCGCCTTACGGAAAAGGTCTTCGCGGGCTCACCCGAGCTCCTGCTCACGCAACTCGTCTCCGGTCGCCGGCTCTCCGCCGAGGAATTGAAGCGGATGCGCCAGCTCCTCGACCAGCGCTTGAAGGAGGCCCGCCAATGATCCTGGGTTGGATCCTCTACAGCGTGCTGCTCGCCGCCTGCGCCGCGGCGGCTGCACAGGCGCTCGAGCTGGTAGCGCGCCGGGTGGGCCGGCCCACGCGGTGGGTGTGGGCCTTCGCACTACTCGCGAGCGTGGGGATGAGCGAGGTGGGCCGCGTCACACCTCTCGGGATCCTTCCCTACCTGCTGCCGCGCGCCGAATCGGCGCCGTGGCTCGCGGCGCCCGCCGCCGCGTTCTTCGACGCGTACAATCCGCTCGACCGCTGGAATCCGCTGATCGCGAGCGCCCTGTGGGCGTCGTCGGCGCTGCTCGCCGCCTGCTTCGCGGTGGCGATCGTGCGGCTGGTGCGCCGCCGCCGCGCCTGGCGCGCCGGCGTCGTGGACGGCCACGCGGTGCTCGTCTCGGAATCGGACGGGCCGGCGGTGTTCGGGTTCGGGCGCGGCACGATCGTGCTGCCCCGCTGGGCCCTCGCCGCCGACCATCGCGTGCGTGAGCTGATGCTGGTGCACGAGCTCGAGCATCAGCGGGCCCGCGATCCGCGCCTGTTGCTGCTCGCGCTCGCGGCGCTGCTGGTGCAGCCGTGGAATCCCGTGGTGTGGTGGCTGGCGCGGCGGCTGCGGCTGGCCGTGGAAGTCGACTGCGACGCGCGGGTGCTGGAGCGCGGGTCGGACGTGCGGACGTACGGCCTCGTGCTCCTGGAAGCGGGAACGCGGGCGGCGACCTGTGGCGTGCCCATGCCCGCCTTGTCGATGCCGCCCTCCTCGCTCGAGGAGCGGTTGCGGGTGATGTGTGAGCGACGTCGCAGCCAGGCGCCCGGTGGCGTGCTGGCGGTGGTGGCCGTCCTGGCGATCGGGGCGGCGGCGTTCCTACCGGAGCCGAGCAGCCTCCACTGTGCGCTCGAGGCGTTGGGGTTCCCGGCGGGGCAGGCGGCGGGGCCGACGACGCGCTAGGGCTCTACCTACTAGAAAGATAGTTGACAGGGCGGGAGCGGGCTCGTACGTTCTACTAAACAATTAGTAGAACGAGGAGCTCCCCGATGGTGTGGCCCGTTCTGGTCGCCCTCTGGCTCGGCGTCGCGCCTGTCGCTCCGCGCGGACCGGCCGGACCCCCTGCGCATCCCGCCGGTCCGCGGGTGCTGCGCGCCGTACGGCCCGCCGGCGTCCCCCCGCCCACGATCGACGGCCGGCTCGACGACCCCGCCTGGGCCGCCGCTCCCGTTGCCACCGACTTCACGCAGAACTACCCGCTCGACGGGCGCCCCGCGACCGACCGCACCGAAGCGCGCGTGCTGTTCACGGACGCCGCCGTATACGTGGCGCTGCGCGCGTACCAGGACCCCGACAGCATCGTGGCGCCGCTCACGCGCCGCGACGTGTGGGCCAGTTCGGACTATCTGCACGTCGTGCTCGACAGCTACCACGACCACCGCACCGCCTTCCACTTCGTGGTGAACCCCGCGGGCGTGAAGCTCGACATCTACCACTACGACGACGTCGAAGCCGATATGGGCTGGGACGCGGTGTGGGACGTCGCGGTGGCGCGCGACTCGCTCGGCTGGACGGCGGAGTTCCGGATCCCGCTGTCCCAGCTGCACTACGACGCCCGCGGGGCGGGACGGGGGGCGCGGCAGGCCCGCCAGGCGGACGCCGAGACCACGACCTGGGGCGTGAATTTCTTCCGCGACGTGGCGCGGCGGCAGGAATGGTCGAGCTGGGCCCCCGTGCCCCAGGGGGAGCGCCGCCTGGTCTCTCGCTGCGGCGACCTCACCGGTCTCGACGACTTGCCGGCGGCCCGCCGCCGGGAGGTGCTCCCCTATGCGCGCTCGAGCCTGATCCGCGCGCCCGGCGACCGCGCGAATCCGCTCTTCCAGCCGACGCTGGCCTCGGGCACGGTCGGCGCGGACGCGAAGCTCGGGATGCCCGCCGGCTTGACGCTCGATCTCACGCTGCATCCGGACTTCGGGCAGGTCGAGGCCGACCCCTCCGAGGTGAACCTCTCGGGGTTCGAGACCACGCTCCAGGAGAAGCGTCCCTTCTTCGTCGAAGGCGCGGGCCTGTTTCAGATGTCGATCTACGAGAGCCCGGGCGAAGTGTTGTTCTACCCGCGCCGCATCGGCCGGACGCCGCACGTCGCCGCGGACGAGCGCGGCGGCTACGCCCGCGCGCCCGGGACGACCGAGATCCTCGGCGCGGTCAAGCTGTCGGGCAAGACACGCGGTGGTTGGTCGCTCGGCGTGCTGGACGCGGTGACACAGGCGGCGTACGCCGACGTGCGCGACAGCCTCGGCGCGGCGTATCGCGATCAGATCGAGCCGGCGGCCAACTACGCCGTGGTCCGCCTGCAGAAGGACCTGCGCGCGGGGCGGAGCGCGCTCGGCATCATGGGCACGGCGACCGACCGGTTCCATCTCAGCGGCGCCGTTCGGGACTCCGTGCGCACCGCCGGGTACGCCGCCGCGCTCGATTTTCGCCACCGCTTCGGCGGCGCGGCCGGCGTGAGCCATGAAATCTTCGGCGCGGTGTTCGGGTCCTACGTCCGCGGCAGCGCGCGCGCGATCGCCGTGACCCAGCAATCGTCCGCCCACTACTTCCAGCGGCCCGACGCGAGCCACCTGACCCTCGACTCGACCCGCACGTCACTCGCCGGCTGGGGGCTGCGGCTCCAGGCACACCGCATCACCGGGCGGTGGCGCTATGGGAACGCAACCTATGCGCGCTCGCCGGGCTTCGAGGTCAACGATCTCGGGATCGAGCACCG
>WNGK01006442.1_pt1 | contig 15309 bp, 14 predicted proteins | sample 5400601 | NCBI WGS metagenome assembly WNGK01 (sample SAMN13153376, study PRJNA577476) | soil metagenome | isolation source: 60 cm soil or saprolite under Garry oak tree replicate 1 | place: USA:California | collected 2016-06-15
ACGTCATCTACCCACAACATACCGATTACGTTGTAGCCGTCGATTGGTCGCCCGATGGACAGAAGATCGTCTCCGGCAGCAGGGACAGGACGACGCGCGTATGGAGCGCAATTTCTGGAGTAACAATTCAGGTCTTTACAGGTCATACAAATGAGGTGGAGAGCGTGGCGTGGGCCTTTGACAGCAAACGGGTAGCGTCGGCTAGTCGCGATGGGACGGTGGAGGTGTGGGTGGTATCCTCCTAATTCTGAGGCGTTTTTGACCTTGCCAGAAAGCTTGACATCAGCCAGTTCTATCTCTACAATGAACACCAAAATACCAGCATTCTATTCTCCCTTGAGCCAGTGAAATGTTCTGCTAGTTGAAAGAGATTCGAAGATGACTGAGCGCATTGGGCAGCAACTTGGGAACTATCGGCTGATTCGTAAATTGGGTCAGGGAGGGTTTGCCGAAGTTTACCTGGGTGAACATATCTATCTCAAAACTCTGGCTGCCGTGAAGGTTCTCCAAATGCAACTGGCAACGGAGGACATTGAGGACTTCATAAAAGAGGCTCAGACCGTTGCTGGGCTGAAGCACCCTCATATTGTGCGAGTACTGGATTTCGGTGTTGATAAAAATACGCCGTTCATGGTGATGGACTATGCCACGATGGGAAGCCTCCGTCAGCGCCATCCTAGAGGTACCCGGCTACCTCTTACCACTATCCGGTCGTATGTCAAGCAGATCGCAGATGCCTTACAGTATACCCACAAAAAGGAGTTGATCCACCGCGATATCAAACCTCAGAATATGCTACTGGAATCAGAGAATAATCTCCTACTCAGTGACTTCGGCATTGCTATCATATCCCAAAGTAACCGATCTAGAAATATACAGGATATTATTGGCACGGCACTGTATATGGCTCCAGAGCAAATTCAGGGGAAGCCACGTCGAGCCAGCGATCAGTACGCGTTAGGAGCCATAGTCTACGAATGGTTATGCGGAACTCCTCCCTTTCAGGGAACTTTTCACGAATTGTATAGCCAGCATCTAACCACTCCTCCTCCATCTTTGCGCCAGAAAATTCCTTTCCTCCCATCTGATGTTGAGCAAGTCGTTTTGACGGCACTCGCCAAAGACCCGCTGCAACGATTTGCCAGTATAAGTGCATTCGCTAATGCCCTCGAACAAGCGTGTCAGTTGGAGCAGCAGCAGGCAAAATCCACAACTACTTCATCACGTGTATCCCCACGCCCATTGTTCAAATCCGTTTCAAGGATAATTGGTATCGATTTTGGAACAACAAACTCAGTGATGGCAATGATAGCTGATGATAAAGCTATCGTCATTGAGAACAGCGAAGGATCACGATTGACTCCTTCTGTCGTTGCTGTTACTAAAAAAGACGAAATTCTTGTGGGCGAGGCAGCAAAACGGCAGGCGATTACCAATCCCGAAAATACCATCTTTTCTATCAAACGCTTCATGGGTCTCAAGTATGATGACCCGCTGGTAGACCGTGAACGGCGCCTTGTTCCATATAGGATTGTTCGCGCAAATAATGGTGACGCCTGGGTCTCTGTCCAGGGCAAACAATATAGCCCATCGGAAATCTCGGCAATGATTTTGCGAAAACTCAAAGCTGATGCTGAGAGCTACCTGGGTGAGAAGATTACTCAGGTCATTATTTCAACTCCATCCTACTATAAAGCTTCACATCGCCAGGCTATTATGGATGCAGCCACGATCGCTGGTTTAGAAGTGCTGAAGCTCATCATCGAACCTACAGCCGCTGCGCAAGCCTATGGATGGGATAAGCAGAAGGATGAAAAAGTTTTAGTTTATGACTTAGGTGGTGGTAACTTCGACGTTGTTCTCATGGAATTAGGAGATGGCGTCTTTGAGGTAAAGAGTATCAATGGCGATACACATTTGGGCGGGGATGACTTCGATCAACGCATCATCAATTGGCTAGCAAATGAATTTAGCCAAATACATGGTATTGATCTACGCCAGGATCGTATGGCACTACCACGCCTGAAAGAGGCGGCAGAGAAGGCAAAGAGAGAGCTAACCAGTGCAATGCAAACAGAAATTCATTTGCCTTTTATTACGGCGAATAACTCCGGACCTAAGCATCTGGAGATAACGCTCTCACGTTCAAAGCTGGAACAGCTAGTCGAAGATTTAATCGAGAGGACATATGGTCCAGTAATGAAAGCACTTTCAGATGCCAGAGTTCATTCCCATGATATCCACGGGGTGATACTGGTTGGGGGTCAGACACGTATGCCAGCGGTTCAAAGAATGGTGCGGCGCATTTTCGATCGTGAGCTAAGCCGTGTCATCAACGCAGACGAGGCAGTGGCAATTGGTGCCGCTATTTATGGCGGTGTATTGAGTGGTTATGTTAAAGATGTACTCTTATTAGATGCTACGCCGCTCTCATTGGGCGTTGAAACTCTGGGAGGCGTTTTTACATGCGTGATCGCGCGCAATACGACTATTCCAACTCAGAAGAGCCAGGTCTTCTCAACAGGTATTGATAATCAGCCAACAGTAGATATTCATATATTGCAGGGAGAGCGCGAGTTTGCTAAAGATAACGAGAGCTTAGCGGCATTTCGCCTGGATGGAATTCCGCTTGCTCCACGTGGTATCCCACAAATCGAGGTAACATTTGATATTGACGCAAATGGCATTGTGGACGTATCAGCGCGTGATAAAGGCACGGGACGGAAACAAAGTATTACTGTTGCTGGCCCACAAAGTCCTACGAAAGATGCAGGGTATTTTCCGCTAACTATTCCAGAGCCACCCCCGCCTCCACCCAGTGACAAGGATTCCGACAAGAAGCAAGAAAAGCCCGACAATAAAAAGCAAAACAAGTGGCGTAAGGGAGAAAAGTATCCGCAATGAACTATCTACTGTCATTTTCAGCAAACTACAATTTTCCAAAAACGGAAAATAATATTTATTGACTTTTTTGGAGTCACCGTTTACAATAGGGAGAGATGAAAGGCTTTGCGTTAGTAACAGGAGGCAGTTTCATGGCAGTTGTACAACCAGACTATTATCGTCATGATAGCTTCGTCCGCAAATCCTTCGTCCGCAAATCAATACAAATTCCCTCAACGCAACATAAAGAGCTAAAGGCTCTCGCCGTTGAGCTAGAATCCTCGCTAGGAGATGTAGTGGAAACAATTATGGACCTGATGCGCCAGGATAACTACGAACAGCTACGAGCAGCAATCATACAAAAACGCGAACGCGAACTCTCCACTCTCAGTTCCTCCCTCGATGAAGCCTACGCCTACCTCGGTTCCCTCCCAGAAACTCTTGAAGACGCGCGCTTCTTTTTTATTGCCAGTTACGAAGGTATGTTTGCGTAGGATAATGATAGATGAGTAGTGAGGCGAAGGCATCATCGCCCAGCCCCCAACAAAAAAATGTAGAGCAGCCAACATCTCCACCATTTACACCCCCAGGTCCCAGGCGCGGAGAAATCTGGGATGTGAACTGGTCTCCTGGTCGAGGCGCTGAACAACAGGGCATCCGCCCTGCCCTGATTATCCAGAATGACCGGGGCAATGCTTCTTCCGCCTATCCCCTGACAATTGTTGCATCGATGAGCCGCACTGAACGTGAATTGCCCCTGCATGTACGTATCGCCCCCAACGAAGAAAATGGCCTGACCGATTATACCGATGTGAAATGCGAGCAGGTGATGACTATCGAAAAATCACGCCTGTTACGTAAGCGTGGGGTGATTACCAGTGAAGAACTCACGCGGGTTGATATCGCGCTGAAATTGAGTTTGAATCTGTTGGCATAGTCATTGGCATGGCTGGCATCCTCCCCCTCACTTGGCTGTAGCAGCCTCCCATCCAATGTGGTAAGATGATAGTACATGATAGTAGGACTATCATACTTTATACCCCAGTGGTATCCTTGTTATTCCGACTGCCAAGGCACTGCGTGCTAGCTTCGCTCAGGCAGTCAGCAAGGAAGTATTCCAGGAGATAATTTGTCATGCAAAAGCAGACAGGAACGATATCAATTAAGCGAAGTTTTCCAGAGATGCTCAAGGGCGGCGTGATCTGTGATGTGGTGAATGCGGAACAGGCGCGTATCGCGGAGGACGCGGGAGCCTCGGCAGTGATGGCGCTGGAGCGCGTGCCAGCCGACATTCGCGCGCAGGGCGGCGTGGCGCGCATGAGCGATCCGGAGTTGATTATTCAGATTAAAGAGGCGGTGACTATTCCGGTGATGGCCAAATGCCGCATCGGACATTTTGTGGAGGCGGAGATTCTCCAGGCTATCGGCGTGGACTGCATCGACGAATCGGAGGTGCTGACGCCAGCCGATGAGCATTTCCATGTCAATAAACATCTCTTTACCGTGCCGTTCGTGTGCGGGGCACGCGATCTTGGCGAGGCATTACGGCGCATTGGCGAGGGCGCGGCGATGATTCGCACGAAGGGTGAGGCAGGTTCGGGTAATATTGTGGAGGCGGTGCGCCATATCCGCGCGGTTATGGATGGTATTCGCCGCCTGCAGATGTTGCCGGAAGAGGAGTTGATGACCGAGGCGAAGAACCTGGGCGCGCCCTATGAACTGGTACGCGAGGTGGCGCAAAAGGGCAAACTGCCGGTGGTGAACTTCTCGGCGGGCGGCTGCGCGACGCCAGCGGACGCGGCGCTGATGATGCGCCTGGGCGCGGAGGGTGTGTTTGTTGGTTCAGGCATTTTCAAGTCGGGCGATCCGTTGAAACGCGCGAAGGCCATTGTGCGCGCTACAACGCACTACCAGGACCCCGCTATTATCGCGGAGGTGTCGAGAAATCTGGGCGAGCCGATGGTTGGAATTAACCTGGACAAGTTGCCAGAGAGCGAGCAGATGGCGCGGCGTGGCTGGTAAGCAGACAATCTATGGATACACATACACAAAAAAAGTTACGTATCGGCGTCTTAGCATTGCAGGGTGATTTTGAAGCGCACTTGAAAATGTTGGCCGAAATGGAAGTCGAGGGAATCCCTGTACGACTCCCTAAACATTTGACCGATTTAGATGGTATAATATTACCAGGTGGTGAAAGTACTGCCATTGGCAAATTGATGGTGTTGTATGGTTTGCACGAGCCATTACAGCAGAAGATTCGGGAAGGCCTCCCCGCGTGGGGAACGTGCGCAGGATTGATCTTATTAGCAGATGAGACGGATAACGCGCTTGCAGGTCAGCCATTACTGGCCTCGATGCATATCCGGGTTCGTCGAAATACGTTTGGCAGTCAGCGGGAAAGTTTTGAGACTGATCTCTCTGTGCCAGTACTAGGAGAAGCGGGAAGGAAATTCCATGCATTCTTCATCCGCGGCCCATCCATTGAGGCGGTTGGTCCAGAGGTGGAGGTGCTGGCAACGCTCGACGATGGAACTATCGTCGCCGTCCGCGAAGGACACTTACTCGGCACAGCATTCCACCCGGAGGTAGCAGGAGACCCACGTTTCCATCACTACTTTCTTCGCATAGTACAGAGCGTCAAGGGGTAGTCTCCTTGCAGAACACGCCCCACCGGCGCGGGAGCACTGGATGATACGACCGGTACTATATGTGGACCTGCCGGGCATCATCTACTCGATTGACCGCCGTGCTCGCAGCAAACAGCACGAGTTCGCAAACTTCGTGTGCTGGCTCGAACCGGTAGAAAATCGTGTTCCTCTGCCACCCATCCTGAGGAATATCTTCCCCGTCAATCCCACTTCGCGTACCTGGATTTGTGAAGATCACTGGCATATTCTTGGTTTTGCCCAGGTGCGGGAACGACCATCGCGCATTACCTGGGATATCTCATATCTAGCTTCGATGGTCAATCGCAATGTCTCCAGCGACGAAGTCCTCACGGCATTGCTCGAATACATGCTGGAGATTGCTTCAAGCCACGGCATCCTCCGTATTTTCGCGAAGGTTGAAGATGATATTCCAGAGATGGAATTGTTCCAGAAAGCTTCCTTCCAACGCTATGCTCGCCAGTTGACGTATGTCTTTGAACCTGAAGGGCGCGATACATCAAGCCCCTTCGGAGGCGAGGAAGCGGGAGAGCATGATAAATTTGGCACCTTCGACCTGCCAACGCTGCGGCGCTGGAATCGCCACCACGTGTGGGGATTGCACCAGTTGTACCGCGCTGTCACCCCACAGCGGGTGCAGATGGCGGAAATGCTGGACAGCAGCGAAGAATTAGCTAAGCTTTACGTCGGCTCACTGCGTCCGTTGCCATCAGCCCTCGCCAGGGGAGATGAAACGTACGTGTGTGATGTTGGCGTTCGTTTAGGAGCCTGGTTACGGATTCGTCGAGGTCACGGCTCGACCCCGCACCAGCTCTTCTTGATGGTACATCCTGAACATGCCGAACTGGCTGAACCATTATTACGGTTCGGCGCTCGTCGGCTTTTGGAGGGAAGCGTGCGCCCCATCTATTGCCAGGTGCGGGAGTACGAGTCCTTCGTTATTAACGCTCTGCGTTCCAGTGGATTTGAGCATGTCTCGACCAAAGCCCTGCTCGTGCGCCACATCGCGCTTTTAGCGACGAACCCGCGCACTGTCCCTGCGCTGGAACAACGAGTAGTCTATGGTGTGAAGGGACTGGGGACGGTCAATTCGCGCCAAACATAAAGAGGTGATAGAACAGCCTATGCAACACACGATCACTGACGATCTGGAAGCTCTGGTGGTAACTTTACCGCCAGACATCCACGACGCGGTCAATCGGCTCGACAACCGAAGCGAACTGCTAGAGATCGTAATGGACCTCGGACGCTTGCCTGAGGGCCGGTTCCCAGATGGGGAGGTGATCCTAAGTACTCAGCCTGTTACCTACGCCGACCTCGAATACGTGGTCGAGCGTATTGGTGAATTTGGTGACGACAACCGCGCTGGCATCGAGCGTACGCTCCATCGCATCAGCGCGCTGCGCAATCGTAAAGGGAAAGTAGTTGGCCTGACCTGCCGCATTGGTCGAGCGGTACTCGGCAGTATTGCACTGATCCGCGATATTGTCGAACAGGGTCAATCGATCTTGATTCTTGGTCGCCCAGGTGTGGGTAAAACCACCCTGTTGCGTGAAATAGCGCGCGTCCTCGCGGACGAAGCCAATAAACGGGTAGTGGTAGTGGATACCTCGAACGAAATCGCGGGTGATGGAGATATTCCGCATCCCGGCATCGGGCGAGCGCGCCGTATGCAGGTAGCTCGCACGGCTGAGCAGCACGCGGTGATGATCGAGGCGGTGGAAAACCATATGCCGCAGGTCATCGTAATCGACGAAATTGGTACTGAACTGGAAGCCGCCGCCGCGCGCACCATCGCGGAACGCGGTGTGCAACTGGTAGCCACCGCACACGGTAATTCGCTGGGCAACCTGCTGGTCAACCCGACGCTCTCGGACCTGGTAGGTGGCATTCAAACTGTGACACTGGGAGATGAGGAGGCGCGCAGGCGTCATACCCAAAAGAGTATCCTTGAGCGTAAAGCGCCGCCGACCTTCGATGTCGTGGTCGAGCAGCAAAGCTGGCAGGAATTGGTCGTGCATCGCGATGTCGCCGATACGGTCGACAGCATGCTGCGCGGTCAGGCGGTGGTTGCCGAGGAACGCACGCGCGACGAGGAGACTGGGCGCGTCACCGCCCGGCGCATCACATCAGGTGGTATGGAAGTGCCAACCTGGGGTATTGAGGGCTTCGGCACCTCGCTGCGTCAATCTGGCGGCGCGAACGCGAGCCGTCCCGACAACGATTGGAATACAGTCCGTCGTATGGGGCAGCAGGGACTTCAGGGACCACGCGGCAACGTTGGCAACGGAGGGAATGGGGGGAGTCGCGGACAGATTGCGGCGCAGCCGCCTGTGCAGGTACGAGCGCTGGCCCCAACCGGCACGGCTCCTGGCGATGTCAAACGGCATAACGGGAGCGCGCTAAAGCTGGCTCCTGCGCTGGTGGATCATCCAATGTTGTCCGAGGGCATTTACCAGCCCGAAGGCGCAAAGGAGCAACTACCCATTCTCAAGACGCTGCGCATTTACCCGTTCGGGGTGAGTCGCGACCGCCTGACGGAATCTGCCCGCCAACTGCGTGTTCCGATTATCGTCGCCAACAACCAGCATGATGCTGACGCAGTCATCACGGTCAAGAACTACTACCGTCGCCAGCCGGAACGCTTGCAGCAGGCCGAAGAGGACCGCAAGACCATCATCATTCTGAAGAATAACACGATTACCCAGATGCAGCACGCCCTGGCCCGCATCTTCGATATCCCCATGGAAAATCCTGTGGAAGACGACGAGGGCGAGTCGGGCGAAAGCAACGGCTCGCATATCGACGATCCGACCATGCGCGCACTGCTGGAGACGGAAGACACCATCCACCAGGTACTCAACAAGGGCCTGACGACAGCTGAACTGCCGCCCGCCAACGCCTACATCCGCCGCTTGCAGCACCAGATGGCGACACGCTACAACCTCGGCTCGCGCAGCCGGGGGAAGGAACCTAATCGCAGGGTGAAGATTTTCCGGTCAAGGGACGCGTAGAATAAAGAAGCGGGGCAACCATCAGAGTTGCCCCGCTTCTTTATTCTAGCCATGCGGTAAGAGCGGCAGCACCTTCTGTTTCAGTTGTTCAGAAAGCAGATCAACGGGCAGACTGGCGTCGATGACCTGGAAGCCATATTCGCGCGTCATAAGCTCAAATTGCTCGAGGAGGAGCGTTTGATAATTGACGAAGCTCTCAAAGAGATCACCGCCCAGGCGCATATCCATGCCTGACTCCCAGTAATCGAAGCCGCCGCGCTGCAGTACACGCGGGATCAAATCATCGATGCCGATCTTGAGGTAAAAAACGGCGTCCGGTATGAGCGCGAGTCCATAGATGGAGCGAATCCAGCCCGGGTCAGCTCCACGCACAATGGCGCGCGCCATCAGCGAGTAGATGTAGCGGTCGGTGAGGACGATAAAACCGGCGCGCAGGGCGGGTAGAATCTGGTTTTCGAAGCGGTCTACAAAATCGGTGGCATAGAAGAGGTTCAGCGTAATGGGGCCGAGGGTATGCCCTGCTTTGGCCTGCTTGAGGCCCGCCCCGGCCAGTACCGAGCGCGTCATCTCTGTATTAACAACCGCATAACCACTGCTCTCGAGCCAGGGACGCAATAGGTTGAGTTGGGTTGAACGGCCAACACTATCGGTACCTTCAATCACGATGAGACGACCCGGCAAAATTGCGTCGCGTTCCTTCAGGTGAATGGCATCGAGACCATAAAAAGCGAGTTCGGTCATCTTCCACTTCTCCCGGGAACATCAATATGAGAGGGTCGCATCTCGCGCGCCAATCCTGCCCAGGCCGTCTCTTTGGCAGGTCCGCGCATGCGGCGCACGCCTTGTAGATAGGGGCGAATGATTTTACGCATACGGCGCTGCTGCTCTGGTATGGGAAGCGTGGCATCCATGACCGTCAGGCCGAACTCATCGATCATCGACTCGTACTCGCCTACAATGCGTTCCTGGAACAGCTTGAAGCTTTCATATGGGTCATGACTCAGACCTAAATCCAGGCCAGCTTCATAGTATTTGAGTTCATTGCGCCCGGTTAAAATGCGGCTGAGTGATACTTCAAGCGGGACGCGATAATAGAAAGCCACCGTCGGCTTCACCGCGAACTGGTACAACTCACGCACCCACTGGCGATCCACGTTGCGCGCTACATCACGCGCAAAGGCGGTGTAAATGTAACGGTCAGCCAGCACAATTGCTCCAGCCTTGAGCGGGGGAATTATATCGTGTTCTGTGCGATCAGCAAAATCCGTAGCATGGATCAGGCTAAACGTGGTTGGCGTCAGCAATTGCCTTTTTTTGCCCTTGCTGGTTGTCTTTTTCACAAGAGGGGATGAGTTCCACTCACTGAAGAAAACCGCGTACCCTTCACTGATGAGCCACTGGCGCAGCAACGCGATTTGCGTACTCTTTCCAGACCCATCTACCCCTTCCACGACAAAGAGCCGACCAGGATAGATATGTGATCCATAGGTTTCCATCGAAGTTCCTTCCACTGCCTAAAAGATGGGAAAGATATATTATATGGATTATCATGAACTTAAGAAGTCTTGTCAAGACTAACAGGGCATACATTTGCGTAGTAGCTACAGATATGTCCGGTAAGACCAGTATAACGTCTATCTCCAATCGTTCCTTGATTCGTGTTATACGGTAAACTGGCATGCGAGCGCCATGAGAGACCACTACCGTTTGACCATGCAATTTGACAGTCACCACCAAACCAGGTAAATCAAGAGGCATCAATCGTTGAATCTATGGTACTTCTTTAGCCCGCTATGATTTTTCTATTCTCCTTTGAGCGTAAGAAGCGATCGAGGCACGAGCCACAGTGCGAGCAGGATCAGGACAAGGGCAACGATCCATCGCTAAAACAGTTATCATCCAATCACATCAATCCGCAATCGATAAATTTGCTAAGAAGAAAAGATAAGACTATAATATGTTAAGAGTAATACCAACCAGACTGTGTCGGAGAAGCATCGACGCACAAACATGGCTTCGAGTGGGAAAAATTGGTACATGGTATAGAAAAACTAGTTTCCCTACAATGGGTAAAGCCGCCTGAGAAGGGCAACGAACGAGCATTCTTCGATGCAGAAAGAGCAGGGGAAAGATAGGCCAGATTTTACATATCAACATCCCGACTCCGACAGGTCACTTAGAGGGGATTCTCAAGCCTGAAGAGGAGGGAATCGATCTGCGGTACGCCGCGATTGTCTGCCATCCTCACCCGTTGGGTGGTGGCACGATGCATAACAAAGTAGTATTTAAAGTCGCGCAGACGTTGCAGACGCTGGGCATGCCCACGCTGCGTTTCAACTTCCGGGGTGTGGGTCACAGCACGGGCACCTACGATGAGGGGCGCGGCGAAATGGATGATGCGCGCTATGCATTAGAATTTTTGAGCCGTCGCTATCCTGGCTTGCCCGTGATTATGGCTGGCTTTTCGTTTGGCGCCTACATTGGATTACGAGTGGCCGCCGTTGATGATCGCGTCCAGGCTATGATTGGTCTGGGTGTACCCGCGCGTATGTTTGAGGGAGACTATCTCCAGGGTTCTCACAAGCCGAAGCTCATCATTCATGGAACAAACGATGAGCTTGCGCCCTACGACCTGGCAGTTCAATGGTTTGAGCAGGTGCCAGCTCCTAAAAGCATGATAGCGGTGCAGGGCGCGGATCACTTTTTTCAGGGACATCTCGAAGAGGTGCAGGCTATTATCGCTACATTCGTACAGAATATGATGAAGTAAGGAAAAGGAAAGAGCATGACGGCGCATCCAACTCATCTTCAATTTATCAACCCCCCAAGCTTGTTTACCCCGCCAGGTTTCACCCATGTCGTCGAGGTCACGGGTGGACGAACCGTCTACATCGCGGGACAAGTTGCTCTCGACCAATCATTTCGTATCGTTGGTAAGGGTGATTTTCGTGCGCAAGCGCAACAGGTCTTTGAAAACCTCAAGGTGGCTCTGGCAGCCGTAGGAGCTGACTTCACACACGTGGTCAAACTGAATATATACCTCGTTGATATGACGCAGCGGCCCATCTTAGCTGAAGTGCGTGATCGCTACGTGAATACGCAATATCCACCTGCAAGTACCGCAGTTGAGGTACGAAAACTGGCTCTCGATGATTTACTGCTTGAGATTGAAGCCGTCGTGAGTTTGCCTGCATAAGTGAATGAACGTTTAATGCATCAATACTTGTCAGTTGTGTGTTCCGTTTTGTCTGAGGAAAGGCATAAAACGTCAAGAGATGCTCTTCGTCCTCAGCCAAGCTTCGGAGCACTTCTGGATAGCGCTTGCTATATTTGGCTTTGAAGGCTGCCAATTGGATCGATGAACTTCACAGATTTTCCGCTTTTTTACCATCCGGCTGTATATTAATTGGAAAGGAGTTGTTTTATAAGAGGCTTGACCCTTAACGATAACACTGCTATATTTGGTTCGGTGAACAATATATCCTACTACCGAACAAATGTGCAAATAGCATGTTATAATTATGAGTGTCTGGTCTGTTTTGTTCAACCTGAGGACTTGTATGAACGATGATCAAGTTTGGCAAACTCGAATTTTCGAGAATGATTGCCTGGATATTTTACGCTGGTTGCCCCCTAATTGTATTGATTTGATAGTCACATCTCCACCTTATGCAGACCAACGTAAGCATACCTATGGGGGAGTGCATCCAGATAAGTACGTCGAATGGTTTCTTCCTATTGCTGCCGAACTAAAAAGGGTGTTGAAGCAGGAAGGGTCATTTATCCTGAACATCAAAGAGCGCGTTATGGATGGCGAACGTCATACCTATGTGCTTGAATTGATTCTTGCTTTACGTAAACAGGGATGGTTGTGGACTGAAGAGTATGTCTGGCACAAACGCAATAGTTATCCTGGTAAGTGGCCTAACCGTTTCCGAGACGCCTGGGAACGCTGTCTACACTTCACAAAAGATAAACACTTCGCAATGTACCAGGATGCCGTTCGTGTTCCAATGGGCGATTGGAGCCAATCACGCTTGCGTAACCTCAGCGAGACAGATAAACGACGTGATAATTCCCATGTGCAGAGTGGTTTTGGTAAAAAAATTGAAAACTGGGTAGGTCGTGAGTTAGCTTATCCAGATAATGTACTGCATCTAGCGACGGAATGTAGCAATCGCGGTCATAGCGCCACTTTTCCAGTAGAGTTGCCAGCATGGTTTATTAAACTTTTTACCCAACCTGGTGATGTCGTTCTTGATCCATTCATGGGTTCGGGAACAACCACTGTTGCTGCAAAACAATTAGACAGGCGCTGTATTGGTATCGACATCAACCCTGAATATGTCCAACTTGCCCAGGAACGTATTGATGCCTTACAACGCCCAAATTCTCTATTTAATTTCCTTCCTAAAGAGGAGGGAAAAGAAGGTATTTCTAAACAACGATCAGGCGCTGTAGAAGCCTCACCAACACTATTCGCAGAAGGTATGCCTATGGAAGGTAACGAGTATTATGAGTCCTTCGGAACTTGAGGATTTGATACGCCGAAGTCTGGACGATTTTTACCAGAAACGTATGAAGAAACTTACTGAACTCAAGTTAAGTGACGTCTTGCGTAAGAAGAACCCATATCTTCTTCGTGCTGTCGGTATCCGAAAAGCATCTGAGATCGTCGCAGAAATACTACGAGCTTATATGTCATCATCTGATGAAAGTATTTTTGGTGACGCCTTCTTTGAACCAATAGCAAGGCTATGCAGTGGAGGAACTGTTTCGCCGAGTGAGGGTGTTGATGTTGCTGTTGAGACCGACAGCGTTTATAAAGCATTCTCGATAAAATCTGGGCCCAACATTTTCAATGCCAGCCAATCCAAACGCCAAAACGATGAATTTAATAGCCTACGGCAACGAATGCACAAGATACATAAGCAGTTTGATCCAATTCTGGGACACTGCTATGGCCGAAGGGCTTCTGGTCAAAAAGGGAAACTCAGTTATCGTGTTGTATCTGGCCAGGCTTTATGGGAGGAATTAACAGGAGACCCCGGTTTTTATATCAAGTTGATCGATTTAATGCGCCATTATCCAACCGAACACCGCCAAAAATTTGAGGAAGAGTGGGATAATGCGATTAATAGATTTGAAAAAGAATTTCTCGTAAACTTTGACAATCCAGACGGTAGTATTAACTGGGAGAAGTTGTTACGTTTCAATAGCGGGAAAAAGAAGATTCCCTGGGTGAAGATTGCGACTGTAATCAGTGTAGAAGATCATAATGAAAACGACGATACAGAAGATTTAGATGAGTAATACCATCTCCAGACACATGTCTCTTCATCAAAGCGCTTGTCTCCTCACATCCCTTTCCCTCGCTCCCTCAACACTCGACAACACCACACACCCACTCACACACGTCCCCCCATGCCTCACCGCCTCGCCATTATCGATCAATTGCTGCGCCTTATCATGCGTCATTATTTTATAGTGCAGTTTCATCTCCAGGATGCGCTGCACCGAGGCATTGATTCTATTCATTGAAATCTGACCGCTGGTCACGTCTTGTTTCAGGTTGGTGAGCATGGTGACGGTGTCTTGCAGGCCGCGTGGGCCGAGGATGAGGTCAGTTCCGGCATTGATGGCAAGCATGGCAGCCTGCGAGAGGCTGTAGGTGTTGCTGATGCCGCCCATCCAGAGGGTGTCGCTGATGATGACGCCATTGAAATGGAGTTGATTGCGCAGCAGATCAGTTACAACCTTTGGAGAGAGCGAGGTTGGCAGGGTTGGGTCAAGCTGTGGGTTGAGAATGTGCGTCACCATGACCATCGGCACGATGCCCTCGTTGATGAGCGTGTTGTAGGGAACAAAGTCAACGGATTGCAGTTGGGCAAGGCTGCGATCCATGTGGGGGAGCGAAAAATGCGGGTCGATGCTGGCGCTGCCTAACCCTGGAAAGTGCTTGAGGCAGCCTACCACGCCGCCATCGGTGAGACCTTTGAGATAGGCGCGCCCCATGTCCGTCACCAATTTCGGGTCGGAGCCGAAGGTGCGCATGGGCAGGCCGGGATTATTGGGATTGGTCAATACATCCACGATGGGCATGAAGTTGACGTTCAAGCCCAGCGCTGTCAGGTCTTTGGCGGCATTGAAGCCAGCGTTATAGGCAACCTTGGGATCGTGTGTTGCGCCGATGGATGCATCAGAGGGACGTTCACCCGTGATCTGGCGCAGTTCATTGACGATGCCGCCTTCGTAGTCGGTCGTGATAAAGAGGGGAATATGCGTCTGGCCCTGCATTGCCTGGTTGAGCGTGGCCAGTTGCTGGCGTGTCTGGGCGTTGCCGTTCTTATTCTCAATCAGCACGCCGCTGACGCGGTTGATCGAGATCATATGGATCAGGTCAGCGTTGAGCGTCGAGCCATAGAACTCGACAATCACCATCTGTCCCAACTTTTCATCCAGGGTCATACCCTGCACGAGTTTGCTCGCCAGGTCGCTATCACTGGCGGGAGTGGGGGAGGCATCGGTCACGGCGGTCAGTCCGGTCACCGTTACAACCGGGGCGGTAGTACTCCCATTGCTGCTTACGCCTGAAAATAACGAGGCACAGCCACTGAGAATCAACAAGAGGCAGCAGAGCGTGGCGATATAGTGTCTGCGTTTCCAACACCTTCTATCCGTATTGCTCATGGTAATTGCCTCCTGCTGAAATGCTCAACGCCTGCGCACCTGGCGCCTTACGC
>WNGK01009330.1_pt1 | contig 15305 bp, 14 predicted proteins | sample 5400601 | NCBI WGS metagenome assembly WNGK01 (sample SAMN13153376, study PRJNA577476) | soil metagenome | isolation source: 60 cm soil or saprolite under Garry oak tree replicate 1 | place: USA:California | collected 2016-06-15
TAGGCACGAGGGCGAGCACAAGGCATCGCCCCTACCATGGACGGGCTTCGCAAGCCAGGCATGCCTGGTGGCAAAGGAATGTTTCTTTCCCTTCACCCAGAAATTTCACTGTATGTGTCATTCGCCAACAAAGTCTCTGATGGACAGGTTCTATATCATCCATTGAAGAATGTAGAGTAGCCTTGACTTTCAAGTGTGGGGAGGCTACTCGCCTGACAGCGGCCCCTGTGGTCGCTGTTTTGTTTTGTTCTTCTATAGAGATGTACCGGAATCAGCAACAGTTGTCAGGCATTTCAAGGCATTTAATATGAAATAATTGACGTTTTAGCATACCTATGGTATTCTAATAAAAAGGTTACGTCAATGACATGATTTGACACGAAAGGGCATCATGCAATGGAAGGTAAGTTACTGGGTATCAAGCAGGTTGCAGATTATCTCGGGGTCTCCACTCGCACCGTTCAGACATACGTCAACGAGCAGAATCCGGAATTGAGGCTCAATGGTATCTATCTTGGGAACCGTTGGCGATTTGAGGAAAAAGATGTGAGAGATTTCATAGAGCGCCGGCGCAAGCTCAGCGGACAAAAGGGCAGTGAAGAGGAGATTGCGTAGGGCGACGAGGATATGATTTTCGGCTGGACACCTGAGAACACACACCATCGCCGCATATCCTAACATCGAAAGTATAGCATAGTAACTCTGTGAAAAGGTGTTCTATCAAGGAACCATCTTTGTGAGGTGTATTTTGAGCGACGAATCTACAGCATTAGTACCCATCGAAGAGAAACAAGTGAATTTCTACGGCGATGAGATTACAGCCGTCTTGATTGAGATCAATGGTCAACGACAGGTCTATGTTCCTGTCAGGCCATTATGTGAATATCTTGGCCTTACCTGGTCATCCCAATACATGCGCTTGAAACGCGACGATGTACTGGCAGAGGCTATAAGCAGTGTTCTCATAATGAGAACAGAGGTCGGCCAGAGATACGAGGTGGTGTGCTTACAACTGGAATTTCTACCAGGTTGGTTATTCGGGATTAGCGCATCTCGCGTGCGTCCCGAGCTGCAAGACAAAATCAAGCGCTATCGCCGCGAGTGCTACCGGGTGCTCTGGCAAGCCTTTCAAGCTGATGTACTCTCAATGGTGAATCAAGGGGTCATTGAAACCACTTCAGCAACCGCATCACTCGTCCACATACGCGACATGAGCCTGGCTATTGCGCGTATGGCTGAACAACAGATCGAGCAAGAGCAACGGCTTGCAACGACCAACAAGCGCCTCGATGTTGCAGGGGCAATCATTAATCAGATGGACTTACGACTCGGAGAAGTCGAGAGGCGCATCAATCCTCCTCAGTATGTCACCGATGAAATGGCGACGGCTATCACGCTGGCCGTCAAGGCCCTGGCAGAAGAGTTGAGTCGGCATGATCCAAGCAAAAATCACTATCAGTCAGTGTATATGGAGATTTACCGGCGATTCCGAGCACCGAGTTATGACCGGATCCGCATCGACAGGTACGAAACAGTGATGAAGTTTTTAGAAGACTGGCAGAAATCCATAGATAAACATGCTCAACCTGGTCTATTCGACGACTCAGCAGAGCCAAAAACATGACAACCAAATTGAACACCTGGTCTCCTCTATGGTACTTCTTAGCGGTTTTATTGATACTCACAAACAGATCAAGCATAATAGATAGCGGCAATGTGCTCATGCTTTTTTTAAGCTAGCACGAATTTTTTTAAGAAGGTTAGTGAAACTCGTATGAATATTACTGGTAGCCAGAAGATTAAAGCGCCCCGACCACAAGTATTCTCCGCGTTGTTGAATCCCGAAGTACTGCAGGAGAGTATTCCTGGATGCGAACATGCCAAACTCGTAGATATGGCCGGTGGTCAACAGTTGAAGTTGAAGATCAGTCCCAATATTCCTGGACTCAAGGGACCATATATTGTGTTTTTGCAGACAGGCGAAGTGGTTGCCCCGTCACGAGTCGTCTTGATCGCAGAGCCCAAAAGTTCTATGGGTTCTATAAAAGCTATTTGCACGGTAGATCTCGCAGAAGAGGCTGATGGCACGAGCCTGAGCTATAATGCCGACGCTGAAATGGAGGGCAAAATTGCCGCCACGCCTGATATTATTCTCAAAGGGGCAGTGAAGGTAGCACTCGACCAGTTCTTCAAGAAATTTGAGAAGCAGGTTTCTGCCATCATGCTCGCTGGCGGCGGATCGTAAGGGAACTTAACACGACCATAGCGAGGGCAAAGATAAGCAGCGCGGCTAATTGTCCTGCAATCTGGCTAAAATCGTAGTTTTTTAGCATGACGTTGCGCAATGCTTCGTTAGCGTATGTCAGGGGCAGGAGGTAGGAGATGGCCTGTAATGCCGTTGGCAATTGCGCGACGGGCCAGAAGATGCCTGATAAGAAAACCTGGAGGCCAAAGACCAGAGGTATAAACTGGATAATCTGGAACTCATTCTGCGCAAAGGTTGAGAGGAAAATGCCAAGATTGACACTGCCAATGGTGAGCAACACTGTAACCAGGAAGACCAGGAGCAGGTTTCCGCTGTAATGGACGCGCAGGGCATAGATTACGAAGAGCAGGATCAGCAGCGATTGCACAAAGGCAAAGAGGGCAAAGCCACTGATATAGCCGATGACGAGTTCAGCCCGTGTCACCGGCGAAACCATCACCCGCTCGATGGTGCCTTGAGAACGCTCGCGTAAGAAGGCGACCGAGGTGAGCAGGAAGACGAAAAAGAAGGAGAAGAGGCCAATGAATACGGGCGCCAGAGAGTCGTTGAAGGTGTAATCAGCGCCGCCATAGAGGTACTCTGGTTCACTCACAGTAAATGGGATAGTAGCGCTTATTGTCAGCGTCTGTCCGGCCTGTCCATGCTGCTGTGCGCTCAATGCTGCCAATGCCACGCCAAGCTGATGGGTCAAGCCGTTGGCCACGTCACTCATAGCCCTCGCCACCGTGGGATCGGATCCTTCTAGTTTTATCTGTACCGTTGGATTCTGCCCTGTAGAAACCTGTTGGGCAAAATCCGGGGGAAAGATGATCGCTGCATCGGCATTGCCGTTCTTGAGGGTGCTATCCACCTGGCCGGCAGTGATATTGATTGTTTTCAGTTTATCCTGAGCGGGCAAAAGTTTATCGATAAGCGCATTCACCTGGTTGCTATTGGCGCCGGTGGGCCGGACAAGGACGAGCGTGTGTACTGTGCTGGTACTGGTCAAGACGAGGAAGAGCAGCGACATCATGAAAATAGGCACGAGAAAAATCAATGCCAGCGTGCGCCTATCACGGAATACCTGCTGGATAATGCGGGTGGCGAGAGCCATGATACGGGAGAAATTCATTGTATTTCCTCCTTCTCTAATGTTTCCTCTTCTACTTCTTCATCCTGGCGGCTAGCGTAGTAGAGAAAGGCTTCTTCCATGTTGTCTTTTCCTGAGTTGCGCAGCAAATCCTGGGGAACATCCTGCGCTAATAATTCGCCCAGGCGCATCAGGCCCAGACGAGTACAGCGACTCGCTTCATCGAGATGGTGAGTAGAGACAATAATGGTGACCCCTTCGCTGTTCAACTGGGCAAAGTACTGCCAGAATGTACGGCGCAGTTCGGGATCAACACCAACAGTTGGTTCATCAAGCATTAGCAGGCGCGGCCCGTGAACGAGGGCGCAGGCGAGAGAGAGACGCTGCTTCATACCGCCGCTGAACTTGCTAACAACGTCATTGGCGCGGTCCGCAAGGTCTACTCGTTCAAGCATTTCGCGGATACGTTTGCCCTGCTCTTTGCCGCGCAAGCCATAAATCTTGCAGAAGAAGCGCATATTCTGCGCGGCAGTCAGGTCGAGGTAGAGGGCGCTGAGTTGGGGCATGTAGCCAAGGTTTGGAGAGACTTTATGGCTTGGTATTTTCTCTCCCAGGATGTGAATTGTGCCGCTGGTGGGACGGGACAAACCCACCATCATGCGAATGAGCGTGGTTTTGCCAGAACCATTGGGGCCGATCAATCCATATGTTTCTCCAGTGTTGATAACCATATTGAGGTTATCAACCGCGCGGAGTTTTCCAAATTCTTTGACAAGTTGCTTGACCACCACCACTGGTTCACCGTTCGCACTTCTCTGCGCCTGTCGTTCTCCGTGAATCTCGGGGCCAGTCTCTGTCATATCTTGCCTCTCTGTTCAATATAGACACTGATCAACCAATCATTAGCGAGGCACCATGCCTTTGAGCACCGTATCAGTAACAACACCAGCTATCTGCTCCCGTGTATAGGCTAAAGCTAGTGGATCGCGCAAGATCTGGCGACGTAATACAAAGGCCATGACACTGCCGAGAAAGACCTGGGTAGTCAGGCCAGGATCGGCCTGGCGCAACTCACCAGACTCCATTTTGGACGCAAAGTAGGTTGTTATAAATCCCAAAACTTGTTGTAATACTGCTGTAACCATCGATGTTATCTTCGGGTTATAGACCAGTTCCGGGAAAATCACCCGCACCAACTGCACAAATTTTTCTTCTTCGGCGATGCCCAACGCCTGGAGAATGAGAGCAGGTAGAAATATTTCTGGGGGCATTGTCAATACCTGCGGCGAAAAAGAGTTTACCAGCCTTAGAGGAGAACGTCCCTCTACTATGGCCTTGAGCAAAGCCTCTTTACTTTCAAAATAATGATAAATCAACCCGGGCGTGATGCCTGCTTCACGGGCGATATCTTTATTTGTTGCTCTCGCGTACCCCTTCTGCGAAAAGGCTTGCATAGCGGCGTCGATAATTTGCTCGCGGCGATCTTCTACGACTTTAGGCGTTCGCGCCATTGTTTTCTACTTTGCAGCATGTCTCTGGGCTATTTTGAACGACATTAATTGACTGATTAATTAAATTATAGGCAAGATGAAAGTAAAAGTCAAGAGGTGATGCTCATCGATTTGAAAAAGCTGTTTGTGGCAGAGTCAGAAACAGCTTTTTTCAAGAAGAAAGGATGTTAAGCCAGTTTGCGGGCTGAAGCAAAGTAGGCAAAGAGAAAAGACTAGGAGACTAAATCTAGCTGAGGCACCTCTAAAACACGCGCTAACAGACGCAGGTGATAGGGTTGAGGGTCTTCACGTCCGTTTTCCAGGTGAGCAATAGTAGCACGGCGCAGGCCCGTCATGTCTGCAAGTTGGCCGAGACTCAAGCCTTTTCGCTGGCGAAGTAAGCGGAGATTGGGAAGTCCATGGCGTTTCACAGGTCTCTGGTGCAAGGTATGGTCTTTCATGTGATCTTTTTCCTCTCCTTTGAGGTATAGCGAACAACTATCTTCTTAGTTGTCCAGTGTGATAGGCCATTTGGAGACCGATTTCGGGGCGACTAGATTCTTCGCTGCGGCTCAGAATGACAACGGTTGGGGGTCGATTCGGGGCGACTCTCACCAGCGCTTCATGGTTGTGAAGCGGGGAACGAAATGAGCAATGAAGAGCGATTGTCGCTTCTAATCAGCGCGGCGGGTGGAGCAGAGCAGGATTGTATTGCTGTGAGCCGACAAGGGTCAAGTATGCGCCAAGGCTGCTGTCATCGGGGGTGATAGCCAGAACATCGCCTGTGAATGGGCCATTGACATCTCCATTCAGGAGCGTCACCGTGTTCATCTGGTCTTTACTCCCTATCTCCAGGGATAGTCTATGATTGATATGGAACGCTTTGAGCGAGGCGGCAATCTTGAGCAATCTACTTTGATTAAAACCATCGCGCTGGTCGCCGACAATCCAGAAGACGATACCATCTTTCTGATAAATCAGTTCACTGCGATGACCATAGACCCACACAGGGTATTTATTATGCAATACCCATTGACCATCTACGTAGAGCGCTTGAGGGCGCCCGTTCAGGTCATATTTTAAGGCTGTAACAGAGCCATCTTTTACAACCTGTAGTACGCTCACGTCAGATTTGAGCTTAAATTCGCGAATGGCAAGTTCACCGATGCCAAGTGGGGATTTGCCGCTAAAAGTATAATCAAATTCCATAAAGGGGCCGTCGGCCCAACTCTGCTGTGGTTCTTGATAGAGGTAACTGGCGCTCAGCTTATAGTTATCTGGTAACGCCTGAGGCCAGTACATGTCCCAGGAATGGAGTTGTTGTTGGGCAGCAAACAAGGACATGGTTGGCTGCATATCATCATTGACTGGCTGCGCTGACGGAAAAGAAACATGAGAAAGGTCCGTTGGATATTTCTGGACCAGGAGGACGCCAGTCCTCGCGCCATGCAATATCATCGCCACCCCTGAAGCAAACGAGGCGCCAGTGAGCATGGCCGTCATAAACACCACCAGCATGAAAACAGCCGCGGCAGTGAGAGAACGTCGCACAGGTATTTCGAGAACCAACGAACGGAGAGTAGGGCGGCCCAGTTGAAAGAGACGGCGGCGCAATTTGAGACGGCGAAAAACGCGAGCACGAGTTTTGAGTTCAAAACCCGGTTCAACCGGCTGGAAGCGAGACTCTTCAGAATCCAATAGGGTTTGCACAAAATACGGGGGGATATTCTCCTCTTCAGGAGCAAAGAGTTCATCCAGTTCTTGAACAAAAGCTACATCTTCATCATTAAAATCGGCAGGCAGAAACTGCCCCTGCAGCGAGAGGTTCGTAAAATCCCCGTTCCCCGCGTTCAGTTGTCTCTCAAATTCGCTCATACTCATGTGCATGCTCCTTGAGCGCCTCACGTAAGCTTTTCCGCGCTCGCCAGAGCCGGGTATCGACAGCATGGCGGGTAAGTCCCGTCTTAGCTGCCAACTCTCCGGTGCTGGCGAACTTAAAATAGCGCTGGTAAATCAGATAGCGGTCAAGCTCAGGCAGCGTCGCCAAGGCAAGGCGCAATTCTTCGCGCCTCTCGCTTTGCTCTATTAAATTTTCCATACTAGACTCAGGATGCGGAGGAAGAGCGATGCGATTGTCGCCATCAAAGCCTCCCCAGCCAGTCATTCTTCGTCCCCCACCACTGTCAGATGATATCCATTGGCGCGATTCCTCTGCTGGTTGCATATTGTGCGCCTGGCGGCGGCACAACTGTCGTCGCCGATCCAATGCAATATACTTGGCTCGCATTGTTAACCAGGTACGCAGTGTTCCCCGCAGTGGGTCAAACGAATCGATCTCCTGCCAGACTGCAACGAAGAGATCATTGACGCACTCTTCAGCATCCTGTGCTACGCCAATACCATCCAAAACAACGCGAATGAAATAGAATATTTCTCGAGAATACCGGGAGATGAGCGTCTCTAAAGCTTCCAGGTCGCGTTCATGCAGCCTTTGGGCCAGGACGTCATCAGACCAGTCCTGTCGCACCATGATTGCTCCTTACCGACCACAGTATATCTCCCCAACAAATTTCACCACCAGTCTTCTGCGCGGCGGTTTTTACATACAGTATCCAGATAAAATGTACGAGTCTGAACGACGGACCCGATATGGAAACTATGCTAAGGGACACACGTGATCGTTGGCGAACTCGCCTACTACTAAAAGGATATACGTTGATAAGAACGGCAATCTCTCATGCTGTGTTAGCCACCACCAGATGGTGACAAACATAGCATAAGCTTCTTTCCATTTTGCTTGATAGAACGATAAATGTCAAGCATTTGGAACCTGGCTCAGAATCTGGTATGGCTGTGTTATAATAATGGCACGATATGATGTGAGGAGACAAATGTACAATGACATTTTCTATTGTGGCCCGCGATCTCAAGGCGGGAGAGTTTGGTATTGCAGTACAATCAAAGTTTCTCGCGGTCGGCGCTGTTGTTCCCTGGGCAAAGGCAGGGGTCGGAGCAATCGCGACGCAATCCTGGGCAAACACAAGCTACGGCCCTCAGGGGTTAGAGCTGCTGGCGAGTGGTCTATCCGCGACCGAGGTTTCAGCGCGACTTACCAACGCAGATGAGGGACGAGCGAGTCGCCAGTTGGGGATCGTAGGGATGCAGGGCGAGCCAGCGACGTTCACAGGCGAAGAATGCTTTCCCTGGGCTGGAGGTCACGCGGGCGAACACTACGCGTGCCAGGGAAATATCCTGGTAGGCGAAGAGACAGTGCTTGCTATGGCGCGTACCTTCGAGGGGACCGCCGGTCAGCTTTGTGATCGGCTGATCGCGGCGCTGGCCGCGGGACAGGCAGCGGGAGGAGACAGCCGGGGACAACAGTCCGCGGCGCTGCTCGTTGTACGGCAAGGCAGCGGTTACGGGGGGTTCAATGACCGCTTTATAGATATTCGTGTCGATGATCACCCACAGCCGATTGAAGAACTGCAGCGCATCCTGCAATTACATAAGCTGTATCTCTTCCCACCTGACCCACTTGACATACTGGTCATTGACCAGCACGTGGCGCGAGATCTGCAAGAGTTACTGATCACTACGGGCGATTATCAGGGCGCTATCAACGGCTATTATGACGATGCGACGCGCGATGCTCTTCGCAAGTTTAGTGGCCGCGAAAACCTGGAAGAGCGCTGGTTTGAAGACGCGCGAGTCGATCGCGTCGTACTGGAATTCATCCGCCAGAAGGCGAATAGTTAAACCGGCAGCCGGGACTCAGTTCACCCGTAACAGTACGAACACAGTCTCTTGCGCAATTTCAGGTCGAAAGAGAAGGCGCAGGCCATTGAGCGCGGCAGCCGGCACCTGGAAGACAATGGCGCCGCTGCGCGAATTGTGCGGCGCGATGGCACCAAAATAGCTGGAAGTAGCACTTGACTGGTAGCCGAAGATATCGCCTTCACTGCCAACGAGCAGATAGTAACTGGCCTGATTCTGAATTGCTTGCGCTCCAGTGTTCGTTAGTGTCATTGCCAGGGTAATAGCCGTCGTATTAGCATCCATCCCCTGTTGTTTGCTGGCGCGCTGGATAGCCAGTGTGCGGTCTGGCAATGCGACCATTTGACTATTTGAGCTTCCACCAGGGAGTGGCGTTGGGGTAAGTATAATAGTGGGGCCAGTGCCAGGAGTTGTGGCCGGCGTGGCATGTGCTGGAGTAGGATGGGCATGTACGGTCGTGGGAGACGGGGCTATGGTTGGATTGGCGCTTACTTCCTGTTGCACGGGGGTTGGCGTGCTGGCGTCAGGAGTAGCGGCAGTTGGATTACCACAGGATGCCAGGGATGCCAGGGCGAATAACACTACCACAAATTTAGAGGCTAGCGCGCTCTTCGAATATTTCCTACTCATTTATTCCTACTCATTTACTTCCCGATGCAGAATCTACAATCACGTCTAGATGAACCTTTATTATCATGATACAAACGAATTTGGGCAAGTGATTAGGACAAATGGCGGAGGTCGAAATTTAGTCGAATCGGCCCCGTCACAGGGCGAGCACAAGTAAGGTTCGAGGGCGAGCACAAGGCATCGCCCCTACTATGCTACGGCTTCGCACGCAGATGCGTGCATGGTGGCAAAGGAACGTTTCTTTCCTTTCAACCAGAGATTTCACTCTTTATGTCATTCGCCATCAGAGTCCAGGAAGGCTGGATTACGGAGCGGTAATGAGATCGGGTACCAGGTCATTGGCAGCAGGACTGCCTAATCCGGTGACGAGATCATAGCCCTTACCGGCATTGCAGACACCACCAGCACTACCGGTGGTAATGTCGTGGTAGTCGCTGGCGTATTTGGACGAATTGCCTGCGATGTGATACAGCTCGATATCTGCATTCTTCATTGTGCTTACACGCTTACCATTGGCAAGAGCAAGGACACCGGCCCACATGGGAGCCGCAACGCTGGTACCGCCAACGACAATGAAGCCTCCCTGATCGGTATCATATATTGCAACGCCTGTATTGGGATCGGCTACCATAGCAACGTCAGGAATACTGCGTTTGGAATTGCTATTGAAGCCATTCTGATACGATGGGCGGTTCTCAAAGGCGCTGAGGCCGCCGCCGCTGCCGCTCCAGGCAGTCTCGCTCGTGTAGGCGCCATCAGGCTGGGTAGTGAGGGTGGTACCGCCAACGGAGGTGACAAAAGGGGAAGCGGCGGGATATTGCGCGCCGCAGCCGCTATCGCCGGAAGAGGCGGTAAAGCTCACCCCTTTCGTATTGCCCGCGGAGAAAATAGCATCGCCTTTGGCGCCGGTCTCGCCGGAGAACTCGCCGCCACCAAAGCTCATTGAGACGACCGTTGCGCCCTGATTGGTGTAGGCATCTTTCGCTGCATTATCCAGGTTAGTGAAAGATGCGGTCCTGGCAGCTTCCAGGACGATAGAGGCTTTGGGAGCAATGGCGTGGACCATCTGGAGATCGAGGTCGGTCTCGACACCCCAGCCACCAGGATCGGAGCACGGGGTACCTTGTGGAGTAACAATTTTAATGGTGGTTGGCGGCAAACCGAAGGTTGAGTCATATTTGTTGAGGTCTGCCTGGGCATGAGAGTTACCACAGGCATCGATAATGGCGACAGTGATGCCCTTGCCCTTCGTTTTCACTAACAGATCGACACCATAGGCTTTGCGGAACTGTGCTGGAGAGAAGCCTGCAGGGCCACCAGAACTGGGACGCGGGTGGCGCAAAATAATAAAATCTGGATGGGCCGTTCGTACCTGGAATGGATCTACGCTTGCTGGCTGTGCAAACGCGGCCATTGCTGAGCCACATACGCCTATCAATGCGACCAGGACGAGCACTGACGCTGTGATTTTACGCATGGAAGAAATGGACTCCTTTTTCATATTCAGGCGCAAGTTGTTTGCTTGCGCATCTATCATAGCGGAGGCATTTCTGAAATGTCAATATTTATGAATTTTCTGGTACAAATTCATCACATTTTATTATGTAAAGATGATATGTTTTTCTTGATATACTTGAAATATTTTGAACTACGATGAGACATGAAGAAGAGAGATGAGGCAGGGAGAGAGACCCTTCGCAGCGGCTCAGGGTGACATGAGGAGATAGCGTATTGGGCACTGCGTGCGGCCCCTATGGGTTAGCGGATGTTTAGCATGGGTATTTTGGAGACGGACCAGCGTTCGTTGGGACTGGCTACCTCGAACTGAACCATGGAGATGGCATCTGTGGGACAGCGGACGATACAGAGACCGCAGCGAATACATTTCTCTTCGTCGATAATCATATCGGCGCCGCCTATCCAGTCTTCTGTACCCAGGTGCATAGGGTCGCCTTTGACGACGCGCGAGAGGCCCTCCATGCTGATACAGTCATACGGGCAGATATCCACGCAGCCAGAACAGAGAATACAGATGGACGGATCAATCATGATATTCAACTGGCATTGCAGGCAACGACGCGCCTGTTCAACAGCCTGCTGGGGAGTATAGCCTGTTTCTGTCTCGCGTGTATTGCTATAACGGTCCTTCAAAGGCAAGCCGGGGATATTTTGATGCGCGATAGACTCGTAGTCATCAACCATACCGCGGCGGTAATCGGGCAATTCTATTTCTTCCGCGGATTCAGCGGGTTTATCCACTCCGCCGAGATAGCGGTTGATTGCCACGGCAGCATCGCGCCCATCGCCAATGGCTGAGATGAGGTTGCGCGATCCTTCGGTATAGTCGCCACCGGCGAAGAGGCCAGCACAGTTAGTCATCCAGGTTTCACGGTCGACGAGGGGGATACCCCATCGATTGACATCGAGATTCAATTCTTTGGATGGAACCCAGGCGCCATCGCTCGCCTGACCAAAGGCTGGAATGATGGTGTCGGCCTCAATGATAAATTCACTGCCTGGAATGGGAATAGGGCGACGGCGGCCACTTGAATCGGGATCACCTAACTTGTTACGAATAAGTTTGAGGCCACTGACGTGCACGCCATCGTTACTCAGCACCTCAACCTGAGTGACCAGGTACTGGAATTCGACGTGCTCAAGCGTTGCTTCATCAACTTCATATTCGTCGGAGGGCATCTCCTCCTGGGAACGGCGGTAGAGCACATAGACTTTATCAGCGCCGAAGCGGATTGAGGTGCGGCAGCAGTCCATGGCGGTGAAGCCACCTCCCAGCACAATTACCCGTTTCCCGATGAAGGCTGGCTCGGCGTAATTGGTCTTGGCCAGCAATTTAATGCCATCCTCGACACCTTTGAGTTGCGCGCCAGGGATAATTTTGTTATCAGGGCCTGTCAGGGGATTGGAGATGTAACACCCGGCAGCCAGGTAGACCGCCTCATGTTTCTTCAGCAGGTCTGTTACCTGTATATCACGCCCGACTCTGGTATTGTATTGTATCTCGACGCCCAGGTCTGCCATATATTCATCACATTCTTCGTACGTGACGGTGCGGGGCAAGCGCCAGACAGGAATACCGTTGACCATGACGCCTCCGGCGGTAGGATACTCCTCGTAGATGGTGACGGGGTAACCCATCTCGCGCAAGTCACGCGCGGCAGCCAGTCCAGCGGAACCCGCGCCGACTACGCCTACACTCTTTTCTTTGGTGAGCGGGGGGCGCTGGGCGCGATGTTGATACTCGCGGTGGTCAGCGGCGGCGCGCTTCAACCAACAAATAGCGATGGGCTTGCCGTCGATTTTGTTGCGGCGGCAGACAGGCTCACAGGGGCGAGCGCAGGTGCGCCCGAGGACGCCTGGCACCACGTTGGCATCACGGTTCAAAAGATATGCCTCGTCGAAACGGGCCTGAGAGATCAAACCAATATATGTCGATACGTCGGTATGGGCTGGACAGCCCACCTGACAGGGAATGTTCGTCTGATACCAGTCGGGATTCGCCACGATTGACTGGTATCGCGCTCCTAGTTCGCTATCGGGATCAATCATGATTGGAACAGTCCTTTTACATAGATAGGATTACTGCACAAATTATAACACACTCGCTTGAAGAGGAACAAGAGAGCGTATTTCCCGATGAAGATTATTTCGCGGTGGATTGCACTGCTATCGAGGCGATCAGTCCTCCCAGAAGGGCGGCACGGGGAGCGATGCTCTTTAGCAGGAGGTATTCGTTGGGGCTATGATCAAGACCACCAACAGGACCGAGGCCATCAAGGGTGGGGACGCCAAAGTTTGAGGTAATACTTCCGTCCGACGCTCCTCCTGTCAGCGCGTGGTTGATCTTGAAGCCCAACATAGCGGCGATCTCCTGAGCTGTCTCTGCCAGTTTGAGACTATTCGCTGTAGAGACCATGGGCTGCTTCGATTCCGGCCCAACTTCCAACGCCAGCTCTACGTCCGGCACGCGCTGCTGCTGCATCATCTCGCGCCATTGCATCTCCGTGTCGATCCTATCCTGGGAATGCAAGTAGCGCAGATCAATGTGAACTTGCGCCAGATCCGGCACGACATTAGCTGACGTGCCGCCGTTGATAACGCCTGGATTTACGGTGATGCCTTCGCGCCACCCATCGAGGTTGTGAAATTGGAGGATTTGATGGGTCAACTCTAGAACTGCATTGCGCCCCTTTTCTGGCTCGACGCCAGCATGGGCGGAACGACCGTACGCGGTTAGCGTATACACTGCATTCCCCTTGCGAGCGCTGACAATATCCCCGTTGGCGCGGGCAGCCTCTAAGATGAGCGCCGCGTGACAATCCTGGGAGGCCCGTTCGATGAGATCTATACAATGCCGGGTGGTAATCTCTTCGTCAGAAACACAGAGGAAGCGAAGCTCGCGAAAAGAACGAAATCCCCCGGCCAGCAAAGCTTCAATGGCATAAATGGCCGAGAGAATACCGCCCTTCATATCGCAAACCCCTGGCCCGTACAGGTTATCTCCTTCACGCCGTAGAGGACGCGCGGCGGCTATGCCGACGGGGTAGACAGTGTCAGTATGCCCTAGCAGGAGTATATTCCCTTCACCCTCGCCCTCTATAACGCCGAGCAGGTCGTTGCCCCATGTTGCGCGTTCAACAAGAGTGACATCCATTCCCAGGCCGCGCATACGCGCCGCCAGGCAAAGCGCCATCTCGTCCAGACCTGGCTTGTGATAGCTATAGGAGTCAATGGAGCACAATTCGCGTAGTTCTTCGATATATTGTGATAAACGGTGTTGTGTGTAGGCTTCTATGCTGATTACAAGGGATTGTAGATCCATTACGATACCTCAAGAATAAGAATAAGAAAAACGGCACGCACTATGCCGTATAGTAGTAATGACGGTGAGCATAAGCTTGTAGCAACATATTTTTACTATATGATTTTCACGTTCCATTAAGAAATTGGCATACATTGTATCTATATGTGATAACATCCGTAGAAAGGCTTTTCTTCCTCTGCATTTCCCATGACTATTCACTATGCGATATACTCAGGTGAAGTTGATTGCGCGCGTATTTTTTTATTCAACGTGAAAGGAGTTATTTCACTATGCCCGATACGGAGAATACCTCTTCCGCGCAGAAGCCGCAGGGACATGGGCCGCGCACCGTTCGCGCGCCGCGGGGAACAATGCTATCGTGCAAAGGTTGGCAGCAGGAGGCCGCTTTACGCATGCTTATGAACAACCTTGATCCAGATGTTGCCGAACGACCCAACGACCTGGTTGTGTATGGTGGTTCGGGAAGAGCAGCGCGTTCCTGGGCTGCCTTCGACGCTATCGCGCACTCGCTGCGGCAGTTGGAAGACGACGAGACGCTACTGGTACAATCAGGCAAGCCTGTCGGCATATTTCGTACGCACGCCGATGCGCCGCGCGTGTTGATTGCCAACTCAAACCTGGTTCCCCACTGGGGCAACTGGGACGAGTTTCGCCGCCTGGAAGCTCTGGGTCTGACAATGTATGGACAGATGACCGCCGGCTCGTGGATTTATATTGGTTCACAGGGCATCGTGCAAGGAACCTACGAGACATTTGCTGAAGCGGCGCACAAACATTATGACGGCTCACTGAAAGGCAAATTTGTGCTCACCGCCGGACTTGGTGGCATGGGTGGCGCGCAGCCCCTGGCTGTAAGAATGAACGAGGGTGTTTGCCTTGCCGTCGAGGTTGATCCACATCATATCGAACGGCGCCTGGAGACTGGCTATTGCGATGAGATGGCCAGTACGCTGGACGAGGCGCTCGCGCAGGTGAGAGAGGCTTGCAATACGGGTCAGCCGCTTTCGATTGGATTGATCGGAAATGCTGCCGAGGTCTATCCCGAACTGGTGAGGCGCGGCATTATACCCGATCTGGTGACGGACCAGACATCAGCCCACGACGCGCTCAATGGCTATATTCCTGCCGGTCTCTCTCTGCAAGAGGCTGACGAAATACGCAAACGCGACCCACAAGGATATATCGCGCGCTCTTTAGAGTCGATGGTGACACAGGTACGGGCGATGCTGGAGA
>WNGK01009652.1_pt1 | contig 15304 bp, 14 predicted proteins | sample 5400601 | NCBI WGS metagenome assembly WNGK01 (sample SAMN13153376, study PRJNA577476) | soil metagenome | isolation source: 60 cm soil or saprolite under Garry oak tree replicate 1 | place: USA:California | collected 2016-06-15
CGGATCCATTTGCCCGAGCGTGCCGCACAGCGGAACGATCTACGCAACCAAAACCCTGCCGAGCGGAGCGAAAGAGAAACTCACCCTTCGTTCCCCCTCTCCCGGAGGGAGAGGGGGTCAGGGGGTGAGGACCCGCTTGCTGGACAAGGTGGTCCGCTATCGGTTCGGCGATAATGCCGAGCTCATGGGAGCGTGGGAGAGTGCCCGCAACGTGGCTGGGTCGTTCCAGACCAAGAACGAGCCCGAGTCCGGGGCGGGCGGTAGTGAGACCCTTCGCGAGGCTCAGGGCAGGCCGCCGAAGCCGGCGTGATGCTCAGCGCCGAATTCGGAGGAGAGGCGATGAGGCGCGGTGGCCGATGGGCTGCCGCGCCTTGTTATTTGAGGCTGCTTAGTGACTATCGGATTTCTGCAGCCTAACACACTAACCTGAGCGTTATACAGCTTGCGATCTCGATAATAATCGACGTTATCTTGGAATCGAGACTTATGCAGACATCAACCGTCAACGGAGTCCCTTCAGTGACTCCAGTTAATTACTAGTTCTATGAGAGCGATTGTCTAGGACGCAGTCCAGTGTCGCTGATTGCTGGGCGCTCAGGTCCTGAGCAATCAGCCCCGACGCCTTGCGGGACGAGGCTTCGCGGTTTTTCTGGATCTGCGGGGCAGTCTTCTTCCGCATCTGTTCTCCTCGCTTGAGCTCCCGATCCGACTGGACGAATCGCCAGCGCTACGGTCGCGCGCGCGCAAACCATGGTTCTATCTGAGACTCGGCACGGAGCTGGCCTGACGCTTCTTCAGGTTCTGCGAAGGGGCCTAGAGTTAGGCGAGTGCCTCGGTCTGACTGCGGACCGGGCGAACGAGAATTGTGAGACTGCCCTCCGCACCTTCGTCCCGGTATCGGGAGCCGCCGCGAGGGGAACGTCCTCGCCGCGGCCTCGCGGTACCGGTGCTAGCGCGCTGGCGTCGTCAGCTTGGTCGGATCGTAGCGCTCTCCTTTCTTCCAGAGCCGGAGCGTGAGCGCCGCGAGCTTGCGGGTGAGCGTCAAGCGCGCCAGTTCCTCCCGTGTCCCGCGAGCAATCACGCTGTGGTAGAAGTCCTGCAGTGGGCCGGGTCGCGCGGTGGCGGCCGTGGCGGCGCCCTTGAACACGTCTTTGAGTACGCGATTGTGGTTCCGATTCAGCCCGCGAGTCATCGGGGGGCGACGCCGACGCACGGTCTCGCCGGCCACGACCGCATAATCGGCGCTGGACCGCGTCACGACCGCCAGGCCGGCGTAGGCCCACAGGTTCCGTTTGGTGCGAAACCGCCAGGGCGTCTGCATCGTGGCCAGGAGCAGCGCCACGCGGACCGGGCCGGCGCTTAGGCCGATAAGATGGACTTGGGGGCGTAGAGGATGGTTCTTGGGCACCGGTGGGTACTCCGCGTACCGGGTCAAGTGGCGAGAGTGCCAAAGCGTCCGAGCGCTGGGGATCATCCGTCCGCTTCTCGAGACCCTCACACCCGTGCTAGAAGGCGCGGCGACCCGGCGGCCACAACATCCTAATGGGTCTCAAGACCCAAACATTTTCATGATGTTGTTGCAAGACCCCCACTCTATCGCGTCGGACCTAGACGTGACTGGTCCGAGCTACCAGCGTACTGACGGGCAGTTGCGAAGCACGCCCGCCGATCCGCGAGCCGCTGCGCGCCTGGAACGGACTAGTTCGAGATCTCGTCCGGCTCGTCGCCGTCACTATTGGGATGAGCGCATGTGTACCACGGTTCGTCTCTCTTTCATCGAACCTGCGAGCTGACGCCCAGCAAAGCGAGTACCGCACCTCGGCGTTCACGGTCCGGGCCCCGCATGGTCGCTGGGCCACGGATTCAGTAATGTCCGTAAGAAAGCTTAAAGTGCGATGGACGTGCGACGGCTCGTATGACTCTATCGTCCTAGCCGGACTTGTCGAGGCCTACACGGACGTTGGTGGAAACCGCACCCCCTTGCATGTGGAGCAGATTCGATTCTATCGGGTTGTGAAGATGCAAATTCTCAGCGACAACCCCGGGGTTGTGAGCGATGCTGATGCGTGCATCACGGTTACGTCGTACCCGCTCATCAGTCATGATTCTTCGGCGGCCGCTCCCAAAAACCTTCTCGGCTTATTCCGGACCGTTCAGCAAGGCGTGCGGAAACTGGCTTCGTCGATTTGTCAGTGGAGTGACTTCTGGGGCGGGCATGCCTCCGCCGGAGTAGGTCGGTTTCAGGAACTCCGCGTCGGTGAGCGCACGTTTTACTATGTCGCCCTGGTCTCGGAAACGGATTCCACGAAGTTCTGTGAGGACCACGGCGTGGAACTACTGTACGCTGCTCAAGGAAAGGTTTTCGCGGTCTTTGCCTCGTCCCCGGGCATCCTCGATGATGCGCTGCCTGTGGCGGAGAGTCTTACGCCACGCGAGTGAGGCTGACCGACGAGGGTCGCTTCAAGACACCGGTACACTATCCTCATGCTGTTGTTTCAAGACCCCTAGCCAAGACCAAGTCAGATCACTTGGGTGCTCTTGAGGTACTCGCCCGGTGAGCAACCTCCGGTGAATGAGTTCACAACACGGCGTGCTGTTCTGGGCACAGCGGCAAAGTCGGCGGAATCAACTACGGGAGGTTTCAGAGCCAAGCAAGGAACTTCCCCGGCAGTCGCGAAAAGGGGAATCCCTTCAGCCACTCGACGACAGGGCCAGCAGCCTCGCGGAAGAAATTCTCATCTTGCGCTGCCCCTAGTCAGGTCGTATGTCTAGCGCCGTTGCTTCGGTTTCACGCTCCTGTCTTTCGCGGAGGTGGCGTTATGCACAAGCTCGGCCTAACTCTCGGCGCGCTCGCTCTCTGTTGCGTTAGCCAGTCAGCAAGGGCTCAGGAGCACTATACCAACGGCCCCATTCGACGCGTCCTCCACGTGGCCATAACGCCTGGGCATGGTCCAGAGTTCTGGCAGGACCTCCGCCAGAATGTCAAGCCGCTCTACGATGCCTATAAGGCGCAAGGACTCATCGAAGATTGGTTTACGTTCATCAAGTCCACAAAGGAAGACCGAGACGACTGGGACGTTGGGCTCGCGTTGCAGTTCAAGAACTGGGCGGCGTTTGACACCTTTGCGGCGCGAGTCGACTCCGTCGTTATCCGGCACTACGGGACCAAAGAGAGCCGTGATCAAGCCGCCCAGAGGCGCTCACAACACGGCACCCTGGTTTCAAGTTTTCTCGTTCGCTATGTCACTCTGAAAGAGTGGGGCAAGTAGCGGGGAGTATTCGGCGCTTTGTTCGCCATCGAACGGGGCTCTTTGACTCTCGACCGCTATGGGTTGCGTCTATGCCGGGGCTCCCAGGAACTGTTAGGGAGCCCTTCTTGTTATCTCGTCGCCAGGATTTTGGCGCACAAATCCTTTGCAAGAACCTCCGGCCGTTTTACATCCTCTTGACATTGATGTTCAAGACCCCGAGCGCGACACTCGGGGCCGGGCAGGCGTGTTGCTTATTCGCTACGGCTTCTTTCCACCACCAAGAAGCGGCTTAACGGGAAGTTGTGTGAGCGACTGCATTGCAGGATCTCCAACTAGGCGACGCACCGGCGGCGCCTGGCACTTGGGGTAAAGTTTCATTTGTGACCAACTAACCTACGCGCCGCAGCTTAAGCGCGGGCCGTTAGGCAGCGACGCGCTTCGAGGAGAGACGGTATGAGCGTCCGCGGGCTCGTTGGCATTTGGTTCCTCTTGGCCGCGGGGAACGTCCTAGGCGCGTGGCTGTTCGACGTCGGCACCTCATTCTTGCTGTGGAGCCTCGCCGCCAGCTTGCTCTGGACCCCGACCCGGCGCCTCCTTCATCTCGGCACGAGGAGCCGTTTACTTGCCGCGCTTTTCGTGGTTGGCGTTTTGTTCTTCTTCGTCCTGACGATCCGTCACGTAATGACCAACGTCCCGCCGCTCCCGAATGGCCCCGCGCCGCCGATGTGGTGGCTTGTAATTCCGCCATTGGTTGCGGCGCTCGCGGTCGCTGGGGCTGCGCGAGCAACGAGACTGGGGCGGGAGCACCTTGATGCACTGAACGGTCCAAGTGATAGGTGACACTTTGTACTCAGGTGATGGGTAACACTGTGGTGTAGTTCCTTCCTTTGTGGTTGTCGCCCTGGCGGCGCATCGGCCGCCTGAGACTTCCGGCCTAGGGTGCCTCGGAAGGCGAGACCATGAAGCTCTGCGGCTGGAAGATGCGGGCGATATTCGACCTCTACAACGCCATGGAAGAGGCTGCGGCGACCGAGATCAGCGCGCGGCGGGGCTAACCGCTGAAATCGACGCGGGGTGGACGCGCATGTTGCTTCACGCGGCGCATGTGGAGTCTGCTCCAGATCAGTTGTCGGTCTCCATCAGCTGTATCTGGTAGGTGACCGGAAACTGGTCCATGAGGTTTGTAACGATGACGTTGATCTGCAGCGCTGGAGCACCGGGGGGGTACACGCCGGGCGGAACCGGCGGCGTCGCCTTGAGGAGGTGAAAGACCTCAGTCACCGCGACTCGTTGCTCGAAGGCCGGGAACGGAGGGTCCGGCGGCAGGGGCAGCCCATCCCCGGGATCCGGGGCAGCCACGAAGGGCACAGCGCTGTAGTGTCTCACGCGTCGCAGGAAGACGTTGTACCGTAACGGGGGGATGTCCCAAAACCACTGCGCGGACTCGCCCGGTCCAAGTGTACCCGACGCCCAAAAGCTCACATTCACGTTCGACATGGGTCCACTCCCTTTTTGAGGATTCAGCAACGTGAGTTGCTCAAAATCACTTCTTGACAAACTTCGGATTGTCCGACCGCACGTCGACACGGTACTCCCGCAAATACTTGTCGAAATGATGCAGATGCTGGATTTCCGGGACGTCCAGGACGGTGACCCTCTGCCCGGCCTTGGGCTTGACCCCGATGCTGGCGGCGAACTGGGCCGCTGGCGCGCCGATTGAGGCAATCTTTCCATGGTCATCATGCGTGACGAAGACTTTCATCGAGCCCTCCCGGTGATTGCGATTTCCCCCGCTCGCCTCCCGCCTGCGGGATGATCAGAGGCGTCTAGATCGGCGCGTCCTAGTGCGGAGGAGCGACGTGCCGTCGGGGGCCGCGGAATCAGGGCCCCCCCGCGACGGTCAGCGCGTCGAAGTGGTTGCCGACGCCGAAGCGGTCGGTCACGGCGCCGCCAGCGGATATCGTCCCTAGCGTCGAGAAGCCGGTTACAGGGTCGCCCCGGAGGTAGTAGAAGAGGTTGCGGCCAAACCCGAGATTGGCAGTCGCGAAGGTCAGCGCGTCACAGTGGTTGCCGACGCCGAAGCGGTCCGTAACGGCCCCGCTCACGGATATCGTGCCGAACGTCGAGAAACCGCTGGTGGGGTCGCGCCGGAGGTAGTAGAAGAGGTTGCGGCCAAACCCGAGATTGGCGATCGCGAAGGTCAGGGCCTCGAAGCGTTTGCCGACATCGAAGCGGTCGGTGACGGCGCCGCTGGTGGATATCGTGCCGAACGTCGAGAAACCCGTGGTGGGGTCCTGCCGGAGGTAATAAAAGAGGTTGGGGCCATACCCGAGGTCGGCGGTCGCGAAGGTCAGCGCGTCGAAGTGGTTGCCGACACCGAAGCGGTCGGTGACGGCGCCGCTGGTGGATATCGAGCCGAACGTCGAGAAGCCCGTGATGGGGTCGTGCCGAAGGTAATAAAAGAGGTTGGGGCCATACCCGAGGTCGGCGGTCGCGAAGGTCAGTGCGTCGAAGTGGTTGCCGACACCGAAGCGGTCGGTGACGGCGCCGCTGGTGGATATCGAGCCGAACGTCGAGAAGCCCGTGGTGGGGTCGTTCCGGAGGTAATAAATGCCTCGCATGAGGCGGAAGAGCACGAACGCTCCTCGGCCATGAGTGAAGGCAAGCACCCGGCTGGTCGCGTCGTTGATCTTGATGTCGTAGACGGCAACGTTCGGCATGCCGCTCTGCGGCCCGATGTGGGTCCACGTTCCAGCGCCGTCGGTGCTCTTCCAGAGGCCGAGATCTGTACCCACATACACCGTGTTCGGATCGGAGCCATCGACGGCAATGGCGTTATGAGGGAGGTTCGCGGGCGGACTCACGTTGGACCACACGGGAGAGCCCGACAGGGCATTGGCAGTCTTGAAGACATGGCCGCCCTGACCGGGGGTGTTTTCATCAAAGCCCGAGAGCGTCACGTAAAGGGTGTTGGAATTGGTGGGATCAAATGCCAAACCAGTTACGTAGCGGTTGGGCACCGCGTTGCCGGCGTCAAGGTCGACCCATGTGGCACCGCCGTTGGAGGTGATGCGGAGGTGGGTGCCGAACTGAGTCCCAAAAGCGTACGTGTTGCAAGTGATATCCTGGGGCGCAAAGGCCAACGCTGAGATGGGCTCGTCCAGGAGGGAGCTGTTCGCGGACCAAGAGGGGGTCGCGCCGCTGAAATAGTTGGCAATTCTCCAAAGAGTGCTGTTGCCTGTGATAAACACGTCGTCGTTGCCTGGGCACTTCTCAAACGGGAAGGCGATGGGAACTTTGGCTTGAGAAAAATCAATCCCCGCACTGACCGGCTGAGAAGAGGCCCCGCCGTCCAGCGTGCGGTCAAAGCCCAAGGCCCAATTGGTATTGGGTGCGCTGGAAGAAAACGCACAGTGCCCACCGTCCCCGCTCAGAAGAGCTTGCCATGCGATCAGGCCACTCCTTTTCTCGACGCCGTTGTCCTCGCTTCCGCCAATGACAAAGGTGACGTCAGTCGGATGGAGGCAGCCGGCGTTAAACTGGGTGACAGAGAGGTTCGTATTATGACTGGTCCACGTCATACCGCCATCCATCGTGCTGTACACCCCGCCGTCGTTCCCAACGATCAGCCGATTACCCGCCCAAGCCTCGGTGCGCTGGTCGACGTGAATGCCGTCCCGCACGTCCGTCCAGGTCGGGAACGCCCCACAGTTCGTACACTTCCACAAGGTGATGCCCGAGGCATACAGGACAGTCGGGTCGGTCGGGTCCACAATGATGTCGAGGAGATCTCTGCATCGATTCCCGCAATACCCGAATCCGGGCAGAGTGCCATCGGTGGCCCCGGTCGCGATTGTTGTCCAGGTGGGTGTGACGGCCCAGGCGTTGTCAGTCCGCCAGAGGCCCAACAATCCCCCATCGTTGCCTATGCTATTAAAAGCATCCTGAATGCTCACGTAGAGGATGTTGGGATTCGTCGGCGCAATAGCGAGCGCCACCCGGCCGACTCCAGCGGGCAGGAACGTCCACGGTCCGCTGATCAGCGTCCAGGTCTCCCCAGCGTCGGTAGAGCGGTATATGCCGTTGGTTGCTGCGCTAAAGAGGACCCCGATCCCCGCATACATCCGGGTAAAGTTCGTGGGATCCACTTCCAGGTCTGTACCGTCCCCAATGAGAAACCCGGACAGGTCAACCGATAATGTCGGTCCCTTCTGTGACCAGGTTACGCCACCGTCTGTGGATTTGAAGATTCCCCGCGGTGGAACAGATGGCGGTTTGAGCGTGGGATCGACCCCTACATCACCCTGACCGGTGGTCGCCAAGACGACGGCGGGGTTCGTGGGATCTACGACGATGTCACTAAAGGACGTTCCCGCAAACCTTGACGCGGCCAGGAGCTGCCAGGTCGTGCCGCCGTCGGTGGACCTCAGTAATCCTGCCCCGGCGTACGCGCCGACTCCCCGGATTCGATCCCCGGTGCCTGCGTAGACGATCTTAGGATTGCTGGGCGCAAAGGCAATGGCCCCCATGGCCAACGAGGCCTGGTCATCGGTCAACGGGATCCAGGTCGTGCCAGCGTTGAACGTTGTCCACACCCCTCCATCAGCGGCGCCGATCAACCAATGGTTAGAATTGCCGGGGTCCACTGCAATGGAGGCAATCCGCCCGCTGGCGGGCCCAGCGACAGGCACACCTTGAATCGGGGCCGGCCCGATATTGACCCACTGTTCGGTCTGCGCCCAAGCCCGCTCACCAAGCGAAAGACTCGCCAGAATGAGAACAGTGCAAATATGCTCTTCGCGTTTCATGCCTTCATCGCCTTTCGCCGCTTCTGCTAGTGATAGCTTCCGTTTCTGTTCACAACTCACTCGCTCCTTTGCACAGCAAGACCGACCAGGACGCCCGCGCAGTAGCCAGTGGGATCAGCGTAAGAATGGCGATCAGGACTACAAGGTGTTTCATCATAGGACGCACCAGAGGCGGGCGAATATTTCATGATGTCGACTGAGCGGCTGTCGGACTAGGGTGTTTTTGCGGCACGAAGGGGCGCGTTCGCGACAATGAGGCGCCCCGGAGAGTGGAATTGGCACTGTTCGCTGTTCTAGCTAGCCCCAACGCCGCGCAGCGGACGAGGAATCCGCGGCACACGTTCGAGCCCTGTCGGTGCTTGACAATGCTGGCTGCATTGCCGAACTGTTTGCCGCACTGAGAACCGGCGCAGCCCGCACGCTGCTTGCCCTCTTCCGCCCGGCAGTGCGCTGCCTCGATCCAGACGCCGCCAATCGCGTCTCAAGCGGGGTCTTCACGCGGAGTGACGAGGGGAAGGGACTCAAGAACTCGGCAAGGCTGACGTCAATCACTGCGAGAGTCGTGGGAGCGACGTGGAGCCGGGCCGCCGGCAGGAGCAGCATCCGCCGTCTGAAGACTCTGATGGCGGACGATCAGGAGAGCGGTCGACACCAGGCTGCAGACGCAGAGGGCATTCAGGGGAGATAGACCTCTCAAGATCCAGAGCGCCGGCCCCAGGGCAACACAAACAGACAATTTGACCGGATCGTGGCGTCCCGACGAGCATCGGCGCCCTGTCGCTCTGACATCTATGTCCGCTTAGGTCCTTAGAAACGCTTGCAAAACACTTGCAGAGAGTTCTGTTCGGCTCTCATGATGGTTGGTCAGGGAGAGCAAAGGGGACGCAAGCTCGATGCGCGTTGCAAATGGCAAACACTTCGGCGAAGTGTCCCGAAACGTCGGGGACCACGTGGAGCTGGAGAGATGCTGCGCACTGGGAATCCGTGTCGCCTCAAGACCGTACAAGCTAGCCTTAAGTTGCGAAACCCGCGAGCACCAACGCGATCGCCGCGCCGAGAGCGAGGCCAGTTGCATCCGGTGTCGGTCCAGAAGGGGAAGAAGCCAAGCCGGCTGGCGTCAAGGCCGAAGTAGTCTCCGATGAAAGTGATATTCGAATTCCCGTGTGCCCAAACCTCATCGACCGTTGGATCCCAAGGTTGGTCCGTCACAGTCACTCGGTTCGGGAACGTGTGTCGCCGCAACTCTCCCTTCACCCACCTCGGCCTTCATCTCCGGGCGTGGTCCCGGGTCGAATCGGCGAGTCACCCACGGGACGATGCGCTCGGTCTCGCGGTGCTGGGCGACCCCCTGTACGTGCATCAACAAGAACTTCTTCGACGTCGCCCCGGAGGCTTTCAGTAGCGCGCCCCTCGCCACCTGGCCGCGGTGACGATTCTGGGCAGCGAAAATGAGCGGGACGGGAACGACCCCCTGCGCCCCTTTCAGGGGGCGCATGCTGTGAGTTCTGCTGGGAGTTTCTCACGACACGCGGTTGATCTTCGAGACTCGTGTTACGACACCGATGCCCAGAACCTCGCGTGAATGCTACTTGGTGTCGTAAGAGGCGCAGCGAGGCGAAGCCTTGCCGAACAGCGGGCGGCGAGGCATCAGCGATCGTGCCCCTCGAATGTGGCGATTCTTTGCAGGGCAGCTTTCGCACCCGGCGATGAGCCAAACGCGATGCGAAACGATGCCGTCGAGCCCTGAGCCGTTAAGCGCCGGCGTGGAAGCAAATGGTTGGCCGCTGCCATCCCCCGAGAACGACGAGACAGAGAGATCGACGAGGTGGAAAGACTGGCCAGTCAGGAGGGCGTGGTACACTCCCTCTTTGGGTTGCGCCACCTGTGAGCGCGCAACTCCTTAATGAACTGACGTTCGACCCAACCAGATCCGCGAGCCCTTACCTGCTCCCACGCCAAGCCGGTCAGTTCTCTCACGAGCCGGTAACACGCGCTCGGATACCGGTGCGAACGACACGCCAGTCGACACAGGGACACCCCATGATCCTCGGCTGCTTGCACCCAAGCCAGAACGGTCGCCCAAGCGGCTAGTCGATGCAGCGCCGGCATACCGTCTCGCCTCAAGAGCCGAGCGAGTTGGTAGCGGGTCCGCAACCCCACGCTGAGCGCTACCCGGTCCGCCGAGCCGATGGAGCCTTCCGACAGGAAGATCGCCTCCACTATAGCCCGCGTCACGAACTGCATACCGGGTCTGGCGGCTCGCATCCCGCTTAGGAGCTTGACAAGCACGAGGGCGCCTTCCTGGCGAATTCTCTTATTCAATCATGCGCATCGAGCACAAACGTTGCAATCATGCCCGCGGCATCTGCCCAAAGTGTTACAGGGGTCTGAGGCGAGAGCGCACAAAGTGTGATAGCCGAGACCTGGCGTCCGATGCATTCTGGAGAAGACGAGAGGTAGCGAGCGAGCGCTTTCGCGAGGTGAATGACATGCCAATGCAGACTGGGCGCACGCGGCGAGGAGGTTTGTGTGTCTAATCTGTCGCCTACGTGACATCCCGCTACCGATTGGACGCTGGCGTGTGAGCCGCCGTTTTCTCGCTGGACCTGTGCGAGCGAGACCGTTTCGTTCATGGATAGCACCCGAACGTCCCGAGGAGGTGTCGATGGCTCTGCGTCGAAGCGGTGCACGCGTCGCATACGCCGCGCTCCTTGCCTTCTCCCTCGCGCGCGCTGGCGCGGCACAATCGATCGCTGAGCTTACTGAGCGGTCGCACTACGTCTTTCGCGGGAAGGTAGAAAAGGTAGGCGCTTCGAACGTGGCCTTACTCAAGGCGAGCGCTTCGACGGCCGTGGTGAAGCTACGGGAAGTGTTGCGCGGCTCGAAGACGCTGGACTTAGTGGGTCGCTCGGTCACGGTGAAGCTGCGCACGCCGAACGAAGTCAAGGCGGGCGCGGAGCTAATCTTCTTCACCGATGTCATGTACTACGGCGAGAATCTGGCGCTGCGCGAGGTCGGCGCCGTGCCGGCGCGCGATGTCGCTGGCGTGCGCAAGCAGATCGAGGCTGCGCTCACCGCGCAGGCGGACGACGAGCTGCGCCAGCGCCTGGCCGGAGCGCAGTTGGTGGTGGTGGGCACCGTCGGCCGGGTCACCCCGGCGGAGACCAAGCCGCACCCGATCAGCTTTCACGATCCCCAGTTGGCCCAGGCGGCCATCAAGATTGAAGCGACGTTGAAGGGTGAAGCCGTGCGCGAAGTCGTGGTTTTCTTCCCACGCGCCGCCGATCCCTTCTGGGCGCACGCGCCGCACCTGCAAGAGGGCGACAGCGCGATCTTCCTTCTCCGCGCTCGATCCGCTCGACGTGCAGCCGCGCAGTACGCTCGATCGCGTCAAGCGGCTCCTTGGCCAGTAGTGTCTTCTACGGGGTGTAGCTAATGACACGAGTCCTTTATGGCGTGCTGGTCGGGCTATTTCTGGCCCACGGTGCGGCGCACGCTCAAATCAAAGTCGTCGACATGATCCCGAACAGCCTGAGCAACGAGTCGTCCCAAGACAGCGAGGGCAACCTGGCGGTCGACCTCTCGAACCTGGTGCGCATTGCCGGCTCTGCCTTCACTACCGATCCAAGCGGTCTCGGCGGCACCGCGCCCATCTACGTCTCCACCGATGGCGGCAACACCTGGACGCTGAACCCGATCCTGCCCAGCCCTGGCCAAACCAACGACACGTCGATCCGCTTCGCCGGCACGGACGGGATCCTGTACTCTGGCATCATCACTGTCGCTGGCAGCGGCGACATGCTCGTCCTACGAACCACAGACTTCACTAGCAATACCGTGATGACCCAGATCGACGACGTGCCCGGCCCCGACCAGCCGTTCATCCAGACCACGACAGTCCGCGGCTGGTATGACCCGGATAAGGATCGCGTCTACGTGGGCAACAACGCCGCTAGCGCCACCGTCACCTTTTCGCTCGACGCAGCGATCGCCGCACCAGCCTTCACGAACCGGGTCACTGACAACAAGACCGGCGTGGCCCAGGACGCGCCGTCGATACGGCCCGCCATCCACCTCGACGGGACGATCTATGCCGCCTTCATGCGCTTGAACAGCATTTCCATCAATGCTACCGGCGAATACGTCGCCAACCTCGACGTGGTGGTGGTGCGCGACGACAACTGGGGTAACGGCGCCAACCCCTTCAGCGCATTGATGACTGGCACCACGCTGGGCGTCAACGTTGTCAGCGGCCGCACGGTGGCTCTCGTCGTAAGTCACAGTACCAACTTCGGACAGGAGCGGTACGGGTCGGAGTTGTCGATTGCCGTTGACCCCAATGACCACCGCACCGTCTATATCGCGTGGGGCGACCGCGTCGGCACCGAGGTCATCACGCTGCATGTCCGCCGCTCCACCACAGCGGGAGCAACATGGGAGGCGACCGACCTTGTTAGCGTCACTAACGCAAAGAATCCGTCGCTCGCCGTCAACAGCCAGGGCAAGCTCGCCTTTCTCTACCAAGGGTTGGAGACCGCCGCGGGCACCCAACGCTGGGTCACCCATTTCCGCCGGCTCTCTGGCGGCAGCTTTGACGATACGCGCCTGCACTCTGCGCCCGCCAACACGCCGACGGCCGATCCCACCGTTGGCACCTACCTCGGCGACTATACGTACATGATGGCGGTCGGCAAGGACTATTACGGCATCTTCACCGGCAACAACACTCCCGATAAGGTGAATGATTTCCCCGACGTTCCCGCCGCCAACGTCACCTACCAGCGGAACGTCGATTTTGGCACTGCCCAGCTGCGCAATGCCACCAACACTGCCAATGTCCCCGTGTCAATCGATCCGTTCTTCTTTAAGTCGGTCGAGCTGCCGCCCGCCTCCGATTTCTACGTGCGTGACTGGAACGACGGCGCGACGAGCTTCGACACCGGGCTGGAGCCGTCGACGCACCAGAACTTTTTCAGCACCAGCGACGTGTGGAACCAATACAGCAATGTCGCACCGGCGCCGAACAGCTTCGTACAGCCAACCAGCAGCGACGCGCAGACTTCTAACCTGGGCGACAACTACGCCTTCGCGCGGATCGGCCGTAACGCTAGTGGAACGACCGAGATGGTCACTGCCCATTTCATGATCGCCAACGGTGGCGTCGGGGTAAACTTCGTCGATGCCAACTCGGCGGCGGCAGACCCGACTGTCTCGTTCGGCAGCGCCGACCTCCTCCTTATTACCCCCGCCTTCCAGTGGGACGTCGCCACCGTCAATCCGAACCACCATCTGTGCCTGGCGGTTCAGATCTCGACGAGCAGCGACCCCTTCATCCCGCCGTCGCTGGTCGGCCTCGCCCCCGGCTGGCCCAACGCCGACCTAAACGTCATCAACGACAACAACAAGGCGCAGCGCAACATGGCGTCGACGGGTTTGACCATGGGCAACCACAGCGGCTTCAGCCAGTTCTTCCTGGCGCACAACGCAGCGACCGAGACGCGCGACATGATCATCGGCTACGACGCTGACCCAGCCGTGTTGAGGGGGCTCAGCACCCCCACCGTGGAGGTGGTGGGTGGCGACAAGCGGCCCTTCCAACCTCACGACACGATCGTCCTGCCGAAGATGGCGCCCGGCGAGAACCGCTGGATCGGGCTGGGCGCCGACCGCGTCACCATCGGGAAGGCACCGATTCAGGTCGCCTTCTACGAGCTGGTGGGCAGCCACCCTGTCAACGGCTATGCCGTCGAGCTGCGGCCGGCGAAGGTGGAGGTGGTGCAGCGCGCCACCTTCAAGACGCACGTGGCGGTGTTCGAGTGGCTGGCCGACGACTTGCATGTCGCGGCAGCGAGGACAGTCGTTGAGTCCGCGCGCCGACTGGCGCGTGGGCGTGGGCGGGTCCCGGCCAAGGAATACGAGGCGTTTTTTGCGACACACGGCAGAGCGATCGATGAGTCGGCGCAGGCGCTCCTGCGAGCGCAGAACGACGCCGACCCCTTCCGCGTGGGAGCCGCGCTGAGCGAGCTCCACAAGGCGCGTGGAGTGCAAGCGATGCTCGACGCGCACGCACGGCTGCTCGAGCGGATGAGCGCCAACGTCGAGATGCTAGAGCTGGCGCGCGGTGACCGCGCCGACATCCTACAGACAGTAGCGTGGCAGCGCGACCTGTTTATCCGCTCCGCCGAGTTGAAGGAGCTGCCGGCGGCGGGGGTGATCGCGCGGGCATCGCAGGAATTCATCTCCTCGTGGGGGGCGGGACGGGTGCGTGACCGCGACTACTCCCGCCTGCTGGGGGAGTTGCTCGATGGGCTGCGCGCCACCGCCCATGCGTTGGAGAAGGAGCATCGCGGCTTGGAGACCGCTGTTGACAGCATCGCCAACGAACTCGCGGGCTCGCCTGCGGCCGTCCAGCACGCGCATCGTGAACTCCTGCTTAAGCTGGAGGGCAAGTAGTCCGGCATCGCCGTGGATTCGAAACTGGGAAGTGGGCCGTCGAGGACTGGCGCCTGCACGTGAAGGGCGCGAACCGCGGGGAGGGCGATCGCCATGTGCCACTCCTCACCGAGCTCCTGCGCCGATGTACGAAGGAGCAGTTCGACAAGGCGCTACGGAAGTGTGAATTAGGCATGCGACGGCGGGACGGGCGCGAACCTAAGGTTGTGCGAACCGTGCATCTCATCCACTAAGCAACAGGGAGGGACCCATGTTCTGGTACTGGTTTCTCATTTGGCTGCTACTCGGTGGCGCAGGCGGGATCTACGAAATCAACCAGATCATCGGGACTCCCTGGGATCATCCGATTCCCGATTACAGAGTAAGATATGTCGTGCTGCAGTTTTTCAGCATGGCCGGTGGAGTCGTGGCCGGCCTGCTCGTCCGGGCCGTGGCTTCGGCAAGCGATCCGATGCCGGGGCTATCGGCAGTCAGCGCGGTGGCCGGAGGCATCACCTTCGCGGGAGCTGCAGCCTACCTTAGCGCGAGGCGGGGCGCGACAGCGCACTGAAAGCCTGTTTGCAATTTGAGATCAGAACGGTCTCAGTGGCATCAGACGGGGCGGCTGACGGTGAAAAGGCGTCCCACCGTTGAGCATCCGTTGGGAGGGTAAATAGCAAAGCAAGAGGGGGGATGATCTTGAGGACCAGAACCAAACCGGTCCAGCAGCGTTATTCGCTGTACAACCAGAGCAGTCTTGCGAAGATTCTGGAGGAACCATGGCGACCCGAGTGAATCATCAGGACATCGTTA
>WNGK01004290.1_pt1 | contig 15303 bp, 12 predicted proteins | sample 5400601 | NCBI WGS metagenome assembly WNGK01 (sample SAMN13153376, study PRJNA577476) | soil metagenome | isolation source: 60 cm soil or saprolite under Garry oak tree replicate 1 | place: USA:California | collected 2016-06-15
TACGGATACCCAGGCGCCACGGTCCGGTTCACCGCCGTGTGCAGTTCCCACAGCGGATTCGGGCTGGACACCGGCCAGTCGCTGCCGAAGCAGAGCTGCGCCCCGGACCGCAGCAGGCTGCCGAACGGGTACTGCCACGACGAGCGCTCCGGTCCGAGGAAGGGCAGCGTCAGCTCGGTCATCTGAGGCTCCTCGCACGCCCAGAGCGGCTGGCAGTTCGCCAGCACGCCGAGCTCGCGGAACCGCGGCAGGTCCTGCGGATGCACGACCTGGAGGTGCGAGATGTGGTGCCGGCCGTCGCCCGCGCCGTTCGCCGCCCGCGCCGCCGCCACGGCGTCCAGCGCCTCCCGCACCGCCTTGTCGCCGATCGCGTGGAAATGGACCTGGAATCCGCGCGCGTCGAGCACGGTCACGGACTCTTTCAGTTCGTCGGCGCCGAAAAAGCTTGAGCCGCAACTGGTCGTCTCGTGCCCGTGTCCGTCCAGATACGGGGTCAGCATCGAGGCAGTGAAATTCTCGCACACCCCGTCCTGCATGATCTTGACGCTGGTCGCACGGAACCGCCCGGCACTGCCGGCCCGTTCCCGGCGCTCGGTCAGCCCGTCTAGCTGGCCGGCCCCGAGCCCGCGCTGCCACCACAGCGCGCCGACCACCCGCGCGGTGAGCAGCCCGCGCCGGTCGGCCTCCAGGTAGGCGTCGAAGCAGTCGGGAACGACCGCGTAGTCCCCGACGATCGCCTCCTGCCAGCCGGTGATGCCGAGCGCGTGAAGATGCCGCTGGGCCTCGGTGATGCCGGCGACCTGCTCCTCGACCCCCGGCCGCGGAATCACCCGTTCCACCAGTCCCATCGCGCCCTCTTGCAGGGTGCCCGACGGCGTGCCATCCGGCTCACGCTCGATCCGGCCGTCAGCCGGGTCCGGCGTGCCGGCGGTGACCCCGGCCAGTTCCAGCGCCCTGCTGTTCACCCACGCGGCATGGTGATCCCGGTTCGACAGGAACACCGGCCGGTCCGGCGCCACGCGATCCAGGTCGCGGCGGGAGGGAGCGCCGCCGGGGAACACGCCGATCGACCACCCGCCGCCGGTGATCCACTCGGCCCCCGGGCTGGCCTGCGCGTACCGGCGCACGACCGTCAGGTAGTCATCCAGCCCATGCGCCTCGGACAGGTCGCAGCGCAGCCGCTCGAGCCCGGCGGCCGAGGCGTGCACGTGCGCGTCGACGAACCCGGGCAGCAGCATCCGGCCGGCCAGGTCGATGACCTGCGTGCCGGAGCCGGTCAGTCGGCCGATCTGCGCGTCGGTGCCGACCGCGATAATCGCCCCGTCACGCACAGCGACCGCCTGCGCCCACGACCGCGCGGCGTCGACCGCGTACACCGCCCCGCCGCGCAGCACCAGGTCCGCGTCCTGCCTGCTCATACGCGCCCGTCCCGCTCATCGGCCAGCCGCAGGGCCGGGTCCCTGCGGGCTGGGTCACCGTAACCGCCGCCGCCGCTGGTCTCGATCCTGATGATCGACCCCGGCTGAACCACCAGCGACGCCTTCGAGCCGATCGGCATCGGCCGCCCGGCGGGGTCGAACACCGTGATCAGGGATGGCTGCCCGTCCGTTCCGCCGAGCACGCCGCGCGGCGCGAACCGGGGATCGGTCTGCTCGGAGTACAGCGTCACCGTCGACTCGCGGCCGAGCACCTGGTAGTCCCGGCGCAGCCCGAGGCCGCCCCGGTACTCACCATCGCCCTGCGAGCCGGCGATCAGCTCGGTGCGCAGGATCCGGACGCTGTAGCTCGACTCGGCGACCTCGACCGGCATCAGGCCGACGTTGGCCATGTAGGTGTCCACGCCGTCCAGGCCGTCGCCGCCGCGGTGCGCTCCGGTGCCGCCGCCGGCGACCTCCGCCATCACGCTCGGCACGCCCGTGCGCGGCGACACGCTCTCCAGGTTCATGCCGAAGAACGCGACCGTGCTGCTCGCGACGGCCCGGTCCGGCCACATCTGCGACGCCGCCCGGATCAGCGTGTCCGCCAGCCGCTGGCAGGTGTTGTGCCTGACCGAGACCGCGCCGGGCGGTTCCGGGTTCAGCACGGTGCCGCGCGGGCAGATGATCTCGACGGCCCGCAGGACGCCGTCGTTGGTGGCACGGGACGGGTCGGTCATCGCCCGGATGGCGTAGACGACGCTGGCCCTGGTGCTCGCCCACGGCACGTTCATCGCCCCGCGGACCTGCGGCGCTGACCCGCTCAGGTCGGCGACCAGCGCGTCGCCGTGCTTGGCCAGCCGGACGTGTATCCGGGTCGGCGGCCCGCCGACGCCGTCGTCGTCCAGGAACCCCTCGGCCTCGGCGTCGCCGTCAGGCAGCTCGGCCAGATCGAGCCGGACGGCGCGCTCGACCGACTCCAGCATCATGTCGAACACCCGGGCGAGCACGCCCGGTGAGTACCGGCCGGCGATCTCGGCGACGCGGCGCTCGCCCACCAGGCATGCCGCCCGCTGCGCCCGCAGGTCAGACAGCGTGGAAACCGGGTCGCGCACCGCGGCGGCGACGAACGCGAAGACGTCGGGGTTCTCCTTGCCCGCCAGGTACAGCCGTACCGGCGGGAGCAGTAGCCCCTCGGCGTAGACCTCGCTGAGGTCCGGCCCCTCCGTGCCCGGGCGGACGCCCCCGACGTCGATGTGATGCGCCGCGGTGCCTGCCCAGCCGGCCAGGTCACCGCCGATGAAGATCGGCATGATCACGTTCAGGTCGGGGGTGTGCATCGCGCCGAGGTACGGGTGGTTCGCCAGGTACGCGTCGCCAGGTGCGACCGCGTCGCCCCACCGGCCGATGATCGACTTCACGACCAGGGACATCGCGCCGAGCTGGGCCGGGATGAAGTCCGCCTGCGCGACCAGGTCGCCGTCCGCGCGGAACACCGCGCAGCTGAAGTCGTCCATCTCGCGGATGATCGGGCTGTAGCTCGAGTGCTTGAGCACCCCGCCCATCTCCACCGCCGCTGACAGCAGCGCGGCGCTGGCCAGCTCGAACGTGATGGGGTCCACCCTCGCCGGGCGGGCAGGCTGTCCGCTCACCTGCTCTCCTCCAGCCACATGCTGCCGAGCTCGTCGACCCTGGCGCGCTGTCCGGCCAGCACGACGGTGGTGGTGTCGAGCTGGTGCACGATCGCGGGCCCGGACACCGCCTGGCCTGCCTCGATCAGGTCCCGGTCATAGACCGGCAGCTTCCGGGCGGACCCGGCGCCGGGAAGCTGGGCGCTGACCTGCCCGGCCCTGGCCAAGGCCGGCGCCGGCGCCGCCGGCTGCCCGTGCGCCGCCGCGCGGCTGGACCCGGCACCGGATCCGGCCCGGCCGAGCGGCAGCGCCCCGAACGCCGACAGCCGCACGTTCACCACCTCCACCTCCTGGTCGGGGTTGGCGTGCCCGTAGGTGCGCAGGTGCAGGTCCCGGAACCGGCCGGCCAGCGCCGCGACGCCGCGCTGGCCGCGAGCCGGCAGCGGCACGTTCAGCTCGTAGCCCTGGCCGAGGAACCGGCAGTCCGCGCTGGCCGCGAGCCGGATCGCCCCGGCCGCCACGCCGTCCCGGCGCAGCAGCGCGGTCAGCGCCCGGCCCGCTTCGGTGTACCAGGCGGCCAGGTCCGCGAACAGCTCGGGCCGCAGTACGCCGAGCACCGTGCGCGAGTCGTCCACCCGGATGTCGGTCGACGTCAGCCCGGACGCGGCGAACAGCCCGGGGAAGCGGGGCACGAGCACGGAGCGGAACCCCATCTCGCGCAGCAGCAGCCCCGCGTGCAGCGGTCCGGCCCCGCCGAACGCCACCAGCGTGTACTCGCGCGGGTCGATGCCGCGCTGCACCGAGACCCGGTGCAGCGCCGCGGTCATCTGGGCGACGGCGAGCCGGACGATGCCGTCGGCCGCGTGCCGCACGGGCAGGCCAAGCTGCTCCGCGACCGGCTCGAGCACCGCGCGTGCCGCGGCGGCGTCCAGGGAGAGCTGTCCGGCGAGCGGCAGGCAGGCAGGCAGCGTGCCCGCTACCACGTGCGCGTCGGTCAGCGTGGCCCGGTCACCGCCGGTGCCGTATGCGGCCGGCCCCGGAGCGGCGCCGGCGCTCTGCGGGCCGACCCTGAGCCGCCCGGCCCGGTCGACCTCGGCGATGCTGCCGCCGCCGGCGCCGACCGTGACGATGTCCACGGCCGGGGCCAGGATCGGGCTTCCGTCGACCTCCTGCCGGGCGGTGACCGGGGGGATGCCGTCGGGCACCAGGCAGACGTCCAGCGAAGTGCCGCCCATGTCGAGCGAGATGAGCTGGCCGATTCCGTACCTGGCGCCCAGCGCGACGGTGCCCGCCACGCCCGCCGCCGGGCCGGAAAGCACTAGCCGGTGTGCCTGCTCAGCCGCCCGGTCGGCGGGCAGGCAGCCCCCGTTGGACTGCATGATCTGCAGCGGCGGCGCGATCCGCAGTGAGCCGATCCTGGACCGCAGCGCCAGCAGGTAGCTCCCGACGACCGGCCGCAGCGCCGCGTTGATCACCGCCGTGGACGTCCTCGGGTACTCCCGGAACTCCCTGGCGACGTCGGCCGACAGCGTGACCGGCACCCCGGGCAGCCTCTTCGCTATGGCCTCGCCGAGCAGCTTCTCGTGCGTGTCGTCCAGGTAGCTGAACAGCAGGCAGACCGCGACGGCATCGGGCTGCGCGGCCGCGACCGCGACGGTGACCCGCTCGATCTCCCCGGGCGTGAGCGGCGTGACAACCTCACCGAGGCCGGAGAGCCGTTCGGCGACCTCGATCCGGTCCCGGCGCGCCACCAGCGGCCGGGGCCGGGGCTGGGTCAGGTCGTAGACCACCGGCCGTGAGCCGTTCCGGTAGCCGAGGATGTCACCGAAGCCCTGCGTCGCGGCCAGGACGACCCGGGCCGTGCGGCCGGTCAGCAGCGCGTTCGTCGCGACCGTCGTGCCGTGGAAGATCATCACGACCGACTCGGGCCGCACCCCCGCGTCCGCCAGAGCGGCCAGTGCCCGCTCGAACGCCAGGCCCGGCTCGGCCGGGGTGGACGGCACCTTCGCGACCCGGACGTCACCGCCGGCGCTGGTCGCGATCGCGTCGGTGAACGTGCCGCCGACGTCGACGCCGACCACCCAGCCAGGCTCAGCCACCGGCAACGTCCGCGGCAAGGTTCCTGACCAGCGGGGCCACCTGCTGGGCGAATGTCCGCACGGCCTGGCACTGGACGTCCCACGCGAGGCCGGGGAAATACAGGCCCGCGATGAAGACCAGGTCCCCGCCCGCCGCCCGCCGGTACTCATCGATCGTGCTGGCCACCTGCGCCGGGGTCCCGAGGATGACGGACTCCCGAAGCGCGTCCTCCTCGGCGGCGGTCATCGGCGGCGGCAGCCGCGGCTCGCTGGCACCGCCCCTGGCGCCATCCATGTCCTCGTACTTCCAGGCCACGTACCGGCAGGAGTCCCTGATCAGATCCCAGGCGTCCGGGCCATCCCAGGCGAGGACCGGCAGATGCACGCTGATCGGGAATTCTCCCGTCCGCCCGGCCGCCTGGAACTCCTGCCGTGCCAGCCCGGCCTGCTCGGCGAGCAGCGCGGGGCTGACCTCGATGGCCATGAACCCGTCCGCGAGCCGGCCCGCCCGCCTGATGGCGGGCTCGCTCATCGCGCCGATCCACAGCGGCGGCCCGTCAGCCCGGGCCGGCAGCGGCCGGACTCGGACGGCAGGCAGGTCCTGACGGGCACCGCCGGGGGCGAGGTCGCCGCGCCAGGCACGCCGCATCGTGTCCATGCTGGCGACCATCCGGGGAACCCGCTCCGCGAGCCGGGCACCCAGCCCCTCGAACTCCTCCTCCCGCCAGCCGAGCCCGATCCCGAGGATCAGCCGTCCAGCCGAGATGAGGTCGGTCACCGCGGCATCCTCGGCCAGTCGCAGCGGGTCATGCAGCGGCGCGAGCACGACGCCGGTCCCGATCTGAACCCGTTGGGTGCGTGCCGCGATCGCCGCGCAGAGCGGCAGCGGGGAGGGCAGGTAACCGTCGTCGACGAAGTGGTGCTCGGAAACCCAGACCGAGTCCAGGCCGAGTCGCTCCGCTTGCTCTGCCAGGTCGAGCGCCTGGGCGTAGATCTGGAGGTCGGTCCGCTCGTCGCCGGGGTAGCGCTGGCACGTGATCAGGCCGAAGCCGAGCGAGATGCTCATGCTGCCTCTCCCGCCGCCTGACCGCTCATGGAGCGGGCCTGCGCCACCGGCGAAGGCTTGGCCAGGAATCCCGAGTAGTCCAGTTCCCGGTACGGAGCGGTGCACGGGTTCCCGTCGGTGACCCACATTCGCTGCGCGCCCAGGTCCATCAGCACCGACGTCACGGTCATGCCCTGATCGGCCGGGGCCATCCTGAGGTCGGGATGGCAGCACACGCCCGACGGGTAGTTCGCGTGGTCGGACAGCAGCGACCGGAACGTCGCCAGTGAGTGATCCGGCGCGGCGTGCACGCCCGCGCGCAGCCGCTGCAGCCGGACCGGGCTGTCCGGCATCGCCCAGACCGAGACGTCCTTGCGGGCGAACCGGTCGGCGAGGAAATGGTTCGTGTGCAAGATGATGCCGTCGGCGCTGCCGGGATAAAGGAAGTACAGCCGGGAGAAATCGCCGGGCGAGCCTTCGACGTCGACAACCGCGCCGTCCCGGTGCGCGAGCAGGTAGTTGGCCGAGGAGGACCGGAAGCCTGCCTGCAGCGCGGTGATCGCGTCAGAGACGTTCTCGCAGTCCAGGATCGCGCGCAGCAGCAGGTGGTAGGGCAGGCCGGGCTCGCCCGCGTCATCGGCGGTAACCAGCGCGTTCGTGGCCAGTCCCAGCCCGGATGAGTTCATCCCCGTCTTGGCGAGCAGGCCGGCCTCGACGACGGTGACGAAGTCCGGGCCGTCGTCCTGGCGGGCCTCGAGCACGACCACCGTGTCAGCCGAGTGCGGCAGCCAGTCCCAGTTCTGCCCGAGGAGCGTCGGCCCGGTGTGGCCGGGCGCCGGGGCGACCGCGAACGCGCTGCACTCGCCCGGCCCCCTGCCGGCCGGTACCGTGCCGGTTGCCGCCTGACGTGCCTTCGCGGCGAACACCACCTCGGTCCGCACGTTGATCGCGAGCACGTCGAGGAAGTCGAGCCCGGCGCCCTCGGCGATGCCGCGCATCTCGGTGAGGTACTGCGGCCCGAACGCCGCCATCGGGGCCTCGAACCGCGCTGCCTCCCGGCAGACGGTCGCCCAGTCCCAGCCCGCCACGCTCACGAACACGTCCCGGTACGCGCTGACCGAGCGGCGTATCCGCTCCCGTGCCTGCTCGCCGTACTGCCGGCCGCGCTGCTCCGCCGAACCTGCCACGCGCACATGCGGGTACTCGCCCATCGCCGCTCCTTTCAGATCGCGGTACTGCCGCCGTCCACCGGGACGGCGGCGCCAGTGAGGTAGGACGCGTCCGGGGACGCCAGGAACACGATGACGGCCGCGACCTCGTCGGCGGTTCCCAGGCGGCGCAGCGGTACGCCGGTCTCCAGGTAGGCCTGCCCGGCCACGGGGTCGTCCATGAGCCGCAGCATCGGCGTGTCGATCACGCCCGGGCAGACCGCGTTGGCCCGGATGCCGTGCGGCGCCCACTCGACGGCCATCTGCCTGGTGAGCGCGAGCACGCCGGCCTTGCTGGCGTTGTAGTGCGCGGTGGGCTCGGCGGCATCGGCGACCAGGGCCGCGGTGGAGCCGACGTTCACGATCGCGCCGGGCAGGCCGGCTCCGATCAGGGCGGCGGCGAATGCCCGGCCGACCAGGAACGGCCCGCGGAGGTTGGTCGCCAGCGTGTGGTCCCACTCAGCAGCGGTGAGATCGAGCATCGGCCGGACCTGGTAGACGCCCGCCGCGTTCGCCAGCACGTCCGCGGGCCCGCCAAGCAGGTCAGCGGCCTCGCGCACGGCGCCGGTCACCTGCCCGGGCTGGCTGACATCGGCGGTCAGGTACGGGACCGCGGGTACGGCCCGCGGGTCAGGCCGCGGCGCCCGGCGGTCCACCGCGACGACTCGTGCGCCTTCGGCCAGCAGCCGCGAGATCGTGGCGAGCCCGATCCCGGAGGCGCCGCCGGTGACCAGGGCCCGGCGGCCGGCCATCCGGCCGGCCGCCCCCTGCGGTTCAACTGAGCCAGACACCGCCGTTGACCCCAATCGTCTGCCCGGTGACGTAGGAAGCGTCACCGGAGACCAGCCACGTGACCGCGCCCGCGATGTCCGCGCCGCTGCCGTGCCTTCCCACCGGCACACCGCTCCTGACCAGGTCGACCTGCTGCTCGAACGTCGTGCCCGAGGCGGCGGCCCGCGAGCGCAGCTCCTCCCAGTGCATCTCGGTGGCCATGTTGCCCGGTGCGATCGTGTTCACCCGGATGCGGTGCGGCGCGAGCTCCAGCGCGAGCGACTGGGTGAGCAGCGCGACCGCGGCCTTCGACGCGCAGTACCCGGCCCCGCCGGCGGCCCCCTGCTGACCAGAGATCGAGCCGAGGTTCACGATCGCGCCGCCGGTCCGTTGCCCGATCATCAGGCGGGCCGCGGCCCGGGAGCCCAGGAACGCCGAGCCGAGGTTGACCCGAACGACCCGGCAGAAGTCGGCGAAGGCGGTGTCGACCACGTGAGTGTCCGGCCCCCCGATCCCGGCGTTGTTGACGAGCGCGTCGATCCCGCCCAGCGCGCTGGCCGCCTGCGCGATCGCGGCCTCGCAGGCGGCTTCGTCGGCGACGTCCGCGACGACTCCGGTGACGCTGGCCCGGCCTGTCACCCGCCGCGCCGCGATCCGGTCCGCGGTCCCCAGCACCGCCGGGCTGATGTCGATCAGTGCCACGCTGGCCCCGTCGGCGGCCAGCCGGGCTGCTACTGCCTCGCCGAGCCCGCGCGCCGCGCCGGTGATGACCGCCCTCATGCGCGGCCCCCGATCTGCGCCGTCGTCGTCACCCAGACGTCGGGAAGCCCGGTCACGAAGGACAGGAACTGATCAAGGAACGCCAGCCGGGAGGGCCTGCCGATGATCTGGGGGTGCATGGTGAACACGCAGGCGCCGCCCAGTTCCCTGATGCCGAGGAACTCCTCCTCCCACAGGGTCCTGACGTGCGCGGTCGTGCAGACCGTCTTGGTCCAGGTGGCACCGTCGAACCAGAAGTGCGGCGCGTCGTCAAGTATCCAGGAGATCGGCACCTCGACCAGCGGCAGGCTCTGGAGCCGGTAGGGCCGGATGTCGTCCATCAGGTTGGAAGAGTAGGCGAAGCCGTGCGCGTGCAGCAGGTTAAGGGTGTGCGGGCTGAGGTCCCACGACGGCGACCTGTAGCCGGTTACCTGGGCCCCGAAACCGCGCAGGATCTCCAGCGCGCGGACGAGTTCGGCCTCTTCCTGCTCGCGGGTCAGCTTGCTCGGGGACGTGTGCGTATAGCCGTGATGAGCGATCTCGTGGCCCGCGGCGACGATCGCGGCGACCCGCTGCGGGTATCGCTCGGCGACGCGGCCGGGAATGTAGAACGTCGCCTGCACCTCGTGCCGGGCCAGCAGGTCCAGGATCAGCGGCACGGCGACCTTGGCGCCGTACGTGCCCTGCGAGAGCACGCCGGGGTAGTTCGCGTTGTCCGGATTCTCGCCGATCCACACTTCCTCGGCGTCGAAGTCGAAGGTGAACGAGGCGGCGCAGCGCGCTCCGTCAGGCCACATGCGGATCGGGACTCCCTTCCGGTTGATCGTCCTCGGCCGCCCACGCGCCAACCTTGCGCCAGTACCGGCCGATCAGCCCGGCCAGCCCGTCCGGCACGAAGATCACGACGACGAGCAGGAAGAGGCCGAGAATCGTGAATTCCGCGCCGGGATGAGTGACCAGCACGGTCGCCACGACCTGCACCAGGATCGTGCCGAGAATCGGCCCGGTAGCGGTGCCGAGGCCGCCGATCACCAGCATGGTCACGTAGACGCTCATCGGCGTCAGGCCCATCACCGACGGCGAGATGCTCTGGTCGTAGCTGACGTACAGCCCGCCGGCGATCCCGGCCAGGAAGCCGGAGATCGCGAAGGCGAGGATCCGGTACCGCAGCGGATTGACCCCGCGCGCGGCGGCGTAGGCGGGGGCGTCCCGGATGCCGCGCAGCGCGATGCCGAGCCGCGAGTGGCCGATCGCGGCGAGCGCCAGCGTCGAGATCACGACGACCGCGAGCGCCGTCCAGTAGTACGCCTTCGCCGAGGCGTCCAGGCTGAGCGACGAGTACGGGCCGGAGACGATCGGCAGCCCGAACGAGCCGCCGGTCAGGCCGGACCCGTCGTTCAGGATCACGTACTGGATCACCTCAGCGAACGCGAACGTGAGCAGCGAGGTGTAGATCCCGTACAGCCGCAGCGTCGGGAACGACAGCAGCACCGCCGCGGCCGCGGCGACCAGCCCGCCGGCCAGCAGCGCCAGCCACGGCGAGATCGAGGAGTGCAGCATGATGATGCCCGCGCCGTACCCGCCGAGCGCGTAGATCGCGAGCTGGCCGAAGTTCCAGACGCCGGCCACGCCGAGGACAAAGTTCCAGCTTATGTTGAGCACCAGCAGGATCAGCGTGGTGACCATCACGCCGAGCACGTACTGGTTGGTCATGACCAGCGGGATCGCGGCGGCGACCAGCACCGCGAGGCCGGCCGTTCCCCACCGGCCGGACGTCATCGCCGGGAAGGCGATCCGGGCGAGAGCCGGGCGGCCGGTCACAGCCGGGCCTCCGATGGCTTGCCGAGCAGGCCGTAAGGCCTGACGATCAGCACCAGCAGGATCACGCCGTACAGGATCGGCAGTGACCAGGTGGTGCCCACGATCACCTCGGCGGTCGCCTGGATCAGGCCGATCGCGTAGGCCGCGTAGACCGTCCCGGGCAGGCTTCCGAGCCCGCCGAAGATCACGACGATGAGCGCTTCGAGCAGCGGCAGGTCACCGGCCTGTGGGTACGCGAAGTACAGCCCGCCCAGGAACACCCCGGCAATGCCGGCCAGCGCCGAGGCGAGGCCCATCGTGAGCGGGTACAGCTTGCCGACCGGGACGCCCATCAGCCGGGCCGCGTCCAGGTTCTGGGCGACAGCCCTGATCGCCATGCCCCACCGGGTCCTGGCCAGGAAGATGCCGAGCCCGGCCATCAGCGCGATCGAGACCAGCGCCATGGTCAGCGACTGATACGGCAGGTTCACCCCGTGGTAGATGCTGACGCCGCCCGAGATCACCGGGGTGACGTTGCGCTGGAACGGGCCGAGCAGTTCCAGGGCGACATTCGTGAGCACCATCGCGACCGCGAACGTGGTGATGAACGTGACCATCTCGAAGTCGATCGCGTTCCGGCGCTTCATCAGCGGCTGCACCGAGACCAGTTGGGTCAGGGCGCCGAGGATGAAGGTCGCGATGAACGCGGCCAGGATGGCGAGGATCGGGTTCCAGCCCGCGACCACGAGGATGCCCCAGCCGATGAAGCTGCCGACCATCACCATCGAGCCCTGGGACATGTCCAGGATGCGCAGCGTGCCGTAGATCAGCGTCATGCCGATCGCGACGAGGCCGTAGATCGAGCCGAGGATGACCGTGGTGACGGCGATGCCGATGATGTCCGTCCCGTCCATGACGCTACAGGCTTCCGAGGTAGGTCTGCACGATCGCGGGGTCGGCGGAGAGCTCGGCGTAAGTCCCGCTCGCGATGATCTCGCCCGTCTCGACCACGTGCACGGCATCGGCCACCGCCCCGACGTGGGTGAAGTTCTCCTCGACCAGCACGATGGTCGCTCCCGACTGCTTGAGGTGGCCGATGGCCTCGTACACGGCATCGATCGCGACCGGCGCCAGCCCGAGCGACGGTTCGTCGACCAGCATGAGCCGGGACGGCCGCATCAGCGCCCGGCCCAGCGCGACCAGCCTCCGCTCGCCGCCCGACAGCGTCCGCGCACGCTGGCTGGCTCTCCCGGCGACCACCGGGAACTGCTCGTAGATTCGGGCAAGTCCGTGGCGCCGGTCCCGCCAGGAGGTCGCGGGGAAGGCCCCCATCAGGAGGTTCTCCTCGACGGTCATCTCGCCGAACAGTCCGTCGCCCTGGGGCACGTGCACCAGCCCGAGCCCGGAGATCCGCTCGGCCGGCCGGCCTGCCACATCCTGGCCGTCCAGCAGGACCTGCCCGGCCGACGGCGCGATGATCCCGCTGACCGCGCGCAGCAGCGTGGTCTTGCCGTGCCCGTTCGGTCCGATCAGCACCGCGACGTCGCCAGCGTTCACCGTGAGGTTCAGGTCGCGTATCACCGTGGTGTCCAGGTATCCGGCGCGCAGCCCGGTGACCTCGAGCATCGGCCGGCTCATGACGTCCCCCCGCCGCGGTGCCCGGCTCCGAGGTAAACCGCGATCACCTTCTCGTCGGCGAGCATCTGAGCCGGAGTGCCCTCGAAGAAGACCGCGCCGTGGTGCATCACCATGACCCGGTCGGCGATCGTGGTCAGCGCCCGCATGACGTGCTCGATGCAGACCACCGCCAGCCCGCGCCCGCGGACACCGCGGATCAGCTCGATCGTCCGGTCGATCTCGGCCGGGCTGAGACCGCCGAACGGCTCGTCAAGCAGGATCGCCGACGCGCCGGTCGCCAGCGCCGTGCCGAGCATCAGGCTCTTGCGGTCATACACGCCGAGCAGGTCGGACTGCACGTGCGCCTGGCCGGCCAGCCCGATGAACTCCAGGCACTCGGCGGCGACTTCGCGGGCATGCCGCCCGCCGGCGAAGCTGCTCGCTCGCGGCCGGCCGAACGCGGCCGCCAGCAGCATGTTCTCCGCGACGGTCAGCGACCGCGCGACGGTCGGCTGCTGGAAGGTCCGGGCCAGGCCGAGCCTGGCCCGGGCGTGCACGGGCTGGCTGGTGATCGGCCTCCCGGCCAGCAGCACCGCGCCGGCGGTCGCCCGCGTGTGCCCGGTGATGACGTCGAACAGCGTCGTCTTGCCCGCCCCGTTCGGCCCGGCGACGCCGAGGACCTCGCCGGGTGCGACATCGAACGACACGTCCGCGACCGCGCGCAGGCCGCCGTAGTCCTTGCGGATCCCGCGGGCCTGCAGTACCGGCTGCCTGGTTACCTCTTCAGCCACGCTACTTGCTCAACCGCGCTACTTGCTCAACCACGCTACTTGTTCAACCACGGGGGCCGCTGGTAGCTGCCCGTGGTATACGGGTCGGGCGAGACCAGCACCTGCTTGCCGGTCTGGATCTGGAAGGTCAGGTGCGGCATGCCCAGGCTGGGGTCCTTGGTGTAGTCGGGGAACGGATAGCAGGTCAGGTAATCATCGGGGAACCGGTAGGTGCCGCAGACTCCGCGATAGGTCGTGTTCTTGATGATCTGGTTCACGGCCTTGAAGTCATACGGGTCGCCGGACACCTCGACGGCCTGTGCCCACAACTTCACCAGGTCGTACTGGTCGCCCGCATTGCTGAATCCGGGCTGGGCGTTGAACTTGGCTCCGAAGGCCCGCTGGAATGGCTCCGCTACCGGGTCGTTCTGCAGAATGCCGACCACCGTCGACCACAGCACGCCGTCCGCGGCACCGCCTGCTAGCTGCAGATACTGCGGGATGGACGGTGCGTACTGCTGGTAGACCAGCGACTGAGTCGGCGACTGCCGGAACTGCTTGACGAAGGAGGCCTCGTCGCCGGCCGCGTAGTCGCTGAAGAAGACGATGCCGGGCGGGTTGCCCCGTATCTTGACGAGCGTCGCGGTCCAGTCCGCCTGCGGCACGGTGAACTGCTGGAACAGAGTGCTCTTCCAGCCGGTCTTCTGCATCCCGGACTGGAACGCCTTGGCGATGTTGAGGCTGTACGGGTCGTTGCTCGTGACGATGGCCATCGTCTTGGACGACGGCACCCACTGCCCGCTCGCGATGAGGTTCTTCAGGAGCACCACGAAACCCGGGCCGTACCAGGTTTCTGACGGGTCGCCCTGGAAGATGTTGGTGATCCCGCGCTGCTTAACGAAATCCACGTTGCCGTGCCAGGTGTTCACGTGAAACGTCGGAGTGCCCGCCTGCGCCACGATGGGGAACTCAACCGAGCTGTAGGTGCAGAAGCCGGAGAAGATCGCCGCCACCTTCTGCGACACGAACTTCTGGAAGACGCTCTTCATCACGTCCGGCTGCTGTGCCTGGGTGTCGAGCTTGGAGATGACGAGCGAGCGGCCAAGCACGCCGCCACTCGCATTGATCTCCGCGACGGCCAGTTCCTGCCCGCGAAGCTGCATGATGCCGTCTCCGGCGTAGGCTCCCGTCAGCGGGCTGCCTGAGCCGATCACGATCGGCGCCTTGCTGCCTCCGGACGTGGAGCCCGTGCTGGACGACGACGAGGACTTGCCGCCGAAGTAGCCGCCCGCGCCGCCTACGACCAGCCCGCCGGCTCCGGCGGCGCCAAGACCACGCAGGAAGTCTTTCCTGCTCACGCCAGTGCTATTCGCTGCCACCCCGGGACCCTTCTGCTACGCGGCCGACGTTCGAGCGCATGCCGACAGTGGTTGAAGGACACTCTTGCTTGCGACTACAGTCAGCACAATCCGTAATTTGACGGATACCGGGTCAAGCTGCCTGCAAGGCCAGCCGATGCGCGGTCGGTGCAGGGGAGGTGACAGGCTGGCCGTGACGTGGGCCGGGAACCGGCACGGCGCGCCGGGCAGCGGGCCCGGCGCGGTGGCAGCGCCCGAGCCCGGCACACTCCCGCACGACGACCGGCTGCACGCCTACATTCGGGCCTTCGCCGACGCCGGGGCTGACACGGCCAGCTTCCTCTGGCAGACGGACGGGGCTGGCTGGCTCAGGGTCCGCCTGGAGGCGGGTCCTGAGCCCGGCGTCCAGGTCGCGGCGGAGCAGGTCACGCTGCCGCACCGGCTGACCGCGCGCGAGCTGGACGTGCTCACGCTGCTGGCGATCGGCCTCGGCAACATCGAGATCGGCGCGCGGCTCGCCGCCAGCCCGCGCACCGTATCCACGCACGTCGAGCACATCCTGGCCAAGCTCGGTCAGACCGGCCGCACCGGCGCGGCGGCGATGGCCGTGGAGCGCGGCTATCTGCGGCTGCCCCTGCCAGGTGAGCGACAGGTTTCTGGCGGTCTGACGATCTGCCGCCTGCACGAGATGGTCCGGGGCGGAGCGGACAGCCCCGCCAAGGGCACCCAGGCGGATGCATCACCGGATGGCTGGCCATGTCCTGGTCGGACCGGGCGACGGCGGGAGGGTGCGCGCCCGCTTCTGATCGGCTCGGCCTTTCCGCTCGCTGGCCTGGCCGGCGAGGACGGCC
>WNGK01013514.1_pt1 | contig 15302 bp, 10 predicted proteins | sample 5400601 | NCBI WGS metagenome assembly WNGK01 (sample SAMN13153376, study PRJNA577476) | soil metagenome | isolation source: 60 cm soil or saprolite under Garry oak tree replicate 1 | place: USA:California | collected 2016-06-15
AGGTTCTGCGCCTCCTCGATCCAGCGCCCGGCGGTCAATGCCTGGAACATCGCACGGTCGAGCCCGCGGGCGGCACGGTAATCGACGTCCTCGACCGCAGCCTGATGACGCAGCCGGGCGTAGCGCAGCCGTGCCCGCAGCCGCCGATCGTAGCGCTCGGTGGCTTCGCGATCGAGCAGGAGGGCGAGCCATTCCACATGAGCGAGATCGGCGCTCTGTGGATTGGCCTCCAGCTCGGTGAAGGCGCGCGCCATGCCGGCGAGCCCGAGCTGGTGCATCTGGTCGAGTGTGGGGTGGGTCAGCACGATCAAGCCTCCTCAATGGTAGTAGCGGGAGCCGCGGATGTTGGGGTGGTCGGGGAGCAACTCGCCCTGCGTGGCCGGCCGGGGCGGACGCCGATCGAGGCCGTGCTTGAGGATCGATTGGATCGAGCCGTAGGAGCGGGCGCCGATGTCGAGACCGCGGTCACAGGCCGCCTCCAGCCGGTCTGAGCCGTATTGCCGCGCCAGGCGCAGAATGCCGATGCAGGCGCGGTAGCCCTGCTCGGGATGTGGCCGACTCTGCAGGATCAGCTCGGCGAGCTTGGCGGTGCTTGGACCGATCGCCGCCGCCTCACGACCGATCCGCTCGATGGTCCACTCGGCATAGCGCCGATGTGAACTCGGCATGTGTTCGGCAATCGTGGTGTGCCGGCCACGACCGGCGCCACGCAGGTGGACGGCGACCCGTTCGCCTTTGCGGAACAGCTCGATGGTATGGGCGGTGATGCGCGCGTCGAGCTGCTCACGGATCAGCCGGTACGGCACCGAGTAATAGTGCCCGTCGATGTCGACGTGATAATCGGACGCGACGCGGCGCACCCGCCATTCGGCGTATTCGTACGGCTCGGCCGGGAGCACCTTGAGCGCCGGGTAATCGAGTTCCAGGAACAGATCGCGGCGGCTGACGCCTAGGCGGCGCATTGGCCGTGCGTTGAGATCGACAACCAGCTCTGCGATCGCCTGGTTCAACTCGCTGAGCGAGAAGAAACCGCGGTTCCTGAGGCGCGCCAATATCCAGCGCTCGACCACCAGCACGCCGACCTCGACCTTGGCCTTGTCGCGCGGCTTGCGCGGCCGTGCCGGCAGGATCGCGGTGCCGTAATGGGTCGCCAGGTCGAGATAGGTCCGGTTGAGCCCCGGCTCGTACCAGTTGGCGCGGGTGACGCCGACCTTGGGGTTGTCGGGCACCAGCTGTGCCGGCACCCCGCCCATGAAGGCGAGAGCGCGGACATGCGAGCCGATCCAGTCGGGCAGCGTCTGCGTCCAGCTCGCCTCGGCGTAGGTGTAGCTGGAGGCGCCCATCACAGCGACGAAGACCTGCGCTGCTCTGATCTCGCCGGTGCGCCCGTCGAACAGTTCGACAGTCTGCCCGGCATAGTCGACGAACATGCGTTCGCCGGCCAGGTGAGACTGCCGCATGGTCGGCGACAGCCGGCCCTCCCAGCCGCGATAGAGCTCACACCAGCGGCTGTAGCCGTAGCCGTCGGGTTCGGTCTGCCGGTACTCCTCCCACAGCAGCATCAGGGTGACGCCGGGACGGCGCAGCTCGTGATGGACGTGCGTCCATTCCGGCTCGGCCTTGCGTCGCGAGCCGCGCTGGGTGCCGGGGCCGGCATACAGCATCGCCTCCAGCACTCGCTCACTCAGCGTCGCCGGCAGCGGCCAGCGAAGCTCCACCGCGGCAAGGCGATCGAGGGTCACGGCCACCGTGCTGCGCGCAATCCCCAGCGATCGAGCAATCGCCCGGTCTGTGGCACCGCATTCGTGCTTGAGGCGCAGGATCTCTCGTACGCGTCGCATCGACACTCTCTCGGCCCACGCCGGTCATGGTTCACGAAGCGCCCACGAGGCCGCTGACGTGATCCTGATCTCATGATTCCTGATGTGTTGGGATTGGGTTCGCCCACTGCCCGGAGAGCCGGGGCCACATGCACCACTGTCTGTTTTCTTTGGGCTGCGATCGCAACGACGTTCGCATCGCGCCGTGTATTATGATCAATTCTCTCGGTTTTCTGGGGCGGCTATCCAGTCGTCTTGACGAGAGCGCGCAGCACTTCGGCGACGCTCCAGGCCTGGGCGATGCAGCCGCGCGGGGTGAAGGGGGGCTCGGCATCGAATACCTCGCTGATCGAGCCGATACCGGCCGCGGCGAGATGGGGTTCGAAACCGACGAGAAAATGCCGTGCCGCCGCGCGCTCGTCCGGATGGACCTTGAGCCACGCGTCGATGAAGGGGCCGATCAGCCACGCCCACACCGTGCCCTGGTGGTAGGCCGCGTCGCGGGCGCGCAAATCGCCCAAATACCGCGGCTTGTAATCGGCTGCGCCCGGTGCCAGCGAGCGCAATCCCACCGGCGTCAGCAGGCGTTCGCGAACAGCGGAGACGACGGCCTCCCAGCGCGTGCCGTCGAGGATCGGGTGATCGAGCGCGATCGCAAAGATCTGGTTGGGTCTGAAAGACGAGTCGTCGCCATCCTCGCCATCGACGATATCGTTGAGATAGCCGTCCGCCTCGCGCCAGAAGCGGAGGTTGAACGAAGTCCGCGCCTTGTCGGCATGTGCGGCGAGTTCTTCGGCTCCCGGGTCGTGTATGTCTCCGAGCCAATCCACCATGAGCCGCAACGCGTTGTACCAGAGGGCGTTGATCTCGACCGCCTTGCCGCGGCGCGGGGTGACCACCCAGTCGCCGACCTTCGCATCCATCCAGGTAAGCTGGTACCCCTCCGCCCCCTGGATCAGGAGCCCGTCCGCCGGGTCGACCCTGATGCCGAAGCGGGTGCCTTCGAGGTGATGCCGAACGATGTCCTTCAGGATCGGCAGGATCAGCTGCAGCGTCGTCCGATCCCTGCTGTGCCCGACATAGCGATGCAACGCGTGGAAGAACCAGAGCGTCGCGTCGGCGGTGTGGTAGAGGCCCTGGCTGCGTCCTTCCGGGAACATGTTCGGGATCAGGCCGTCGCGGACGTAATGGGCGAAGGTGCGCAAGATCCACCGGGCCTCGACCGCCCGGCCGGTCGAGAGCGTCAGCCCTTCGAGCGAGATCATCGTGTCGCGGCCCCAATCGGTGAACCAGTGGTAGCCGGCGATGACAGTGCCGACTTCATCGCCCTCGGCGCGCGCCCGCGCGACATCGGCGATGCGCCCCACTGGCGTAATGACAAAAGTGTCGGCCGCGAGGACCAACTCGGCCCCGAACCCGCTCTGCGCCGGCGCCGCAGCCAAGCCGACGAGACGCCGGCGGCGTTCGCCTTCGAAGGCCAGCGCATCGTCAGGGGTGAGCGCCGAGACGGTATGCCACGGCTCGGTCGCCGCCACAAACGTCAGTGGGCGATCGTCGCGAACTTCTCCGACAAAATAGCCGGGGCTCCACAGCCAGCCCCGGGAATCGTAACCGCGTTGCGCCTCGATTTCGAAGAAGCACTCCTGCCGCGAGCCGCCGTCAGCGGTGAACGTCGCGCCTTCGCTGCCCTCGATGGCCAGGCGCAGCGTCGGCAGATCGGGCCCAGCGTCGATCTCGTATCGCTGTCCTCGCGCGGTGAGGGCATAGCCGGATGCGAGCGCCTCGCCGACCGGCGCATCGAGTGCGCGAAAGTTGATGAAGGGCCTGAGGCGCAGGCGTGCCTGATGTCCACCGCCGAGCAGCCGAAAGGTGACGTGCACGATGTTGTGGCCGGACGGCAGCACGATCGATTTCTCGATCACCATGCCGTCGATCTCGTGGCGCCAGCTCGGCAGGCCCATCTTCAGCGTGAAATCGATAAAGCGAGCCGGCTCGCGAAGATTGGCGACGGTGCCGTCCGCGCTCTCGATCTCGACATCGAAATCGTTCAATACCACCATGCGGCCGAGCGGAGGCGGCAGCGCCGCGATCAGAAAGCCGTGGTGACGCCGGGTGATCGCTCCCGATATCGTCGCCGAGGCATAGCCGCCGAGCCCGTTCGTCACCAGCCATTCGCGCGGCGCCTCGGTGACCGGGTTCTCATCGCGGGAGACGCGGATGACCTCACTCATTCGCGTCTTCGCCATCAGGGGCGAGAATGACGGCCGCTTGGCCCGGAAGGCGCCAGATCTCCTCGGGATCGAGTGGCACGATGCCGCCGCCGCCGTAGCGTGGCGCTTCGCTCGACCATAAGAGCCGCCAGCCATGACCCTCGACCGGCGCCAACAAAGGTTCGGGTGCCGGGTCAAGCGCAAAATCGCCCCCGAGATTGACGATCAGCAGCCGGTCGGCGCCGCCTTGGTCGAAGAAGCGCAGCATCCAGGATTCATCCGAAAGCACCGCGCCGTCGACCCTGACCGGGCGTTGCCCGAGAACCGGATCCTCGCGGCGCAACGCCAGCAAGTCACGATGGAGAGCGTGGATGGCGGCATTTCTCTGCCGTTCGCCCTGATCGAGCACCGATCCGCGGAAGGTGCCGATGTCGCCGGGGTCGGTGAGCAGCTCCTGCATCTCCTCGCTCGCGAGGCTGGGAAATTGTGCAAGAAAGGCTCGCCGCCCGTCGCGGACGGCGCCTGCCAGCTCGCTCTCGTGGTCGGCGAAATAGAAGAACGGGCTCGAAGTACCGAATTCCTGGCCCTGGAACAGCATCGGAATGCCCGGCATCAACAGAAAATACGCAGTGATCGCGCGCAGCCGCCCAGGGCTCGTCAGTGCGTGGCAGCGCCGTCCTCCCCCCGAATTGGCGATTTGATCGTGATTTTGGAGGAAGACGACGAAGCAATCCGCCGGGAGATCCAGGCTCGGGGTGCCGCGCGCTTTCTTCTGCCACTGGTAGCGCTGTCCCTGGTAGAGGAAGCCGTACTTGGCGGCGGCGATGAATTCGCCTGGTCGGCCGCGGTAATCGCTGTAATAGGCCTCGCGGTGACCAGTCAGCGCGACCGTGGCGCTGTGGTGGAAATCGTCGTTCCATAGAGCGTCGAGCCCGTAGCCGCCGTGCTCGGGCGGGCGCAGCAGGTGCGCCTCTTGCCGCTCGTTCTCGGCGACGACAAAGGTTATGCGGCCCTGGGCCGCTTGGCGCACCTGCCGGACGATTGCGGCCAGGATGTGGTCTTCCGACCGGTCAAAGATCTGTTGCGTCGCGTCGAGACGCAGCCCGTCGAGATGGTATTCGTCGATCCAGTAGCCAGCATTGGCGAGAAAAAACTCGCGCACCGGACCGGCATCGGCACCGTCGAAATTGATCGCCTCGCCCCATTCATTGGCATAGCGGTCAGTGAAATAAGCTGCTGAGAACGCCTTGAGATAGTTCCCGTCCGGGCCGAAATGGTTGTAGACGACGTCGAGGATGACGGCGATGCCGAGCGCGTGCGCCTGATCGACAAAGCGACGAAAATCATCGGGCTGGCCATAGAGCCGGGTCGGCGCAAAGAGGTTGACGCCGTCATAGCCCCAGCCGAAGCGGCCGGAGAATTCCGCCACCGGCATGATCTCGATGCAGGTGATGCCGAGCTCAGCAAGGGCCGGCAGCTCGCGTGCGGCGGCCTGCCAGCTACCCTCTTGGGTGAAGGTGCCGATATGCAGCTCATAAATGACGAGCCGCTCGCGCGGGATCCCGCGCCATGCCTGATCGCTCCAGGCGAAACCGTCGGGCGCGACTATCGTGCTCGGTCCGTGCGGCCCCTCCGGTTGAAACCGCGACGCCGGGTCCGGCAGTGCCGAATCGCCACGATCAAGGCGGAACCTATAGCCCATGCCGACCCGTGCCGACCGGGCACAACACGAGAAATATCCCTCGGGCTCGGCTTCCATCACGATCGGCTTGAGCCCTTCCAGCTCGACCGCGACCTCGTGGCAGCGCGGCGCCCAGAGGCGGAAGTGAACGCCGCCGCCGGGCTGCGGCTCTGCGCCGATCGGTAGCCGGCGAACCGGTTCGTTGCCGTCCTCCACGCTGATCATGACTCAGCAACCCCGAGCAGAACGGAAACCGGAAAATCCGCGAGTAGATCGGACACCCGAATGCGCTCGTGCCTCGGCCACTCGCGGCCGGTCAACACATCCCGCCATGCCCGGTGAGCCGGGAGGACCAGCTCGGCGGCGCCCCAATCCGCGGCAGAGCCGTCGCCGTACAAGCCATAGACGAGGCACGGCACTGCGACGACGAGGACGGGTTCGCCGTGGCGGCGGGCGAAGGCGCAGAGATGATCTGCGTTTGGTGCATCCGTCACCTCGAGCGGTACATACTCGCCCGCAGCGAACAGCTCGGGATGGCGCTGCCGCAATTGGAGCAGGCGGTGTATGATGAACAGCTTCTCGCGCCCGTCCTCCGCATCGCCGCCAAGCTCGCCGACAGCGAGCGTGCCGATTCCGTGCAGCAACGCGCGCCGCCGCTCCCAATCGACCGGTCCGCGATTATCGGGGTCGACCAGGCTGAAGTCCCAAAGCTCGCCACCCTGATAGATGTCTGGAACGCCCGGCACGGTCAGTTTCAACACCAGCTGCGCCAACGAAGCGGTGGCGGCGGGGCGCGCGAGCAATCCGATAAAGGCGTGGAAATCGGTGAGGAATGGGTTCGCCCGCGACGCGTCGAGCACGCTCTTGATAAAGCGCTGCAACACCGCTTCATAGGCCGTGTTGGGATTGCTCCATCGCGAAACCTCCTTGCCCTCACGGACCGCCTTTATCATGTAGGCCTCGACCCGTTCGCCGAGGCTCCTCATCGCGTCGGTATCGTCCGGCCGCAGTCCCAGCGGCCAGACACCGATGAGGGTCTGATAGAGCAGGTACTCAACGTTACGGTCGGGGACCAGTTCCCCATCGATCTCGGATCGATGCCGTCGGTTGAGGCGCAGCCATCGCGACACGCGCCGACCCCAGTCGCGGGGCATCTCGGATAACAGCGCGAGCCGCAGTCGGGCGTCCTCGCCGCGCTTTGTATCGTGCGTCGCGGTGGTGATCATCGCGCGCGGCCAGTTGCGCGCGCGATCCTGCATCAGACGGTGAAATGCGGCGACAGACATACCAAAGCGCCGCGGATCGCCGCCTACCTCGTTGAGTGCCAACAGCCGCAGATATCGGTAGAAGGCCGTATCCTCGCAGGCCTTGGCCAGGACCGGCCCGGTCACCTGCTGGAAGTGCATTGCCGTCTGTAGCACCTCTTCGGGATGGGCATGCCCCTCGCAGCTTGCGGTGATGACGCGGTGTACGAAATCGAGGATTGTCGTGTCGTCGGGCCGCCGGCGTTTCTTTGCCTGACCGACCGCCCACTCGATATAGCGGCGATCATCCGCGCTCGCCCCGCGATCGGAAACATAGGTCCGATACACCGGGAAAGCGGCGATCACTTCTTCAAGGGCGGCCAGCATACCGTTCAAGGTGAAGTCGCGGGTCCGCCATTCGCTCATCGACAAGCGGTGGAACCGGCGGGCCAGCACATTCATCTCGCTGGCCAGGTTTACCTGCATGATCCGCTTCTTGCAGGCATGGAGGATGTCGTCGAAATCCGCGTCGCGCGCGGTGATTTGCCGGTAGAGGCGGGTCATCGCACCTTCCCCGGCCGGATCGACAAAAAGCGCGAGCACCTGATTGACAAAATCGTAGCCGGTACCGCCCGCAATCGGCCAATCCGGCAACCCCTCGTAGCGAGCGAGGATCTTTTCGACAAGAATGTAGACCGGTTGCGCAAACCCTTGCTGCAGCGCGGAGCAATACTCGCCCGGATCAAACAGTCCGTCGATATGATCGATCCGCAAGCCCTGCACCTCCCCGCGCCCGACCATGGCAAAGACCAGACGATGCGTGTCCTCGAAGAGTTGCGGCAGCTCCATGCGTAACCCGGCGAGGTCGTTGATGTTGAAAAAGCGCCGGTAATTGATTTCCTCCGTGGCGACCCGCCAATAAGCGAGGCGATAGGCCTGGGCATCGAGCAGCTGATGCAAGCGGCGGAAACTCGCCGGTTTTCCGGCCTGACCATTGAAGGCACCCAGCGCTGACGCGACCGCGGTAGCGACAGCCGGCTCGACCGTAATTTCCGCAAGCCGGCGCTTCAGCACAGCCGCGCGCTCGCGGGCCTCAGTCGGCGGGCACAATCTAATCGCCGCGAAGTCCCGCGTGAGTTCGGCAAGCGGTCCGCCGCCCACCTCGACGAGGATCGCTGCATAAGAGCGCGGCGAGATGGGGAAACGGTGATCGAAATACCAGGCGCTGAAGCTTCCCTCGGCGAGATCGAGGCGAAGCTCTATCCCTCCCTGTTCAAGGATCACCCCGTATTGTTCGCCGAGCACCGGCAGCAGAACCCGGCCTTTGAACCCCCATGTGGTTCGGGACGATATCAAGAATGAGCCCCATGCCGTGCGCATGAAGCTCCGTCACGAGGGTCTGGAAATCCGCCTCGCCGCCGATTTCCGGATTGATCCGGTTGTGGTTGATGATGTCGTAGCCATGGCTCGATCCAGGGCGCGCCTCCATGATCGGTGAGGCGTAGAGGTGGCTGATGCCTAGCTCGGCGAGGTAGGGGATCAGAGCCTGCGCGTCGCGGAAGGTGAACCCGGGATGGAATTGCAGCCGATAGGTGGCGCGGACCTCTCCGAAACCATCGCGCGGGTTGCTCATCGATGGGCCGATGCCGCGCTACTCAAAAATGTCCTCGTCTGATGGCGTGTTCTCGCTGCTGCGCGCCTTCGCCAGAATGGCGAGGATCCCCTTGAGCGGGATCTCCACCCAGGCCGGCCGGTTCGCAAGTTCGTAGGACAGCTCGTGCACCGCCCTTTCGAGCGTAAAGAACGCGATCATATCGCGAGCCTGTTTTTTGCTCGCCGGGTATGAAGCGCACCCTCGCATCGACTTGCGGTAGGCGGCGCGAAAGCCGTCGACGGCGCGCTGACGCCAGGCCTCGGCGAGCTCGGCCATACGCGGCTCGGCGCCCGGCCGGCTCTCAGCCAGCTCCCGCACCGCGGCCACCGTGGCATAGTCGAAGGATCTGATCATGGCCGCAACGTCGCGCAGCGGCGAACTCTTGCGCCGCCGCGCGGCAGGCGGCAACCCCGGCGCGCCTTCAAATCCGACGATGAAAAAATCGTTCTGCACGACGATGACCTGCCCGAGGTGAAAGTCGCCGTGATAGCGGGTCTTCTGCCCGGCGACCCTAGCGGGAGTCAGCCAGCGGATAAGCGGAAGCAATCCGCCAGGAGCGCTGAGGAGCTGCTCGGCGAGATCCCGGGTCGGGCCGGACAAGCCTGGCTGGGCACGCTCCAATGCCGACAGCACATCGTCGGCGGCGTTTTCAAGCTCGCCGCGCCATTCGGCCAGATCGTCCCGCCCGATCGGCTCGGGTCCGAAGTCGGGGTCGTCGCCGGCGTTCTCGGCCAATGTCCGGTGCATCTCGGCGGCCCGGATGCCGAGCTGCCGGGCAAGCATCAGAAAGAAATGGTCGGGATCGGGCAGGTCCGAGGCGTCCCCCGCCGCGCCTCCGAAAGCGGCGCCACCGAGTTGCGCATCGTCGAGATAGCGGCCCAGATAATCGAGCGCTTGGTTCCAGGCGTCGCCCTGATTGCGGACATGGCAGAACAGGACGCCAAGCGCACTCGTCTCGCCCGCCATGTCGAGCTCGATCGTGGCGAGCAGCGGCGGCGTGTTCGCAAAGCCGCCGTGCTCGACAAGAAAGCGCGCCATCTCGATCGCGGGATGCGGTCCGGGGTAAAGCGGCCGGTAGATCTTGAGCAATGCGTAATCTTCGAAGAGCACAGAGCTGCTCGATTGATTCGTGCCGACGGGGCGAATGACGAGACCTTCGGGAACCCCGCCCCGCTCGAAAATCGGCGTCTTGCGAAAACGAATCTCGCCGCCGGCAAGCGAAACCGTCGCGTCGCGCCGGATCGCCTCGATCATCGCCAGCGGGAAACCGTCATGCGCCAGTGCATCGACGAGCGCCCCTTCGCGGCGGGATTGGCGCAGCTCGGCGAGCGTGGCCGGGAGCAGGCCTTGTCGCAGTTCGCTCCCGCCCGGGCTCCAGATCGCAGCGAGCGGCAGGAAATAGCGCTGCCGATCGCCGTTGGCTAGCTGAGCCTCGATTATTTGGGGAAGGAACACCTCGGTCACGGCGCCCTCCGCCGTCGGTCGATCGATCTCGCCATGCGCCAGCACACGCACCCCTGCGACGCCTTGATCTTTCGCGGCAAACCACTTCTGACGCGGCAGGAAGGCGGGGATCACCTCGCTCTCGAGCTGCGGCAGATTATGCCCGCCAAAAAGATCGTTCCAGCCTTCCGGCATCACCAGGGTTGCAAATTCCCGGGAGATGTTTTGCAGCGCCGCGGCCGCCTGGGCCTCCGGCGATGCGGGCATCAGCTCGAACCAAAAAAAACTGTACCCCTGCAAGGTCAGGAGATAAGGCCAGTCGCCGATGCAGGGGAACACGGCACGTCCGAGGAGCTCGACCACCTGCCGCCCGCCGAACCCGGACAGATCAAGCTCGACCGCCTGGGCCGAGCGCGACAAATTGGCGACGCAGAGGATGATCTCGTCGCCGGATTGGCGCAGAAAAGCGATGATCTTGCGGTTTGACGGATAAAGGAAACGCAGGGTGCCGCGGCTTAAGGCGCGGCGCGAGCGCCGCGCGGCGATGAGGCGCTTGGTCCAGTTCAACAGCGACGAGGGCGAGCGGCTCTGTGCCTCGACGTTGACTGCCTCGAAGCCGTAGACCGGATCCATGATCGGCGGCAAATAGAGCTGCGCCGCGTCGGTCCGGGAGAACCCGCCATTCCGGTCGAACGACCACTGCATCGGCGTGCGCACGCCGTCGCGGTCGCCCAGATACACATTGTCGCCCATGCCGATCTCGTCGCCGTAGTAAAGCACCGGCGTCCCCGGCATCGACAGCAGCAGCCCCTTCAAGAGCTCGATCTTGCGGCGGTCGTTCTCCATCAGCGGCGCCAGGCGCCGCCGGATGCCGATATTGAGCCGTGCGCGCCGGTCGGTGGCGTAATGGTTCCAAAGGTAATCGCGCTCCCGGTCGGTCACCATTTCGAGCGTCAGCTCGTCATGATTGCGCAGGAACACCGCCCACTGGCAGGTCTCCGGGATCTCCGGCGTCTGCCGGATGATGTCGGTCACCGGATGGCGGTCCTCGGTGGCGACCGCCATGTAGATCCGCGGCATCAGCGGGAAGTGGAACGCCATATGGCATTCGTCACCCTCTCCGAAGAATTGCAGCACGTCTTCGGGCCATTGGTTGGCCTCGGCGAGCAGCATGCGGTCGTCATAGTGCAGATCGAGTTCGCGGCGCATGCGGCGCAGGATCTCGTGCGTTTCGGGCAGGTTTTCGCTGGTGGTGCCTTCGCGCTCGATCAGGTAAGGCACGGCGTCGAGCCGCATGCCGTCAACCCCGAGATCGAGCCAGAAGCGCATCACGTTGGTGATGGCGCGAAACACCCGCGGATTGTCGAAATTGAGATCGGGCTGGTGCGAATAAAATCGGTGCCAGTAATAGGCCCTGGCGACCGGGTCCCAGGTCCAGTTCGATTTTTCGGTGTCGAGAAAGATGACTCGGGTGCCGAGGAACTTCTGGTCGGTATCGCTCCACACATAGTAGTCGCGCCACGGCGACCCCGGCTTGGCGTGACGCGCGCGCTGGAACCAGGGGTGCTGGTCGGAGGTGTGGTTGATCACCAGCTCGGTGATGACGCGAAGATGGCGGCGATGGGCCTCGCGGACGAAGCATTTAAAATCTGCCATCCGCCCGTAGGCCGGGTTGACGCTCTTGTAATCGGCGACATCGTAGCCGTCATCGCGCAACGGCGAGGGGTGAAACGGCAAGAGCCACAGCGCGGTGACGCCAAGATCTTGCAGGTAGTCGAGTTTGCGGGTCAGCCCCTGAAAATCGCCGATCCCGTCGTCATTGCCGTCGAAGAACGCCTTGACGTGCAACTGGTAGATAATCGCGTCCTTGTACCACAGCGGGTCGACGATCTGGTCGGGAGATCTTGGACGCACCAATGCTGCCCCGCCGCGACGCGCAGTGGCTAGGTCATCGGGTGGCACCAATCGGTCGATCTGGATCGCGATGTGCGATACCTCTCGTCGTGAGCCTCATTGCCGAAGATGGGCAGCGACAGCCTCGCGTTGCACTTTCAGTGCCTGCCAGTTAGCAGCCAGCACGAGACCTGGTTTGCGCTTACCGATACCGGGCGCCTAGCGCGCTAGCCGGGGGTAGCAGGTCGATGAGACCCGCCCGCGATTCTCTGCATCTCTAACGAGTTTCCGCGCTTCGCCTCGCCCGGTGGATCAAGGCCCAACCGGGACACCGCCGAAGAGGCATCAGAACGAACCGCCTGCCCCGGGCACGAGCCACGGTTGGTGCGGCTGCTCGGGTGTCGCTACCGGATCGTCGACCGGCGGGTCGGGAATGGGAATAGGCGTTCCGCCCCCAGCTTCTTCATCATTATGGTCAGGTTGATGAGCATCGGACCATTTCCTGAAACCGCTCGAAAGACTGTTCATCAATGAAATATACATTGTCGTTATCCTTTTTCCTGCTTCTACCTCTGACTTGCTCTTGCGCCGTGTCGGGGATGAAGATGCGGCCGGCCGTCTTCGTCTCCGGGTCGACACGCCGGATCAGGACGCGGTCCCGTGTGGACGCAGTCTCGTCTCCTCGGACCCGAATTCATCGGGTAAAGTTGGCACTCTAATTTTTTGTGAGTGCCAACAGGTATTCCGCTATATGGGAGCGTGGGCAGCAAATACAATAAAAAAACACCGATGCAGCTTATTAAATTTTGGAAACGTGTGGCAAATATCATTGATAGTCGCCTTTAATCAACGGTCGCAAATTTTTTGCTACCGCAATCGGCCAATACCTTTTTGATAAATTTATCGCGAGCCGAATTCGTTCTCTCGAATCGTGCACTCGTGCCTACATGGAATTTGTGTCATTGACCCAGCATATCAGCAGGAAAGCCACGCCGCCTGGCGGTCTTGTCGGCGAGCGCCGCTGCCGCCGCTTCACTGATCGCGCAACTCTCTCTTGGGACGGGGAGACGACATTAGCCCCGAAGCCGACCGCAATCGCACGAGTGCGCGGGCCGCGCCGGTCAAGGCCGGCCGAGGGCCGCCGCGAAGCGGTCGCCTTGACGGCGGCCCGGAGGGACGCGCTATCATCGATCTCATCGTGAATGTCGACGCATCGGATTGCGCAAGTTGCGTGTAGCGATCCATTCGCCGATCGGAGCTGACTGCGAATGGTTCGACTTTGGCATAAAAACTCAAGCGCTCAGAGGTGGTCATGGCCTTCGAACTGGTAGAAGAAGCGCTCCTCCAGTTGAAAAAAAACCGGCAGAAGGAGGAAGCGGTTGAGGCTGAACGACAACGCGCAGCGACCGCGGCGACGACGCAATTTGCGGCGATCAAATCCGAGGTGCTTGGACCGATCTTCAGTAAAGCGGCGGCGCTTCTAGCCGACGAGGGCTTATTCGCCGAAATACGGACCAGGAGAATGATACAACCGGTTCCATCTCTCTTAAGGTCGATCTTTCGACGGAAAACTTGCCTGGTCCTCAAGGCAGCTTGATATGCCGTCTCGATGAGGACCTGCAGACATGTCAATTTGGTAAGGCGATGACCCGAAATATCGAACCCGTATTTACTGAGAAATCGTATAAGCTATGGGAAATCACCGAAGAAATTGCCTATCGGACGACGCAAGAGTTTTTGCTTGATCTAATCGCCACCGTCTCAGCGAGCCGGCCAACCGGCACCACAAGTCGAGGAAACACAAAATAACACGTGCTCGGGAGAGGCAGGCAGCATCGTTCTCCTCCGGAGCCGACATGCAATCGAGTGAGGGCGCCGTGACCGCATCGTCCCCGTATGCGAATTGGAACTCAAATGAGACCGGGTCCGCATGGCAAAATATCGGATGGAGTCGTAAGCCGGGCCATCCCGCCGCCTTGCTATGACGCCGACGGGATATATACGCGTCTGACGATGCTGCCGCTAAAACTGAGGCCGAGGACTTATATCGCACTCAGGCATCCTAGCGGATCTTGACGAGCTTCTACCTTTGCGACAGCGCCGGAAGATCGATTTACGAGTCCGCGAGGAAGGACCCGTGGTGGCGAATGATAATGAGCCGGCATCTTGCCGTGTTGCCTCGACGCTTCGATAGCAACCGAGGAGCTGATCCCAGAAATTATCGATCACCGCGAAGTTGCAATTGGCATACCGGTGGTGGACAAAATGGAGCTGCTGCCTCCGCCTGAACCAGGAGAAGCGGCTGAGCCACGATTCTGCAACGTGATATTGTTTATCAATATAGACATGCCCGTAGAAGGACAGAGACATTGCTGCTACCTGAACCATGAACAAATCCAATCTTAGGAACAAATAGCTTAGGCCGACAACTACGGCGACTGGAGTCAGAAAGAACAGCGTATTATCATCTCCATTATCAAGATAATGGGTGGAAACTACGTGGTTTCCCAAATAATGGACGTGGTGAAATTGCACATGATTCCTGAAAAACCTTCCGCCGAGGTGCCGATGGCCGAGATATCGATGAAATAGTGTCTGGCCGAGCGAAGTCAAAAAATGGGCGCTCATTGCGGTAAGGGCGTACAGGAGAAAGCCTACCAAGCTCAGGATATTACAGCCGAAGAGAACGTCCTTGGTGAGCATCTCTAATTGGGGACGTGGTAGCCCGCTTCCACACCCTCTGCCAGTTTCTCATACAGAAGCGCGACATCTTCCAGATGTTCTCGAATGGCAATCGTCGTTACGTCGAGCTTCAGGCTGTACGCGCGGGCGGCTTGCCAGAATACCCGCCGGGCATGGGTGGAGATTTCAATGACACGATTGCCATCGCGGCGCAGAGTAACACGTTTGTCGCGTAGTCTGGGGATCATGGGGCGGCCTGGGTCGAGGATATTGCCGGCTTCGGAGATTTTCTTTAAAGAGAGGGGAAGCGGCATTGATGTCGAAGAGTTGGGGTTGGGATGGGGCACAAGGTGCGTCAGCGCGAGCTCGGATGATCGCCTCCCCATCACCCATTAAGGCCCGGTCTACCGCAACTGCCAAGCCCCAATTCCTCGGACCAGAGCCGAGCCGCAGGCGCAGCTTTCGTTGCCAAGCGTGTCGTTGGGCTATGAAGTAGGTCACGGATTTTGGACGGGAGCCCCGAGGTTTGGGATCAAAGGCCGCGCCGCTTCAGCGCCTCCGAGACCCGCACTTGGCCCCAGGCCGGTTGCTCGATCGCCAGCGCGACCGCCGCCTCCTCGATCTCGATCGGCGTGCGGTTCTTCAGGATCGGCTTCCTGCGGCTGATCTCCTGCA
>WNGK01004558.1_pt1 | contig 15297 bp, 10 predicted proteins | sample 5400601 | NCBI WGS metagenome assembly WNGK01 (sample SAMN13153376, study PRJNA577476) | soil metagenome | isolation source: 60 cm soil or saprolite under Garry oak tree replicate 1 | place: USA:California | collected 2016-06-15
TGAACGTGCCATCGCCGTTGTTGATGTAGAGGACATCGTTGGGCGCGACGTCGTTCGAGACGTAGATGTCGGGTCGCCCATCCCCGTTGAAGTCGGCGACGGCCACGCCGAGTCCATAACCGACCTGTCGCAGGATGCCAGCTTGCTCGGATACGTTCGTGAACGTTCCGTCGCAGTTGTTCCGATAGAGCTGATTGTAACCGCTCGGGCTCGTGCTGCTGAGACCGGCGGGGTGGAGGGTCGCTTCCGCGCGCGAAAAATCCTTGGGTGAATTGTTGAGCAGAAACAGGTCGAGGCATCCATCCCCGTTGTAATCCAGAAAGACGGCGTGGGTGGTGAAGCCGGTGTCGGCGATGCCGTATCGCGCGGCCGCCTCCGTGAACGTGTGATTCCCGTTGTTGATGAACAGCAGATTGGCCCGGTCTGTCCCGTGGGACCATTCCGGTCCGGAAACCGAGACATAGATGTCCAGATAGCCGTCGTCGTTGATGTCCACCATGGTGGCGCCGGTGGCCCAGCGCGTCGTCCTCACGCCGGCCGCTTGCGTGATGTCGTCGAACCGCATGTTGCCTTTGTTCAGGTACAGGCGGCTCGAGACCATGTTGCCGGTAAAGAAAATGTCCGGCAAGCCGTCGTTATCGATATCCCCGATCGCCACGCCGGCGCCGTTGTACACGTAGACGTCGGTTTGCACGTTCACGGAATCCGTGGTCGTGATGGTGTTCGCGAACGTGACGCCGGTTTGAGCCGGTGTCAGGAGTTTGAACAGCGGGCGAGGCTCGCCTCCGGAATGACAGCCCGCCAGCAGCAGCGAGAGGGCGAGCGCGGAGCGCAGGGCACGAACCGTCAGGGCCTCACGCATGCTCGCTGCTCGGGCGTAGGGGGCGGCTAGCATGGTCGCGGCGCGGGAGCCCGTCAAGAGGACGGCCCCTCCCTTACGGCAGGGCGCGAAACCCTGCTGCAACGAAATGGCGATCGAGCGTCAGGGCGTCCGGAATCCCGCGTTCGCTCATCACGGCGAAGCTCACCGCGTCCGCAAAAGAGAAATCCTGGTCGCCATAGGCCTCCAGCCAGTCGGTCACGGCCTGCGCATCGAGGTCCGGCGTGCTGTACACGACGAGGTTGGGCGGTCGACCGACGTGGCCCACGAACGCGAGCGCGGCCGCTCGGGTGGTGCGTCGCAACAGCAGCGCGTGGGTCTCCGCCACGACCAGGTTCGTGGTCACCACGCGCACGCCCCGGCGCACGCGCTCTCGCAAGACGCCGGCGACGGCGTCGTGCGCCGGATCGCGACCCACCGCCAGCGGGTACCACGCGCTCGTATCGACGAACAGTTCAGCGGCCACGGCGCCGCGGCCGCCGGGCAGGGCGTCCCCCCCCCCAGCCCGCGGCTTCGCTTTCGGCTAGGTAGCGGTCGTGCTCGCGAGCGACGTCGTACCCTGGGCCACCGGCTTGCTCCCGATCGGCCACGCCGACGATCTGTAGCGCCGGGTGGGCGGCCGGGTCGGACGTCTGGTGCTCGAGCAGCTCGAGGGCCCGGCGGAGTACGTCGGACATCGTCGCGCCGAACTGGCGCGCCAACCGCTCGAGCCGTTGGCGCTCGACGGCGTCGAGGTAGACCTGCACGGGTTCTTTGACGCGTCGCTTCGAAGTCATGATAGATGGTCATGTCATCATTAGTTATCATCATGATAGCAAGCCGATGGCAGTGGCGCCAGCGCCCGCGGCCACGAAGGAAGCCAGGCCGCGATGGGGCGTTCCGGGCGTCCTTGACAAGGGGGCCGGCAGGGGAAGAATGGGGAGTGGTGTTGCATGCGAGCCACACCTTCAGCTTGAGAGGACGCGTATGAAACGAGCAGAGTGCGTGATTGGCGTGCTCTTGGCGGTGCTGTGGGTGGCGCCGCTTGGCGCGCAACAGCCCACGGGGACCGTCCGCGGACGCGTCACCGACGGCGCGACGCAACAACCACTCTCCGGCGTCACCGTGGCGGTCGGGAACCGTGCCGCGCAGGCCCAGAATGACGGGCGCTACGTCATCACTGGCGTACCTGCGGGCTCACACAGCGTTCGGGCGAGGGTCATCGGGTATACGCCGGCGACGCAACCCGTCACGGTCGCCGGAGGCGACACGGTCGTCGTCGACTTCACCCTGAACGCTCAGGCCATCGGTCTGTCGGAAATCGTGGTGACCGGGTACGGAGAGCAGCGGGCCGGCAACATCACCGGCGCCGTGAAGCAGGTGACGGCCGCCGAATTCAACAACGGCCGCGTCACTAGTCCCGAGCAGCTCATCGAGAACAAGGTTGCGGGCGTGCAACTGGTGGACAACAACGAGCCGGGTGGCAACCTCACGATCCGGATTCGCGGCGCGACGTCCGTCAACGCCAGCAGCGAACCGCTCTATGTCGTTGACGGCGTGCCGCTGGGCACCGGCGCGGGCGGGGGCATATCTATCGGCCGCGATACTCTCAACCCGTCGGCGGGGCGAAATCCCCTCAACTTCCTCAATCCCGACGATATCGAGAGCATCACGGTGCTGAAGGACGCCTCGGCCGCGGCGATCTATGGGGTGAATGCCGCCAATGGCGTCGTGCTCATCCGGACGAAAACCGGGCGGGGGGAGCCGCAGATCGAGTATACCGGCAGCATGTCCGCTTCGTCCGTCACCAGCCTGCCCTCGATGCTGAACGCGGCGCAGTTCCGTGCGGCCGTGCTCGCGCACGCGGATACGGCGCAGATCAATCAGCTCGGCAACGCGAACACGGACTGGTTCGGTCTGGTGGACCGCACCGCGTTCGGCCAACAGCACGACGTGGTGGTTTCGGGCGCGGGAGACAGAAACAGCTATCGCTTGTCGGTGAGCCATTTGAACCAGGACGGCATCATCAGGGGCACCACCACGGAGCGACAAACCCTGGGAGTCAACTACCAGCAGCGGTTGTTCGACGACCGCCTGAGCGTGCGTACCAACCTGAAGGGCTCCCGCGAGTTCGACCAGTTCACACCCGGCGCCGTGCTTTCCAACGCCGCCCAGATGGGGCCGACTCAGCCGGTGTTCGATTCCACCACGGCCACAGGCTACTACAATTGGCCGGGGAACAACCTCCAATCCGCGGACAACCCGCTGCAGGTCCTGAATCTGGCCAAGTCACAGGGCACGACCTACCGCAGCGTCGGCAACATGCAGGCCGACTACAACCTGCCATTCCTGGCAGGGTTGAAGGCCACCGTCAACCTCGGCTACGATCTCACCAAGATCACACAGCAGGTCTTCAACCCGAGCGCCCTGCACGCCGAAATCAAGTCCGGTGAGAAGGGCTACGGTTATCGCACCGACCCGACCCAGTTGAACACCGTTCTCGATATGTACCTGAATTACGCGGCGCCCCTCAACACGGTGCCGGGTAACATCGACGTGACGGCCGGCTACTCGTACGCGCAGTCGCACGCCGAGTTCCCCTCGCTGACGGTGACCGGTCTGAGCACCGACATCCTCGGTATCAACGGGTTCCCTACCGCCCAGAACACGTCGCCCGGGAGCCCGAACATCCAGGAGAGCAAACTCATCTCCTTCTTCGGGCGCCTCAACTACAACCTCAACGATCGCTACCTGGCGGGCGTGAGCGTGCGGCACGACGGATCGTCGCGGTTCGGGCCGGGCCGCGCGTGGGGCACGTTCCCCGCGGTGTCGCTCGGCTGGCGGATTTCCGAGGAGCCGTTCATGAAGGGCTTCACGCCGGTCTCGGATCTGAAGCTGCGGGCGTCGTGGGGGAAGACCGGCAACCAGTCATTCGCGAACTACATTCAGTACGTCGCCTATCTGTATGGCAACGGGCAGGCCCAGGTGCAGTTCGGCAACCAATTCGTGTCGACCATTCGCCCGGGCGCCGTCGATCGCGACATCGCGTGGGAGCAGACCAGCTCCTACGACGTCGGCCTCGATTACGGCCTCCTCGGCCAGCGCTTCAGCGGCTCCCTCGACTGGTACAACAAGAAGACCACCGGCTTGATCTTCGTGGTGCCAACGCCCGCCGGCACGAACTTCTCGAACTTCGTCACGCAAAACATCGGCAGCATGAAGAACCAGGGCATCGAGGCGAGCCTCAGCGCCCGCGTCCTCCAGGGTGGCGCAAGTCGCCTGCGCTGGACGGCTGACTTCACCGTCGCCCACAATACGAACGAGCTGACCAGCATCAGCGCGAATGGCGCGCAGCAGATACCGGTTGGGGGGGTCGCCGGTGGCGTGGGCACCACGATTGAGGTGCTCGAGCCGGGCCAGCCGATCAACTCATTCTTCGTCTGCCAACAGCAGTACCAGAACGGGAAGCCCGTGGAGGGCAAGTACGTCAGTCTGGCCGACACCATCGCCTCGAGTTGCGATGCCGCCAGCCTCCGGGCTTACCACGACCCCGCGCCGAAGTGGATCCTGGGTCACTCGTCCTACCTGAGCTACCGGAACTTCGACTTGAGCTTCACCCTGCGCGCGTGGCTCGGGAATTACGTGTACAACAACGTGGCGGCCAACCTGGGGACCTACCAAGAGCTGCGGCGCGGCTCGCCCTACAACCTGCACGCGTCGGTCCTCCAGACCGGCTTCACGAGTCCGCAATACCTGTCCGACCTGTATGTTGAGAAGGGATCCTTCCTCCGCATGGACAACGTCACGCTCGCCTACAACTTCACGCTTCGCGGTGAGCGGATGCGCCTCTACACCACGGTTCAGAATGCGTTCACCATCACCGGGTACAGCGGTGTGGATCCGACCGCGGGGCTGAACGGCATCGACAACAACCTGTATCCGCGCTCGCGCACCGTCACCGGTGGCCTGAGCGTCCGGTTTTAGAGGAGGACGGAGCCATGAACCACGGAGCCATGAATCTGAGAAGAGGTAAGGCGCCTGCGGTCGTCGCCGTCCTCCTGCTACTGGCCGCAGCCAGCTGCACGGACCTGACAGTGGAGCCGCAAAGCACCGTCACCGAGTCCAACATCTTCAACGATCCCAGCTCGTACCTGGCATTCATCGCGCGCGAGTACGCCGGGCTGGCCATCAGCGGACAGCAAGGCCCAGCCGGGCTGCCGGACATCTCGGGCATCGACGAGGGATTCTCACAATACTTGCGCCTGTACTGGGAGACGGAAGAGCTGCCAACCGACGAGGCCGTGATCGCGTGGAACGACGTCGGCCTCCCCGAGATGAACACGCAGACCTGGACGTCGGGCAGCCGGATGGTGGTGGCGATGTATTACCGCATCTACTTCCAAGCCGTGTTTGCGAACGAGTTCCTGCGTCAAACGACGGATGCGAAGCTCACCGCACGGGGGAACGTCCCGCCCGCGCTCAGGGCGCAGATCCGCGAGTATCGCGCCGAGGCACGATTCCTCCGCGCCCTGAGTTACTGGCACGGGATCGATCTCTTCGGGGGCATCCCGCTCGTGACTGAGAGCGATCTGATCGGCGCCCCCCCGCCGCAGCAGAGCACACGCACGGACATCTACAACTACATCGTGAGCGAGCTCACCGCCATCAAGGACTCGCTGCCCGTGCCCGGGCCGAGCACGTACGGCCGCGCAACGAGACCAGCCGCGGACATGCTGCTGGCCGAGCTCTATCTGAACGCGGGCGTCTACACGGGCACTCCCCATTATGCCGATGCGCTGACCGCGGCCGTGGTGGTCATCAACTCAAGTTGGTACAGCCTCGATCCGAGCTACAAGCACCTGTTCCAGGCCGACAACAATACCTCGCCCGAGATCATCTTCGCCATTACGCAGGACGGGAAGAGGACCCAGACATACGGCGGCGTGACGTTCCTGGCCCACGCCTCCTGTGGAGGCAGCATGAGCAACAGCAGCTACGGGATCAACGGCTGCTGGTGGGGCCTGCGGTTGAAGCCGCAAGCCGACAGCTTCTATGTCGCTGGTGACAACCGGGCCGCGTATTTCTACACGACCGGTCAAACGCTCGCGGTGACCAGCATCGGCGACTTTACCAAAGGGATCGCCGCGCCCAAGTTCCAGAACGTGACCTCAACCGGGGCAGCCCCCTCGGACTCGGCGTTCGTCGACACGGATTTCCCGATGTTCCGCTTGGGCGAGGCGTACCTGATTTACGCCGAGGCCGTGCTACGCGGCGGCGGCGGCACCCGAGCGCAAGCCCTGGCGTACGTGAACGCGTTGCGGCAGCGCGCCTACGGGGGCACGTCCGGCGACATTACGGACCCCGAGCTCACGCTGGACTTCATTCTGGCCGAGCGGGGACGCGAGCTCCTGTGGGAAGCGCACCGCCGGACCGACCTCGTGCGCTACGGCTTGTTCACGGGTGGCGCCTACCTGTGGTCGTGGAAGGGCCAGGACCCGCACGGCACAAACCCGGCCGGTATTGCCACCGATGCACACTTGGACATCTATCCGATCCCGGCGTCCGAATGTGTGGCCAACCCGAACCTGACGCAGAACCCGGGCTACACCCCCTGCCGCTGAGGGGCGGTCTTCGCACGACTACTTCCACGTGTCCGCAGCTCCGCCGTCATGGACGGTGGAGCTGCGGCTTGTTTCTCGCGCTTGCAGCGGCAGCCTGCCACGAGGCGTCGCTGCGTCCGCCGAATACACTTCCCGATCGTCCGCCACTCCCAGAGAGTTACCGCCCCAGCGGTCACATGGCGGCGGGCGACGTGTTCGTCCACCTGTTCGAGTGGAAGTGGACGGACATCGCGACCGAGTGCGAGAACGTGCTCGGGCCGGCCGGCGTCGCGGCCGTGCAGATCTCGCCACCCGAGGAGCACAGCATCACGCCCAACCACGACTGGAGCGAGCGCTACCAGCCGGTGAGCTACAGCATCGCGCGCAGTCGATCGGGAACCGGCGCCGAATTCGCAGGAATGGTGCAGCGCTGCCACGCGGTGGGCGTCGGCATCTACGTCGACGCCGTCATCAATCACATGACCAACTATCCGAGTCCGGGTGTCGGGAGCAACGGCACGACCTACACCAAGTACGACTATCCGGGGCTGTACGGCCCGGACGATTTCCACACGCCCTGCACGGTCAACGACTACCAGAGCGCGGCCAACGTGCAGGACTGCGAGTTGCTCTCGCTGCCGGATCTCAATACCGGTTTGCCGTCGGTCCGTGAGAAGATCGCGGACTACCTGATCGCGCTCGCGCGGCTCGGCGTCGCGGGGTTCCGCATCGACGCCGCCAAGCACATCCAGCAGGTGGAACTGGACAAGATCCTCGGGATGGTGGATTCCACTGTGACCGCGGAAGCGCGTCCCAGACCGTACTATTTCCTCGAAGTGATCGGCGGGGCGGGGGAGGCGCTGTCGCCGCACGATTACTTCGGCGAGGCGTACGCCTCCGGCGCCGCGGCGGACATCACCGAGTTCACGTTCGTGGGTGTCGGCGACAAGTTCCGAGCGCTAGGTGGACAACACATCTCTCAGCTGAACCCAAACGGGTTGCCCGGGAATCAGTTCTCACCCTTGGCGTGGGGACTCATGCCCTCCGACAAGGCCGTGGTGTTCCTGCAAAATCACGACACGCAGCATCAGTGCGGCATCAGCTACCGAGACGGCAACGTCTTCCGTCTCGCCAATGTGTGGATGCTGGCGCAGCCCTACGGCTATCCCTCGATCCTGTCGAGTTACGCCTTCGACTGTCCGGCGGGGAACTCCATGGGACCGCCGTCGGACGCCAACGGCTGGACCACCGCGGTGACGTGCGCGTCCAGTCTTGAGACGGCGACCATCGGCCAGTGGGTGTGCGAGCACCGCGACCCGTACATTCTGGGCATGGTCGCCTTCCGTAAGGTGGTCGCGGGAAGCGACGTCAACCACTGGTGGGACGACGGCGCCAATGCCATTGCGTTCTCGCGGGGCGATAAGGGCTTCGTCGCCATCAACCGCGATGGTGCCGTCGTTGACACCACGATCGCGACGGGGATGCCGCCCGGCACGTACTGCGACATCTTGACGGGCGGGCTGATCGCCGCCGCCTGCGCCGGCGATTCCGTCGCCGTGGACCCGGCGGGCGCCATTCATTTTCATCTCGCATCCAACACGGGGCTCGCGATCGACGCCGCGACGAAACGACCGTGAGACGGTTGGATTACGCCGCGCGCGTCGCCGCAGCGGGCGCTGGGCCCGCGTCGATGAGCTGCTTCCTAAGCGGGTCCACACGCAGATTCATGCCTTCCAGCGAATGCGCCCCCAGGAGGACCAAGTCCCCCGACTCGCCAAACACGACCTCGTCGAGCGTCTCGATGCCGGCCACCCGGACCCGTACTCCTCCAGTCCAGCGGGCCAACACCGTGCCATCGGCTTGGCGAAAGTGCCACACCTTGATTCGCTCGATTCCCAGGGACTCGAGGACAGAAGCCGGGAACCACGACAACTCCGCTCCCGTGTCGACCAAGACGGATTCGAGCGTCCGCCGTTCACCCGGGCGCGCAGGGTTCTCGATCTCCACCGTGACGCGAAACGTGCCCATGTCGTCGCGCATATTGCCTCCTCCTGCCTCGCCGAGTAGTACCACAAGAACGCAGGCCGTGTCAATGCTACTCCTCGCGTGCGCCGCGACCACTTCGCTCGCCGCGCAGCAAACACCCGGCCCCGCGTGGACGCGCGGCGCCGTCTGCTACGAAGTGTTCGTCCGTTCGTTCTCCGACTCGGACGGCGACGGGATCGGCGACTTGAGGGGCTTGATGCAGAAGCTCGACTACATCAACAGCCTCGGCGCCTCCTGCATCTGGCTGATGCCGGTGGCCGCCTCGCCCAGCTACCACGGCTACGACGTCAGCGACTACTACCGTGTGGAGCCGGCCTACGGCACCAACGATGACTTCAAGCGACTGGTGACGGAAGCGCACCGCCGCGGCATCGTGGTGCTCGTGGACATGGTCCTGAACCACAGCTCGAGCGCGCACCCCAATTTCCAAGCGGCCCTGCACGACACGACATCACCCTATCGCGCGTGGTACCGCTTCGCGCCGGCGCCGCTCGGAAAGGGTCCCCACGGCGGGGACGACTGGCATCGCTCGCCCGTGCGGGACGAGTACTACTACGGGGTGTTTTGGAGCGGCATGCCGGACCTCAACTATCAGACGGCCGCCGTGCGGGACGAGGCGATGAAGATCGCCACCTTCTGGCTGCGCGACATGGACGTGGACGGGTTTCGCCTGGACGCGGTCCCCTACCTCGTGGAAGAAGGAACCTGTCTCATGGGGTGCCCCGGCACGCACGCCTTCCTTCATGAGTATGCGGCGCACGTCGACAGCGTGAAGCCCGGCGCATATACCGTCGGTGAAGCGTGGGGCAACATCGATCACATGATGCCGTACTACCCCGATCAGCTCACCTCGTACTTCGGCTTCGAGCTGGCCGATTCGCTGCTTTCGGCGGTCCGGACCGGCTCGGCGGCGGGGCTGCTCACCGGCTTCCTGCGACTCCAGGACACCCTGCCGGCCTACCGCTGGTCACCGTTTCTCTCGAACCACGACCAGACCCGTGTGATGACTGCGCTGGGCGGCGATGTCGCCCGCGCCCGGATCGCGGCGACGCTCCTCCTGACGCTCCCGGGCCTGCCTTTCGTTTATTACGGCGAGGAGATTGGGATGACGGGCGACAAGCCAGATCCGCGGCTGCGCACGCCGATCCAATGGAGCGCCCGTCCCGGTCTGGGTTTCACCTCAGGCACCGCATGGGAGAGCGCCCAGCCGGACTCGCTGATCACTACCGTCGCGGCGCAGGACGCCGACCCCGGCTCCCTGCTGAACCTGTACCGCCGGCTGATTCGCCTGCGCAGAGAGAACGAGGCCCTCACCGTGGGGAAGCTCGTGCCGCTCTCGGCCACGAGCTCCCAGGTTGTCGCATACCTGCGACGCGCCGGCAACCACGCTGTGCTCGTCGTCGCGAACCTGGGCGCCACCGCGGTCTCGCGCGTCTCGATCGGCTCCGCGGCGGGCGCGCTCCCGGCCGGGAGGTACACGCCGCGCAACCTGCTCGGGGGTCCCAACGGCCGCAGTCTACAGGTCGACGCTTACGGGCGAATCCGCGAGTATGTCGCGGTGGCGACGATCGGACCTCGGGAGAGCCTCGTCCTCGATCTTCGCGAGTGAACTCGCGGCTCGGCGTCTGCCCGTGAACGGGCGTGCAGTCCCCGCTTCAGCGGTAGGGCCGAGCCGCGGCTTCAGCCGCGCTCCACGGGAGGCGTCGATGTGTAGAGGGCTTCAGGCGAGGTCACGTTTGGTTCTGGCGGCCCTCGCCGCGATCGCGTCGTCGGTTCAGGCGCAACGCGCCGATCGCGCTGTTTATCTCGACAATCAGGGCGTGGTGCGCTGGCGTGATGACCAGAAGGAAGTAAGCCTCTTCGGCGCGAACTACGTGCTCCCGACCGCCTCCGACTACCGCGCCGCCGGGTACCTTCGTGCCGATCGCAAGAAAATGATCGATGAGGACATGGCACAGTTTGCCCGCATGGGCTGGGACGGGCTGCGGCTCACTTTCTGGGGCGATTGGGAAGCCTCCGACTCGGCCGGCAACTTGATCGCGAACGATCACCTCGATCTCCAAGATTATCTCATCGCCCGCGCGCGGGCGCGCGGCATCTACATGCTCTTCAGCCCCATCCAACTGTACGGCTCGAATTGGCCGGACGCACTCTCCGATACCTCGGCGCCGGGCTTCGGCCGGCACTTCGGCAAGGCCCGCATGGGCACCGACCGTGCGGCCATCGCGGCACAGGTAAACTATCTGCGCCAGATCCTGAATCACGTGAACCCGTACACGCATGTGGCGCTCAAGGACGAGCCGGCCGTCCTGTTCATAGAGCTCGTGAACGAGCCCTGGCATCATCCCGAGGATCTCAAGGGCTCGATCGGCTACATCAACGCGCTCACCGACGCGGTGCGGAGCACGGGATGCAACAAGCTCATGTTCTACAATGTGAGTCAGGATTTCCGGATCGCCGCGGCGATCAGGCAAAGCCGGGCGCAGGGCGTGACGTTCGGGTGGTACCCCACGGGCCTCAACTCCGGTCACGAGCTGGAAGGCAACTACCTCCGCGGGGTCGACACGTTTCCCGACATGTTGCGCCCGGAGCTCGCTCGCATGCCACGCATCGTCTACGAGTTCGACAGCCCCGACCTTCGTACCGGTACGATGTATCCGGCGATGGCGCGGACGTTCCGCGCGGTGGGCGCGCAGTTTGCCGCGATGTTCGCCTACGACATGCTGGAGACCGCCTCGCGCAACCTGGGCTGGCAGACGCACTACCTGAACCTGGTCTACACACCGCGCAAGGCGATGGGCGCCGTCATCGCTGCCGAGGCGATGCACCGGCTGCCCCGGATGCGTTCGTACGGGCCATATCCGGGGAATACGCGGTTCGGCGATTTCCATGTGTCCTACGACGACAACTTGGGAGAGTTGGTGGCGCGCGACGCGTTCTTGTATGCGGGTTCGACGCGCTCGACACCTCCGGACCTCGCCGCGCTGCGTCGCATTGCCGGATACGGCTCATCGTCGGTGGCGACGTACGGAGGGGAGGGGATCTACTTCCTGGACAAGGTGCGCCCGGGCGTCTGGCGACTCGAGGTCTACCCCGACGCCGTACCGGTGCGCGATCCGTTCGAGCCCCCCAGGCGCGACAAGGTCGTGACGCGCGCGATCAGCCGTGCCTGGCCGATGACGCTCACGCTGCCGGACCTCGGCGCTTCCTTTAGCGTGCAGCCGATTACCGCCGGCAACCCGCAGGCCGGGCGCGCCACCGCTGGCGGGTTCACCGTTACACCGGGTGTGTACGTGCTGAGTGCCACTGGGCCCGTCGACGTTGCCACGCTTCCCGCATACGTGGGTGCCGTGGGCTTCGCCGAGTACCATGCTCCTCCCTCCGATTCGGAGGCGCCGTCGGTGCAGTCGTTGGCCGCGGCCGAATATCTCGCGGGACGGAGCGCCGACCTCGAGGCCCGGGTGGTCGACCGGACGCCGCCCGACTCGGCCGAGCTATTCATCCGGCCCGTGGCAGGAGGCTTCTACCGCACGTTCCCGATGCACCCCGCGGGCGGGTACGAGTACGCCGCCTCCCTTCCGGCGACGGCCTTGCTGGAGGGGCCGTACGAATTCGTGATTACGCTCTTCCGCGGGGACTCGAGTGTCACGTTCCCGAGTGGCCTGCGCCGGAAACCCACCGATTGGGACTACTCCGGTGGCGCGTCCTGGAGGTTGCGCGTGGTCGGTCCGCAGACGCCGCTGCGGCTGTTCGACCCCGGCGTCGACGCCGTGCGGCTGGCCTTCACGCGTATCGGTGACGCGGGACGCCGTGGGCTTTTTCGTCTGGCGTGGTCCGGGGTCACGGGCCAACCCGTTTTTCACTTCGAGTTGCCGGTGAACCCGAGGGGTGCAGGTCCGGCCGACTACACGGCGTCGCTGGTGATCAAGGACAGGATCGCGGGTCGGCAGGAGACCATCGGCGGCGCCGACCAGCTGCGCGCGCGGCTGCGCGGCCTGGGACCCCGCCAGATCCTGCATGTAACGCTGATGGAGGACGACGGTACGAGCTGGAGCTCGGCGCTACCTGTGGATAGCACCTGGAGCGAGCAGGTAGTGCCCCTCGCTGCGTTCACCATCGGACGTGGGGTGCTGCTCCCCGAGGGGTTCCCCGGCGAGTGGAACTACTGGGTAGGACCCGCGGCCGGGCGCGGCGGCAGCGGCGACCACCCGCGGCTCGACCATGTGGAGCGGCTGCAGCTCTCCCTGCGGCGCGAGGGTGGCGTGACGGTCGCGCCGGGCGGTTACGGCGTGGAGGTGGAGGCGATCACGCTGGATCCCGCAGGGCGCTAGCCGCTCGAGACCGCCCGGGTGGCGAAACGAGTCATCATGCCGTACGATTCCGCCGCCCATGAGCCTGCTCGCCTTGCTGCTTGCCACCCAGGCCGTCGCTCGCGCCGACACCGTTCCCCCCTACCTCGCATTCCCGGAGCCGGGCCTCGACGCCGCCGCCGCCTACGAAGGCTATCAGACCCGAGTTTACCAGGACGCCAGCGGCAACGCGTTCCAGGTGTACGTGAAAAGCACTGGCCGGGTGGTGAACCTGTGGGCCGACGCGGCCAACGAGAGCGTGGGGTTGAGCGTGCGCGACTCGAGCGGCAAGCCCGCCGAGCTCGCGTGGGGCTCTTCCGGAGCGGTGGTGGAGCGGTCGCCGGCGCGCCGCACCCGCTCGGTGGCCTACGGCCTCGAAGCCCCCTCGACGGTCAGTATCGGGCTCTTCCTGCTGGGCTCAATGCGCGTGGAGCGGGACTTTGGCTACGGCGAGCGCGATTCGCTCCCGCTCGACGCGCCGGCGTTCACTCAGCACGAGCTGCTGGAGCTGATCGAGCATATCGCGAAGCTGAAAGGGGCCGAGCGCGCGCGTCACCTGGCGCTGCTCGGCGCAAAGTCCGTCGAGGCCCTGCGCGCGCGGCTCTCTCCCCAGATCACCCTGCAGCACGGCGATACAGCCTGGGTCGTCGCGATCGAGCAGCCGAGCTTCGACGGCAAGACTCATCTCTGGCTCTCGCTCCAGGGCGACACACGGGAGACGGCGCCCGCCGTCTCCGGCAACGTCGTCACCATTCGCCGCCCGGCCGGGGGCGTGGTGCGCTGGAGCGTGCGGGTAACCACCGATGCTGCGGCGCTGACCCCCCTCACCCGCAAAGAAATCTTCAACGACGACTTCGACAAATCCGCCGCCCGAGTCCGGGCCGATACCGCGCACCCCTTGCGCTGGCGTCGCCTGGAGCGCGAGATCCGCGGTGCCGAGCTCCTGAGCTACCGCGAGAAACTGATGGCGGGGTTGCCCAACTTCGCGACGTATTTCGGGCGCGACATGCTGATGACAGCCCTGTTGATGCAGCCGGTGTGGGCGCCGGCCATGCCGGAGCACGTGATCGCGAGCGCGTTGCGCAAGCTCTCACCCGATGGCGACGTGAGCCACGAGGAGGCCCTCGGCGGCCAGGCGATCCGCGAAAATGCCGCCGAGTACAACCGGCTCATGGCGGGGAGGGGGCAGATGGCCCGCGCTCGCGCGGTGCTGGGCGATCTGCAGGCCACACGCGAGAATTACATCATGGTGGACGACGACTTCCAGCTGCCGGTGGTCGCCGCGCGCTATCTCGCCGATCCGCGCGTGCCGGCGGATCGCAAACGTGCCTTCCTGCGCGCCGACGAGCACCTGACGCGACTCGTGTCCAACCTGGCATTCGTCGCGCGGAAGGCGGCCCCGTATGCACGCGCCCCCGTCGCGACGAACCTCGTGAGCTTCCCGCGCGCCCCCGACGGCAGCTGGATCTCGGCGAGCTGGCGCGACAGCCGCGTGGGCTATGGGGGCGGCCGCTTCGCCATGGACGTGAACGCCATCTGGGTGCCGCATGCGCTCGAGGGCATCGGGACGATTCTCGACGCGCTGAAACAGCTCGACATCACGCCGGCAATTCGCCAGCAGCCGCTCGCGACCTTCGCGCGCGACCGCGCGGCGCTTGAGCGGGCGGTCGTCACCTGGAAAGGCGCCGAGCGCCACTTCCGCGTTGCGTTGGCGCCGAAAGACGTGAGCGCTCGCGTCGCCGCCCGGTTACGCTGGCTGCCCCAGGCCGAGGGCGAGTACTGGAACGCGGTTGCGCAGCGGACCGGCACCCGCGCGGACACGCTGCGCTTTCTCGCTCTCTCGCTCGATGCCGCCGGGCGGCCGATCCCGATCGTCAATACCGATCCCGCCATGGCGCTGCTCCTCGACTCGCTCGGTCGCGACCGGACGGGGGGTTGTTCGTGGACGAGCTCGGCCCCCTGGTCGCGAACGACGCCTATGCGACGCGGGAAGTGTGGGAAGGGTTTCGCCGGGATCGATATCATTCTCCGATGGTAGTCTGGGGGCGGGACGTGAATGTTCTGCTCGCGGGCCTGGCGCGGCAGCGCGGTAACGGCGTCGACACCGCGCTGACCCGGATCAGCGAAGCCGTGGATCGCTCCGGCCTCCGGCACGCCGAGTTATGGAGCTATACCATCGACCACGGACGGCTGGTCCCGTCGCGCTATGGCACCAGCTCGGACGTGCAGCTGTGGAGCCTTACCGACCTCGCGGTCCAATACCTCCTCGACCTCCACTAACCTCCACAACCTCCACCAACCTCCCCATGAGCAACCTGCACGGATTCGACATCGCGGTCATCGCCGCCTACTTCCTCGTGCTGGCCGGGATCGGGTACTGGGCGGCGCGGCGGGAGAAGAACGTCAGCGCCGACTTTTTCCTCGCGAGTCGGGATGTAGGGTG
>WNGK01004297.1_pt1 | contig 15295 bp, 13 predicted proteins | sample 5400601 | NCBI WGS metagenome assembly WNGK01 (sample SAMN13153376, study PRJNA577476) | soil metagenome | isolation source: 60 cm soil or saprolite under Garry oak tree replicate 1 | place: USA:California | collected 2016-06-15
CACTGGCCACCGAGGCGCAGGTCGCCCTCACCCTGCGGACCCTCGGCGGGTTGAGCACCGGCGAGATCGCCCGCGCCTTCCTGGCCCCCGAGCCCACGATGGCCCAGCGGCTGGTGCGGGCCAAACGCAAGATCAAGGCCGCCGGCATCCCTTTTCGCGTGCCGCCGGCTCACCTGCTGCCCGATCGGCTCGCCGCGGTGCTCGCGGTGGTCTACCTGATCTTCAACCAGGGCTACGGGGGCCGGGGCGAGCTGGCGGCCGAAGCGCTCCTCCTGGGGCGAGCCCTGGCCGAGCTGATGCCCGACGAACCGGAGGTGCACGGCCTGCTGGCCATGATGCTGCTGCTCGACGCGCGCCGGGAGGCGCGGTTCCGGGGCGACGATCTCGTGCTGCTGGCCGACCAGGATCGTTCGCTGTGGGACGCTGAACAGATCGCCGACGGGCGGGCCGTGCTCGACCGGGCCCTCGCGCTGCAGGGACGGGGCCCCTACCTGGTGCAGGCGGCGATCGCCTCCCTGCACGCCGGCGAGCCCCGCGACTGGCCCCAGATCGCCGCCCTCTACGGCGAGCTGTCCCGCCTCACCGGCTCCCCGGTGGTGGAGCTGAGCCGGGCCGTGGCGGTCGCAGAGTCCGAGGGCCCGCAAGCGGGCCTCGCCATCGTGGATCGCCTCCCCGGCCTGGACGACTACCACTACCTGCACGCCACCCGGGGCGAGCTCCTGCGGCGTCTCGGTCGAACGGACCAAGCCCGCGACGCGTATCGCCGGGCGCTGGTCCTGGTCCACGACGAGGCCCAGCGACGCCTCCTCGAACGGCGCCTGGCGGACCTCGGCGGGCCCGGGGTCCGGGCACCGGCCGATGAGTCCGGAGGGTCGAACGTCCCGGCAGCTGATGCAACGCCAGGCGTGTCAGGACCGCCGTGGAGGGTCCTCTCCGAGGTGGGCCGCGGCGACCCGCCTGGGCACCACCATCCGCCACGCGTCGATGACGATCTCCCGCATCTCCACATCGTCGATGGCGCTGAGCCGGACCACCGCCCAGTGGTAGCGCATGTCCGAGGGGCCCGGCATCATGAACTTGTCCGGCTCGGAGGCGACCAGCGCCTCCCGCTCCTCCTTTGGGAAGCCGAACCCCATCAGCGTCTCGTCGCGCGACAAGGACAGGAACACGATCCGGCCCACCCGGAACTTCACCCGGTCTCGAACCAGCGCCTCGTACGCTCGGGGCAGGCTCAGCGCCAGCTCGCGCACACCGTCGATCGTGGCCATCCGCACCCCCGTTTCGTCGGCAGCAACGGAGCCGTCGCCGTGACCGGACCCCGAAACACCCTCAGATAGCGGGCTGGTCCTGATTCTCCCCGAGCTGGTCGTCGCCCGTGTCGTGCCTCTTGACGAAGGAGAACTTCCCGTCGGACTCGAGGACCCCCACGGCGACCTGCCCCAGGTCGGGGATCCCCTGCTCCCGGGCGGCGTCGTGCAGGTCGTCCAGGGTGAGGCGTTCGAGCGACAGGACGTTCGACAGCGGCTTGCCGTCCATCACGATGACCACCGGCACGCCCTCGATGACCGGCCGGAGCCGTTTCGACTTGAAGCTGACGAACGACAGCCCCACCACCAGCACGGCGAACGTCCCGATGGCCAGCATGGCCCCGGTGATCGACTGGTCCGCAGCGGTTACCCCCTGCTGGATGAGGTCCCCCATGACCACCAGCAGGACCAGCTCGAACGCGGAGAGCCCCGACAGCTCCTTTCGGCCGATCCCCCGCATCACCACACCGAGGAACAGGTACATGATCACGGCCCGAACGACGATCTCCATCAGGGCATCACCCTCGTCTCGTAGTGGACGCTCACCACCGGCACTCCCCGCACCAGCAGCGACGTCGTGGCGGCCTGTCCCTTCTGCACGTTCGGCGACAACGTGGCGTCGAGGTCCACCACCAGCGTGTCGCCGTGGGGCGGGTCGAGCACCCACAGGGCCCTGTCGCCCTGGTTGAGGACCGAGGACGGCAGGGCCTGGAGGTTGTTGAAGTCGAACAGGTCGAAGTACCCGAGCGAGGTCTCGATGTGGATGGGGCCGGCGAAGCCTCCCGGGTGCCACAGCTTGAGCTCCCACCGGACGGCCAGGCCGGGGCGGGTCACCGACGGGTACTGGATCGAAAGGCGGTACCCGCCGGCCTCCCCGGTGACCACGCCGGTGCGAGCGCCGAACACCCCGGCCCCGCCCGCGATCACGAAACCGGACAGGGCCACCATCAGCACCAGCCGGAGGTTGCGGTCCCGGCGGAGGCGGTGTTCGGACAGCACCGGAGGCGCGGTGGGGATGTTCGGTGTCCTGGGTCCGGGCACGCCGCTCCCTCCGTCGAGGCAGGCCAGGCCGAACCTACCCGGGGCGCGTCACGGCCAACCGTGTAGGCGTCCGGCGTTCGGGGTACAACCGTCGCCGTGCCTGCGACGCTCTCCGAGAGCCTGATCGACGACTACATCAAGCGGATCGAGAAGGGCTTCAACGACCGCGATCCGAGCCTGATCGAGAGCGTCCTGGGCCCGCACCTCATCGACCACAGCGAGCTGCTGGGGCGGATGGACCTCCGGCAGCGCATCGCCCGGGTGCAGGAGGCCTTCCCCGACGCGAAGTACTCCACGCTCGACCACCTGATCGAGGGGAGCGCCGTGGCCTGGCGGTGGCAGATCGAAGGCACCCACACCACGGAGATCATGGGCAAGGACCCCACGGGCAAACGGGTCGTGCTGAAGGGCCTGAGCGTCGCGGTGGTCAAGAACGAGAGGGTCGTGGAGCACTGGGAGTTCGCCGACCTCCAGGACCTGTTCGACCAGATCTCCGGCTGACCCGGTCCGGAGCCGAACCAACCGAATCCCCCGCTGGTGCGTCATTCGGATGAGCCCGCGGACGCCCGCTCTCCGCGTCTCGACAAGGAGGAGGTCTCTCCGGCCCCGGCCTTCTGCTGCGGCGGCCACGGGCCGGGCGAGCGGTGGGAGACGCAGGACGCCGGTCTCACCTGGTCGCCGGTCTGATCCTTCCACGATCGGCCTGAATCCAGGCTCAGGGCGGACCGTCACCCCCGTGACGATGGGGTGACGGTCCGCCCCTTATGCTGCGGGCTCGGACCCGTTGTTCCCCCGCTCATAAGGAGGCGTCCCATGGCCCTGGGTGATGGCATCAGGCGCAACTTCGCGCACATCTCGCAGGCTGAGCGCGACCGGTTCGTCGCCGCCGTCAAGAAGATGCACGACACCCTGACCTTCTCCGACGGGGTCAACTACTTCTCCAAACAGGAGCAGAGCCACGAGCTGGCCCACGGCTCGGCGGTGAGCCCCCACGACCCGGTCGTGTTCATGGTATGGCACCGGGAGCTGATCAACCGGTTCGAAGCGCTGCTCCGGGTGGCCGATCCGGACCTGTCGCTCCACTACTGGGACTGGACCGAGGACGCCCGCAACGCCTCCGACGGCGTGGGCGGCCACGTCAACCTCATGACCGCGTCGCAGATGGGCGACGACGGGAGCGCGGGCATCAACCGGCTCCCCGGCACCGGCACCGGCCAGGGAGGGGGCGACGTCGGCCCGCCGTTCGCCACCTTCGAGACCCAGCCCATTTCGACGAACCCCAACGACCCCCCGAACGACAACCCCGACGCGAAGCTCCGGGTCACCGACTGGCCCGGCCACCTCATGATCTGGCGGAAGGTGAAGTCGGGCAAGCCGTCCGGGATCCCCGCCGACAGCACCATCGTCTCGGCGGCGGACTACCCGGCCTTCACCTCGAACATGGCAACCCCACACGGCAACACCCACGACTGGTTCGGGGGCACGCTCCAGATCGAGCACCTGTCGGCGTCGGACCCGTTCTTCTTCCTGTTCCATTCGAACGTGGACCGGCTGTTCACCCTGTGGCAGCTGCAGTCCGGGCACCCCGAGCGCCTCGACGGCAACACCATCTACGGTCCCTGGGAGACCGACCCCACCAAGCAGACCGCGCTCACGTCGACCATGCTCCCCTGGGACGGTTCGACCGGGTCCATTCCGTGGGTCCCCGGCAACAACGAGCCCACGGGGGGCGTGGACGCGATGACGCCGAAGGACCCCCAGGTCGTCACGCCCGGCTGCTACGACACGAACCCCCCGCAGATCTCCGTCAAGAACCCTCCGGGCACGCTGATCAACTTCAACGACGTCCCCGAGGGCGAAACCGCCATGCGGGCGGCGGTGTTCGACTGCGTGGTCTGCAACGACCCCGTCCATCTCTCGATCGTGGGGACCCCGACCGGCCCGTACTCGGTGCTGGTGGGGAGTGTGCCGGTCAACCCCAAGGGAGGACACCAGGACGCGCGTATCTGGCTCACCTTCACCGGCACCACAGCCGGGACCACGGCCCCAAATGGTTCGGTCACCATCCACTGCGCGGAGACGAACCAGGACTTCCCGTTCACCATCCACGGCAACACCATCGCCCGGCCGTCGGTCGCCGTCGAGCTGGTGCTGGACCAGTCGGGGAGCATGGACCTCGACGCCGGCACCCTGGGCCAGACGCGCATGGCGGTCCTGAAGTCCGCGGCGGGCGTGTTCGCCGACGTCATCCAGGGCGGCAACGCCGCCGGGCTGGTCCGGTTCGACACCCAGGCCTACGGGCCGGGCGATCCAACGTTTCCGGGCCTGGCCGTGACGAACATCGCCACGGACGACGCCGGCGACATGGGACGCCATGACCTCCACACGGCGATCACCGACCACAACACGAACCCGAACGGCAACACCTCGATCGGGGCGGGCGTGGAGCTGGGGCGGAACCAGCTCAACCCGGTCAACGGGTTCGACAAGAAGGCCATGATCGTGTTCACCGACGGATTGGAGAACACCCAGCCCTGGATCCAGGACGCGATGAACAGCGGGGCCATCGACAGCGAGACGTTCGCCATCGGGCTGGGGGACGCCACCCAGGTCTCGACGTCGGCCCTGACCCAGTTGTGCAACAACCACCAGGGCTATCTCCTACTGACCGACACGCTGACCCCGAACACCGACGATTTCTTCCGGCTGAAGAAGTACTTCCTGCAGATCCTGGCGGGGGTGCAGAACCAGTCGATCGTGCGCGACCCGACGGGGACGGTGGTCCCGGGACAGGTGGAGCCGGTGCCGTTCCATCTCACCGACGCGGACATCCAGTCCACGGTGATCCTGCTGACCGACCGGCCGGGCCTGCAGATGCGGATCGAAACCCCGGCCGGCGATCTCATCGACCCGGGCGTCGCGGGGACCCTGGGGATCCAGTACACGGTGGGCCAGGGCCTGGCCTTCTACCGGTTCACCCTGCCGGTCGCCCTGGGAGCGGGGGCGCAGTCGGGCGGATGGAACGCGGTGCTCCAGATGGACCCGGCCATCGTGAAGCGGTGCCAGGAGGACCAGCGGTCCTCCGCCGCGACCGTGTCGTTCGAGGGCCACAAGCCGTCGGTGTGCGACGGGGTTCGGTACAGCCTGCAGGTCCACGCGTGGTCGAACCTCCGGATGCGGGCCCGGGTGTTCCAGACGCACTTCGTGCCGGGCTCGACGCTGACGGTGCATGCCGCGCTGACCGAGTACGAGGCGCCGGTGGACCATCGCGCCACGGTGTCGGCGGAGGTGACGAGGCCCGACGGGACGCTGTTCACGCTGCCGCTGAAGGAGATCGACCCCGGCGTGTTCGAGGCGGGGACGAGAGCGCTGATCCCCGGGATCTACACGTTCCTGGTGACGGCGTCGGGGAAGACGCTACGAGGGGCGTCGTTCACCCGGGAGCAGTTCCTGACGGGGGCGGTCCTGTATGGCGGGGACAATCCGCTCCCGACCTCGGGCCAGCCCGGCATCGGCGACATCCTGTGCTGCCTGGCCAAGAGCCTGGTGAGCGACCCCGGGATCGAACGAGCCCTGAAGGATCGCGGCATCGACTCGGCTGGCCTGCTGCGCGAGATCGAGGACTGCGCCTGCGCCAAACCCGCGCGCCCGTCGGAGCCCCGTCCGCCGTCAGCGGTCGTGGGCACCGCGGCCACGTCGCAGCTGGCCCAACTGCTGGCGTCCGACGACCGGGTGCGAGCCATCCTGACGGAGGTGCTCCGCACGACGCGCTAGGCGCTCCACCCTCCGTTCCTTCGTGCCCCAGGCGGTCCCCGGGTCCGACGCTGCTCGACCGAGCCTCTGACTGGTCAACTGCTGAACGCTACTCGCGGATCTGGCCGCTGCCGTAGATGACGAACTTGTACGTGGTCAGTTCGGGCAGGGCCATGGGCCCTCGCGCGTGGAGCTTCTGGGTGGAGATCCCGATCTCGGCGCCCATGCCGAACTCTGCACCGTCGGTGAACCGGGTCGAGGCGTTCACCATCACCGCCGCGGCGTCCACCGCTTCGACGAACCGGCGGGCGGCCTCGTAGTCCTCGGTCACGATGGCGTCGGTGTGCTTCGTTCCGAACCGGTTGATGTGGTCCACCGCCTCCTCCAGCGAGCCCACCACCGCCCCGGCGATCTTGAGGTCCAGGAACTCGGCGCGGAATTCGTCCTCGCCGGCCGGCAGGACCTCCTCGCCGCCGTACCCCCGGACCGCGTCGTCGCCGTAGACCGTCACCCCGTGCTCCGCCAGCGCGGCCAGGGCCTTCGGTACGAACTCGTCCGCCACCGCCCGGTGCACCAGGAAGGTCTCCGCCGCGTTGCACACCCCGGGCCGCTGCACCTTCGCGTTCACCAGGATCTTCAGGGCCTTCTCCAGGTCGGCCCCGGCGTCCACGTAGACGTGGCAGTTGCCCACCCCCGTCTCGATGACCGGCACCTGCGACTCCCTCACCACCGTGTCGATGAGGTCGGCCCCGCCCCGAGGGATCAGCACGTCGATCACGCCTCGGGCCCGCATCATGTCGCGGGCGCTCTCCCGCGTGGGCGGCACCGCCTGGATCGCACCCTCGGGCAGCCCCGCCCCGCGGCCCGCCTCCTGGATCACCGAGACCAGGGCCAGGTTCGAACGTTCGGCCACCCGCGACCCGCGCAGCAGCACCGCGTTGCCCGACTTCACGGCCAGCCCGGCGGCGTCCACGGTGACGTTCGGCCTGCCCTCGTAGATGATCCCGACCACGCCCAGCGGCACCCGAACCTTCTGCACCTTCAGGCCGTTCGGCAGGGTCCATCCGTCCAGCACCTCGCCCACCGGGTCCTTCAGGGACACCACCTGGCGCAGCCCGTCGGCCATGTCAGCGATGCGCGCCGAGGTCAGGCTCAGCCGGTCGATCACCGCGCCGGTGGCCTTCTCCTCATTGGCCCGGGCGACGTCCTCCGCGTTCGCCGACAGGATCTCCGACGAACGGGCGACCAGCGCGTCGGCCATCGCCACCAGCGCGGCGTTCTTCGTGGCGGACGTGGCCGTGGCCAGCCGCGCCGCGGCCCGCTTCGCCGATTCGCCTAGCCCGTCGAGCGTTCCCACTGGTCCATCACCACCAGCTCGTCCCGGTGGACGACCTCCCTATCGTACGGGCCTCCCGGGAGCGCGGACAGGTCGCGGGAGGACCGCCCGGCCAGCCGGGGCAGCTCCTGGCTCGAGTAGTTCGCGATCCCCCGGGCGAACGGCCGCCCCTCCGGGCCCACCAGCTCCACCGGATCCCCCGCGGCGAACCCGCCCTCCACCCCGACCACGCCCGCCGCCAGCAGCGACCGGCCGTCGTTCGTCACGGCGCGCTCGGCCCCGGCGTCGACCACGATGCGGCCCCGGGTCCCACTGGCGAAGGCGATCCACGCCTTGCGGGCGCTGCGCCGCCGGGCCCGCGCGGGAAGCCACGTGCCCACGGCCTCGCCCGAGACCACCCGGGTCAGGACGTCGGCCGCCTCGGCGTTCGCCACCACCACGCCGATGCCGCCGGCCGTGGCGATCCCCGCCGCCTGGAGCTTCGAGGCCATCCCGCCGACCCCGATGCCGCTGCGGGGACCGGTGGCCTCCACCGCGCCGCGGCCCAGGTCCAGCACCGAGACCAGCTCGGCCGCGCCTCGGGAGGGGTCGCGCGTGTAGATGCCGTCCACATCCGAGAGGAGGACCAGGAGGTCGGCGGCCACCATCACCGAGACCAGCGCGGCCAGCCGGTCGTTGTCGCCGAACCGGATCTCCTCGGTCCCGACGGTGTCGTTCTCGTTCACCACCGGCACCGCGCCGCCGGCCAGCAGCCGGACCAGCGTGTTGCGGGCGTTCACGAACTGCCGGCGCCGCACGAAGTCGTCCTGGGTCAGCAGGACCTGGCCGGCCACCATGCCCTTCCGGGCGAACAGGCGGGCGTATTCGGCCATCAGCTCGCCCTGCCCGACCGCCGCCGCGGCCTGCAGGCTCGGCATGTCCGAGGGCCTCCGGGTGAGGCCGAGCGGGCCGAGCCCGGCCGCGATGGCGCCCGAGGAGACCAGCACGCACTCCCGGCCCGCCGAGACCTCGGCGATGTCGTCCACGACCTTGGCCAGCTTCCGCGTGGACGGCGCCCCCCGCGCGTCGACCAGGCTGGTCGTGCCGACCTTCACCACCAGGCGCCGAACGGAACCCATGGTCCGCGCCACATCGGTCACGGGGGCCTCCGGATCGACACGATCATGTTCGCCGCCAGCATCGCCAGGACCTGGTCGCCGGCCTTGAGCCCCTCGGGCACGCTCTCGGGGCCGAGCCGGGCCTGGTGGACCGAACGGTCCCGGAACGCCACGGACACGTCGAGGTAGGTGAGGCCGTGGACCGACAGCGGCTTCACCTCGAGGACCAGGGCCTCCTGCTCTCCCAGCATGGGGGGAGAAGGGTACCGGACGACGAACCCCCAATGGAAGACCTCGGGCCGCGCCGGGCCCGCGGCCACGCCGAAGGAACTCGACCACCCTCCTCCCCGCCCAGGCGCTTGTGCCCTGGCCTCAGCAAGGGTCAGACTCCGGCGAACTCCACATGAGCGTCGATCGGACCAGGGGAGGGGCTGCCGTGTCGTTGAAGGCCAGGGTGGCCAGCATCATGGCCCAGCCCATCGTGCCGGGACCGGCGACCATCATGGTGCTGGGTATCGCCGGCGGCGCCGCAGGCCTGGCCGTCACGCTCGTCGCCGACGGGAGGAACCCGTTCAAGGGAACACCCGAGTTCTCCCTGTGGGTCGCCCTGGTGGCGCTCCAGATCGCCTTGTGGGCCGTGCTGTCGCTGCCGATCTACCGATCGCTCGGGCAATTGTTCCAGCGACCCCGAAGGTTCTACGCGACGGGACACCTGGTCGCCGCGGCCATCCTGTTCGCGCTGCTGGTGATCGCGCCGTTCCTGCTGCCGTTCGGGCAGTTCCCCAACTGCTTCAAGCACGGGGCCGAAACCCTGTGCTTCTCCCACCAGCACGGCAGGGTGCTCATCATCGTCGCCCTGGGCGACCTGCTGGTGGCCGGCCCGATGATGCTCGGGATGAGCCGGATCCAGAGCGACGCTCAGGCCTTTCGCATCCTCACGGGCACGCCGGCCGCACTCCCGGGAGACGCGGTCGACGACTATCTCCTTCTTCGAGCCTTCAACCGGCGCCTCCTCAGCGTTGGGGGCGCCGCCATCGGCGCCGCGACCCTGTCCGCCGGCGCGCTTCGGACAGCCATCGCCGCCCAGACGACGTCGCCTCCGCGAGCGGAGCTCGTCCTGATCCTGGGGGCGTACTACTCCGTCCTCCTCGCGACCGCCTACATCCCCGCGCACGCCGCGCTATTGGGAGCGGGAAAGGGACTCGTGGAGGCCATGGTGCCGGCGCCGCCGCCACTGGACGATCCGAAGGGCTGGTCGGACAAGCGGACGGCGCTGTCGGAGCTGATGAAGCTCGAATCGACCAGCAAGGAGGCGGTTCAGCTGGGCTTGGGGTTGCTGGCCCCCTTGCTGGGCAGCATCATCGCGCTCGTGGGGTTTCCCACGAAGAGCTGACAGCAGAGGAGCCCAGGAGGCATCAGCGGGGGACGGGCTCGGCGACGATCTCGGCATCGGCGGGCCCCCGGCGAAGGGCGACCCCGGCCCGCTTCGGCACGCCTCCGAGCCGGGTCACCACCAGCCCCGCCACGACCAGCAGCGCGCCCGCGACCTGTTCGGGCCGGACCCGCTCCCCCAGGGCCGCCACCGCCAGCACCCCCGCCACCACCGGGACCAGGAAGCCGAACACCACGGTCCGGGGGATCCCTCGCTTGGCGATGGCCCAGTTCCACAGGCTGTACGCCAGGTACACCGGCCCCACGATGGCGAAGGCCAGGATGGCCCACGCCGCCCCGCCGACCCGGCTCCAGTCCTGGTGGAGCACCGCCGGCGCCCCCACCACCGCCACCAGCCCCCCTCCGATCAGGAGGCTGTACGCCATGAGCTCGCGCCCCGGGTACCGCCGGACCAGCGATCGGTTGATCACGCCGTAGGCCCCGAAGGCCGCCGCGGCCAACAGCGACAGGAGGTCGCCCAGGGTGGCCGCGCCGAAGGCATCCCAGGCCCGGAGGAACACCGCCACGCCGGCGAACCCCACGATGACCCCGACCACCTCCACCCGATGGGGCCGGCCCCGGCCCGGGCCCCGGTCGAACAGCCATACGAACATCACCGAGAAGATGGGGTGGGTGGCCACCAGGATCGAGCTGGCCAGCGCTGTGGTTCGATCCAGGCCCAGCACGAAGCTCATCTGGTAGAGGAAGTAGCCCGTCAGGCCCGACGCCGCGATCAGCGGGAGATCCGAACGTCGCGGGCGAACTCGGCGGCCCCGGCCGAGCGCCAGCACCGCCAGGGCCACCGGCACCATGAGGGCGAACCGCAGCCCGGTGAAGGCCACCGGGTCGATGTCGTGCCAGGCGATCTTGAACAGCACGAACGTCGACGCCCACATCAGGACCACCGCCAGGAGGGCGGCGTCCACCATCAGCGAGTCGCGGCGTTCGGCATCCATGGAGAGATCAACCTTACCGGCCCCGCCGAGAAGAACGGCGAGGAGCCTCGAAACGTGAAAGCGCGCTGGGCCGCCTCCGCACCGAGCCCACCCGCCGCCCTCTTTCCCCGAGGGGCATCGAATCCAGGTTCGAATCCGGGCCGCCGATACCTGCGTCATGGACGTGACGGCGCGAGGCGAGCAGCGGCCGGTTCGCGCAGCCGCCAAGCGGTTCATCACGATGATGGTCGCCATGCTGGCGGCGGGGACCGCCCTCATCGCCACGGGGATGAGCTCGCGGGTGCCGTTCCCGAGCCTCCACGTGTTCCAGCCCGACGACCCGCCGTGGGAGCGAATCTTCCCGCCCGGAGAGGGCTTCTCCGCAACCTTCCGGGGCCGGCCTGTCCACTCCACTGGGACCGAGACCTCCCCGCTGGGCCCGATCCGTCTGGAGTCCTACACCCAGTACCTGCGGGGTCGATCCCTGCTGCTCTCGGTGCGGTACTTCGACTACCCGAACGGCGCCCTGCTCACCGATTCCGAACAGGTGGCCTACGACAACCTTCGAGATGGACTGCTGGCGTCCAACGTCGGCACGACCCTGACCGGTGAGGCCTCCATCTCACTCCGCGGCCACCCGGGAAGGGAGGTCGACGCCTCGACGCCCGACGAGGTCTGGCGGATCCGCCTGTTTCTGGTGGGGGGTCGGATGTTCGAGGTGGGGATCACAACGACTCCCGAGCTGGCCGATGACCCAGACCCCGAGGCCTTCCTCGGGTCGTTCCGCCTGACCGGGCCCAGGGGGGCACCGGCTCGTTCGCCCGAGCCGTCCGGCCACGGGAGGCACGGCCGGGACCTTCGGTAGACCGGGCCGTCCAGCCTCCGGGCACGGAACAGCCCGGCCATCAGGAGAGAAGGCCCGGCGGCGCCGAAACGTGAAACGATCCGAGCAGGGAGGAGGCGGCCACAGCGGCGGGCGTCATCGAGGTCCAGGGGCTCCGCAAGGAATACCGGCGGGTCCGGGGCGGCCGCACGCTGGCCGTCGACGGCCTCGACCTGGAGGTTCCGGCCGGCGGGGTGTTCGGCTTCCTGGGGCCGAACGGCGCCGGCAAGACCACCACCATCCGATGCCTGCTCGGGCTGGTCCGTCCCACCGCCGGGAGGTGCCGGCTGCTGGGAGCCGAACCGGGCCGGGACCTCGCCCGGGTCATCGGGCGGGTGGGGTCGATCGTCGAGACGCCCACCCTGTTCCCCCGGTTCTCCGGGCGGCGGAACCTCAGGCTCCTGGGGCGCCTGAACGGGATCGGCCCCAAACGGGTGGACGAGGTGCTCGAACGGGTGGGCCTGGGACCGCGGGCCGGCCACCAGGTGAGGACGTACTCGCTCGGGATGAAGCAGCGCCTGGGGGTGGCGGCGGCCCTGCTGAAGGACCCGGAGGTGCTGATCCTCGACGAACCCGCCAACGGGCTGGACCCCGCCGGCATCGTGGAGATCCGGGAGCTGCTGCGGAGCCTGGGGGCCGAGGGCCGGACCGTGTTCGTCTCCAGCCACCAGCTCGCGGAGGTCCAGCAGGTGTGCGACCGCGTGGCCATCCTGTCCCGAGGACGGGCCGTGGCGGCCGGGGCGGTGTCGGACGTGCTGGCGATGAGCCGGTCCCGCGGCATGGTGCTTCGCCTGGCCGACCTTCCCGCCGGTGTGTCCGCGCTGCGCGAGGCCGGGATCGAGTCTTCGATCCACGGGGACGCCATCCGGGTGGCCATCCATCCGAACGAGGGCCCGCGGGTCAGCGAGGCCCTGGCCCGGCGCGCCCTCTACCTGAGCGAGCTCCGGCCGGAGGAGATCAGCCTGGAGACGGTCTTCCTCGAGCTGACGCAGGAGGCCCGTGACCCCGATGGTTCGGGTTCGTCCGAGCCCCCCGGACCCGGAGCCGGAAGCGGGGAGGCCGGCGGGTGACGACGCTGCTGTCGATCGAAGCCAGGCGCTACCTCGCCAGACGGCTGGTCCGGTTCCTGGTCGGCCTGGCCGTGCTCGGGATCGTCCTGGCCGGATCGATCCTGTTCGCCACGTCGCATCGGCCCAGCCCGGGGCGGCGGCAGGCCCAGGTGGAGCGGTTGCGGGCCGAACGAAGCGACGCCCTGCAGGCCTGCGTGAACGGGCAGTTCGGGATCCCCCGGAACAAGATTCCTCAGGGGATGACGCTGTCGCAGTTCTGCGACCAGGTGGTGGTGCAGTCGGCGGTGCCGGACCCGCGGTTCCACCTCACCTCGCTCCGCCACGTCTACCAGGGCACGAACGCCATCCTCATCGCGCTGTTCCTGGTGCTGGGCGCGTCCTTCATCGGAGCCGAATGGCACGCGGGCACCATGACCACCCTCCTGACGTGGGAGCCCCGGCGGGTTCGGGTCTTCGCGGCGAAGGTCCTGGCCGCGGCCGCCGCGGGGTTCGTCGGGCTGGCGGTGCTGCAGGCGTTGCTCGGCGCGGCACTGGCGCCCGCCGCGGTGGTTCGCGGGAGCACCGCGGGGGCGAACGCCGCGTGGCTCCGGTCGGTGGCCGGGCTGGTCCTCCGGGGGGGCGCCCTGGCCGCCCTGGCCTCGGCGGTGGGGTGCGCCCTGGCCTCGGTCGGCCGGAACACCGCCGCGGCCCTGGGCGTGGGGTTCGCCTACATCGCGGTGATCGAACCCATCCTGCGGGCGGTCAAGCCGAGATGGCAGCCCTGGTTCCTCTACGACAACGCGGCGACCTTCCTCCTCGGTCATCGCGCCGGATTCACGGTGGTGGGGAGGTCGCCGACGAGCGCCGGGTTGGTGCTGGGGGTCTATGTCCTGGCCGCCCTGCTCGCGGCCGGCGCGATGTTCGTTCGGCGCGACGTGGCCTGATCCGGCCGCGGCGGGCTGCGGCCTCGTCGCTGTCGTAGCATCTGGCCGCCATGGACTCGAACGGACCGTCCGCCGCGAGCATCGCCGAGCTGATCGAGCGAATGGGGGCGATCGGCTCACGGCTGGGGCCGAACGACGCCCGGCGGCACTTCCACTCGACGTACACGAGGACCACCAAGGCCGTGGCCGAGGAGCTCCGGAACGGCGCCCTCGGCGGGTTCGCCGATCCCGAATGGGTCGAACGATGGGACATCGCGTTCGCCGAGCTGTACCTCGAGCCGTTCGAGGCGTGGGACCGAACCGGCATGGCGCCGGGGCCGTGGGCGTCCGTGTTCGAGGCGGCCAGGGACAGGCCGAACCTCCCGTCGCTGCGCCACGTGCTGTTCGGCATCAACGTGCACGTCAACTTCGACCTGCCGCAGGCCCTGCTCGAGGTGATCGCCGATGAGGAGTTCGAGGACCGTTCCGTGCGGGTCCTTCGGGAGCGGGACCACGTGCACATCGACGCCGTGCTGGCCGGCCGGGTGGCCTCGGAGGACAAGGAGCTGGATCGAACCTTCACCGACCGGCTGCTGGCGCCCCTGAACCGGCGGGCCACCAAGCGGTTCCTGACCGAGGCCAGGGCGAAGGTGTGGCGGAACGCGGTGGCCCTCAACCTGGCGAGGCGGGAGGGCCGGCCGGCCCTGGACGCCCGGGTGGCGGAGCTGGCCGGGCTGTGCGCGGCCCGGGTGGACGACCTCATCGCGCCGGGCCAGGTGGTGCTGAAGCTGGCCAGGCGAGGGTTCGGCGTCGTGCTCCCTGGGGCCTGAGCGGATCGGCCGTATCAACCGGATTCGTCGCGCCGCGCTGCCGGCTTACCGACGAACCCCTCCCGGGCGATACCGAACGTATGCCGAGCCAGGCTGAGACGAGCGCGCACCGACGCCGGAGGAAACTGACCGGCAACACGTGGATGTGGCGCTTCGGGCGGTGGCCGCCCCGCTGTAGGGGTTGGTGGGGGGATCGCGGCCGGCCTTTGGTCGGCTCCCGACGTTCGAGTCAGATCTTCGGAAAAGCGAGCTTCGGGGCGGGTTGCCCGGCGTGCTCGGCCGCCTCGATCCGGTCGGCCTGGCCGAGAACGGTTCGGGAGAGCCCGGGCGCGTCGATGCCGCGATGGCCCTTCGGGTAGCCGCCGACCCGGCGGCCGCCCCGCCGGAGCAGCGTATGGGCGCCGTGCGGGTTGCCCCGGAGATGGTGGACGTACCCGGCCCCGAGCTGGGAGAGGCCCTTGAAGAACTCGGCGTCGGTGGTCGACTTCGCCTGCTTCCAGCAGGTCTCCCAGGCCTCGTGGGCGGGGAAGAAGCGTTCGGCGTCGAAGTGCTCGATGCCGAGGCGGTGGTTCTCTTCCAGCGGCAGGGAGTCGTAGTCCTCCATGTTGAGGAGGGGTTCGGCTCCCCATGGAAGCGGGCGGCCCAGCTCGTCTCGAGGGCGCCTGGGCTTGGGCGGCGCGTCCGGATCACGCGGCCGGTTGGGCTTCGCT
>WNGK01012531.1_pt1 | contig 15294 bp, 6 predicted proteins | sample 5400601 | NCBI WGS metagenome assembly WNGK01 (sample SAMN13153376, study PRJNA577476) | soil metagenome | isolation source: 60 cm soil or saprolite under Garry oak tree replicate 1 | place: USA:California | collected 2016-06-15
CAAACGCAAGCGTGCCCGTCGAAATAGTGTAATGCACCTGCTGAGATGCCGTGCCGTCTGAAGTCGCGTAATCGACGTTCGAGGCAACGCTCAGGTCGCCGGTACGCGTAACCGTAATCGTCGTTTTGATGTCGCCGTTGCCTACCGTGAAGGTGCTCGCGCCAAATTGTACGGTGGGCAGCGGCGTGGCAGTGAAGTTGGCCGTTTGATTACCGCTCGGGTTACTGAACGTCGCGCTTGCCGGGCTAAAACTAAATCCCGCCTTTGCAGGAGTGACCGAGTAGGTTGCTTCCGAGGCGACATTGGAGAACGAATAATTACCACTGGCGTTGGTCGAGGCCCCAAGATTCTCCGAGCCACCAACGCGGTGGAGAGTAAGAAACACGGCGCTCAGCGGATTGCCCAATTTATCTTTGACCTGGCCACTGATCGTATAAGGGTGCATCGTGCCGACAAAAGTGGGCACCACTCGATTTCCCGGCGGCAAGTTGGTGAAACCTACGGCCGAAGGATTAAAGAAGAACCCATTCTGTGATGGTCTGAACGTAAAGTTCCCACCAGCGAACAGACCGCCGATCGCGTAATTGCCTTTTCCGTCCGTGACCTCGACTCGCTGCTGCGAACCCGTCACCGTCACCAGGATGTTGCTCAGGCCGGCGCCGGTGCCATCGATCACTCGGCCGCTGAGAATGTAGGTGGCCGTTCCACCGATGAAGTTGAAAGCGCCGGTGATCGGCGTCGGGCCGCCGCTGCTGACCGCTCTAACGCTGGAAGGATCAAAAACGAGCCCGGTCTTTGATGGTGTAAGGGTGTCACCACCAACTGAGTTATTGAACGAATAATTCCCGGCACCGTCAGTTAAAGATGTAAGCGTCAGCCCGCTTGGCGCGCCACTGATGGTCATAGCAACTCCGCCGATACCGACTCCTTTGATATCGGTTACCTGACCGGAAACGGGAAGCTGCAGCGGCTGCCAATCAGGAAACCAATCGAGAGCTGAATTATTAGTGAGCTGAGTCGGGTTGCTGCCATCAGCGTTCATCATATACAGCTCAACAGTGTTCTCATTCGAGACGCTGCCGCTGGCGAAGACGATCCTGGAGCCGTCAGAAGACCAAACCGGGAAGCCGTCGGTTACGGAGTTATTGGTAAGCTGGGTTCTGCCGGTGCCGTTGGCGTTCATTACAAAGATTTCAATTCCATTCGGGTTCATGGCGTCGCCGCTGGCAAACAAGATCTTTGTTCCATCAGGGGAAAACGACGGTTGACCATCCGCTACTGTGTTATTAGTGAGTCGCGTTCGGTTGCTGCCGTCAGCATTCATCACAAAAATCTCAAAGCTATTCGGATCAAAGACGCTGGTCGTGCCGCTCATGAACACGATTTTTGTACCGTCCGGCGACCACGCGGGAACGCCATCGACCAGAGAATCGTTTGTCAGCCTGGTCCGATTGCTACCGTCAGCGTTCATCACGTAGATCTCAAAGGTGCTTGGATTGCGGAGGTCGCCGCTGACGAACGCGATCTTTGTGCCGTCTGGCGACCAGGCCGGAAAACCGTCGGCCGCCGGATTATTTGTAAGCCTCGTTTGATTACTACCATCGGCGTTCATTGAATAAATCTCGAAGTTGCCATCACGATTACTCATGAACACTATCTTGGTTCCATCAGGGGACCACTTGGGTTGATCATCATAGGCCGCACTTGTGGTGAGCCTTGTCTGATTGCTGCCATCGACGTCCATCACGAAGATGTCGTGATTGCCGCCGTTGCGCACGCTGCCAAATACGATCTTGGGAGCAGCACTGGCCGAGTTAGCAGTTGCCGAACCGGGGAGTTTTGGATGCAACCGATCGGCATTGAATGAAGCGGGAGTTTTGCCTGTTGCGGCGGATGATACGTCGAGCGTTAAGCTCGCGACGCTAAAAACAATAATGACGATTGCCAGCAGGCCAATCGGGAAACGCGAAGAACCCGTGTTGCGGCCAAGCGGACCAGGCAGAAGAGCAAAACCCTTCTTGAACACCCGCGAGAATTGCAAGAACATACGAAGCCTCGAGGGGAGTGACGCCATCTTGCCATACAAGGTCTTGGCAACTCCAGTAGTCTGCCGTGCTTGAAGAACGCGGCTATAGCGGACACTCGGAATTAAAGTGCGTCACGACCGAACTGAAACGCTGCTGGTATTCCGCCGAAGTAACGAACGAACACACCATCGCGTGCTGCTTCGGCACGTCTCGCAACGGCGCGCTGCTCACTTGGCCCAGCCAGAACAAAAATCCGCCCATGTCCGCGTCGCGCCGCAGATAACCGAAGTACTGCGTAGCTACAAATGCACGATTGTATTCGGCATCGATGAAGGCGCGGTTGTTGATTGGATTCGTTTGCGAGTTGTCGTCAGCGAGGCGATAAAGCACCGCGCCGCGTCCACCAGAGTTGAATAAGTCAATCAGAAACTGGCGTTCTGATGTCAGATCGACGCCGATGTCATTGTGAATTGTAGCCAACACAGCATCGACGAAGCCCGGTCCGTCGAGGCTGGCGGGATACCTCGCTACAAATTGAGAACGCTGTACGAAAGCACTGGCTAGATTCAACTGCGCCTGGGCCAAAGACGCGCCACCTGCCACCCGAGCGCGGTCCGGAGCGAAGACTGAGTAATTGGGCAGCTTTTTTTCTTCATTTGGAAAATTCGGATCAGCAAACGGATTAGCATTCGGCTGATTGTTTCCGAAGGCCGCGCGATAGAGACGATAAACGTAGGACCCTGTCTGTTGGTACTCAAGCTCGTAGAAGAACGCGTTGGACACATCGATGCGCTTGCCGCGGATGCAGGCGGCATCGTTGCCACATTGCGTAATCTGACTGGTCCAATAATTCAGCCCACCGGGATCCGCGGCGCGGCTCAAGAAGTCCGCGTAGTGCTGCTTTACAAACATCTGGGCATCATCAATTGGGTTAAAGGGTGGCAATATTGTGTCGTTATCGATGATGGTCAAGCGGGCAGTGATGGGGGATCCAAGACTCGCGCCATTACCACCGGCGTTGCTCAACGAGAGGTTGACTGTTTCGGCTGACTCGATGTACGCGTCGTCGGTGATAAGCACATCAAAGGTCTTCGAGGTTTCGCCGGGAGCGAATTGAAGCGTTCCCGCGGCGATCGTGTAGTCTCTGGCCTGCCGCGCTGAACCATCGGTCGTTTGGTAGTCCACCGAGACTGCATCGGTAGCTCTGCCGAAACGCGTTACGCTGATCGTCGCGGCACCTGCTCCTTCAGATACCTGGTAAGTGCTGGTAGTGAACTGCAACTTGGGCGGGCCATCGTCGTTGATGATCGTCGCGCTTACTTGCGCTTGAGGAATAAAGGAAACATTGGTTGCGTTACTTAGCGTCAGCAGGAACGTTTCATCGGGCTCGTCTATCGTGTCACCGATAACTTGCACGTCAATCGTCTTTGAGCTGGTACCGGGAGCAAAAGTCAGCTTACCGGAAGTGGCCACATAGTCGCTGCCGGCGGTGGCGGTGCCGTCGGAAGTCGCATAATCGACCGTGACGGTATCGACGGTTGCGCTGGACAGGGTGACGTTGAAGGTCGCCAGGGTTATTCCGGAGTTTCCCTCCAATATGCTCAGGTTATTGGTGACTGAAATAGAGGGCTTAATTTCGTTATCGCCGATTGTCACCAACGCCGCGCTGGGCACGTTAAGTATTGCACCGCCACTTGGCGCACTAATCGTGACATTGAACGACTCGTTAGGACCTTCATAGATATTGTCATCGATGATCGGAATTTGTATTGCCTTGGTCAATTCGCCCGGCGCGAAGGTCAATGTTCCACTGGTGGCCGTGTAGTCGGCACCGGCGGTGGCGGTGCCGTCACTGGTTGCATAGTTGACCGACGTAGACCCGGAGACGTCGCCGGTGCGTGTCACCGGCACCGCGAGGGTGCCAATAGTCTCACTGGGAAAGAATTTGTCCGATCCAAGTTGAACACCGATAGGAATCGGCGCGGCAGTTGAAACCAGGGCGCTCTGCAGAATATACACATGACTCACGGTCGCATCAGGCGCTCCATTGTTTACGGTATTGAACGCCAGGCCGTTGACTCCCCAACGTACTAGTCTTACCGGATTACCCGTAATTCCAGAGAGTGTCACGGATCCTATCGGCAAAAAGGTGTTGGTGTCATAAGCGGTCAGAGTCGCATTGTTATTGACGCCAGGCGATAAGAAGAAAACGCGGCCGATAGCCGGGTCAACTGTAAGCACGGCGCCGGAACCAATACCAATGTTTTGAAACGTACCCACCAAACTCTTGGCTTCCGGATTGGCGACACGGCCAGACGACTGATACAGCAAACCATTGGCGAATTTCAGGCCGCCAACATAGCCATACAAGAGATTATTGGCAATAGTTGCGCCGGATACGCCATTACCATCTATGCTGAACTTCACCAGCTCAAAACCACTAGAGAAGCTATCGTATCCGTAAAGCACCGATGGGGTCGCACCGAAGGCTATCGGGCCGATGGCGTACGCGTTGCCTTTGCTGGTGTTGGATCGAGGTACGCCATTGTCATAGACTGCCACGCCCAGACCTGTCCCATCCGAAATAGCAACAGCCGCAGGGCTCCCAGGAACTACGGCCATGTCGAGTGGTCGTTGCCCGCTGGTGCCCCAAGCAAATTGAGCGCCGGCGGTCTGACTGGGAATGTCGAAGCGTCGAATGGCAGCGGCCCCATCCAGCGAGACATGCAGCGTGCTCTCGTCATCGGCAAGCGCTAGTTTGTTGGGCTCACTGCCAATGAAAACGGATGGGCCAATGGTCCCCGTCTGCGGGTTTATCGGGGTAATGCTATTTCCGTTTGCGCCGGCGACGCTCGGCACACTGGCATAGAGTGTTTGGTTCGCTTGGCTGTAGACAAGATCATTTGCGGGAAGGTTAACCTGTCTAACAAAAGTCGGAACATATGGCGTCGGTGTTGGCGTCGGCGTGGGAGAGGGAGTAGGAGTTGGTGTTGGTACGGCTCCAGAGGCACTTACTAACGATGTCTGTATAACGAAGACTCGATTTGCGTTGCGAAATGCCAGCCCATTTGTTCCCCACCTGACCAGACTGCTTGGCGTTCCTGAACTCGGTGGTCCGGCAACGAAACCCAGGTTGATGGAACCAAGCGGTACGAACGTGTTCAGATCAAAAACTCTCAGTGTTGCCAGACCACTGCCGTCAGTGGTTACAAAGAAAGCACGGCCCAGAGCACTATCGGTCGTCATGATCGAGTTGCCGCCTGAACCCAGGGCGGTAAAGCTGCCTTTGATTATTCCAGCTTCAGGGTCACTAACATCTCCCCCGGTCTGGTAAAGCAGCCCGTTGTCAAACCTAATGTCACCGCCACGAATCGTTTGCACCGTCCCCAGATAGGTTGCACCTGACGCATCGGCAGCCAGTCGGTCGAACGCACCGGAGCCCGCTGTTCCAGTGAAACCCGTGCTGTAGAGTCGTGTAGGCACATTAGAAAACTCAACACTATAGCTGGTGAGACTCGTCACCTTGGTTCGGGGTACGCCGTTGTCGTAAATCGCCACGCCGTCAGAGTTCGGAAAGGAGACTCTGTTGGCCCGTGAAACAGCCACAGTGTTCGGACTCCCGGGCATGACAGACAGGTCGTTCACGAAAAGAGGGCCGTTGAAAGATCCAAGCCCCACGGAAAACTGCAAGCCGGCCGTCTGAGAAATGACGTCAAACTTCCTGACCGCTGCAGCCCCATCCAGCCCCGCATAAAGTGTCTGGCCATCTTCGGACAGCGCCAACTTTGTCGGCTCGCTGCCGATAAATACCGGAGCGCCGACTGTACCTGTAGCCGGATTGATGGGGGTGATGCTATTGCCGCTGCTACCGACGCTACTGGGCACACTTGCATACAGCATTTGTGTAGCCTTACTGAAAACGAGGTCATTGTTAGTTAAGGCAACTTGGCGCACGAAAGTCTCTATCGGTGTTGGCGTCGGCGTGGGAGAGGGTATGGGTGTGGGCGTCGGGCTCGGTATGGGATCGGCCGAAGGAATCAACGTAGTTTGAATAAGAAACAGTTGACCGCCGTCCGTACGAAAGGCCAGACCGTTTGATCCCCAGCGGACCAAGCTGCTCACCTGGCCATTGACACTTGGAATCGTAAGCGTGCCAAGCTGAAGAAAGGTGTTGATGTCAAACGCTCTCAAGACAACAGAATAGTTTGAACCAGACTGACTGCCAGTCAGGAAATACGCTCGTCCTACTGACGAATCCGTTGTGAAAGGGCCTGAGCCAACGCCAGGGAACGTGCCGACGAGATTTCCGCTGTCAGGATTAATCACCTGACCCGTCGAGCCATAAACCAGGCCATTGTCGAACCTAATAGCGTTACCGGGGCCAAACGTCTTGGTGCTCGTAATGCTAACGCCTGACGCATCGATCGTCATCGTGTTCAGCCCGCTGTAAAATCCGCCTCCGTAGAGCTTGGTGGCCGACGCGGAAAAGGCAAGAAAATCACTCGCAATGATGTGTCCGGGGGTTGTTGTCTGTCGCTGCACACCGTTGTCAAAAACAGCGACTCCAGCCTCAGGCGGACTTACGCCGCGATAGCTTCTAGCCACTGCAATCAAATTCGGATTGCCCGGAGCTACGGCTAGATCTGCAAGAATGTAAGTGCCAAAGAAAGAGTCGTGTCCGAGCGGAAACGGTTGGCCCGCAGTCTGAGAAGAAATATTAAAGCGGCCAATAGCCGCGGCTCCCTCAAGTGAAGCGTACAGGGTCTGATTGTCGTCAGCGAGAACCAGCTTCTTTGGCTCGCTACCGATGAAGACCGAAGTCCCAATCGCTCCTGTAACTGGGTCGATGGTCGCTATGCTGTTCCCGCCAGCACCCACGCTACTTGGTACGCTGGCATAAAGCATCTTGGTTGACGGATTGTAGACCACGTCATTTGCCGTTATTGGCATCTGTCTAATTAAATCCGTCTGCGCCGTCGATTCATCACCAGTCGACTTCACCCTTCGCCGACCCGTGAACACGTCAGAGGATGTAAGACTGGTCCTGGGCGATCTGGGGCGGCCGCTCGCGATATCCGAGAAAGGCGTCAGGCCTTGTGTCAGGATTGCCAATACAACTGACAGGGCGATTTTTCGAGATGAGTTTATGGTATGAAGCATGCTGTCTCTTTTCGTGGGAGTATTCTTAATTCCTTTTAAGATTCAGTTTTTGGTTCCCAGGCGACGGTAAAATCTCATCGCGCTATTGCGAGCAATCGCGGTTTGTACGTGTGATTGACGTCCCGAACCGCAATTGATATTCGGCCGAGGTGATGAACGCGCAGACCATCGCGCGATAGCCGCTGGGATCGTTTGGCAGTTTGTTGCTCAGAACGTTCAGCCAGAAATCATAGCCGCCTTGATCCGGATCGCGACGCAGGTAACCAAAGTATTCCATCAACACAAACGACGGGTTGTACTCGCGCGTCTTGAATTCGCTGATCTCAATCACGGCGAGCAACACCTGCGCGCGCGTCTTGCCGCTGGTGGTCATCGCGTCGATCTGCTGTTGACGCAAAGCGGCGTTCGCGGGACCAGTCAGACTGGCCGTGTCGAAAAGCTTGTTGACGAACTCGGTTGGTGTCATCGCGTCCGGATACGCCTGCTTGAACTCCGGCCGCTGCACAAAGTTGTTCGCGAAGGTGATCGTGCTTTGGCGCAGACCGGAGCCGCCGACGAGTTGCGAGCGATCAGCGATGAATTGTGAATAGGTCACATTCGCGCGCGTCGGCGCATTCGGCCATGTGCCATAAGCCGCGCGATACATCCGATAAACAACCGATCCTGTTTGCTGAAATTCAAGCTCAATAATCTCGTCCCAGTGTTGACCGCCGTCAGTACTTCGCTTGAAATTGAAAGGGCCCCCCGCAAACAACCGGGACGAGTTGGTCGGATCAATGACCACAAACTGCGCGTCAGAATTGGCCGCGGTCCAGTTTTGTCCGCCATCACTACTCTTGAAAACACCGTCCGCCGTAGCAATGTAGACGACATTCGAATTAGATTGATCAATAGCGACGGAGAGAACGGCCGGTCCTTCTGGTCCGCTGCTTGTCCACGTATTAATGGCCTGACTCGACGATTGCGAGGCCTCAGACGAAAACGAGTGGCTAGGAGGACTTGAAGGGCCAGCCCTTGAGGGCACGAACTCGGCTTTGTGCGGTTTGGCTTGCTGCGGCGATGGGGACTAGGACGGACTTGCCTGGTAGCTCGGCGATTGATGGCAGCACGCCACCTGATGGCCCGAGCAATTCTTGGATACGAGGTCGCGAGGACTGTGAGACAGCTCAGGAATAAGATAGCGGCCAAACGATTCGGCCTTTTGATTTGCGGTGAGGTAAACATAGGAGCTACTGCCTCACTTCAACTTCTCATTTCGCTGATCAGACTGGATGCCCTTGCTTATTTCCAGAAGAGCGATGTTTTCAGCTGTCGAAGGTCTGTACATTGAATAATTTAAACGACGCGCCGCTCTTTAATGGAGCATATATATCACCGTCGGACGGACACCGCAATTAGCAAGGACCCTTACAACATTCCGTCTGGTTTACTCGTTATCATGAATTGCATTGCAAGTGGTCTGGTGACCAATTATTTTTCTGATTGAGGTTGTAAGTTTAATGCGAAGTTTTGCTTTTCCTAAAGTTCTGATGGGCATGGGACTACTATTGTGCTCGGCGCTTCTGCCATCAACAGCGTATGCTCAGGCCTCGGCCGGCGATGTCGCAATGGTGCTGTCTTTCGAGAACACATCAAACCGGCCCGAATACAACTGGGTGGGAGAAAGCTTTGCTGATTCGCTTACCGAGCTGCTGAACAAACCGGGACTACTCGTCGTTTCCAGCAATGAACGCGCGCTGGCTTACAAGCGAGTGGGGTTGCCGCTGACCATGATCCCGTCTCGCGCTACGTCGATCAAACTCGCCAGAGAAGCAAAAGCGACCATGATCGTGCTCGGAACTTATTCCATTACTCCTCCCGAAGAGCCCGACCCGAAAGTAGCAAAGGCAAAATCAGACAAAGACAAACCCCCGGCCGAAGTTTACGTGCAGGTAACCGCGCGCGTTATCAAAGTTAATGAAGGACGAACGCTCGGTGAAGAGTTGGATGGGAGCTGGGCTACGCGCCAATTTGATTTTGGCGGCCCACTGACCACACTCCAGAACATTCAGGGCCAGCTTGCTTATCAGATTCTTTATCAGCGCGAAAAGACACTTCCTTACTCTCGTAATCAGTTGATTCAGGAAGCCACCAAGATTCCGCCTCGAGCCTTCGAAGCCCTTGTGAAGGCTTTACAACTTGACGACCGCGATCCGAAACGAGAGAACTACTTGAAAAACGCGCTGCGAATCTACGCCGACGAGGAAGGCGGCTCAGTCTATTCGGCGGCAGCGTTTTACCTGGGTCGCTTCTACCTGCTCGGCGGAAAATGGAAAGATGCGTCGGAGTATTTCATCAAGCTTCAGAAGAAGGAACCGCACTACACGGAAGCCGCATTCTATGCCGGCCTCGCCTATGCGAAGCTCGGCGACTTCGGACACGCGCTTGCGTCTCTTGTGCCATTGGCCTCGGATATGCCGTTGATTGGCGTCTACAACAATGCCGGCGCGGTTGCGGTCCTGGCTACCAGAGAGGAGAAGAAGCAGCAAGACCGCGAACGATTACTCTCGCAAGGAACTTCCTTTCTCGAGCGTGCGGCAAAGTCGTCTCCGGACGATTCGATGGTGCGGTTCAACTACGCCTACGCGCTTTTTCTGGGAGGCAAGTACGCCGAGGCGGCAGATCAACTTCGGCCCGTAATAACTGCAGACCAGAGAGATGGGCAGGCCTATTTTCTATTCGCGAAGTGCCTTGAGAAAATCGGAAAGGCTGAGGCTGCGGACGCCGCAGATAACCAGGCCAGACGTTACTTGCAAACGTACGCGAAATGGCAGGAAGAATGGCAGAGGTCGCAGAGCACTTCCAGAGTCTCTGTGCGACTGCGCGACGTGTTAAATCTGGATGACGTGACGAATCTGCCCCGCGGCCCTGTTGCAACTAAAACAACCCCCCAGGATCTGCTAACGAAGGCGCGGGAACTTTACCAGGCCGGCCGAGACGACGAGGCATTGCCTGAGCTGCATCGTGTGGTGATGGTCGAGCCAACAAATGCCGAAGCGTATTTGATGAGCGGCCGGATCAATCTACGACGCGGAGATCAGGAAGCGGCGATTGCCGCCCTGAAAACCGCAATTTTTTGGGACCCGAAGTTGATCGACGCGCACATTCTGCTCGGGAAGATCTTTCTGGAGCGTGGCGACCGCGGCGAGGCGGTCAAGTATGCTACCAGCGCAATGGGTATAGATCCGAATAACCAGGAAGCTATCGCGCTACAGCGCCAGGTCACAATGGGTAAACCGTAGGCTGAATTGGTCGCGACAGACGAACCGAGGCGATTCTTCCTGAAGTCGCCTCGTTTTGAGTTTTTGAGATCAGGTTACCTCAGACTTCAGTTTGTCACTTCAACCCATGAATCCAATACTCGCAGTCCTGGCAACAATGGGCGTTGTTGGCTTCCTCGTCGCGATTATCCTGGCCGCCCGGTCTCGTTACGCAAAGTCCGGCGAGCGAGACTTGCTCGGCATCGGTGCGACAGGTTTCGTGAACACGAAACTCGATCCTGACGGGTCAATACTGATTGACGGCGAGCTTTGGCGTGCTCGTTCAAAGCATGGCGCCGTCGTAGATCCAACAAAGAAGGTAATAGTGGTTGGAGCACAAGGCCACCTGCTGCTGGTTGAGCCAATATCCGACAGGCTTCAGCTTGTCGTTCCCCTTCCCGTTCGCGTTTTTCGCGATCGAGAGTTTGTGAGATCTCCTGATCGCGCCTTACTTAATATCTAATCAATCCTCATTTCCAGAGAATTTCTTTTTCTGGCACGCGAAGTGCTGAGGATGGAGTCGGCACGCACGGAATAAACCGAAAAGTTGACCGTGCCCCGCCGCCTTCTTCCCTCTGAGCGCCGCCTGCCGCTGCGCCAGCCGCCCGCCGAGCAACCCTTCAGAGCTTCCCCCCGAACCGCGAACCCAGTCAGCAATGACTGGGTTCTCCTGCTTTTTGGGATCAAGCAAGAAACGCCAGCGAATCAGGCAGTTCCCTTCTTCTTCTGAATCAAGCAGCCAAAAACCCCAGAACCGGTTCACATTAGTTTCGGCCAATGCCGAGGGACGAAATTTGTCACTTAGGCACTGACGTTTTCTGTCTTTTTGCGTCAAACGTAGCCGTTTTCAGTAGGTTCACTCTTGTGATTCTCTTTTCCGGAAATTTTTTTTCGCGCGGTTCTGGCGGTTTAAAAAAGTCAGGACGTCACCTTGCCGGGAAGGCTTTCATGAACCCGCAAGAGAATCGCGCCGCTCGAATCAACACCCGGCCAATGTGCTGGGAAGACCGACGGGGGCTCTGCTAAACTGGCGTTAATGCAGGACGCGGTTTCCACTGCCATGCGGACCGGTGAGGAATCGGCAATAGTTCCTTCCGCGCGCGAGCGTGTCGAGGCCAGCGCGATCACCGATGCTGCACTAGCCCTATTCTCTGCGCTTCTACTCGTCATTTCTTTCCCGGATTTCAATTTGTGGCCCCTTGCCTGGGTCGCTCTTGTTCCCCTGCTTGTTGTGATTGCGCGCAAGCCGGCGCCGAGGCGCGCCTTTCTCCTTGGCTGGCTCACGGGCTCGGCCTTTTTTTACGGATCGTGCTATTGGCTTACTTATTCGATGATCCATTACGGAAAACTCTCCGCGTGGTTGGCTTACGCGCTGCTGGTTCCGGGCGCTTTGCTGGTGGGGCTATTTCCCGCCGTAGCTGCCCTTGCGCTGGCTCCATCGGTCAGGCGTTTGGGCCCGCGCGCATTATTCGCCGCGCCGTTGTTGTGGGTCACTCTCGAATGGGCACGACTGTCGATAACTGGTCAGTTATGGAACGCGATTGGATACTCGCAGGCCTTTCATCCGGCTTTGATCCAGTCAGCGCGCTGGGGCGGCGTTTATGCAGTGGGATTCTTGATCGTCCTGGTCAACGCGTCGATTGCTTTCGTGCTTCTGAAACGCACGTCAACGGCAGTAGCGATTACCGCGGCTGTAGTCGTGTGCGTGGCTGCCGTTCTGCTGGTGACGAAAGTTACATCCTCTTCGCAGAAGCCGGTAACGACTACCAATCAAGTGGACGCCGCCGCAGTTGTAGCTTTACAACCTAACGTGCCGATGGAACTGATCAACTCAACGCAAGAGCTGCAGCAGCTTATCAACAGACATGTGATGATGAGCGCAAGCGCGCTCCGAGACCTGAAGAGCGACCACGTGCCGCGATTGGTGATCTGGCCCGAGTCGCCAATGAATTTTAGATATGCCGGAGACTCGGAGTTTCGCGATCTCGTAGCGCGCCTGGCCAGAGAGAACCACACGGCAATACTCTTCAACTCACAAGAGCCGGCGCCTGACAACGGTTGGTACAATTCGGCGGCGCTGGTAAATGAAGAGGGTAGACTCATCGCGCAATATGATAAGATTCGCCTGATGCCGTTCGGCGAGTATGTGCCGTTACCACACTGGCTTCCCGGATCGAACTCGGTTCGGGCGATGGTCGGAGACTTTACACCGGGAACGAAATACACGTTGATGCCGGTGGGCAGCGAGCGCGCGGGAGTTTTTATCTGCATAGAGTCGGCGTATCCATGGATTGCGCGAACGTTCACGGCTGAAGGCGCGGACATTCTGATTAATGTCTCCAACGACGGGTATCTCGGTCCGACGGCTGTGGTGCAACAGCATTTGGCAAACGTGGTCTTTCGCGCGGTTGAGAATGACCGGCCGCTGTTGCGCGTAACGAACACCGGCATCAGCGCGTTCATAACTGCCAATGGTGAAGTGAAAGACCCGACTCAAACTTTTCGAACGGCAGTGCGAACCTGGACGATGACGCGCAGCCGAAACGAGAAGACCTTTTACACAAATCACGGCGATCTGTTTGTTGCGGCGTGCGCCGCGATGAGCTTGTTGATTCTTGGCGCATCTTTCAGAGCGCGAGTCGTTGTTTGACGAAGACTGGTTTAGACGGCGGACAATTCCGCTTGGCGCAGCTCACCAATTTGTCTTAGTTGGAGGAATGATGATCGAAAGTTTATCAATGCAGGATTTGAGAATCTCTTATGAAGACTTGCGCACGCGTGTGGAGCAGCTCGGGAGGTTTCTTTGATGTTGCGGCGCGGCGTGATGAACTAAAACGGATTGAAAACCAGGCTTCGGCGCCGGATTTCTGGAACGACCAAGAGGCGGCGCAGAAACTTTTGCAGCAGAGGAGCCGTCTCGAACAAAAAGTTGGCAGACAGGAGCAGTTTGAATCTGAGATCGCCGATGCAGGCGTGCTTTTTGAGTTTGCCGAAGAAGATGAAGAATCGTTGCGCGAGCTGCGCGCGCTCATCGAGCGCCTCGAACACGAGGTAGCTCAGACAGAGACCGCGATGCTGCTTTCCGGTGACAACGATCAGCTCAACGCGATTTGCACGATTCATCCTGGCGCAGGCGGGACGGAATCGCAGGATTGGGCCGAGATGCTTTTGCGCATGTATCTGAAGTGGGCCGAGCAGCGTGGGTTCAAGACGGAGATTATCGAATATCAACCGGGTGAAGAAGCCGGATTGAAAAGCGTGACTTTCAGAGTTGAAGGCGAATATGCATACGGCCTGCTCGCAGCCGAAGCAGGCGTCCACCGCCTCGTTCGCATCTCGCCCTTTGATCAGGCAGCACGTCGTCATACCTCCTTCGCTTCGCTCTTCGTTTATCCCGAGATCGACGAGAACATCGAAGTCGAAATCAACGACAAAGACTTGCGCGTCGACACTTATCGCGCCACCGGCGCCGGCGGCCAGCACATCAACACCACGGATTCCGCGGTGCGCATCACGCACCTGCCCACCGGCATCGTGGTCTCGTGCCAGAACCAGCGTTCGCAACATCAGAACCGCGCAGTCGCCATGCAGGTTTTGCGATCGCGGCTCTATGAACTCGAGCTTGAAAAGCGACGCGCCGAAACCGCCCAACTGGAGGCGAACAAAGCGGACATATCCTTCGGATCACAGATCAGGAATTATGTTCTGGCACCTTATCAATTGGTGAAAGACGCGCGCACGAAACTCGAGCGAGGGGACGTTGACAACGTGCTGGATGGCGACATCGACGATTTTATCAAGGCATATTTGCTTACGAAGAAGGCAGCATAGCGGACCGCCAGAGACTGCCACTAGAGGTTGGCCGGAGTCTTTATGGCAACTACACAAATCGAAGAGAAGCCCAGGATAATCACTCCGAGGAACACGCGCCGCAACGAGATCATCGCGATCCTGCTGCTGGCGTTCGGACTACTTCTCGCGCTGTGTCTTGTCTCGGCGGCGTTCTATCCAAACGATCCTTCGTGGAATTCCGCGGGACAAACTGAAACTCACAATCTTGCCGGCACGATCGGTGCGAATGTCGCAGCCGCGCTGTTTCAATTCGTCGGCCTGGCAGCTTATCTCTTGCCGGTATTACTGTTCGCCGCGGCCTGGCGCCGTTTCCGCACGCGCACCATGCATGCCGCCTTCTCGAGCATGATCGGTCTTGTCATGTTGGTGCTCGCAGCGTCAGCCTTGTTGTCCATTGCGAAATTGCATCCTTTGTTTGACGAGAGCGTGCCGCCGGGCGGCATGGCTGGAGCGCTCCTCTCGCGTGTTCTGGCGAGCGGCTTGAATACGGTCGGCGCCACCGTTTTGCTCGTGGCCATTGCCGCCACCGGACTGCTCCTGGCTACTAACTTTTCCTTTATCGGTCTCTACGAAAGAATCATCGAGGCGTTTGGCAGTCGCTTCTCTTCGCTCCGCGTCCTCTCTGAGAAGTTAAGCGTCTGGCGCGAAGCACGCCGTGAACGTGCGCGCTTGCGCAGGGAAGCGAAGCTAGCCGCAAAGGCCGAACGCGTGGCGGCTCGCAACGCGCTGAAACAATCGCGCGAGCTAACGGGCGCAGAACGCGTGGCGGAATTTTTGGCTGAAACGAAAACAAACGAAGCGACCGTAATCAGAGGCCCGGCAGAAATGAGTGGTGCAGTTACTGCCACTCAACCGGCCGCCGCCGCGGCGTCTGCCGCCGCAGCCGCAGGAGCGCAACGCGTAATCGTGCAAGGTCCCTCGGCCGGGCGCTCGATCTTTTCGCGCAGCAACTCCGC
>WNGK01018718.1_pt1 | contig 15294 bp, 14 predicted proteins | sample 5400601 | NCBI WGS metagenome assembly WNGK01 (sample SAMN13153376, study PRJNA577476) | soil metagenome | isolation source: 60 cm soil or saprolite under Garry oak tree replicate 1 | place: USA:California | collected 2016-06-15
TTGGATATTTCTGCACCCCCATAACCCCGGTACTACCACCCCGCAGTATAATCTGCATGCCCGAAGCAAAGGATGGACCAGTAAATACCAGGGTCAGGAAAATAAAGAGCATGAGAGATGCACAGGCTATAAGCGAACGGCGCGCAGGCAGTACCTGGACCAATGAATGGAGAGAAGGTCGCTGGGAGTAAACGAGACGCCGGCGCAATTTGAGACGGCGAAAGACACGAACCTGGGTTTTATGTTCGAACCCAAGCTCAATCGGCTGGAAACGAGACTCCTCAGAATCCAGCAGAGTTTGCACAAAGTAGGGGGGTAACTCTTCTTCGTCAAGTGCAAAGAGTGTATCTAACTCCTGGGCAAAGGCTAGATCTTCATCACTGAAATCATCAGGTAGACCTAGTGTAGAAAGCGAAGAAAAGTTTTCTCTCTTTGTATTCTGTTGTTTGTCAAATTCGCTCATACTCATGTGCATGCTCCTTGAGCGCCTCACGCAAGCTTTTCCGCGCTCGCCAGAGCCGCGTATCAACAGCATGGCGGGTAAGCCCCGTCTTCGCTGCCAGTTCCTCGGTGCTGGCGAACTTAAAATAGCGTTGGTAAATCAGGTAGCGGTCAAGCTCAGGCAACGTCGCCAAGGCCAGGCTCAATTCTTCGCGCCTCTCACTTTGCTCCAGCAGGTTTTCCATGCTGGCTTCTGGATGTGGAGGAAGAGTGACACGATTATCACTATCATAGCCTCCCCAACCATATCCTTTCCGCCCCCCACCACTGTCTGATGATGCCCATTGGCGGTTTTCATCCGCCGATTGTACATTATGTGTTTGACGGCGACATAATTGACGGCGCCGGTCCAGTGCGATATATTTCGCTCGCATCGTTAACCAGGTGCGCAGCGTCCCTCGCCCAGGATCAAAGCTGTCGATCTCTTGCCAGACTGCCACGAAGAGGTCATTGACGCACTCTTCGGCATCCTGCGCGACGCCAATACCGTCTAAGACTAAACGAATAAAATAAAATATTTCCCGAGAATAGCGGGAGATGAGCGTTTCCAAAGCTTCTGGGTCACGTTCGTGCAGCCGCTGAACAAGGTCGTCATCCGACCATTCTTGTCGCACCATGCTAGCTCCTTACAGACCGCAGTATATGCCATCAAATTTCATTGCTGGTTGCCTCTCCAGCAATTTTTACATATGAGATCCTCTTACAATTTTGCTAGAAAAAACGCTAAAAGTCAAGTTCTTTCGTACATAACCCCGGTGGCAATATAAATGCAAGCGGTGGTACAATATCGAGATACTGAAGACTTGTTTCCTTTTTCGCTAGTCTCTTTCTAGCGGAGGTACATTTAAGGAGTTGGCATGCAGCCGCGTGTAGTTGTAACGGGTATAGGATTACTCACACCAGTGGGTAACGATCTAGCCTCAACATGGGAGGCTTTGTGCCAGGGAAAATCCGGCGTCGGACCGATTACCTCCTATGATTCAAGTCGCTTTCGCGTTCATTTCGGGGCAGAGGTCAAAAATTTCGATCCCTCTCTCTATATGGACCGTAAAGAAATGCGCCGCACCGATCCATACGAGCAGTTCGCAATAGCTACAGCCAAACAGGCACTGGCTCAGTCAGGATTGCAGATTACAGAAGAGAACGCTGACGACATTGGGGTATATATTGGCAGCGGCGTCGGAGGCTTATCGACCTGGCATGACCAGTTCAAAGTCCTCTTCGAAAAAGGGCCGGAGCGTATCAGTCCACACTTCCCGAACATGATAATCGTTGATGGAGCCCCCGGCATCGTCTCCATTATGACAGGAGCGAAGGGACCGAACTGGGCAGCTGTTTCCGCCTGCGCCACAAGTAGCAACACTATAGGAGAGGCCTGGGAAACGATCCGCCGCGGCGATGCCCGCGCAATGATTACTGGCGGGTCTGAAAAAGGGGTTACACCCATTGCTATGGCCTCTTTCGATAATATGCATGCCCTCTCGCGCCGCAATAATGACCCTCAAGGAGCCAGCCGCCCCTTCGATGCAACACGCGACGGCTTTGTCATGGGCGAAGGTTCAGGTATACTCATTCTGGAGGAGCTGGATTTCGCCAGGGCACGTGGAGCAAAGATTCTTGTGGAACTAGTCGGTTACGGCACAACTGTTGACGCTCATCATATGACCGAGCCTGCGCCAGGGGGAGTCGGATTGGTACGAGCCATACGGCGCGCCTTGCAAAAAGCGGGACTGCAACCCGACCAGGTCGACTACATCAATGCTCATGGCACTTCGACTCCTTACAATGACCGGACGGAAACACAAGCTATCAAAACTTGCTTCGGAGAGTACGCCTATCGCGTGCCAATCAGTTCCAGTAAATCAATGACCGGACACACGGTTGGGGCTTCTGGAGCCATTGAGGCGATTATCTCCATTATGACCATTTTGACAGGCGTAATAACGCCAACAATTAATCTCCATCATCTTGACCCTGAATGCGATCTGGATTACGTACCGAACGAGGCACGACCGGCAGCAGTGAATATCGCGCTATCCAATTCTATGGGCTTTGGCGGTCACAACGCTTGCCTGATTTTTAAACGTTTTGAAGAGTAGCTTTAGAGTCGATGTGGTGGCAGTAGAAACCCAGTGAGGAACAGAGAGTAATGGATACACTCGGACGGCCGGTGGCTCTCGTCACCGGCGCTTCTCGCGGCATTGGAGCAGCTACAGCCCTCGCCCTGGCAGAGCATGGTTATGACGTGGTCATTACCTATCGTAATAAGGCTGCACGGGCTAATGAGGTTGCTTCTGAAATCACACGCCTCGGTGTGCGTGCGCTTGCTGTAGGGTGCGATATAACACAGTCTGAAGATGTAGACAGACTTTTTGCCACGCTCGGAGAGTGGAGTGGACACCTGAACCTCCTGGTACTCAATGCCGCCGGCGGACTGGAACGCGACCTTGTGGCCGACGACCCGCATTATCCCATGCGTATCAATCGCGATGCGCAACTCGCCCTTCTAGACGGGGCGCTCCCCCTTATGCTCGAAGGCGGCACAGTTATTTACGTCACCAGCCACTGGGCGCACCTGCATGGCCAGGTGGACTATATGCCCGGTTATGCTCCGGTTGCCTCAACCAAACATGCAGGAGAACAGGCCCTGCGGGCACGACAACAAGAGTTGGCCGAGCGCGGTATTCGTTTACTCGTCGTTACTGGTGATTTGATCGAAGGAACGATCATGGCAAAAATGATGGAGCGCCGGGCTCCGGGTCTCAGTGAAGAGCGACGGCAAGAGAGCCAAAGTGGCCAGCTCCCCTCGGTTACCGAAATGGGCGAGGCGATTGCCAGCGCGGCCATGGATACAACACTGCCAGGGGGCTATACTGTGGTGGTCGGTGGAGCGCTTGATACTTTCAAACGCAGATAAGGGTACCTGTCATAATTTCGCGGGAGTTACTAAGGATAGATGTAAGGTTATTCCAGCAAACGCTTTCTCAAAATGAGGAACCTATGACCATGCAAAGCGCTCTAGATGACTACTGGTCGGTGTGGAAGCAGTTTGTTGTACATGGCGTAATGCAGGAAGATGTGCTTCCTCCCGCGCTCATGCAGTCGTGGCACCGCTGTGTATCGCTTGGTCTCGATCCCTATACAGAAAAAGGATCACACGATGCCTCTGACCAGGCACCTGCTCCAGTCTCTCAATCAATCCTCTCGCTGGTGCGCCCTGCAATGGAAGATCTGTATCAATTCGCTGAAGGATCAGAGTGTGTCATCATCTTTGCTGACGCTGACCTGCGTCTCATTGATATGGTCGGCGACCAGACTGTGCGGGAGGAACTTGAACGCCTGGGCTTACATATAGGAACATGCTGGAGCGAAGAACGGCTGGGGGCTAATGCCCTGGCACTGGCTCTACAAGAGTCGTTTCCCATACAGCTTGTAGGTGCAATGCACTACCTGGCAGCGCTACATACACTCTATACCTCAGCCGCTCCGATACATGATTTGCTGGGCCAGGCAGTTGGCGTCTTAGCTGCCATTGGTCGCCACGAACATGCCCATCCGCACACGCTTAGCATGATCACCGCGGCTGCCCAGGCCATCAGCAACCAGTTGCAAATGCAGGTCTGGCTGGGCAACGCCAATGACCTTTTATCAGAACTGAAGACCATCCTGCAAACTTTACCCGAAGGAATTCTCTTGCTGCGGCGCGATGGGGTGGTTTCACAAATGAATACTCCCGTCGGTACAATGCTAGGATTGACGCCTGCAAGGGTGACAGGGAGACGCCTGCGCGATGTACTGCCCCTTCCTACCGTCCTCGCCCATGCCTTGTCGACGCACCAATCTCTTTCGGATGAGGAGCTTGTTTTCGATACTGTGCATGGGCGCGTAACCTGCCTCTGTACGCTTAAACCTCTCACCAGTTACCGTCCAGAAACAGGGTTAGAGGGCATTGTGAATTCTGCTGGTCTCGTGGTCTCGGAGCCGGGTGCGGCCGATGGCTTTGTCATGATCCTGCGTAGCATCGAACGGGTGCAAAAACTGGTGCACCGCATGACCGGCGCTCGTGCCAGGTTAACCTTTGCCAACGTCGTAGGCGAAAGCCCTGCTCTAAAAGAAGCGCTGCGCCTGGCACGACTTGCTGCTAATAGCATTTCTACGGTATTGCTCCAGGGTGAGACAGGTACAGGCAAAGAAATTTTTGCCCAGAGCATTCATAACAGCAGTGCCCGTTCCGATGGGCCATTTGTTGCGATTAACTGCGCTGCTATTCCCCGTGAACTGATCAATACCGAACTATTTGGCTACGAGGGCGGCGCTTTTACCGGCGCAGACCGCCAGGGGCGTCCGGGTAAGTTTGAGCAGGCGCATGGCGGCACACTGTTCCTCGATGAAATTGGTGATATGCCGCTTGACCTGCAAACGAGCTTGCTGCGCGCTATCGAAACGCGCACCATTGTGCGTATTGGCGGCCATCGTATCATCCCCTCCGATGTGCGTATCATCGCAGCCACCCATATAGACCTGCGTGAGGAGGCGCGGCGCGGCAACTTTCGCTCCGACCTGTACTATCGCCTGCATGTGCTGGCCATCAAAATCCCAGCACTGCGTGAACGCCCCGATGATTTGCCCTTGCTTGTACAGCATTTTTTGCTGCGCCAAAGCCGCGTTCTGGGCCGCACCTTTACGATTACTCCCGAAGCGTTGGCCGGACTCCGGCAGTACACGTGGCCGGGAAATGTACGCGAACTTGAGAATATGCTGGAGCGCATCACCTATCTTATGCCAAATGACACGATTACCGTCAATGACCTTCCCATTGACATGCAACAACCCCTGGATCACCCCGTACAGCTTGAAGAAACCGAACCCCCATCAACAGCCATCGCCTCGAAAAAGGGAGCATTGAAAGAGCAGAGCGTCAATGCCGAAGTCCAGGCAATCATCACAGCATTGCATGCCGGTGATGGTCATGCCGCTCGGGCTGCTGCTCTCCTGGGTATTAGCCGTACGACCCTTTGGCGTAAGATAGTGAAATACGGCTTGATTGAAGCCAGGCACAAGAGCTAAACGACTGTTTCATTTTTGAAACAGTCGATGTTGCAAGAGCGTAACAATGAAACCACTTGTTTCATTGTTGAAACATGTCTAGAGCATGATTCCTTCTTCTCAATCTCCTGTTTTATCCATCTTCTTCTGTTTTTCTGCCTTCTCATAATTCCTTGTTCCCCTTCCCTGGCCTTTTCACTGCTTTCCTGGCTTCTCATCCCGTATCCATTCCTCAGATTTGGCACGGATATTGCAGTAGAGATAGATAGAACATCTATGAAAGGAGGTGAAAACAAAACTGAAGGTCCCGGAGATCATCTTGTTATCTGTGTCGAACTTTGCCTACTCGAAAGGAGGACGTCTGCTCTGTGGAGCAGACAATTGAACTATGGATAGGACACCAACACTCGCTCAGAAGTTTGTCGCTGAATTGCTCGGAACTGCCTTTCTGACCTGGATTGGCGCAGGCTCTATTACAGCGGCGGTAATGGTACCAAACCTGCCGTTGCATTTACGATGGCTGATCTCGGTATGATCGCCCTGGCATTCGCATTTGCCATCGCAGCGATGGTCTACACTATTGGTCACATCTCTGGTTGTCACATTAACCCGGCAGTTACTTTCTCCCTGGCTGTCACCAGACGCATTAGCTGGAGCGATGCAGGAGTCTACTGGGTTGCACAATTCCTTGGTGGAATCCTCGGCGCGCTGGTCATTGCCCTCGCCTTTGGTTGGACGGCTGCGGCGCAAGGCCCTGGCCTTGGCGCAACAAACTTTGGCGCCGCATTAACCCTTTACGGAACCGGTGGTGGCTGGATTGTCGCCATTGCTATGGAGACTATTGGCACCTTCTTCCTCCTCCTGGTCATCATGGGAACCGCTGTCGATGGTCGCGCACCCTCTGGTTGGGCAGGCTTCATCATCGGCCTGATGGTCGCGGGTGAGATTTTTGCCTTTGGTCCAATTACCAACGTGGCTCTCAATCCTGCACGCGCCTTTGGACCTGCGCTTGTGCAAGTCCTGCTCGGCGGTACATATGACCTTTCCCATTTGATTGTCTATTTTGTAGGACCCCTCCTGGGCGGCGTTCTAGGCGTTTTTACGTATGATTTCATCTCGCGGGGACGGGCGATAGCAGGCAGTCCTGAACTCGGCGGCATCTCCGAGTCGGCTGTCGAGCATCACGTCTAATCGCCAGGTTCGTTTAAAGAAGGAGACCAGCTATGAAGAAACTCATTAACCAAACAGAGGACGTAGTAAAAGAGGCACTCGAAGGCATGCAAGCGCTGCATCCAGAACTCCTCCGAGTGGACTACGAAAATCAAATCATTGTACGTGCCGATGCTCCGGTGCGAGGTAAAGTCGGTGTCATCTCGGGTGGGGGCAGTGGTCACGAGCCGATGCACGGCGGCTTTGTCGGTCGTGGCATGCTCGATGCTGCCTGTCCTGGAGCAGTCTTTACCTCGCCGGTGCCGGATCAGATGCTTGCCGCAACTCGTGCTGTCAACGGCGGCGCAGGCGTGCTGCATGTCGTCAAGAACTATACTGGTGACGTACTGAATTTTGAGATGGCAGCGGAACTGGCGCAGGCCGAAGATATCGAGGTAGAAAGTGTTGTGACCAACGATGATGTCGCAGTGCAAGATAGCCTCTATACGGCGGGGCGGCGGGGCGTCGGTGTGACTGTGCTGCTGGAGAAGATTGTAGGCGGCCTGGCAGAAACAGGAGCTCCACTCGCACAGGTGGCTGAACTGGCACGCAAGGTCAACAACCATGGCCGCAGTATGGGTATGGCGCTCACATCGTGCACCGTTCCGGCTGCTGGTAAGCCCACCTTCGAACTGGGCGATGACGAGATGGAGATCGGCATTGGTATTCATGGAGAGCCGGGTCGTCGTCGCGTCAAACTCGCCCCTGCATCCGAGATTACAGAAATGCTCGCAACCCCGGTCATCGAAGATCTTGGCCTGAAAGCAGGTGAGCGCGTGCTTGCCTTCGTCAATGGCATGGGCGGCACCCCACTGATCGAACTGTACGTCGTTGCCAATGAACTTGCGAAGATTCTGCGTGGCAGGGATATTACCATTGCCCGTTCGCTCATCGGCAGCTACATTACCTCCCTTGAAATGGCGGGTTGTTCCATCACCCTACTGCGCCTGGATGATGAACTGACCCGCTACTGGGACGCTCCAGTACACACTCCGGCTCTGCGCTGGGGCGTGTAACGGTAAGGGATGACCTTGTGTTTGCCTGTAGGGTAACACTTGCGCTTACCCTCGCAGCCCATAGTACAATGTGATCGGGCCAGCTAGAAAGGAGCCCAGCCCCTTTGATATCTGGTGGCTCGTATCATACGTACTATGGACCGGCCAAATATAGGCGAACACAAGGTTCGTCCCTACATAATGTGGAGGAAACCCATGCCAATTACGACTGAGGACACGCTACGCTGGTTGAAGCAACTGGCGAACGTCCTCCATGAAAATCGAGATTATCTCACACAACTCGACTCCCCCGTCGGCGATGCTGATCATGGCACCAACATGGATCGCGGCTTTAAAGCAGTGGCAGATAAACTGCCAGGGATGGAAAACATGGATATTGGCTCAATTCTGAAGACGGTCGGAACCACCCTGGTTTCGACGGTTGGTGGAGCAAGTGGCCCATTATATGGTACGGCCTTCTTGCGTGCTGGTATGGCGACCTCCGGGAAACATGAATTGTACGAAACTGACATAGTCAGTATGCTGGAAGCCGCTTTGGAGGGCATCAAGGTGCGTGGCAAAGCCCAACTGGGCGAGAAAACCATGGTGGATGCACTCACTCCTGCTCTGGCTGCAGCAAAAGAGGCGGAGGCCCAGAATTCAGGTCTCTCACAATTGCTGAGACGTACAAGCAATGCTGCTGAGGGTGGTATGAAGAGCACCATTCCTATGTTAGCTACGAAAGGACGTGCCAGCTATTTAGGTGAGCGGAGTATTGGCCATCAAGACCCCGGCGCAACTTCTAGCTGGCTCATACTCAAAACGTTGGCCGATACCTGTGGATAGGGCGTGATCTGGTTACTTAATTGTTGCACACATCATTTCGTTCTATTCGACTTTGAAGGCACACTCATTTGTGCCGCTGTTAAGAAGGGATTCATGCCATGACAGTTGGCTTAGTAATCGTATCCCATAGCGCTCGCCTGGCCGAAGGCGTTGCTGAACTGGCCGGGCAGATGGCCCAGGACAAGGTGGCGATCGCTGTAGCGGGTGGAACCGCAGACGGTGCACTTGGTACCTCTGTTGAAAAGATCCTCGGTGCGCTGCAAGAAGTGGATGGACCGGATGGCATACTCGTGCTACTCGACCTGGGCAGTGCAGTCATGGCGACCGAGATGGCTGTAGAATCATTCGCACAGGACTTCAGGCATCGCGTGATTATCAGTCCGGCACCCCTTGTCGAAGGTGCAGTGGTCGCGGCTGTAGAGTCCTCTATTGGCAACAGTTTGCAAGAGGTAGCCGAGGCTGCCGCCAGCGCATTTAGCTTACCAAAAGTACATAATCAAGACGCTTAGCAGAAGGGCTAGAATCGTGTCAATCACCGAGACCAACCTTACTATTACGAATCGAGTCGGCTTGCATGCTCGTCCCGCTCGTCTCCTCGTACAGACCGCCGCGCAGTATCAGTCACAAATCCAGCTCCGGCGTGGTGACAAAACCGCCAATGCGAAAAGCATTGTGGGTGTGCTCAAGCTCGGCGCTGTTATGGGAGATACCCTGGTATTGCATGCCGAGGGTGAAGACGCAGAGAAAGCACTGGACGCTCTGACGAATCTTGCACTCCGTAACTTTGATGAGCAGGAGTAGCTATGCGAAATGGAAACGTTCACCTTCATCTTGCCAGCCCCATTTCAGCGTTGGCCGTCTCTCCAGGTATCGCTATTGGCCCCGTACGTCTTTATGGCGCGCTTAGTCATACTCCTGGAAAGGAGCTGGTGGCAAAAATCGCTTCCGGTGAGGTCGAGGCTGAGGAGCAACGTTTGCGTGAGGCCTTACAAGTCGCTATAAACGAGTTACAGGAACTGACCGGGCGAGTCGCGCAGACTGTTGGACACAGCGAAGCCGATATTTTTGAAGCCCAGCAGCTTATGCTAGAGGATCCCGAGCTACTGGCAGAAGTTCACGATCTCATCACTTCGCAGCACTACTCCGCCGCCTCTGCCATACAGCAAGCGGGAGAACATCAAGCGCAAGAGCTAGAGGCCCTGGAAAGCGAGACGCTAGCTGCCCGTTCCGCCGATATACGTGATGCCACCTCTCGCGTGGTTCGTCTCCTTGAGAGCGATAGAAATGTAGAGGCTAGACCGTCGCTCGGCGATTCGACTCCTGTGCTGATTGTTGCCCACGATCTCACACCTTCAGATACCGCGAGCCTCGACCCAACAATGATCCTTGGCATCTGTACCGTCGTTGGTGGCACTACGACCCACGCCGCGATCATCGCTCGTGCCCTGGAGATTCCGGCAATTGCTGGTATCGATCCACAGTTACTCAGTGTTTTGCAGAATGGCCAGCAGGTAGCTATCGATGGCACGCGCGGGCTACTCTATCTCCAACTGGATGACGAGCAAGGGCAGCAGTTACGGGCCGATATGCTACAGCAGCAAGAAGAACGTGTTGCTCGCCGCACACAGGATGAGTCCCTGTGGCGCACGCAGCCGGCTTCTACTGCTGATGGGCGCTTTGTACAAGTCTTCGCCAATGTAGGAGATTTGGAAAGCGCACGTGCTGCGGGTGAACAGGGTGCCGAGGGTATTGGCCTGTTACGCACTGAATTTCTTTTTGGCGGGCGCTCCATCTTTCCGAACGAGCAGGAGCAGTTTGACAGCTATGTAGACCTCTTTCGCGCGTTTGCTGACGCCGCTTTGCTGGGAAAAACCATTATAGCTCGAACGCTTGACGCGGGCGCAGATAAGCCTTTTCCCGCCCTTGAGCCGCTGATTGGCACGCTGCAAGAAGCCAATCCCGCCCTTGGATTGCGCGGTGCGCGTATCCACCTCATGCACAACGAACTCCTGCGCCAGCAGTTGCGCGCACTCCTGCGAGCAGGTGCCTCGGCAGATGTGCAACTCCATATCATGTTCCCCATGATCACAACACTGGAGGAAGTGCGCCGTTTGCGTGCTATCTATCACACCGTTCGAGAAGAGCTTTCAGATGAAGGCGTGATGCTCCCGGCCGGCACGCAGCTCGGCATTATGGTCGAGACACCCGCCGCCGCATTGATGGTCGATGCGCTGGCACGTGAAGTCGATTTCTTCAGCATCGGCGCAAATGACCTCTACCAATATACCATGGCTGCTGACCGCACCAATAGTCGCGTGACGAGCATGTTCAGTGTCCTGGAGCCAGCCGTCTGGCGCTTGATCGCACACGTTATTCAGGCTGCTCAGGCACATAATAAGATGGTAGCCGTCTGCGGCGAACTGGCTGCCGATCCAAAGATAGGCCCACTCTTAGCAGGCCTGGGTGTAGAGGAACTCAGCATGAGCCTCCCTTCTATCGTCCGTGTCAAAGCCGCCTTGCACGCACACCCCATGCAATATTGGCAGCAACTCGCACAAGAGCTGCTCAAAGCTGAAACAGCTGCAGATATGCAGCTTGTGCTACAAGCCTTGAAATAAGCAAGCTGTAACACGGACGCCTCTAAACGCAGGTAAAGGTATCGTTTCCCACCCAAAAATGTAGAGCTTCTCCCATGTGGCCCTATCAATTCTGGCCTGCTTCAAGAGCCTAATCAACAGTCCCTCCCCGATATCACGTTGATGGGGGTTCGGTATCGATAGAGTAACCTTCTCTTTTCACCATATATTGGTGGTTCCCACCAGGGTAAGGTCCCTCGAAGCCTAATTGCCTCAAATAGTAGATCAAGTCCTTGCGCTTGATAGGACCTAAATGAGGCATCAGGCTACTTCTCCTATTGTTAGCTCGATGCCATCAACAGGAGGTAAGGGAAAATGGAGGGAAACGCGCAACAAAATCCAGCCTTCCAGTACTTCCTTTAATTCATCTCGACAGGCTTCAAGCGTGTCTGCATTAGCCCAGACTCCATTAAACCCACTAATCTCTCCATAGAAGGTGCCATCATCTGGCAAAATTTCATAGCGCGCTTTGCTCATAGCAGCATGGATATATTTCGTTAACATAGTGGTACTTGCTCCCTCCTTCCTCTGATGTAATGTAACCAGTCGATTAGCAAATAATACCTTTATCCTCATTATAACTTATTGTAGGAGGTTATGATAGGCCCCATACGTGAGTTTGATAGATGTCCTTTCCATGTTATTGCCAGCTAGGAGTGCTATAATACCTCCACTATCTGATCTTTAATGCGGAGGCAACTTCATTATGACATTCTCTATCGTGGGACGCGACCTTCAGACAGGTGAGTTGGGCATTGCCGTACAATCAAAGTTTCTGGCGGTTGGCGCGGTCGTTCCATGGGCGAAAGCGGGTGTAGGGGCTATTGCGACGCAGGCCTGGGCCAATACAAGCTACGGGCCCCGCGGACTGGAACTGCTGGCAAGTGGTCTCCCGGCCGCGGAGACGATAGCGCAACTTACCAATGAAGATGAGGGCCGGGCTTCTCGCCAGGTGGGAATCATCGGTGCCAGCGGTGAACCGGCAACCTATACAGGCGATGAATGTTTTCCGTGGGCGGGAGGTCACACGGGAGAACATTATACGTGCCAGGGCAATATTCTGGTTGGAGAAGATACAGTGCTGGCGATGGCACGCACTTTTGAACAGGTGACCGGCTCCCTCTGTGATCGGCTAGTGGCAGCACTCGCCGCAGGTCAGGCAGCGGGAGGAGATAGTCGAGGACAACAGTCGGCAGCATTGCTTGTTGTGCGCGCAGGTGGGGGCTACGGCGGCTTCAACGACCGTTTCATCGATCTGCGCGTTGATGACCATCCCCAGCCTATAGAGGAATTGCAGCGCATTCTTCAATTACACAAGCTGTACTTATTTCCACCCGATCCCAAAGACATTCTCACCATTGACCCGGGAATAGCGCACGAACTGCAAGAGCTACTGACTTTAACCGGCGACTACCAGGGACCTATTACCGATTCTTATGATGATGTGACACGCGACGCATTTCGCAAGTTCAGCGGCCGCGAAAACCTGGAAGAACGCTGGTTCGAGGATGCCCGTATCGACCGCGTTGTCCTGGAATTCATGCGCCAAAAAGTGATAGGAACGCAGTAGACAAAGAGCAGTGCCGCGAGAGAGCCCTTCCATACTGATACAGTCGTAAGGACAGATGTCTACGCAACCAGAACAGAGAATACAGATCGACGGGTCAATCATGATATTCAACTGGCATTGGAGACAACGACGCGCCTGCTCGACAGCCTGTTCAGGTGTATAACCTGTCTCCGTCTCACGAGTGTTGCTAAAACGATTCTTCAAGGGCAAGGAAGGAATATTCTGAAACGCAATGGACTCGTAGTCATCGACCATACCGCGCCGGTAGTCGGGTAGTTCTATTTCTTCCGCAACTTCGGCAGGTTTGTCCACGCCGCCGAGATAGCGGTTGATTGCGGCGGCCGCATCGCGCCCATCGCCAATGGCCGAGATAAGGTTACGTGAACCTTCGGTATAGTCACCACCGGCAAAGAGGCCAGGATAACTCGTCATCCAGGTTTCACGGTCTACCAGCGGAATACCCCATTTATTGACCTCGAGGTTGAGTTCTTTGGATGGTAACCACGAGCCATCACTTGCCTGACCAAAGGCGGGAATAATAGTATCCGCATCAATTACGAACTCACTGCCGGGAATGGGTACCGGGCGGCGGCGGCCACTTGAGTCGGGGTCGCCCAATTTGTTACGAATAAGCTTGAGGCCGCTGACATGCACACCATCATTACTCAGAACCTCGACCTGAGTGACAAGGTATTGGAACTCAACGTGCTCAACCATAGCTTCATCGACTTCGTACTCGTCGGAAGGCATCTCTTCCTGCGAGCGGCGATACAAGACATAGACCTTATCGGCGCCAAAACGGATGGACGTACGGCAGCAGTCCATCGCGGTGAAACCACCACCCAGGACGATGACCCGCTTGCCAATGTAGGCAGGCTCACCATAATTGGTCTTTGCCAGGAGTTTGATACCATCTTCGACCCCTTTGAGGTTCGCGCCGGGGATGACTTTGTTGTCGGGACCGCTCAAAGGATTGGGAACATAGCAACCAGCAGCGAGATAAACTGCATCGTAGTTCTTGACCAGGTCTGTCACCTGGATGTCGCGCCCTACCCTGGTGTTGTACTTCACCTCGACGCCCAGGTCGGCCATGTATTCGTCGCATTCTTCGCGTGTGACAGTGCGCGGCAAACGCCAGACGGGGATGCCATTGACCATGACGCCACCGCCGGTGGGGTATTCATCATAGAGCGTCACCGGATAGCCCATCTCGCGCAGGTCTCGCGCGGCAGCCAGGCCGGCGGAGCCAGCGCCGACGACGGCCACTTGTTTATCTTTGGTAACTGGCGGCCGCTCGGCATGATGCCGATATTCGCGATGATCGGAGGCGGCGCGCTTTAACCAGCAAATGGCAATTGGCTTGCCATCAACCTTGTTACGGCGGCAGACCGGTTCGCAGGGACGGGCACAGGTACGTCCAAGTACGCCAGGCACTACATTGGCCTTGCGGTTTAAAAGATATGCCTCGTCAAAGCGGGCCTGTGAAATCAAACCAATATAGGTAGAAACATCGGTATGAGCCGGGCAACCTACCTGACAGGGAATATTCGTCTGATACCAATCAGGATTGGTCATGATTGATTGGTATCGCGGTCCCAGTTCGCTATCGGGATCAATCATATTTAAAGAGTCCTTTCATCTTCTTTCCAAATTATATCATAACAGCGTCCTGGGGAACAAGAATAACATTAAATGAAGAGTTTACGCTCCTATGGATGCTATCAGGCCTGCTAATAGAGCAGTGCGCGGAGCGATACTATTCGCCAAGAGGTATTCATCAGGACTATGATCCCGGCCGCCAATTGGGCCCAGGCCATCGAGTGTGGGTACACCATAACTGGAGGTATAGCTTCCATCTGAAGATCCTCCTGTGAGTACATGGTTGACAGAAAAACCCAGTATACTGGCAATATTCTGTGCCTCCTGTATCAGTCTGAGGCTCGCTGCTGTACATACCATGGGTGCCTTAAAATCCGGCTCACACTCAAGCGTCAACTCCACACCTGGAACTCGCTGGCGCTGCATCATCGCCTGCCACTGCTCCTCCAGGTCAACAATATCCTGGGGTTGCAAGAAGCGAAGATCAAACTGGACCTGGGCGAAATCCGGTACAACGTTGGCCAGTATACCGCCAGAGATGACGCCTGGATTGATGCTGATGCCTTCGCGCCATCCATTGAGACTCTGAAATTGTAATGTCTGATGAGCAATTTCTACAATGGCATTACGTCCTTTTTCCGGCTCGACACCCGCGTGGGCGGAACGCCCGCGAGCCGTAAGTCTGTAGCGGGCATTCCCTTTACGCGCACTCACAATATCTCCATTTGCACGCGCCGCCTCTAAAACAAACGTCCCCTGGCAATCCTGGCATGCCTCCTGTATAAGGTCGACACAATGCCGGTTGGTCGTCTCTTCATCTGATACACAGAGAAAACGGATCTCACCAAAGGAGCGGTATCCTTTAGCGAGCAGCGCCTCGATAGCGTAAATT
>WNGK01021874.1_pt1 | contig 15293 bp, 11 predicted proteins | sample 5400601 | NCBI WGS metagenome assembly WNGK01 (sample SAMN13153376, study PRJNA577476) | soil metagenome | isolation source: 60 cm soil or saprolite under Garry oak tree replicate 1 | place: USA:California | collected 2016-06-15
GGTGAAAAGACTTCCGTGGATCAGTATATCATGCTTTGAAAATACTGTGGGGGAATCGAGTGGTATACTTTTCGCTTAACATTTTGAGAGAACAGGTGGGGTGGTTGCTACATTTTTCTGCGATTTGGAGATTGAAGGTAGGAGTGAGAGGACAAATAAAACGAGGTAGGAAGCCTTTCCTTGAAAGTTGTCCTACCTCGTAATTGTAAGTCGGGGTGAGAGGATTTGAACCTCCGACCACTACAACCCCATTGTAGTGCGCTACCGGACTGCGCTACACCCCGTCACTGGAACGAGTAAAGTATAGCAGAAAAAAGGCCTGTTCGTCAATAGTTTTGCAACTCATCATCTCATTATCAGGGGAACCGAAGCCTTCATCATTTCATCAATACACTCCCCCCAACTTGCGATGATCCCACGAGACAACCTCCACAGGATTCACAAAGATAGCCACCCGTTTTGCCGCCTGGGCTTTCACCATCGGATGGGTGTTTTCGTTCAAAGGCCCGGAATAGCGTTCCCAAATGACCTCGCCCACGCGCAACACAGTCTCATAATCCTCGCGTATAACCGCCTGCCCTTTGATCTGCACACCGCGCAGTTCAGCATAGCTTTCCCCTGCTTCAACCATACAAGTAAGTCGAGGGTCGCGGCGCAAGTTCACCACTTTCTGTGCCTTAGCATAGGTCCAGAAAGCGATTTCATCGTTGAAAAGCGCGTACCACATCGCCACGAGATGTGGGTAACCATCATGATCAATAGTGGCTACCTGAAGTATGTGCTTCTCTTCAAGGAAGGCGCGTATTTCTTCGTCGGTCATACGGATCTGGTTGCGGCGGCTCATAAGTGTTCCTCTCTTTAGTTATTGCTTTGCATGGTGTATCTTGTCCAAACTGGGTGGGTTCTCTCATTGATACCTTGCCTGTTCATTTCGCTTGCTATAAAAGGTGCATGTTTCTCTAAATGAGAAAATGTTATTTGATCTGCAAAGCAATACTTTGCTTAAGTACATAGATTACGCTCCGTTGCTCGGAATAAATGCTCTGAACAACACAGCATCCTCGGATATCGCCCTCATCAAATAGTTCACCCCGGCGAAGACAACGATGCTCTCCCCCTTTTTCACGAGCATGTGTTTGCCAGCACTGTCCAGCATTGTTTCGCCACTAAGAACCAGCAGTATCTCAATTGAATTAGCAGAGCTTTCATAAAAATCGTCCTTACTCAACTGGATCCTACTCAAACAAAAATCGTGACTTGGAGATTCGTAAAATCTCTCGTGAGGATTGTCGCTTTGTCTGCCTACAATAATCTCTGGGATAACACTCTTAAATGTGATGAGTCTGAGAAGTTCCGGAACATCTACATGTTTTAGTGTAAGACCACCGCGTATTACGTTGTCAGAATTAGCCATGATCTCTATGGACTGACCTTGAAGATAGGCATGCGGTATTCCAGCATCTTGAAATGTGGCTTGACCCTGCTTGAGCTTTACAAGATTGAAGAAGTACATCGAAAATATGCCTCTATCATAATCCCCTCCCTGCTTTCCCACCCTGGTTTTTGCAACCCAGTAATCAGGAGAAGCTTCTTCTAACTCTTCAGCATTATACTTTTGAAGAATGCGTTCTACCAGGGTGTTCAGAAGAGCATTCACCAACTCCTGAGGCATTTCCATCACATACTTATACAGCCCAAAGTATCCCCCACTCGCAAATACGGGCTGTAAGGCGTGAAACTCTGGAACCTGATTGAGAACCTCCTGGAACTGATTTTCCGGTCGAAACCCATAGAGCAACCACAAATCGCTCAAAGCAACCGTCAGTTCAGGCTTATGGTTATTATCTTTGTAGTTTCTTTCTGGAGCATCCAGCGGGATGCCCATCTCGTTTTCCCTGGCAAAACCTATCTCTGCCTCAGATTTCGTGGGGTGTACCTGAATCGAAAGCATTTCTCGTACATCCATCACTTTAAGCAGGAATGGCAAACGGCCATACCTCTGAAACATACGCGGGCCCAAGGTCTTTTCTGGCTGTTCTTTGATTAACTCGTTTAATGCTATTGTCGTTCCATCGTTGCGCAGAATTTGGGAAGGCGCCTTTTCGTGCGCCCCCATCCAATATTCCGCGTATGTCATATCTGGCTCTGGCTTGAGTCCGATCAACATAGGAATGAAATTGTATCCACCCCAGGAATAGTGCTGTATTTTTCCAAAGAGCCGGCCTACACGGTCTTTTACAATCATTGACATACTGAAAAACACCTTATGAGCTTTTGAGAGGAAGTCGGAATATCCTTGAATCCTGCTATTGTTCTCTCTGTCAGTATATGCTTTCTCTTCTCTCTCCGCAAATTGATGATCAGGATAGGCGGTTAGCATCGATACTCCCCCAAAAAACTATAGACTTTTCCCCAAAAATCTGGCATACTATATCCTGATAGAGTAGCGAACTAAAAGCGATGATGGGGAGAGTACTCGGGCACACAGGCATTGCGAAGAGAGAAAGGGTCACCGGCTGCAAACCCTTTTGCATAACCGTCCCGAAGAAGTTCACCCCAGAGCTGGCTGTTGAAAATACCGCGTTACGGCATCAAGTAGACAGTCCCGGTCGTCACCGTTAATGGACAAACCAAGTGGAACACAGCCCCATTTTTTTACTGCCTGCCCTCTTATTATAGGTTGATAGGATCAGCGGTAAGCATGGAAGGCTGGTTCAATACGGGTGGTACCACGGAGATTGCCGGCAACTTCGTCCCTGTTGACGTAACGTTTGCCGGTTTTTTGATTCTTGGGAGGATGCAAGCATGATTGGGCAACTGACCTCTTTACTGGAGCAGCTCGATGCGCTGCAGGCGCGCGCCATCGAGCAATTAGAGACGATTGAAACCTCGGCTGAACTGGAGGAGTGGGACACCACCTACCTTGGTCGCAAGCGCGGCGAATTGACCAGCATCTCTTCCGTCATGGGAAAGCTATCGAAAGATGAACGCCCGCTGGTTGGGCAGAAGATCAACGCCGTCAAGGCCGCGTTGACGGAGCGGCTGGCCGCCAAACGCGAGAGTTTGCGCCAGCGGGAGATGCTGCAAGCCCTCGAGCAGGAGCGTATCGATGTGACGCTGCCAGGGCGGGCGCTGCCAGCCGGGCACATGCACCCGATCTCGCGCACCATCTGGGAAGTGACGCAAATCTTCGTCAGGATGGGCTTCCACGTTATCGATGGGCCAGAAGTAGAAACCGACTACTATAACTTCCAGGCGTTGAATATGCCGGATGATCATCCCGCGCGCGACATGCAGGATACCTTCTGGGTCGCGCCCGGCCAGATTCTGTTACGCACGCAGACCTCACCCATGCAGATTCGCGCCATGCAGCAGATGCGTCCTCCCGTGCGAGTCATCGCGCCAGGAAAGGTTTACCGCAACGAGGCTATCGACGCTTCGCACGAAGCCATGTTCCACCAGATCGAGGGGCTGTTGATCGACGAGTATTGCACCATGGGCGATCTTAAAGGCTGCCTGGAGCGCGTTGCGCGTGAACTTTTTGGGGAGAAGCGGCAGGTGCGCTTCCGCGGAAGCTACTTCCCGTTCACCGAGCCGAGCGCCGAGATGGATATTGATTGCCCCATCTGCGCCGGCAAAGGTTGCCGCACCTGCAAGCATAGCGGCTGGATAGAGATGCTCGGCTGCGGCATGGTACATCCAAGAGTGCTGCGGGAAGTTGGCTACGACCCTAAGAAATATCGCGGCTTTGCCTTCGGCCTGGGACCCGAGCGCGTCGCCATCCTGAAGTATTCCATCGGGGAAATACGCCTGTTCTCAGGCAACGACCTGCGCTTCCTGAAACAATTTTAAATGGCGCATTCGGGAAATACATGGATGAGCAGGCCGATAAATCGGCGGTGTGCACGATAAATCGGCCCCTACGGTTGGATGTATGCACCACTAAATAATCACATCATTAATCATCATGTAGCATCGTCAGGAGATCAATATCATGAAAGTGCCACTGAGCTGGCTGAAAGAATACGTTGACATAACAATGTCGCCGGAAGAACTGGCGCACACGCTCACAATGGCCGGACTGGAGGTTGAAGCCATTGAACGGATCGGCGCAGCGTGGGGCGATAAAATCATCACCGCCCAGATCGTACACCTGGAGAAAATAGCAGGCTCGGACCACCTCAGCTACACACGAGTGATAACCGGCAAAGAGGAGCTTGGCATCGTCTGTGGCGCGCCCAATATCAAGGTGGGCGACAAAGTGCCCCTGGCCCTCGTTGGAGCCACGGTAGGCGACCTCGTTATCGGCGAGAAAAGGACCATGGGCTACCTCTCGCAGGGGATGCTCTGTTCACCGCGCGAGCTGGGGATGGGCAATGACCATGCAGGCATCTACATCCTCGATCCCGCGACAGCCATTGGGCAGAGACTCGTGGATGTGCTGGGCGAAGTCGTGCTCGAATTCACCATTAAAGCCCACCGTGGGGATCTCTCTTCGATCATTGGCATTGCCAGAGAAGTAGCCGCGTTGACCAAACAGGAACTGCGTATTCCGCGGCCCGTTTTGCGCGAACAGGGAAAACCTGCCGCGGAGATGGTACAGGTGACGGTCGAAGACACCGATCTCTGCCCCCGTTACAGCGCCCGTATTATCAGCGGGATCAAGATCGGACCCTCGCCGGAATGGATGGGGCGGCGCCTGCTAGCGGCCGGTATGCGCCCGATCAGCAACGTCGTCGATATTACCAACTACGTCATGTTGGAGTTCGGCCAACCCCTCCATGGTTTCGACTATGACCTGGTGCGCCAGCAGCATATCATCGTGCGCCGCGCCCATGCAAGCGAGGAGATCAAGACCCTTGATGACGTGCAGCGCAAACTTACGCCCGCTATGTTGCTCATTACGGATCCAGAGGGGCCAACTGCTATAGCCGGAGTCATGGGGGCAGCAATCAGCGAAGTCAACGAGAAAACGACGACAGTGCTACTCGAAGCCGCGAATTTCCAGGCGGCGAATGTGCGGCGTACCTCTGTCTCCCTGGGCCTGCGCACCGATGCATCAAGCCGCTTCGAGAAGCGACTTGACCCCGAACTGACCGTTGACGGCGCTAATCCCGTCAAAGTGACGCAGCATGAAGTGGTAGATGCTTTGACATGGCTGGGTTTCATTGTAGTCCCGGACGAGCACAGTAACAACATGCAGGTCACCGTGCCAACATATCGCGCGGATATCGAGGAGAGCGCCGACCTCGTAGAAGAGGTGCTGCGTATGATCGGGTACAACAATATTCCCAGCACTATTCCCGTTGGACCGCTGCCTGAACCGCAGGTAGACTCCTGGTTTGCGCGCGAATATGCTGTGCGCAACATCTTGATCGGGGCCAGTCTAAACGAAATTGTGACATACGCTATGACCAGCCGCGCCCGCATGGTCAATCTACTGGCGCGCGCCGACGCCGGGTCTGCGCTCGCCCTCACCAACGGGGCAACCGTAGGGGCCGCTTTATCGCGCCCAGCGCCGATTTATCGGCCCTCCTCCCAACCACTAATTCCTATCCCTGACACAGGTGACACACCCGACACTCTTGACACTCTTGGGACATCCACCGCTATCGCAACGTTCGATGCGCGCACTATACCGGCAGTGACGCTCGTGAACCCCTTGAGCAGCGATCTTGACGCGATGCGCTTGACGCTCATGAGCGGCCTGTTAGAAACGGTGCAGGAGAACAGCAAACGCAACAAAGCAGGCCTGCGCTTCTTCGAAATAGGACGGCGCTACCTGCCTGCCGATCAGCTCCATAGCTTGCCCGATGAGCGCCGCAGCGTGGGTATAGCCCTCAGCGGGCCAGCCGAAATCTCCTGGGTCGCAGAACTGGCGCGCCCCGCCGATTTCTATGATCTGAAAGGGGTAATAGAGACGCTGTTGACAGGGCTGCACATCACGCGCTATCGATACGCGCCCACGCGGCACCCGACATTCCATCCTGGACGCTGCGCTCTACTGGAACTGCCTCGCACAGCTATTGATGGAGAGGAAATCTTCAGCCCCATAGGAGTGCTCGGTGAAGTGCATCCAGTAGTGCAGCAGCGCTATGATCTCCCGCACCGAACCTACCTGTGTGAGATCGACCTGGAACAACTCTACGAAGCAGTACCCGGCAGCCTGACATACATGCCCATCTCAAGACACCAGGAACTATCACGCGACCTTGCTTTGGTAATAGACGAGCAGGTTCCCGCCCAGGATATGCATGACGCGATCATAGCAAGCGGCGGTGAGCTGTTGCGCTCCGCATCGCTCTTCGACGTCTACCGGGGAGAACCGATTCCCGCGGGCAAGAAAAGCCTGACCTATTCGCTTATCTATCAATCGCAGGAGCGCACGCTCACCGACACCGAGGCCAACACCCTCCAGGATGCCATCATACGCGCCTTAAATGAGAAATTTGGGGCTACCTTGCGTTAAATTCTCCCCGTCTCGTGGGGCATATCAGTATCACTGCTTGCTTGATGTGACAAATACCTATAGCTCAACGTTCTTATAGCATAGACATACCGTGTGACGGGAACGGGAATGCGGTCGGGGCGATGGCGCGGTAGGAGGACCATGCTGTCATGCTGAGCCCATTCGTGGCACTCAGGGTAAACTCAGCGAAGCATCTCGAGGCCCAACGCGACAGACCCTTCGCTGCGGCTCAGGGTGACATGGTGAAGCATATTGGGCCCAATTCATTGCGCCCCGTGGGGATACGTTGGATATAAAGTACAGTAAAGAGTAGGATATGAGTCAGTGTTTGCGTTGCAGCAAGCCTTGTCAAGCAAATTCTGTATTTTGTGAGAACTGTCAGTCGCTCTTACGAAGCCAGCTATGGGAGGCAGCCGACACTCATGAGGAGGAATCCATAACGCTTTCTCCTCTAGCTGTTGCATCTCCTGAACATGGCGAAGTCAGCAGTAAACCACTGGAACGCATTACTGCGCCTCTGCCTGTAATCGCTATAGCCCCTGGCCGCGAGGTTTCCACCCCCGTACCGCCCTCCTCCCTCCCAGCATCGTTCGATAGCGAAAACGTCGTAGAACATGCTGTGCAGAAACTCAACGAAGCAGCCCAACGCATTGCCGAGTTAGAGCAGGGTAACCGCCGCCTGCCGCGAGCTTCGCGCCTTTCCCCCATACGCGATATTTCTGCCGACATCCAGCGCGAGAGCACCCCCTTGCCGCGCATCACGAAAAAATTGCAGGATGAGGAGAAAGAGCAGGAAGAAGACCTTGGAAGGCGCATTCCCGATCTCTGGCCCTGGCTGCAGCCCGATAGCGACGCTGATGAAAGCGAAAGTGACACCTGGTCGAATCGTACAGACCCTTTGCTGGCGCGGCAGTTCCCCAACAGCGCTGAGATTGCCCGCATCGAAGAAGAAGATTTGCGCCGCGCTATCGCGGAGGGCGTGGTCACGTATCCTCTACTCACTCAGTTTAACCATCCTGCGCGCCGCCGCATGCACATGATATTTGCCATGCTGATTATACTGGCGGTCGTTGCCTTGCTCATGGATGGAATATTGGTTGCCGTCGCCTTTACGCACCAGCGTCACCCAGAAAATGCGCTCAGTGGCCCGCCATCTCTGATCCTTTCCTCGAACGCCGCGAGGATAGGTCAGGCAATCACGCTGCATATTCGTCATTTTTCTTCCTCGACCAATGTCTATTTAACGCATGACATACAGGAAGCAGTGCAGTTGACGACTGGTTCCGCTTTAGTCAACGTCGGCACAGATGGCTCTGCCGATGTCACCATGCTCATTGATGCCAACTGGACTCCCGGCTACCACACCATCGAGGCCGAGGATATCTCAACGCGCTATACTGCCAGCGCCACACTCCAAATCACCGGCGCTGGTCCCACTCGCCCATCGCATTTACTCATTGATACCACTGCGCTCGATTTTGGCGCTGACTATCAGGGAGCGAATTCCATCCAGTCGCTCGCCTTACATAATTCTGGTGGCGGTTCTATTACCTGGACAGCAAGTAGTAATCAACCCTGGCTGCTGCTCTCTCCCCCCCAGGGCATGTTTAGCTCAAGTCAGACAATTGCTGTTGCCGTTGAGCGAGCAAACCTCAAGGCGGGAGCATACAAAGGTACGGTCACATTTTCTTCAAACGTTGGCGCTGCCGAATGGGTGCAGGTACAAATGACGGTGCGCCCATTACCTGCTAACCCGGGGCCTGTGCTCGAAGTGATCCCTCCCGTTCTCTCATATACTGCGCTGGATGGCGAAGCTGATCCTGCTGCGCAGACCTTGATGATTAGCAATCCAGGCACCCAGCGCCTGAACTGGTCAATCACAGGGAATAATCCACTCGCTCTCACGAGTCAAAGCCCGTTGCTCAGGTCCTTTGATGGTCAATCAGGCTGGTTAAGTACCGATCAGACTTTTGGCGTCGTTGTTCCCCACGCGACCACCCTGATACACGTGTATGTCCATAGCCGAAATCTGCTGCCTGGAGTTTATACAGATGTGCTTTCATTTACTGCTGGACGCGGAGTATATAATAGCTCGCAGACTGTCAGCGTCTCTCTTACTATACAACCACGATGTGGATTGACATTGAGCGCCGGCGGTATGTCTTTCACGGCTGTTACTGGCCAGAGCAATCCAAGCAATCAGTCTCTGGGCCTGGGAGCCACTTCAAGCTGCTCTGGAACAATCAACTGGAAGGCAGTCTCTGCCGCTAACTGGCTGTCACTGACGCCTGCTAATGGGCAATTGAAAGGCTCTGCGAACGCTGTGACCGCGGTTGGGGTAAATGCCGCTATTCTTAAACCAGGAACATACAATAGCTATATCTCTCTTACAGCTGCGCAGAGTACACAGACGGTCATGGTACAGTTAATCGTGCAGGCTCGCCCTCCTCCTTCCGCTCCAATTATGGGGGCAACACCGCTCAGCCTCAACTTTAGTACGACTCAGGGTATGCCGAATCCGCCAGGCCAGGTCGTGACCATTACCAATACTGGGAAAAGCCAGCTCAATTGGCATGACACGGTCAATATACTATCTACATCCTGGCTGGCCGCCAGCCCCTCGGGTGGCAGCATTGCTCCAGGTCAGACTGGACAGGTCACCGTCAATATCAATACCGCCAACTTGACGCCCAATACCTATATCGGGCAAGTAATTCTCGTCGGCACAGACCATAATGGCGCAACTGCTGCCGGAAGTCCGCAGACGATCACGATCAACCTGCTGGTACTCCCGCCGTGTGCCCTGCAACAGCCTTCATTAAGCTCCGTAGGCTTCAGCGCTACACAGGGAGGCACTGATCCAGGCTCACAGACGGATTCAATTACTGCCAGCGGCAATTGTGCCTGGCCTTTGAGTTGGCGTGCTACCGTTGTAAACCCTGCCAATTGGTTAACCCTGACGCCTACATCCGGCTCACTTGCTGCTAGTGGTCAATCTGTTTCTCTTTCGCTGGTTGCGAGCATCGCCGGTTTGAGCGCTGGCACATACAGTACACAGGTCTCGATCAGAGCGACAGATGGCACTAATACAGTGGTGCAGGGAAATCCGCAAGTCTTCACTGTGACGTTGACCGTTCTCCCCCCGTGCCAGTTACAGGTTGGGCCGTTGAATCTGCCATTCTCTGTCGCGCAGGGACAACCCTCGCCGCCCGCGCAGAGTTTTTCGTTAAGCGAAACGGGCAATTGTGTTCTTCCCGTTAACTGGCAGGCAACCGGCGACGCGGGCAGCAGCTCCTGGCTCGTAGTGGGTCCGCCAACATCTGGTGCGGGCGGCGCTACTGTGTCCGTTAGTGTCAATACTCAAAGCCTGGCGCCAGGAACCTATTCAGGCGCGATAACGGTCTCTGCCACCGGCAACGGTGGAGCTGTAGTCCAGAATAGCCCGCAGACGGTCAACGTGACGCTTACCGTCACGGGATATACGTTCAGTGGAACTGTCATAGCCTGTTCCGACAGTTCTTGTACGACCAGTAAGCCACTGCCAGGCTCTTCCTTAAGTCTATTGAATAGTTCCACAAATCAGACTGTGAGTACTACTGCTGATGGGTCCGGTAACTTCTCTTTATCTAACCTCGCTCTTGCCCCATACACATTGACTGTGACTGGAACCGATGGTACTCTCAATTACCTTGGCACAGTTTCTTTTAGTTTGACCGGGGATAAATTGAATTTTACCGTCAACGTCTACCCGCACTGATCAACCTGAGATGCCTCAAAGTGTCACCCCATTCAATAGTTAAAGGTCATAATTGGGCCCTACACCATTTCCAATATGGTACAATACGTATAGTTATATCAAACTGTATCATTGAGATTATCCGCATAGCAACACACCTTAGTGAGACGCTTAGATGCATACAAAACGTTGCGCCAACTGTCATAAATTGTCGCGCCCAGAAGCAGTAGCATGTAGCCGCTGCGGACAAACATTTTCAGAGAACGCGACCAGGATTCCCACCAGAAGCTCTCACACAGCAACGGCTAGCAACAGAAATGCAACAGCGGAAAAAGCAACCGTCCCTACCCGCAGGCGCACTATTCCCCCGGCATCTCCGCATCGCGCAGGACATTATTCCGGGTTGCATCCAGAAGACCAACCCTTTCAGTCTGCCATGATCGCGGTTCAACGCCCGCCAGAGTTACAGGCGAAACCGGCTGCGCAACAGGAGCCGCGCATCGAGTATTTGCCAACAACCCCTCCTCCCCTGGATGATGCTCCAGCGTCCTCCTGGTCTGATGCGCCAACTGAAGTTGGGACAAAAACCTATGACATACCCATCCAACCCGTCCCCACTGGCAGAAAGAGAGCTCTACGCGCCCACCCCTTATTGCGAGGGCTTCCAGTGCCCACCGTTCTTACTATTTCATGCCTGCTCTTCCTGGTGGCGAGTAGCCTGCTTGCCTATGCTTTCATAAATAAAAAGCCTGCTTCTGGCGCGCAATTATTGAGCGCGCAACCAAACCAGTTGCGTGTAAACGATACATTTACCTTATCCGGCAAATTCTTTGGCATCAACGACTTGCTCACCTTTACTCACGATCAACATAACGATGCCATCCTTGATGGCAACAGCAGGCCGCTGCAGGCGCACACAGATGACACCGGCGCTTTCTCTGTACAGATCATGGTTCCTACCAGTTGGGAAGTCGGGCAGCACACCATCCATGCCATTGATATCGGGAAAGATCAAACGCTCAGCGTTTCAACAATTATTACTGTGGAACAATCATCACTGGCGCCGCCGCTGTTGCAGCTATTAAGCTCAAATGAAGATTTTGGCGCCGTTGTTCCCGGCATCGTCTCGAAAAAGGATGTTACACTTGTTAACCTATACGGGACACATCACATTTATGCAGCAGGGCAGTAGTGATCAACCCTTGACCCTCACGGTTACCATGGTCGTCAGCCCGGCCCCTCCTGCTAATTTCACGATTACACCTGTTTCGCTGGTGTATTCGGGAACGACACAGCAAAATCCCGTTGACCAGGTGATTACCCTGCAAAATACTGGCGCGCAGCCGCTGGATTGGAGCAGTGCCGTCGTTACCGGCAATGGCGCGTTCTGGCTCTCGACCAACCCCGTCAGGGGTCGTCTCGCTCCCCATAACAGTGAGACGATCGCAGTAAGCGTCCAAACTCAGCAACTGGCGGTAGGATCATATCAGGGGACCATCAATTTCAAGGGCGGAACGAATCCTGCCGTCAATGTGGTCCTCACCGTGACGCCTCCTGGGGATGTAATCGCTTCTCCCCCGTCGCTCAGTTTTGCCTCAGTTGGGCAAAATCCTGCTGCGCAGGCGATCACCATACAAAACAGTGGCGGCGGACCATTGGATTGGTGGGTGACGACGTTTACCGTCGATGGCGCAAACTGGCTTAATGCAACTCCTGCCAGTGGACACCTGGAAATGAACCAGGCGGCGAAAGTGGCTGTTTCTATCAAGGCGGCTACGCTGAAACCCCATGCATACCAGGGTACGGTGACCATTACCTATGGCGTAGGAGGGCAGACGGCGCAGGTTCCCGTGTCATTGTCGGTGAGTATTCCCTTTGCTCCTACCCTCAGATTGAGTCAGAGCGCGCTGAATTTCACGACACTTTTGGGAGCGAACCCGGCGCCACAATCGTTTACCATCAGCAATACCGGCAATGCCACACTGAACTGGGTCATTGCTGAAGATCAGAATGGAGCAACATTCGCCCCCGTTTCTTCCTCTTCCGGCAGCCTTGCCCCGGCCAAAAGCGCGACGATCACTGTAACTCCCAACGTAGCGCAATCGAGCGCCGGAACAAAGACCACGAATATTACCGTTTCAGATAGCGATATAGGCTCAAAGGTACCTCAACAAAAGATAACGGTAAGCATTGTGGTGAAAGGTCAACCCCAAATCACACTCTCTGAATCCTCCATGGCATTTAACCATGATAGCATTATTACGAATTCAACTCAGTTGCTGGATATTTCCAATTCAGGCGCCGATACACTCAACTGGACCATACAGTCATCCGCCTCGTGGCTCACAGCATATACCCCCAGCGGATCGCTCGCCCCAGGCCAGCATGTGGTGTTTGAAGTGAATTGCGACAGCAGCGCCTTACCCGCGGGTACCTACACGGCGACCCTGCTGATAAGCGATAGCGACCCGGCCACAACCGTGGTGCCCCAAACCCTGACAGTAACACTGGTCGTTACATGAAGTCTGCTGCTTCTCCCTCCTGCAGAGATAATACCCGCGTAGCTGCGTAGCTATCAACGTTGACGGTCCAGATGCTCTGTGCTACACTCTAACCAGGATATTTTAATGCCCATTACCCAGCAATGGGCACAATCTGATGAACAAATAACTTTGGGAGGAAAAAGCCTTGCCAATTATTACTTTTGTGCGTGAAAATGTCCAGGTCGAAGTGCCGGCGGGCGACCATATACGTTATCCAGCCCTGGAGAACGACGTTCCCGTCTATTGCGGCCTCTGGAAATATGCCAACTGCCACGGCAACGGCCTCTGCGGCACCGATCGCATAGCCGTCTCCCCCTCAACAAACACCAACGGCCTCACCGTCATGGAACAGTTCTGGCTGCGCGGCGATCGCAAAAAGAACCCCAACATCCGCCTCGCCTGCCAGGTAGAGGTGCTAGGGGATGTCAACGTCGACACGCAGTGTAAGTAGGGAAGCAATCAATAACGGCTGTGGTGAAAGGCTTTCTGTGGCGCAAGTGATGCAGGCATGGAGAGCCTTCAACCTGGAAATACTACATCTGCCGCTCATCCCTCTATCTCACCACAAAATACAACCGAATCGCTAACTGATCATCCCAATACAACTCCACCGTCCCCTCGGCAGGTTGCGTATACTTCTGGGTTGTATACCCCGTAATAGCGCTTGTCGAGACCTGGATGGGCGTGGGAGACTGGTAGAATGAACCGTTAGTAAACCATTTGATGACCATCACCCCGGGAGTCTTGGGGCGCTGGACGCTATAGGTCAGGTAGATCGTCTGGTTTATCTGGAAGATATTGGCCGGTTGTGCGGAGGCGTGAGAGACCGGATCAATGCGCGTGTTTGTGGTGGCAGAGTTGATAATGCTATACGCTGGACCGAAGTCAGGATTTAATTTTGGATCCGCCAGAGATATTGTTGCTGGTTTAATGCTGGGTGGAGGAATGAGGCCGTAGAACTGGCCCAAAGCGGCCAGTTTCCCACTGGTATTCAGATAGTAACCAGTCCCGGCGCAAAGTAGTCCGGCAACGATCAGCAAACTCAACAATCCACTAATGACGCGGTAACGCGGAATGATTGCGCGCGGCTTAGTATACATTGGAGGAACGTATACTGCCCCATCTACGCCGTCGCCAGGCAGGGCAGGCGAAAAAGCCCCCATATTTTGCAAAGGAACCTGTACCAGGGCGTTTCCGCCCTGCGTTGGATTTGTCTGCCAGTTCATAAAAGGTTGCTGTGGCTGGTAGGGAACGGGTAACAGGGACACCGGCTGTTGTTGTTCAGCTTGTGGGGGCGTTTCTGGCAAATGGTACAATGCCTGGTTGTTCAACTGTAGATTGCTCGGAGATGAAGCGTTACTTCCCCACTGCGTCGCCGGCGGCCCTGCTGCCGCAAAGTTACTCAGTAAAGGCGAAGGCGCGCCGCAGTGCGGGCAGGGTGCTTCATTGTTTAACCGTGCTGAATTACAGAATGCGCAAAGCATCGTTGATTATCCACCTTTGCTCTTGAACAGATAACGTATTTCGGCGTATGTTCATAGGTATACTGTCACGGTAACACCGTCAACACGCTGCGGTCAAATATTGTGCGCTGCCATAGGGTAAAATGGCTATGCTCATATTATTTAAACGTGTACCTTCGTGTGTCCTGGCTATACAGGGTCATTCCCAATCTCATTCGCGCCAACTTAAGCAATGAGTCACCGTTCCCATGGCTGAACCCGTTCCCTGCCTCACATCCATGACTCGGCACAAGGGGCTGCGCCGTGGTATAGTAGGGGTGACCCTCGCGGTCACCCTGGAACCTGCAAAAATCTCTAGAACACAACAAAGGAGTAGCCAACAAATGTGTTATGACGACAATGCCCGCCCGCCGCTACCGCCAGGCGCAGCCGGTCAGGCGCATGGAGAAGACATCGTACTTGAAGCAGCCGACGGAAACCATTTTGCCGCGTATGCGGCCCGCCCAGCAACGCCGGGGGGAGCACAGGTGATCATTTATCCTGATGTGCGGGGACTCCATCAATTCTACAAAGAACTGGCGCTGCGCTTTGCCGAGGTCGGTATCACCGCGCTGGCGCTTGACTATTTTGGACGCACCGCCGGTTTGAGCGCGCGCGATGACTCATTTGATTTCTGGCCGCATGTACAACAGATACAGTTAGAAACCCTCTTTGCTGATGTCGCATCCGCTCTCGCGTACCTGCGCACAGGCGCGGGTGCGGAGAGAGCCAACTTCACCATTGGCTTTTGTATGGGCGGCACGCTCTCATTTATCAGCGGCACAAAAGATTTCGGATGGGCCGGTGTGATTGGCTTTTACGCCGGGATGAGCAGAAATATTGGCGGCGCGGGAACGTTGCTAGAGCAGGCTGACCGTGTCAAGTACCCCGCGCTCGGACTGTTTGGCGGGGCTGATCAAGGTATTTCTGCCAGCGATGTCCACAACTTTGGAGAGCAGTTAAGTAAAGCGGGTGTTCAAAAGGAGATCGTCATCTATCCTGGCGCTCCCCATAGCTTCTTTGATCGACGCGCCGTGGAGTAT
>WNGK01007278.1_pt1 | contig 15291 bp, 8 predicted proteins | sample 5400601 | NCBI WGS metagenome assembly WNGK01 (sample SAMN13153376, study PRJNA577476) | soil metagenome | isolation source: 60 cm soil or saprolite under Garry oak tree replicate 1 | place: USA:California | collected 2016-06-15
GGTGCCGATGGACCGGCTGATCTGCGGTGACGTCGGCTACGGCAAGACCGAGATCGCGGTCCGCGCCGCGTTCAAGGCGGTGCAGGACGGCAAGCAGGTCGCGGTGCTCGTGCCGACCACCCTGCTGGTCCAGCAGCATTTCTCGACGTTCTCCGAGCGTTACGCCCCGTTCCCGGTGAAGGTGCGGCCGCTGTCACGCTTCCAGGGCAGCACGGAGACGGCCGAGACCCTGCGCGGGCTCGCCGACGGCACGGTAGACGTGGTCATCGGCACGCACAAGCTGCTTTCCCCGGAGACCAGGTTCGCCCGGCTCGGCCTGGTGATCATCGACGAGGAACAGCGATTCGGCGTCGAGCACAAGGAATACCTCAAGCGCCTGCGCACCGAAGTGGACGTGCTCGGCATGTCCGCCACGCCCATCCCGCGGACGCTGGAGATGGGGGTGGCCGGGATCAGGGAGATGTCCACCATCTTGACCCCGCCCGAGGAACGGCACCCGGTGCTCACGTTCGTCGGTGGCTACGACGCCAGGCAGGTCACCGCGGCTGTCCGGCGCGAGCTGCTGCGGGACGGCCAGGTCTTCTTCGTGCACAACCGGGTCAGCTCGATCCGCAGGGTCGCGGCCCAGCTCGCCGAGCTCGTGCCGGAGGCCCGGATCGCCGTGGCGCACGGGCAGATGAACGAGCACGAGCTGGAAAAGATCATGGTCGACTTCTGGGAGCGGAACTACGATGTCCTGGTCGCGACCACGATCGTGGAATCCGGCCTCGACATCCCGAACGCCAACACCCTTGTCATCGACCGGGCCGACATGTACGGCCTGTCCCAGCTGCACCAGCTGCGCGGCCGGGTGGGCCGCGGCAGCGAGCGCGCCTACGCGTATTTCCTCTACCCGCCCGAGCGCACGCTGACCGAGACGGCACACGAGCGGCTGGCCACCGTGGCCCAGCACACCGAGGTGGGTGCGGGCATGTACGTCGCCATGAAGGACCTGGAGATCCGCGGCGCCGGGAACCTGCTGGGCGGCGAGCAGTCCGGGCACATCGCCGGGGTCGGGTTCGACCTGTACGTACGGATGATCGGCGAGGCGGTCAACGAGCTGAAGGGCGACGGCCCGGCGGAGAAGCCCGAGGTCCGGGTGGAACTGCCGGTCAACGCGCACATCCCGCACGACTACGTGCCCGGCGAGCGGCTCCGGCTGGAGGCCTACACGCGGATTGCGGCCATCGATTCGGAGGCTGACGCCACCGCCACCCGCGAGGAGCTGACCGACCGGTACGGCGAACCGCCCGAGCCGGTGCTCAACCTGCTCGAGGTGGCGCGGCTGCGTACGGCGGCCCGGCGGGCGGGACTCACCGACATCACCGCGGCGGGCAGCCACATCAGGTTCGCGCCAGTCGAGCTGCCCGACTCACGGCAGGTCAGGGTGCAGCGCCTATACCCGAAGACAATTCTCAAGCCGACGGTGCGTACGATGCTCGTACCAGTGCCGAAGATCCCCCGCGGCGGCCAGCCGCCAAGAGATACTGCCATAGGGGGGCAGCCGTTGCGGGACACCGAACTGCTGGCCTGGTGCGGCGAAGTCATCCGGTCGGTCCTGGCCGGCCTGTCCGTAGGAGCGTTATCCAGAATCAGGCAGCGCGAGCGTTATGAGAACTTCCGGCCGAACGATCGTTCCCAGACGGAGTAAACATTTCCCCGAGTGTAAACATGGTCCAGGTACTTGAGCCGGTTTTCGAGTATCGTCTTACGACTGGGCTTCATGACGACGGCGTTGCTCATGCTGGTAGAAATAGCCTGCTGTAGCTCGGGCGCGAGGTTCTTTTCCTGAAGGGCGCGCAGGTTTTCAGTGTGGAAGATCCCGCCGTGTTCCCCCGGGATAGTAGGTATCGCGGCGACCAGATCGGGGTTGATGTGGTGAGGAAAGGTGCTTGACTTCTCGAGCGCGCCCGCAACATAGAGGTTTATCATCGTCCGCAGGCATTTATCGCATTTGCCGCAGTTGTAGGCTCCTCTTTCGTTCGCAAAACATACCCGGAGATGCTCAAGTGCGAGGGGGGACCGGGCGATCTGCGAGATGACCTTCTCGATCCTGCTCGCTTCCGTCCCGTCATGAATGAAAGTCGTACTCTCGGTGCTCCAGTGGCTATCGAGGGCAAGATTCGAGCCCCACGGAATTTGTTCCGCGACGGAATGGGTCGAGGGTATGTAGATCTGGTGGAACCCTTCGCGCAGGAACAGTCCGACGGCCGCTAGGCAGCCACCATGGGTGTAATCCCACAGCAGTATCGGCTCGACCAGGCCCTGGATGTTGCTGCGGACCACTATCAACTCTACTTTGTCCGCTTCGGCGATTGACTTGATGTTCTCCAGGGTGCGGTCCCACAGCTGGGTGTTCCGCCGGTTAATATCGAACCCGTTTACCAGGATAAAGCTATCGATCCGGTCCTTCTCGGTCGGGTCTGTCTTGTGCTTTAGGTACGTATAAAAAGAGTCGACGCCGCCGGAGAAGAAAGATGCCGACCGCTCCGGCCGCGGCCGATCGGCAACTAGGGCGTCGGCCTCTATTTTAATCGGCTGCAAGCCGATATCCCACTTCAGCACCTCTTGCATGATTGCATGCATGCCCTGATAGAGTTGCGCGGATATACTTCCCTCGATGACCAGATCCTCGCCCTGCTTCATGGACGGCAGTAGGAGGGCCGCGGCAAAAGGGCTGGCGTCGTTGTGAATGTGATCGCCTGGCAGGGTGTTACCGATGCTGAAATATAGGGTGTCCCAGCCAATTTTGCGTACCTTGCACCTGGCGGACAATGCCGTCGTCTCGTCGTCGCGATGAAGTTGCGTGTCTTTGATGATCATTGTCAATCCTCAGAATTGCCGTCCCGGTGCCCGCCGCTCAGCCGACCCACTCGCGCGATATATCTCGTGTTCATTGTGCAAACATAAGGGCACATAGCGTAACTTACCGATGGGTTATTGACTCGCTCAACTGGACATACATGGCTGCAGCAGCGGAAACTAACAGTAACAGACACGAAACCCCCGCAAGAGGGGTGAACCACTCGCCAAGGTTGCGCGTCATCTAAGCAGGGAGAGCTTGATGCCACGCCGTTCTGGGGCCTGGACGGCCGGTGTGGTTGGCAGCAGACGTTTATAACGGCTTCGCGCGGAGAGCAGGATGCGTCAAGACCTAAATCTGGACATATCGATCGGGGCGCGGCGGGGGGCCCCCTAGTTAGGTTACGATTCAGGTGGTACTTTCGAATTTGCCGAACTACCGGGCAAGGCGTCAGGGTCCCGCGGAGACGCACGCGAAAGTTTCGGCCGGAGTCCACGGGTCGCCGCCATACCGGCCCGTTTCCCCAGCTCTTGCGATAGCGCCGACCGTCAGTGTCATCATCCCGGCCAGGAACGAGGCCGCTAACCTTCCGCATGTCTTCGGGACACTGCCGCCCTGGATCGACGAAGTCGTCCTGGTGGACGGGCATTCCGTCGACGACACGGTGGCAGTCACCCGCGCGCTGTGCCCCAAGGCCAAGGTGATCACCCAATCCGGCCGCGGCAAGGGAGATGCGTTGCACGCGGGTTTCGCGGCCGCGACCGGCGACATCCTCGTGATGATCGACGCGGACGGATCCACCGACGGGACAGAGATCATCAGGTTCGTCAGCGCACTCGTGGCCGGCGCCGACTACGCCAAGGGCTCGCGCTTCTCAAGCAGTGGCGGCAGCGATGACATCACCGGCGTGCGCCGCTACGGAAACCGGCTGCTGAGCGTCCTGGTCAACTGGATGTTCGGAACTCATTTCACCGACCTGTGTTACGGCTACAACGCCTTCTGGGCTCGTCATCTGGGCGCTATAGAAGTCAGCAGCTGCCCGGGCTTCGAGGTCGAGACGCTGATGAACATCCGAGCGGCCAAGGCCGGCCTGAAGATCCATGAGGTGCCGAGCCACGAGTCCCCCCGCATTTTCGGGGCCAGCAACCTGCACGCGGTCCGGGACGGATGGCGGATCCTCAGGGTCATCATGCGGGAGTGGCTGGGTGGCTTCCGGAAGCGAGGCTCCCGCGGTCTCGCCGCCGCGGCGCCCGCCACGGTCGCGTTTGGCATGATAGGGCAGACCGCCGTCGGACCGTACCGTTTGCCCGGGCACGACCGCGAACTTTCCGTGCATGACCGCGACATCATGGCCGCGATCATGGAAGGCGATAGCGCCGGAGTCGCTGCGGCCTTCGGTCGTTACGCGCAGCGGCTTTATGCTTACTTTCGGTCGCAACTCACCGAGCCCGCCGACGCGGCCGCCGCCGTGCGGGACACCTTCGTCATCGCCTCAGCCAAGATCTCGTGGCTAAGTCAGCCGGACCGGCTGGGAGCGTGGCTGTTCGCGCTGGCCCGCAACGAGTGCCAGTGGCGTCGGCGGACTGCGGCCCCGTCAGCGCGGCTGTATGAGGCGGCCCATGCGATGGATGACACGGGGACATTCGCTGTCGTCACCCAGCAGGCGGAATTCCGCGCCCAGGTACGCGCCGCGCTTGCCGGGCTGGACCCCGTGGACCGGGAGATCAGCGAACTGAACCTGCGGCACGGATTCTACGGCGCCGATCTCGCGGACATACTCGGTGTGCCGCCCAGCCAGGCGCACACGCTGGCCTCGCGGGCCCGCTCGCGGTTCGAGAGGTCACTGGGCCCGCTGCTGCTGGCCAGATCCGAGCGGGAACACTGCCCGGAACTGGCCGCCATCCTGGATGACCAGGGCGGTAAGGTGTCCCCGTCGCTGCGCTGGCGGGTCAGGCGGCACTTCGGGCGCTGTGAGATATGCGGCGTGCGCAAGCGCGGCGGACTCAACCCCGCGATCCTGCTCGGTCTGCTGCCGGTGATCCCGCTGCCGGCTGACCTGCGGCGGCAGACGCTAGGCCTGATCTCGGATCAGTCATCGACCGCGGTGGCCTATCGCGGCCGCGTGCTGGACCGCGTGGCGCGGTTCGGCGTCGGCGGCTTCCCGGTACAGCTCACGACGCCGTCGGTGCCTGGACGGCGGGTCACCGCCGTGGCGGCAGCAGCGGCGGCGGCCGCGGCACTGGCCCTGCTGGGCGGCGCCATGTATTACGCCGCTCAGGGTCTGGCTCCCGCCGCGGGCGGGCGCCCGCCGCTGGCCGGGCCGACGGGACCCGGTGGCTCCACGCGAGCGCCCGCGGGCGTTCCCTCAGCGGTGACACGCGGACCCGCGCCTGCGCCCGGAGGCGATCCGGCCATGCACCGGCTGGGTCCATCCGGGTCCTCGCCGCTGCTCAGGCTCCTGGGAGGAGCATCAACCGGGCCGCCGGCCTTCGGGGCGCCGGCGTCGTCTGGGCCGTCGTCGTCGCACTCGCCTTCGCCCGCCAGGTCGCCTTCGCCGGCTAACTCGCCATCGCCGGGCAAGTCGCCCAAGCCGTCCTCCTCACCGTCGCCGTCTACGTCGGTGCCGTCGTCTGTGCCGCCATCCACGCCGCCGCCCACGCCGTTGCCGTCTGTGTCGGTGTCCATATCTGTGTCGGTGCCCGCCCTATCCTCAGCGACCGGGGGGACCTCGAACTAATCGGACAGCCAGAGTTGCATGCGGGAGCGCTAGTTGAGCAAGGATCAAGCGGATCTGGTGGGCTCGCCGACGATCTCGGTGATCACGGCGGCGTTCGCCATGGAACGCTGGGACGGCTTGCGCCAGGCTGTGGCGTCGATCCAGGCGCAAACGGTCACGGTACTGGAAACGATCGTCGTGATCGACCATAACCCGGATCTTCTTGACCGGGCGCGGCGCGAACTTCCGGGCGTTGTCGTGGTCCCTAACCTGCGTAACCAGGGCGCGTCGGGGGCCCGCAATAGCGGCGTCGCCGCATCCCGCGGGGAGGTGGTGGCGTTTCTCGACGATGATGCCGTCGCCTTTCCGTCCTGGCTGGAGGTCATGCTGCCGCACTTCGCGGACCCTGACGTCGTGGGGGTGGGCTGCCGGGTAGTTCCTGTATGGGCGGATTCCCGGCCGCGCTGGTTTCCGCAGGAGTTCGACTGGGCAGTGGGCGGGTCATACCGCGGAATGCCGGAAGAAGCCGCGCCCGTGCGTAATGTGTGGAGCTGCGGAATGGCGGTTTCCCGACCGGTGTTCGCCGCGGTCGGGGGTTTCCGGGACGAGTTCGGCAAGGTCGGCGGCCGGTCCCGGCCGGAAGATACCGACCTGAGTTTGCGTGCTGCCGCGGCGCCGCCCGGGGGAATGTGGGTTTACGACCCGGCCGCGGTCGTGAGCCATCACGTGCCGCTCGAGCGCGCCACCTTCGGCTTCTTCCTGCGCCGGTGTCTCAATGAAGGCTCGGGGAAGGCGGAGCTGACCGCCCTCAACGGCGGTGGCCAGAGCACGTCGGCGGAGCGGCTGTACACCCGGCGCGTCCTCCCCAGGGGGGTTGCCCGAGGCCTGCGGGACACCGTCCGGGGTGACGTGTCGGGAGGACTGCGAAGCATCGCCATAACGGCCGGGCTCTCCGCCGCGATGGCCGGTTTCGCGGCAGGCCGGGTGGCGGCGATGGTTCATCGTGCGGATCGTGCGAAGGTGCAGGCCGGGAACGGGCAGGTACAGCACCAGACGAGGACGCGGGCGCTGCGGATTCTCATAGACCAGTCCGGGTACGACCTGCTGAACGTCGGAGATATCGCGATGTTGCAGTCGTGCGTGATCCGGCTGCGGCGGCTATGGCCCGACGCCGAGATCATGGTGATCTGCCACGCACCTGAGCGGCTAGCTTCCTATTGCCCCGGCACGATAGCCATCGGACGGACGGTCGCCGACCTGCCGTTCTTCCGGGTACTCCCGCGACGCGCCCGGCTGGCTGCGGAGCAGGCGTGGAAGATGGCGGCACCCTACTTCTGCTGCCGCTTCCGCTCCGGGCGTGTCCGGCCGGATCGGCCGCGTACGGCGATCCGGGCCGTGCGCGCGGCCGACCTCGTCGTAGCCAGCGGCGGCGGATACGTGACCGATACGTGGTGGTGGCACGCGACGGGAGTGCTGAGCCTGCTGCGCCTCGCCCAGCGCCTCGGCAAGCCGACTGCCATGTTCGGCCAGGGCGTCGGACCGATCAGGAAAGGGAGCCGGGGAGGCGGGTGGGGTGCCTTGCGCGTGCAGGCCCGGGCTGTGCTGCCAGGGCTGGCCGTTCTCGGCCTGCGGGAAGACCGGATCGGCAGGGACCTGGCGATATCCCTGGGAATCCCGTCTGGTGCGGTTGCCGTCACCGGAGATGACGCGCTGGAACTGATCCCCGAGGGCAGCGCTCCCGGCGGCCACGCGCTGGGCGTCAGCATGCGAGTCTCGCACTACGCCGGGGTGGACCTGGCGGCGGCGGAGGCGGTCGGCGACCTGGTGGTCCAGGCAGCGGAGGCTTTCCGGGCGCCTATCGTCACCCTGCCCGTGTCCCGTTACCCAGTAGACGGCGACCTGGATGCCCTCCGCGCGCTGCTCCATCCGGAGCGATCCCGTGCGGACATCGTGCTGCATGACCTCGCCACCCCCGAGGCGCTGATCACCGCCGCCGCCGGCTGCCGGGTGATCGTGACGGGCAGCTATCACGCGGCGGTGTTCGGCCTCGCCCGGGGCGTGCCAGCCGTCTGCCTGACCCGGTCGTCGTACTATGACGCCAAGTTCGCCGGGCTGAGGGCGCAGTTCCCCGGTGCCTGCTTCGTCGTCTCACTTGACCAGCCAGATCTCGCGGGCCGGCTGCGCCAGGCCATCGACCAGGCGTGGCACTTGCCCGCCCAGGCGCGCGACGACGCGAGGAATGCAGCCGCCAGGCAGCGGCATGCCGGGCGTCAGGCCTACGCGCGGTTCCGGGACGCGGTGGAGAAGAAGAAACTGGTGATGTTCACCGCGGACAGCCGGGAATTGGTCAGATGAGCGCGCCGCCGGCCGTGTCGCCCCACGACGGGCCCGTGCCGAACGTGAGTGACGGGTTCTCCCCGGCCATGATGATGGAGGTAGAACTTACCGAACCGCTGCCGGCGGTGAGCTATGACGGGCAGTACAACCGCGCGTGGGTGCTCGGGCGGCTGCACGGCGAGCCGGTCGGCTCGTGCGTCATCCGGCTGGATGCGGCCGGGCTGGCTCCCGGACAGCTCGCCGCGCTGCTCTGGTCGGAACTGCGCGAACCGGTGGCGGACCGGTTCGCCGCGGCTGGCCTGCCCCAGCCGGGCACGCTGACCAGCCGGGGACTGACGGCCGATCCGGCGGCGTGGCCGTTCCTGTGTCGCCGCCGTGACGTGCTGGCCGCGGCCCCCTTTATCAGCGTCGTCGTATGCACCCGCGACCGGGCGGACCGGCTGGAGGCGTGCTTGCGCCACCTCGACCGGCAGGAGTATCCCCGCTTCGAGGTCGTCGTGGTGGACAATGCTCCTACCAGCGGTGCCGTCCGGGATCTGGTTGAGGCTCGGCAGGGCCGCGCGAAGTACCGCTATGTCGTGGAACGACGGGGTGGCCTTTCCTGGGCGCGCAACGCCGGGATAGCCGCCGCATCCGGCGACGTCATCGCCTTCCTCGACGATGACGAGGAACCCGACCGACATTGGCTGGCCGGGATCGCGGGCGGGTTCGCCCGCGGCGATGACATCGGCTGTGTCACGGGCATGATCCTGCCTGCCCGGCTGGAGACCCAGATTCAGGAGTGGTTCGAGTTCTCCGGCGGGCACAGCAAGGGCCGCGGTTTCTCGCCGGCTGTCTTCTCCCGGCACGACCCGCAGAGCCCGCTGTTCCCGTTGCCGCCGTTCGGCGCGGGCGGCAACATGGCCTTCCAGCGGCAGGCGCTGGCGCGCATCGGCGGCTTTGACGTCGCCATGGGAGCGGGCACGCCCGCCCGCGCTTCAGAGGACACGCTCGCCCTCACGCTGGTGCTGCTCGCCGGTTATCGCATCGCCTACGAGCCCGCCGCGCTGGTGCGCCATGACCACTATGCGGAACCGGAATATCTCCGGCGGCAGCTGCGCGGGTACGGGATCGGCCTGACCGCCTATTACTCCGCCCTACTGCGACACCGGCCGGGAGTATTGCCCGCGCTGCTGAGACTGCTGCCCGCGGCGGCTGGCTACCTGCGGGGAGCAAGCGTGACGGACATAGCGGTGCCGCAGGAACTTCCGGCAGAGTTCAGACGCGCGACCCGATGGGGCATGCTCACCGGGCCAGCCGCCTACATCAGGAGCGTGCGCAGGCAAGCCCGGGTTGCATCGGGGGCACGGCGATGAGCGCGGATCAGGCGGAAAACACCGAACGCGTCGCGAGTGATTTCCCCGTGCCTGTGCTCATGTATCACAGCATCGCCACCGGTGCCACCCGCAAGTTCAGCCGCTTTGCCATCAATCCGGTCGAGTTCGCGGCCCAGATGGAATACCTGGACGCCGCCGGCTACCGTCCGGTGACCGCGGCGGAGCTCGCTGGCAGGCGATCCGGCGGCCGGCTGCCGCCGCGCCCCGTGGTGCTGACCTTCGACGACGCGTACACCGACTTCTACAGCGCGGCGCTGCCGGTGCTGCGAGAGCATGGCTTCCGTGCAACGCTCTATGTCCCCACCGCGTATGTCGGTGCCACCACCCGCTTCAACGTAAGCCTAGGCGAGGAGAACCGTGCCGTGCTGTCGTGGCAGGCGCTGGCCGACATCGCCGCCGAGGGTATCGAGGTGGCGGCGCACAGCCATACGCATCCTCAGCTGGATCGCGTGCCCGCCGCGGTCATCAGCGAGGAGGTCCGTCGCTCCCGGGGCCTGCTGGAGGACGAGCTCGGCTTCGCGGTCGACGGGTTCGCCTACCCGTTCGGTTACTGGAACCGTGCGGCGCGCGCCGCCGTTGCCGCCGCCGGGTATCGCTACGCCTTCGCGGTTTCCGAGCTGATGACGGCGCCCGACGACGACGTGCTCACGCTGCCCCGGCTTACCGTCAACGCCGGCATCGGCGTCGCTGGCCTCGCCCGCTTGCTCGGCGGCCGCCCGACGCCCGCAAGCCGGCGCGCCGCGGCGGTCAAGCGGGTCGCCTGGCGGGCGGTACGCCAGATGGTGCCTCCAGTGGGCCGGGATCCGCGGGAAGGACGGCCTGTCACGTGACGGCGGCCGGAGAGTCGATCGGCAGGCGGCCAGCAGCGTACCGAGAACACGGCAAGCCAGCTGACACCCCGGCCGCGCGGTCCCGCCTGCCGGTCAGCGTCGTGGCTCTCAGCGCCGCGACCGGCGTTCTGGTGGTGGCCGCGGCCGACACGGCCGGGCGCCTGGGCCATGCCGGGGCATCGTGGGCAGACCGCATGTACTGGCTCGGTCAGCTGCTCATCCTGGCTCCGGTAGCGGCCCGGCTGCTGAGCCGGCGTGCCCTGGTCGCGAGCGAGACCGTCACCCTTGTCGTAGTTCTGGCGGTGGCGGAGTACCTGGTCAAGGTCTGTTACAGTCCCGCGGCGTTCACCTACGCCGACGAACTCATGCACTGGCGCACGGCGACGGATATCTTGCAGACGGGGAAGCTTTTCACCGCGAACAACCTGCTGCCGATCGGCCCGTACTACCCCGGCCTGGAGGAGGTCACCTCCGCTCTGGCCTCCGTCACCGGGTTTTCGGTCTTCACCTCCGGGCTGATCGTGGCCGGCGCCGCGCACCTGCTGTTCGTCTGCGTGCTGTTCGTGCTCTTCCGCTACGTCAGCGGCTCGCACCGGATCGCAGGCGTCGCGCTGCTGCTGTACTCAAGCGAGTCGCTCTTCTCCTCGTTCGACTCGATGTTCGTCTATCAGACGCTCGCCTTGCCGTTCCTCGGGCTCACCGTGCTGGCTGTTTACCGGCTCGCCGCACCCCAGGCGGCCGGCCGCCGCGTCGGCTGGTTCACGCTCGCGGCGCTGTCAGCTTTCGCCACCGTGGTGACGCACCACGTGAGCAGCTACCTGCTGGTGGCCACCCTGGAGGTCATTACCCTGGGGGCCCTGCTGGCACGTGACCGCAAGCTGGTCGTCTGGGCCTCCATGCTGGCTCTGGTATCGGCGGCGGCGTTCGCCGCCTGGATAGTGTTCTTCGCCCCTTCGACCGTGGGCTATCTGCAGCCCGTGATCGAAGGGGCGCTGCAGAATTTCCGGGCCATTTTTGCGGGCGGGCCCTCCGGCGCACCGCCTCCGGCCTCGGCCGCGAACGGGCCGCTGGAGAACCAGGCGCTGTCCGCGGCGGCCGTCCTGATCATGTCGGTGCTGGTGCCCGTTGGCTGGTGGCAGGTCTGGCGCCGGTACCGCCACCAGCCGTGGATGGTGGCCCTGGCGATGGGGGCAGTGAGCTGGTATGTCATCGTCGCCGTCCGCCTGTTCGTCGCGAACGGCAGCGAGCTGGCGGGGCGAGCGTCGACGTTCGTATTCCTGCCGGCCGGGTTCATCGCCGCCCTCGCCGTGATCCGCTTGACCGACAACAGCCTGCGCTGGCCGGTTATCCGCGCCGACGTGCGGCGGCGGGCGCCTGTCGTGGTCGCGGTCGCGGTGGTGGCCGCGCTGGTACTGGTTCTCAACGGGCTGGTCAACGGCTGGCCTCCGTACTGGGAGCGGCTCCCGGGGCCATATCAGGTCGCCGGGGCCGAAAGATCGGTGGGCCCCGAGCAGGTCGCCTCACGAAGGCGACCTGCCGGTCCTGGGCAGCTACGGCGACCAGAACACGGTTGGTGACGACGGCTATCTATACACCTCGACCGCTTTCACGCAGGCCGCCGCCCAGCAGGTCCAGGCTCAGTCCATCGGGTATGTCCTCGTCGACCGGCGGCTCAGCGAGATGCTGCCCGCCTCCGGCCAGTACTTCCCGGTCGATCCGAACGTCGGCAAGTACACGCGTCCGCTGCCGCTGGCCGGTCTCACCAAGTTCAACCAGGTGCCTGGTGTCGCCCGTATCTATGACTCAGGGAACATCGTCATCTATGACCTGAAGAGCTCTGCGTACTATGGGTCGTAGCCAGGCGGACGTGGGAGTCACCGCACTGGTGGCGGCCCTGGCCTGCGGAGCGGCCGCGAGCGGTGCCCCGGCTGTGGCGATGACTGTGCTCGGGATCATGCTGTTTGCCGCGCCGGGTTACCTGCTGGGCCAACTGCTTGTCGGCTCCCGGACCTCTGGCCTGGAACGCGTGGTCGTGATGGCCGGGCTCGCGCTGGCAGTTCCCATCCTCGGCGGACTGTTGCTGTATGCCGCCAGGGTGCCGCTGCATCGGCCGGGCTGGCTTGGCCTGCTCGCCGGAGTGACCCTGGCCGGTGACGTAGTGCTCTTCCGGCGCCGCCGGGCCGGCCAAGCGGCACCCTTCAGCTGGCAGCCGGCGTGGCGCGTACCGCGCTGGCACGCGGCGGCCTTCGCTGCCGCTGTCCTGATCGCAGCCTGCGGGGTGGGGCTGGCCCGGGTCGGCGTGGCCAAACAGCCACAGCCCGGTTTCACCCAGCTGTGGCTGTCCCCGCGGCTGCAGAGCGCGCACACACTGAGCCTCGGTGTCAGCAACGACCAAGGCGGCACGACAAGCTACCGGCTCGTGTTGCTGCGCAACGGCCAGGTGAGCGCAACCTGGGATCTCACCCTCGCCAACGGCCGGACCTGGCAGCGCTCGGTGCCGTTCACCGGCAAATACACCCTCACCGCCAACCTGTACCGGCTACCCGACCTTACCCACCCCTACCGGTACGTCTCCACCGGCAGCACCAAGGCCACCGGACCATGACAGACACGCGGGTCGGCGTCGGCGCCCGCCGGCCGAACGGGCCGTTCCTGCGGAGAGTGCTGCCGCGATCGCCGTGGGCTGCTGTCATGGCGGCCTGGCGCCTGCATCGCGACCTGCTGAGTAACGCGGGCAGTCTAGTCGTGTCCACTGGGGTGGCGTCGCTGCTCGGGGTCGTCTACTGGATGTTCGCCACCCGGTTGTTCAGTCAGCGGGCCGTCGGCTACGGCTCAGCTGCGGTGTCGGCCATGACGCTGCTTGGCACGATCGGCATGCTGGGCCTCGGCACCCTGCTGATCGGCGAGTTGCCCCGACGAAGCAGCCGGGCCGGCCTGGTGTCAGCCGCGCTGCTCACTTGCGGCCTGGGCTCGCTGCTTGTCGGACTTGGCTTCGCTGTGGTGGCCCCGCAAGTCAGCGACAACTTCGCGAACATGATCGGCACTCCGGGCCGGGGAGCGCTCTTCGTGGCCGGAGTGGCGGTAACCGCGGTGACCTTGGTGTTCGATCAGGCCACCATCGGCCTGATGCGCGGGGGACTCCAGCTGGGACGCAATATAGCGTTTGCCCTCGCCAAGGTGCTGGTCCTGCCGGCCGCCGCGATCGTCCTGCACGATCAGTTCGGGGCTGGGATCACCGCGAGCTGGGTGGCGGGTATGGCGCTGTCGCTGGTGCTGGTCGCCATGCGGCTGCGCTTCGCCGGCGAGCCCGTTCTACCCCGGCCCGACTGGGGCGTGCTGCGGGGCCTGGGCAAGACCGCGATGGCCCACAACTGGCTGAACCTTGCCATGACGATGCCGTTCTACCTTTTGCCGGTGCTGGTCACGGTGATCGTGTCGCCGTCGGCGAACGCCGCGTTCTACATCGCCGCGATGCTGACCACCTTCTTGTTCATCGTGCCGGCGCATCTGTCCACGGTGCTCTTCGCGGTAGTGGCCGCGGATCCCCGCGTGGTCGCCAAGAAGCTGCGCTTTGCCTTGCGAGTGTCGTTCATCATCGGAATTCCAGGAATGGCTGTCCTCATCCTGGGCGCACATCTGGCGCTCGGCATGTTCGGGAAAGGCTATACGGTGGCCACGGTACCGATGTGGCTGATAACCCTCGGCTACCCAGCGGCTGTCCCGAAGTCTCTCTACATCGCGGTGTGCCGGGCGGCCGGCAGAATAACCCGTGCGGCGGTTGTCCTTACTGCCTGCTCAAGCCTGGAGATGGCCGCTGCGGCGGCAGGCGGGATGGCAGCCGGGCTGTATGGTCTGTCGCTGGCGCTGCTGGTGGTACGGTACGCCGAGGCACTTGTGACCACCCCGCCGGTGCTTCGCACAGCCTTCGGCCAGGCCGGCACCCAGTCATCCCCCTTTATCTCCCGACGTTGATAGCGAACGATTTAGTCGCCAGCCCGCCACCGCCTTGCCATATCTCAAAGCCGGCCTGGACGTTGAGGAGGTAAGACGTGCCGGCAAGGTATCCGCGGTCGGCCGCATCGGCGGCGATGGCGCTGATGTCCAAGTCCTGAACCGACCGGGTGGCGCGGTCCATAACGTAGGCGATCCGATTGTAAGTCGGCCCGCTGCCCGGATGGCCTGACCACAGCCAGATGGTATAGGCGTAGCCGTCAATGGTGACGTGAGCCACCGGCGCGCCAGCCGGGGCAATCCGGCTGCCGCCGCGATGCGCGAGCCAGATCATGAGTTCTCCGCCGTCAGGCGCTCCGGATGTGACCGGCGTGTGGTTGAACCAGATGTCGTAGGCGACGTCGTAGGCACCGCTGGGCGTCTGGGTGGTGGTCCAACTGCTGGTGACCATGCCGGGCCTCAGGTCGCTGACCCGGATCGGCATCTTGTTGCCGACGGTGCAGACCCCGGCGCTGCACCCGCTGAAGATCGACGGGTACCCGCCGGGGTCGCCGTTGGCCGGCTCGTAGATCGACGAGTTGGCGACGGTGAACTGAGGGTGGCCATTAGTGGTGATGCACTCGGGGGCGGTGGAATTCCATTCATCGTTCTGCACGATGTAGGCGCCGCCATCGACATTTGTTTCGGGCCATCCCGCCTGACCGCACAGCCGGGCGAAGGGCGGCTGGGAAGCGACCTGGGAGGAGGCCTTCGCCACGGCACGCTGGGAGGCGGCGGTGCCGGAAAAGAACGCCCGGTACGTCGAGAAGCCGCCGAGCACGATTACGAGCGTGATCACGATGATCCAGGCCGTGCGGTGCGGTCGGCTCACAGCGACGCTGATCCCGGCAAGCTCGCCCTCCGGTCGTCACGATGGACGCTTACTACGACATCTTACGGCTGGCGCCCTGAGAGACCTTGGACCGTGCGCTGGTAATGTACCGGGAGATTGGCTATAGCTGAGAAGGGACATGCCGGTGCTACGCAGGCTTGTCATGGTGGCCGCCGTCGTGCTCGGCGCGGGGCTAGTGGTGGCCGGGTGCAGTCCGGTCAAGATGGGGTCCGCGGCGATCGTCGGCAGCCAGCGGATCACGATCGCGACCCTCACGACCGAGGTCACCAACCTCAGCCAGAACGTCAAGCTGTACCCGGGCACCGTGCAGCTGAGTTCGGCGCAGGAGACGCAGGAGACCCTCACCT
>WNGK01021950.1_pt1 | contig 15277 bp, 19 predicted proteins | sample 5400601 | NCBI WGS metagenome assembly WNGK01 (sample SAMN13153376, study PRJNA577476) | soil metagenome | isolation source: 60 cm soil or saprolite under Garry oak tree replicate 1 | place: USA:California | collected 2016-06-15
TCAGCACGCCCCGGAAATGGTCCGGCCGCGACGCTCCCTCCAGCCGACCTCCGATGGGGCCCGGATCCACCGTGACCTCCGGACGGCCGTTCGGGAACATGTCGGCCCCGTCCGGCGCGAAGAGCAGGTCGCAGCCGGCGCGCTCCGCCACCCCGTGGTCCGCCTCGAACGTCCGCGGGTACGCGGCCAGATCCCTCGCCTCCCCGAACTGCAGCGGGTTGACGAAGATCGACATCGCCACGAACCCGCACTCGGAACGGGCCCGGTCGAGGAGCGCCCGATGGCCGGCGTGCAGCGCGCCCATCGTCGGCACGAACCCCACCGTCGCGCCGCCGGACCGAGCAGCGTCGCACGCGTCCCGGACGCGGGCGGCCGAACCGGTCACCTCCACCGGTCGACCGCCTCCTCAACGCGGCCGCGCGCGTCCGGCGCGAGGCGCCCCGCCTCCTCCGCGATCCTGGCGGCCGCGACGGCGAGCGCCGCGTACGCCTCGACCGCCTCCGGGACGGCGGCGGCGAGGGCGGCCAGGTTGCGTTCGATCGTCCCGACGTCGCCGCGGACGGCGGGCCCGGTCAGCGCCGCCCCCGGCCCCAACGCGAAGGTCCGGTCGAAGGCCGTCCGGGCCAGCGGCTCGAAGAGCACGAGCGCGTCCTCCACACCGGCCGCCGCCATCGCCCGTTGCGCGATCCCTTCCACCGTCACCAGGTAGTTCGCACAGAACACGGCGGCCGCATGGTAAAGCGGCTTCACTTCATCGGCGAGGCGGAACGGGATCCCCCCGAGGTCGCGCGCCAGCTCCTGGCCGAAGGCGAACCCGGCCCCGTCCGGCGCCGTCACCGCGACCCCGCTCCCCGGCAGCCGGTCGATCCCCGACTCGACGTCGGGGAAGGACTGCAGAGGATGGAGCGACAGGACGCCCGCGCCGGCCGCGCGGGCGGCGTCGAGCGCGGCGAGGCTCGTCGAGCCGGAGACGTGGATCACGCGCTGACCCGGGCGGAGCGAACCGGCCGCGGCCAGCCGCTCGCACGTGGGCAGGATCGCGTCGTCGGGGACGGCGATCACCACGACGGCGCCGCGTCCTGCGGCGTCGGTCTCCGGCAGGAACGGCGTGCTCGGCAGGTGGCGTTCGACCCGATCCCTGGAGGCCTGCCGGCCGCTGGCGGCCACGATCCGGTGGCCGGCCTGCTCCAGCAGGACGGCGAGCGCGGTCCCGACCCTGCCCGCCCCGATGATCGACACGGTGGTCGGGTGGGTCGCTCGGTGATCGTTCGACGCGATGGTTCCGGGCCCCCGGGATGTCAGCGGTACCGGACGCCCGGAGTATAGGTCCGTCAAGGAGCCGGAGGGATCCGGAAGGGCGGCCCCGCCGGTCGAACGCCTTCGAGCAGACCGGCTCCGAACCGCAGGCCGGCCGCCCGGCGGCCGCCCGGGAGCGACGGGTCGGCGTCCAGTTCGAGCAGCGGCGCCAGCACGAAGGCCCGCTCGTGCATCCTGGGGTGTGGGACCTGGAGGTCGGGCTCGTCGACCTCCTGGGCACCGAACGTGAGCACGTCGACGTCCACGATCCGGGGGCCCCAGCGTTCGGCCCGGACCCGGCCCATCTCCTGTTCGACGGCGAGGCACACGTCCAGGAGCCGGCGGGCCGAGAGCGTGGTCTCCACCTCCACCACGGCGTTCAGGAAGTCGGGCTGAGGGGGTCCGACGGGGACGGTCTCGTAGACGCGCGACGACCGTATGGGACGAACGCCGTCGCACGCCGCCAGCAGGTCCACGGCCTGCTGCAGGTTGGCCCGGCGATCGCCAAGGTTGGACCCCAGCCCGAGGTACGCGCGGACCGGGTCGCTCACGACACGACGGCGCCGGCCGACACGTCGTCCAGCCCGAGCGCCTGGGCCGCGCCGGGCTTGTGGACGACAGCCACGACCTGGCGGACGGGTTCGAACTGGAACACGGCCCGGGCCACGGCGTCCGCCAGGGACTCCAGCAGCTCGAACGACCCCCGCTCGACCGCCTGGCGAGCCGCGTCGGCCAGGACGGCGTAGTCGGAGGTGGCGTCCAGGGAGTCCTCGCGGACCTCGACGGTCACCTCCAGGTCGACCACGAACCCCTGGGCCTCGAGCCGCTCGCCCGGGTTCGCCCCGTGACGTCCGGAGGCCCGGATGCCCGACAGCCTGATCACCGAGCTGGTCACCGGCGGTCACCTGCCGCCGTGGAGGGACGCTTCGTCACGGCTCGTCCTCCGGGAAGCCCGCCGGGGGGCGCTCCAGGAACACGGGGACGGGCCCCTCGCCGGCGTGGCCGTGCGTCTCGTGCAGGTACACGCTGCGAAGGTACTCGTAGACGAGCGGGCCCACCGTGGTCGGGGCGTCTTCGTTCACGAAGTGCCCGCAGCCGGGGAGCAGGGCCACCGTGGCGCCAGACAGCAGGTCCCCCAGACGCTCGGCCAGCGCCGGAGGCAGGAACGGATCCTCCTCGCCCCAAAGGACGAGCGCGGGCAGGTCCAGACCGGCGACGTCCGCGTCCCGCCCGGCGAGACCCACCCCGTCGATCGCGCGCGCCGCCCGGAAGAGCGCTGCGGGGTCCGCCGCCCATGGAGCCACGTACGTCCGGAGGTCGTCCTCGCTCAGGCGGCCCTCGTGCTCCAGGCCCAGGTCGAACGTGAGCCGGACGACCCGCTCGGCGAAGTCGGCCGTCTCCTGCTCCGGCGACGTGGCCTGGAGCATCTCCGCCGCCCGCCCTTCCAGCGCCAGCAGCTGAGCGACGCCGCCCCCGAGATCGTGGCCCACGAACGCCGCCGCTCCGATCCCCAGGTCGTCCAGCAGCTCGCGGACGTAGCCGGCCTGCGCGCGGACCGTGAGGTCGGCCTCCGGCGGCTTCTCGCTCTCCCCGTATCCCAGGAGGTCGGGGGCCACGACCCGCATCCTGGACGCGAGCAGCGGCAGCTCTCGCCGCCACAGGTACGCCGACGACGGGAACCCGTGCAGGAGCACCACGGCGGGGCCCTCGCCCCCGTCCAGGTACGACAGCTCACCGCCCGACAGGGCCGCGCGCCGGCGTTCGATCCTCACGCGGGCTCCAGCTCGGGCGCCGCCCCGCGGATCGCGTCGACCATCCGCACCACCCGGACCATCTCCTTCACGTCGTGCACCCGGACGATGTGCGCGCCGTTCGCCGCCAGCCACGCGACGGCTCCCGCGGTTCCCTCCAGCCGCTCGTCGACGGCGGTCCCCAGCACGCGCCCGACGAACGACTTCCGCGACGGTCCCACCAGCACCGGCCTGCCCAGGTCGAGGAACGACGCGATCTCCTTCATCAGCAGGAGGCTCTGCCCCGCCGTCTTCGCGAACCCCAGCCCCGGGTCCACGGCCAGACGGTCGGGTTCGACGCCGGCGTCGACGGCCGCCGCGACCCGTGCGGACAGCTCGGCTCGAACGTCGGCCACGACGTCGCCGTAGTCGGTGTGCTGCTGCATCGTCCGCGGGTCGCCGCGCATGTGCATGAGGACGAGGCCGGCGCGCGCGTCGCGGGCGACGTCGAACATCGCCGGATCGGCCCCGGCGGAGAGGTCGTTCACGATGGTGGCGCCCGCGGCCAGCGCGCGACGAGCCACCTCCGGCCTCCGCGTGTCGATCGACACCGGGACCGCCACGGTCCCGACCAGGCCTTCCACGACGGGGACCGCGCGGCGGCACTCCTCGTCGACGCTCACCGGCTCGGCGCCGGGCCTGGTGGATTCACCACCCACGTCGAGGACGGCGGCCCCCTCGTCGACCATCTCGACGCCCCGGACGACGGCGGCCTCCGCGTCGAGGAACCGTCCGCCGTCGGAGAAGGAGTCGGGCGTGACGTTGAGGATCCCCATGACCACCGTCTCCGACGAGCAGTCGATCGCGCGCGGTCCCGCCCGCCAGACCAGGGGCTCCTCGCTCACCGGGCCCATCGTACCCAGTCTCCCCGGACCGGCCCGGCACGGATCGACTCCCCTGCCGGCTGCCCGGCGCAATCACCCCGCGTAGAGCCGCTCGATCGCGTCCGCGTACTTCCGCAGGACGACCCGGCGCTTCAGCTTCAGCGTGGGGGTCAGCTCGTCACCTTCGACGGTCCACTCCTCGGGCAGGACATCGAACCGCTTGATGCGTTCGACGTGCGAGACGTGCTCGTTCGCCTCGTCCACCGCCTGCTGGACCTCCGCCACGACCCGCGGATCGCGGGCGAACCGCGCCACGCCCTGGAACGGCACGCCGTTCTGCGCGGCCCACGACGGCGCGACCTCCCCGTCCAGCACGATCAGCGCCGCGACGTACGGCCGGCGGTCGCCGACCACGCATGCCTGCCCGATCAGGGGATGCGCCTTGAGCCGGTTCTCCAGGTTCGCCGGCGAGATGTTCTTGCCCCCCGCCGTGATGATCAGTTCCTTCTTGCGGTCGACGATCGTGAGGAAGCCCTGTCCGTCGATCGTCCCGATGTCGCCCGTGTGGAGCCACCCGTCCGCGTCGAACGTGTCCGCCGTTCGCTCCGGGTCCTTGTAGTAGCCGGGCGTAACCACCCCCCCGCGGATCAGCACCTCGCCGTCGTCCGCGAGCGCGATCTCCACGCCGGGGAGCGCCTTCCCGACCGAGCCGACCTTGCGGGCCTCCTGCCGGTTGATCGTCGCGGGTCCCGAGTCCTCGGTCATGCCGTACCCCTCGTAGATGGGGATGCCGAGCCCCGCGAAGAAGTCGATGGCGTCGACGGAGATGGGCGCGGCCCCGCTCACGTTCAGCCGGCTCTGGTCGAGGCCGAGCGCGCGGCGGACCTTCGCGTAGACGAGCCGGTCGAACAGGCCGCGCTTGAACCGGAGCCCGAGGGGGATCGGCTTGCCTTCGCGCTCCATGCGGGCGGCCTGCTTCCCCGCCTCCAGGGCGGCGCCGCCGATCTTGCGACCCGGGGGACACCGGCGAAGGCCTGCGGCCGGACCTCGGGCATGATCTCGAAGATCCGCAGGACGTCGTCGCACAGATGGACGTGCGCGGCCTTGGACATCGAGAGGTAGTGGGTGGCGAGCCGCTCGAGCACGTGGGCGAGCGGCAGGTAGGAGACGGCCCGCATCCCGCCGGGATAGGCGCCCGTCCGGTCGAGAGACGCCGCCGTCCACAGCATGTTGCGATGGGTGATCATCACGCCCTTCGGTGGGCCCGTCGTCCCGGAGGTGTAGACCAGCGTGACGAGGTCCTCCGGCTTCACCTCGGTCCGGGCGGCCTCGAAGGCCTCGCGCCCCCCGGGCGCGGCGAGCGCCTCGCGTCCCGCCGCCAGCAGGTCGTCCCACGAGGAGACCCACTCGTAGTCGGCGAAGTCCTCGAGGTCCCGGAGCATGATCACGCGCTCCAGCCTGGGGAGGTCGGCCTTCACCTTCTCCCAGCGCTCCATGTACTCACGGTCCTCGACGACGGCGACCCTCGCCTCGCAGTGGCCCGCGATGTACGCGATCTGCTCGGGGGCGAGCGTGTTGTAGAGCGAGACCGGCGTGGCGCCCGCGTGCATCGCCCCCAGGTCCGCGATCAGGTGCTCGGGGCGGTTGCAGGCCATGATGGCGACGAAGTCCCCCCGGCCGATCCCGAGCGCCCGCAGGCCCGTCGCCGCTTCGGCGGCCCGCTCCCGGTACTCCTTCCAGGTCATCGACCGCCAGACGGAGCCGTCCTTCCACGAGAGTGCGGACTGGTCCGCGTACCGTTCGGCGTTCTCGGCCAGCACGTCGCAGTAGGTCCGGCCCTCGATCGCCTCGTCGATCGCCGCCCGTTCGGCCAGCACGGCCTCCGTCGTCATCGAACGGCTCCTCTCGCTCGTCGCGTCCTCACGGGCGGCCGCGCCGCACCAGCTCGAAGGCCTCCATCCGGGTCCTGGGGTCGGAGCGGAACCGCCCCCGCACGGCGGAGGTCACGGTGATGGCCCCCGGCTTCTTGATCCCGCGCATGACCATGCACAGGTGTTCGGCCTCGATCAGGACGAACACCCCCCGCGGCTGCAGCGCCTGCTCCAGGGCGTCGGCGATCTGGGTCGTCAGCCGCTCCTGGACCTGGGGCCGGCGGGCCAGGGCGTCCACCAGGCGCGCGATCTTCGACAGGCCGGTGATGTGGCCGTCCTCGTTCGGCAGGTACGCGACGTGCGCCCGCCCGACGAACGGGACCAGGTGATGCTCGCACGTCGAATACAGGGCGATGTCCTTGACCATGATGATCTCGTCGTGGTCGGCGCCCTTGACCACGGTGAGCAGCTCGATGGGGTCCTGGGCCAGGCCGCCGAAGACCTCCTCGAACATCTCGGCCACCCGCTCCGGCGTGTCGACGATCCCCGGGCGCCGCGGGTCCTCCCCGATCCCCTCGAGGATCAGCCGGATCCCCTCCGAGATCTTCCCGTGGTCGAACCCGTCGGGGAGCGGACCCGCATCCGCCCGACGCCGCTCGGTCATGCGCACGTCCTCATGGGAGGGGTTCGGCGTAGACCTCGGGCTTCAGCGTGCCGATGAACGGGAGGTTGCGGAACCGTTCGTCGAAGTCGAGCCCGTAGCCCACGACGAACACCGACGGGATCTCGAAGCCGCGGTACCGGATGTCGAGCGGAACCTGCTGGGCCTCGGTCTTCTGCAGCAGCGCGCACACCTCGAGGCTGGCCGGCTTGCGAGTCCGGAGGTTCTTCAGCAGGTAGTTCAGCGTGAGCCCCGAGTCGACGATGTCCTCGATCAGCAGGACGTTCCGCCCGGCGATCTCGTGGTCGAGGTCCTTGAGGATCCGCACCACGCCCGACGTCTTCGTCGCGGCGCCGTAAGAGGACACGGCCATGAAGTCGAACTCCATCGGCAGCTCGATGTGGCGGGAGATGTCGGCCATCAGGACGAACGCGCCCTTCAACACCCCCACGAGGATCAGGTCGCGGCCCCGGTAGTCCTCGGTGATCCGCTGCCCCAGCTCCCCGACCTTGCCCTGGATCTGGTCGCCGGTGATGAGGATCTCTTCGATCTGGTCCTCGTAGGCTTCCACGTCTACCCCCCCGGTGGAGACAGCCGAACATACTCCCTCTCGCGGCGGGCGGCCAGTCCGCCGGGCAGCGACGCCCGGCGGCCGGGGGGCTTCGCCGCCAACGCCAGGACGGCGTCGACGTGCGCGGCGTCCGGCGAACCGCCCAGCGAGCGGATCGCCCGAACCACGACCCGCGAAGCGAGCGGCCGCGGCAGGGCCAGCAGCACGTCTGCGGCGAGCGCCGTCCGGCCGTCGTCGGCGAAGACGGTCGCCTCCGCCTGGTCGGCGAGCGCGTCGAGCAGCCCGGCGTCCTCCTGCAGCAGGCCCGCGGTCCGGGCCAGGGCTTCGGTCACGCTCCGGCCCACGGCCGCCTCCAGCTGCGGGATGACGCGGGTGCGGACGGCCACGCGCATGAACGCCGGGTCGTCGTTCATCGGATCGTGGCGAGGCCGGAGCCCGAGCGAGCGGCAGAACGCCACGGTCTCCCGGCGGCGGACCTCGAGCAACGGACGGACGACGGTGCCGGTCACCGGGCGGATCGCGGCCACGGCGTCGAGCCCGCCCCCCCGGAGGAGCGCGAGGAGGACCGTCTCGGCCTGGTCGTCCGCGGTGTGGCCGACGGCGGCACGCTCGGCCCCGGTCTCCGCGCGGGCGTCGGCCATCGCGGCGTACCGCGCGGTCCGGGCCCACGCCTCGACCGACTCGCCACGGGCGGGCGCCGTCCTGGCCCGGCGGAGGACGAAGGGCACCCCCAGCCGTTCGGCCTGCGACCGGACGTAGGCCGCGTGTCGCTCCGATCCCTCGGAGAGCCGATGGTCGAAGTGGAACGCCGCCGGTTCGATCCGGAGCAGCCTCCGCCCGCGGACCAGCGCGTGCAACAGGCACACGGAGTCGGGACCGCCGGACACGGCGACCAGCACGGCGGTGCCGGGTTCGAACATCTCGTACCGGCGGACGGTCTCGGTCAGCTTGGCGAGGACCCGGGCGACCGCCGGGGGCCGCCGGAGGCCCGACCGGGTCATGTCAGGCCACGCCGACCCGGGCCAGCCATTCGTCCGGCCGGGCGATCTCCGCGAGCGTCGGCAGGTTCGACGGCCGTTCCCACACCCGGTTGAAGCCCTCCATGCCGGCCCGCTCGACGGCCTCCGCGACGAAGCGCTCGCCGATGTCGTACTGGCGGACCTTCGCGTCGAACCCGATCGCACGCTGGAACGCCCGCTCCATGCCGTGGCCCTGCCGGCGCTCGTGGAGCTTCCGGCGGAACGTCTCGAGGTTCGGGATCCTTCCGTTCCCGACACCGTTCATCACGAAGTTCCCGTGTCCTTCCAGCAGGGCCATCATGGACTGCATCCGGGTCAGCAGGTCCCGCTGGTCCGGGGTCATCAGCAGGAAGACCCAGCCCACACCGCGCCATTCGACGGCGCCCGAGCGAACCTCCCGGACGGCCCGCTTCAGGGTCTCCATCAGGCGCTTCGGGTCGAGCTCGAGGCTCGAGAGATACGAATCCATCAGGCCCGACACGTGCCCGCGGAGCCACGGTACGGCGCCGAACTGGACCCGGTGGGCGACCTCGTGGAGGCCGACCCACAGGCGGAAGTCCCGCTCGGGGAACCGGAACCGGCGTTCGACGCCCACCACGTTGGGGCCCACGAAGTACAGCAGGCCGTCGTCGTCCGCGGGGAGGAACAGGTCGTACTGGCCGAGGACCTTGCGTCCCATGTAGCCCATCAACGCGCCGATCTGGGCGCCCAAGGTCTTGCGCCGGACCTCGGCGAGGGCGCCGTCCCGGACACGCTTCATGGCGTTCGCGGCGAACGGCTCCAGGACCCGATGGAACCCGCGGAGGTTCGCCTGGAGCCACTCCCCGCGGGTCATCACCCATGGTCGCGACGGATAGCCCTGGATGGCGAGGCCGGTGAACCCCTCCACCAGCGCCTGGGCCTCCGGGATCACCCGGTCAGCGCCGGGCCCGGGCCGGCCGCGCGGGTGCCCACCGAACGGGCGGCGCTCCAGTCGACGAGGCGGTCGGCGGCGAATCCCATCAGGTCATTCTGCCCTCGTCGGTCGCTTCCGTCGCGCTCGCGGGTGGGGGCTAGGCCCCGGCGGCCTTCTCGCGCGCGGCCTTGAGGGCGGCCGCCTTCGCCCGGCCCTCGGCCACCCGGCGATCCGTGCCCTTCGCCAGCTGCTCGGCGAGGACGCGGTCGAACGTCTCGGGGTCGGGGTCGACCGGAGGGGGCCGCTCCGCCGTGGGTCGAGGTGCCGCCACGGGCGCGGCCGAGGCGACGGGTGCGGCCGCGGGTTCGGAGGGCGCTCCCGCAGCGGGGGTGCCAGCCTCCACCGTGGCGTCGGCCGGCGTGGTCTCCACGGCGGAGGACGCGGGCGCCGCGGCGGCCTGGGCGGGTGCGGCGGCGGCTTGGGCGGGTGCGGCGGCGGCCTCGGGTGGGGGCGCGATCATCGTGGTCGCGGCGGGCCGGGGCGGTGCCCCACCGGCGGCGCGGGCGCCAGCCATCGCCGGCTCCTGGTCCTGGGCGAACCGCGGGGCCAGCCGGAGGTAGCCGAGCACGACGGCGCCGATGATGACGAGCCCGACGATCACCGCGCCGATCGACATCCAGTACGTCCACTGGCCGCATGACGAGGCTGGCGACGTGAGGGAGCATCCGGCCGGTCCGGGGGTGTCGGAATAGAAGGGAGTCACCTGCACATCGGCGAGTGAAACGCCCGCGGACAGCAGCACGGCCACCGGGGCGAGCGCGAGCGTCAACGAGCGCCCGAGGACCCTCCTGGTGCGCCCGTTCGAGCCTCGCCTGGACACGGCGCAGGATTCTATCAGCAGGCCCTCGGAAGACCGGAGGCAACGCCCGGGCTGGTGGTGTCCTGATCTGAGCAACTGACTGACGCTCGTGCTATAGGTCGCGCCGCATGCACACTCGGGGCCATGCGGTCGATCCGTGCGCGGCCTCTCGTTGCCGAATGCGGTGCAGACCCGGCGTCGTCCCCGGCTCCGACAGGCGGCGGAAGCCCAGCGTTTCGTAGTAGGGGGCGTTCCACGGCACTTCGGCGAAGGTCGCCAGCGTCAGCGACGTGAGCCCGTGCTGCCTAGCCCATGCCGCAGCGCGCTCGATCAGTAACCGGCCCAGGCCATGGCGTGAGTGGCTCGGGTCGACGGAGACCTGCTCGATATGGCCCTGGTGGTCGACAACGTCGAGCAGCAGGTAGGCGACAGGCACCTCCCGGTCGTTGGTAGCGACCCACGCTCGCCCGTCCCGGACGTATGGAAGCAGTTCACTGAGCGTGGGGGGCTCGTCGTCGGCTACTGCGTCCATGCCGACCTCTCTGAAGAGTTCACCCGCCCGGCGTTCGATCTCACGCAACCCTGGCAGGTCCTCCTGTCGGGCCTCGCGGATCCCAGACTCCCGATGCTCCTGAACGACCGGCGTTGTCATCGGGGCACCCTACCCTGGGCCGAGGACACCCGACCGGCCCTTCGGAGGTGAGGCGGATGAACTGGCAGGGGTTCTGGGCGGCCGCTCCCGAGCTGGCGGCGCTGGGAGAGCAGCGGTTGACGGACACGGACCTGTGCCTGCTGGGGACGCTCCGGAAGGACGGGTCTCCGCGGGTCAGCCCGTGCGAGGTCTATGCGGTGGACGGCGAGCTGCTGCTGGGCATGATGTGGCGGTCGAAGAAGGCGCTCGACCTGCTGCGCGATCCCAGGGTCGCCGTTCACAGCACACAGTGCGACCGGGACGCGAAGGCCGGCGACTTCAAGCTGTACGGGCGGGCCGCGGACGTGGCCGATCCCTCGCTCCTCGGGCGCTACGCGGACACGCTGCAGGCGAAGATCGACTGGCGCCCGGAGGAGCCGTACCACCTGTTCGCCGTGGACATCGAGAGCGCCGGCTACATCGTGTTCGGCGACGAACCGTTCGCCATGCGGTGGAACCCCATCCAGGGCTTCGCCCGCATCAAGCACCCGGACGCAGGAGCGTGACCGGCCCAGCCGTGGCCCGGGAGGCGGCTACATGACGTCGAAGGTCTCGCTCACCTCGATCGCGCCGCCGCCCTCCAGGATGGGACAGCCCTGGGACTTGGCGACCGCGTCGTCCATGTCGTCGGCGCTGATGATGCTGTAGCCGCTGACCGGGTTGGCCCCGCCGCCGTCGGTCGCCGACCCGTCGCTGTCGATCGTCCGGGTGGAACCGACCGGGTTGCCGGGGTCCACGACGGCGGCACCCAGGGTCTGGTACCACTGTCCCCACGCCGCCATGACCTTGGCCTGCTCCTCTTCGGTCTCCGGCATGCCGCCTCCGTGGAAGGCGAGCAGATACTTCGGCATGATCCCCTCCTTCGTCGTGTGTGCCTGCGGATCTCGGGTCCGCGCGTCGGCGCCCTGGCTCCTGGTGAGACGTGCCTCCTTCCCGGCGATGGGTCCCCCCGTCCGAACAGCCGGCGCGAAGATGGGGAGCAGCGTACTCCACCCCGCCCGTTCCGCGTCCCGCCGGGTGGTCCCTCTCCCCCGACCGCCCCCGCCCCTCGATGTTCGATCTCGACCACGCGCGTAGCGGCAACGGTGCTGCTACCGTACCGGTCCTCGCCGGGCCGATCGGCGACCGAAAGGGGATGGCGATGAGGTTCTACGAGACGACGGCGACCATCCAGGCGAGCCCGGACACGATCTGGGCCATCCTGAGCGACGGCGCCGGCTACACGGACTGGGACTCCGGCGTGGTCCGTGTCGAGGGGCGCATCGCCCCCGGCGAGAAGATCAAGGTGGTGTCCTCGGCGAACCCGAAGCGCGCGTTCCCCGTGAAGGTCACGGAGTTCACCCCCGGGAGTTCGATGACGTGGACGGGCGGGATGCCCTTGGGGCTGTTCAAAGGGGTCCGCACCTACCGCCTGACCCCGCACGGGGATGGGACGACCGGGTTCGTGATGCGCGAGGAGTACACCGGCCCGCTGACGAACATGATCTGGAAATCGATGCCCGACCTGCAGCCGTCCTTCGACCAGTTCGCGAAAGGACTCAAGGCGAAAGCCGAGGCACCGGGTAGCCCAAGCTGAGGCGCTCAATCCGGGAGGTTCGAGTCAGGTTCGGACCCCGCGATCAGCGCCGTGGGTCGGGAAGCGTCGACGCGCCGACGTTGGACCGGAGCCAACCGTTGAGCGGCCTGGATGCCGTGAGGAACTCGACGACGCGATCCTTGGCTCTCCGAGTTCCGAGCCAGGCCCCCGCCGGCCACTCCCTCCACGTGATGAGGCCCTTCCACCGCAGCAGCTCGATCCGAGGATGGTCCTTCGGGTAGCCCTTCGGGGCGGTCTTCAAGACGTCGTGGCCGGTGACGTCGAGCCCGGCCGCGGCGGCGTTCGCCACGACGGTCACGAGCTTTCCGCCCGCGCGTTCGTCGCTCACCGCTTGCCGGTAGCGCTCGAGCTGGTCGGGTGCCATCTCCCACATGCCGCTCCCGACGCCCAGCCCCTGCGCTGTCAGCTGGACATAGCCGTCACCGACCACGGCCCCGATGTTGGTCTTGTACGGTGACTTGTCGGCGCTGAATCGCACGTCGCGGTAGGGCCGGAAGATCCGGCCCGCTCCCCACTCCGGCTCGAGCTCGGCGAGCAATCCTTCCATGGGCGCGCGCACGCACGTCTCGTACACGGTCTTGTTGCGCTGCCAGTAAGCCTTGGAATTGTCCTCCTCGAGCCCTTCGAAGAACTCCAGAGCCTCCACCGGCCAGCCTCGGAACGCCATCGTCGCCTCCCCGCCCGTCGCGTGCACGAGAGGGTATCGGAATCAGGGCTCCGCGATGCTGGGGTGGGGATCCGACGACCTCGGAGGGTAGATCCCAGCGGTAGGAGCGGTCGGCGCAAGAGCCTTTCGTCGGGGATCGGATGCCTACCCGAGCGCGCGCGGCGCGCCCGGCATGAGGGTCGCCATCAGCGCACCCACCTCCTGGTGCCGGGTTGTGGCATGGGGCAGGTGCACCTCGCCGTGGATCGTGTACACGTTCCGGCGCCCCGAGCGCAATCGGGAGAGATAGCCGGCTTCGATCAGGTCGGCCACGATGCGCTGGGCCGACCGCTCGGTGATGCCGACGCGCGCGGCGATGTCACGCTCCCGGGCCTCGGGGTCCCGCGCGATGACCAGCAGGACGAGCCCATGGTTCGTCAGGAAGGTCCACGTGACCTCTGGCGGCGCGCCGTCGTTCGGCTCCTCGCTGATGGAGGGATGGTAGCGGAGCCCGGCCGGCGGCCGCGTCGAGGTGCTCGTCGCCGAACGGCGCGGCGGCAGTTCGACCGGCTCGTTCTCTTGAGCCGGAGCGGGGAATCGAACCCCGGACCTACGCATTACGAGTGCGTCGCTCTGCCATCTGAGCTACTCCGGCGGCGCGGGAGAGTCTATCGAACGGCGGCCGCCGAGCCCGCGATCACGCCTCGTCCCAGGGCGGACAGCCGGAGGAACAGGCGCTCCAAGACCAGGCGGGGGTTGAGGTTGGTCTCGTCGGCCAGATCGGCGCGGGCCTCCTCCACAGCGCCCATGGCGCGGCCGGCGGCCGCCGCGCTCAGCCCGACCGCCGCCAGCTCCGCCGGGCGATCCAGGTTGATCAGCAGGCCCGCGCCGCCGCCCGCCGCGAGGACCGCAAGGTCCCGGTAGTACGTCGCCAGCGAGAGCAGCGACCAGTCCAGGAACTCCCGTTCGGCCCGGCGGAGCCGGCGTTCGTGGTGCTCCTCGATCCGGCGCACGACCCCGCGGAACGCCTGCTCCACCCGGCCGCGTTCGTCGAGGAACGGCGCCAGGTCCGACTCCAGCTCCTCCCCGAGCCGCTTGCGGTAGGCCTTCGCCGCATCCGTCAGGTCCTCGGCCGCGGCAAGCGCCCCGGTCGCTCCCTCGGCGGAGCGCGTCGCCGCCGCGAGTGCCGCGTCCCGGAATCCGAACCCACCCTCGTCGCGCGCCAGCCGCCGGGCCCGGCCGAGGTTGCCGCCCGACACCCGCGCGGCGAGCTTCGCTCGATCCTCCGACACCCCCTCCCGCGCCAGCGTCTCCACGACGAACCCCTCCGTGAGCGGAGGGAACGAGATCTCCTGGCACCGCGACCGGATCGTGTCCGGCAGGTCGTCGGTCCGGGCCGAGAGGAGCAGGAACACCGTGTCGCCCGGCGGCTCCTCGAGCACCTTCAGGAGGACGTCGGCCGCCTCGATCCGCAGCCGGTCGGCCTGCAGCACCACCATCACCTTCCAGCCCGGTTCGGGCGGCGTCAGGTACGCCGTCCGGGCGAACCCTCGGGCCGTGTTCGGGTCCGCAGCGTCCTTCCCCACCAGGATGTCCGGACCGGTCGGCTCGAGGACCTGCATGTTCGGGTGTCGTTCGCCCAGCGCCAACCGGCAGGCCCGGCACTCCCCGCATCCGCCGTCCGGGCAGAGCAGGGCCGCGGCGAACGCCCGCATCGCCAGGCGCTTCCCGGACCCCTCGGGGCCGGAGAAGAGGTACGCATGGTGCGGCCTGCGGAGGGCCCTGGCCAGGAAGGCGGCGGCGTGCTCCTGACCGGGGATGTCCCGAATCACGGGCGGCAGATCGAACGCGGCGTCCTGGGTCACGTCGGTCCGGCCCGCCCCTCGTCGGTCCGCCCGAGGAGCTTCTCCAGCGCCGCCCGGACCTGTTTCTGGACCTCGTCCTCCTCGAGCGTGCCGTCCACGATCACGAACCGCTCGGGGTGCTCCTCCGCGATCTTCAGGTAGGCGTCGGAGACCTTCGCGTGGAACGCCACGTCCTCGGATTCGATCCGGTCGGGGTCCTTCCCTGCCCGGGCGAGCCCGACCTCGGGGTCCAGGTGGATCAGCAGCACCAGGTCCGGGAACAGGCCCTGCGTGGCCCAGGCGTTCAGCGTGAGCACGTCCGGCTCGCCGAGGCCGCGCGCCACGCCCTGGTAGGCCAGCGAGGAGTCGATGAACCGGTCACAGAGCACGACCTTCCCCTCCTCCAGCGCCGGGCGGATCACGGTGGTCACCAGGTGCGCTCGGGCGGCCGCGAACAGCAGAGCCTCGGCTCGCGCGTCGACTTTGCCCGTGCCCGGATCGAGGATCGTCTCGCGCAGCCGTTCGCCGAACCCGGTCCCGCCGGGCTCGCGGCACACCACCACCTCGCGCCCAAGGGACTCCACGAACTCCCTGGCCTTGGCGATCTGGGTCCCCTTGCCGGACCCCTCCACGCCTTCGAACGCCACGAACAGCCCGCCGTGCTCGGGCCGCGCGAACTTCGGGATCAGCGACAGCGCCCTGGCCTTCGCGAT
>WNGK01006330.1_pt1 | contig 15273 bp, 14 predicted proteins | sample 5400601 | NCBI WGS metagenome assembly WNGK01 (sample SAMN13153376, study PRJNA577476) | soil metagenome | isolation source: 60 cm soil or saprolite under Garry oak tree replicate 1 | place: USA:California | collected 2016-06-15
GAGTGTCAAAGCGCCATTTTCGAGCTCTCGGCCGTAACGATCCCGCAGCACGCCAAGCAGCACCTTGCCCTTCATGGCCGAGATCGGAGATGCCCAGTCGACGTCGAAGTAGTTCGCGTACCGGCTCGACGGACCGTTCAGCAGGAGATCCCACCACCATGGGTTCTCGCGTCCGGCGGTGGCCATGTGGTTGGGCACGATGTCCACCACCAGCTGCAGCCCGTGCTCGCGTAGGGCAGCGACCAGCCGGCCGAACGCGACCTCGCCCCCGAGGTCCTCATTGACTCGCCTCGGATCGACAACGTCGTACCCGTGACTGCTGCCACGCGCGGCTTGAAGGATTGGTGAGCAGTAAACGCGCGTCACTCCGATGGAGGCCAGATAACCGGCGCAGGCGGCCGCATCGTCAAACGTGAACTGTTTCGAGAGTTGAAGCCGGTAGGTGGAAGCGATCTGCACCCGAAAGCTTCCCACACAAGCGCGCCCTGAGCCACGGTTCTTCGGAACTGGATATTTTCGAACCTGATGTCGGCCGGTCCGAACGAGAGCGGGAGTATTAGGCCGTCGGGGTTGCCGGCACGGGATGCGCGGCACGCCATGCCTGCCAGGCGGTCACCGCGTCTACGGCAAACGGGTCTGCGTTACCGATCAGGTAGAGCAGGGTCGGACCGCGCAGCAACAGGTGCGTGCCGAAACCAATCAGGCCAAGGTTGGACGGCCTGGCTTTCTGGTCGGCGACGAAGTGGAGCAGCTCCCATTCCATTCTGACGCCGATGGTGGGGTCGTACTGACCCATCGATCCCCAGTAGCCCTGGGCGGTGAGCCCGTCCATGGTGCGGACCTCATCGAGCTCGGCAAAGCCCACCAAGAACCGATAGCTTTCGGGCGCGCGGCGTATGAACGCGGGCCGCATGTCGACCTCGACGCCGTCGGTGCCGACGTGGAGAGTGGCCATGTAAGGCGCAAGTTGCCTGGTGGCCTCCACTCTCAGGGCTCTCCTGAGCGGCGCAATCCACAATGGCCGTGTCAACAACCACACACCAACGAGCGCCAGCACCGCGAAGTTGCTCGCACCGAGTCCGTGGTGCCATCCAGTGACTACGAGGACCACGATCAGGATGATGGCCGCGATCGTGAGGAGAAGGGCACCTCTAACGATGGCCCAGACACTGCTGATGAGCGACGTCCATCTCAACACAGTGATTGGGGTCTGCCATTGGTCCGGCGCAGGTGGCCGAAATGTGGATGCGCTCAGCTTTGGCCTTGGTCGCAAGGTGAGCATCACGACCTCGCTCAAAAAGATCAGTAACAGGGCGAAGAGGACATCTCCCGCGACGAACAGGACGACCGCAGACAGCGCGATCGCGTATCTGGCGAACCAGATGGCCAGGCGGCGCTCGGCGCCAACAGCAGCGAGGCCTACGTCTGTTCTTGGCACGATGGGAGCTTAGTTCTGCGGCCGGCGTTTCGCGCCGGGTTAGGTCGGTTCGAGGACCGTGGGGCCCCGCGGCCAAATCTCGGGCCCCCGACCAGATTTTGAAACGAGCAAGAAAAGGGCCGGGCTCAAGCTGAGCCCGGCTCGCACTCTTCCTGAACTAGGAGACTCGGCGGTAGAAATGCACTGCCACCGCCGCCATCCAGCTCCAGACGAGGATCAGCGCCGACCAGAAGCCCAAGACGACCACAGGGCTTGCCGAACCCGACGCGAGCCCAGCGAAAGCGGCCAGAAAGGCCACGCCGGCGAGCATCGAGTAGGCCATCCAGCCGCGGCGCCGCTCGGCCGCGAAGCGGCGGGCCATGACGACGCAAGCCGCCACGAGGCACAGGAATCCAAGCCCGGCGGCCACCAGGTGGAGGACGCCGTGGAGGCTGACCGTCGCTGGGTGACCCGCCGGAGCGCCTGCGGGGAACCCGTTCATCGGATCGGCGATGAAGATTCCGGCGCCGATCAATCCGAGGCCGTAGCCCGCGATGAGTCGGGGCGCCCAGGTGGCCCCGCGACCAGAACCAAGCGCGCGGCCCAGCCCGACGGCGAAAGCGAGTACGAAAGCGCCCGTGAGCAGGAAGTTGGCGATCTGGATCCACCCCAGGGCGCCGTTGCTGAGCAGGCTCGCGTCATGGCGGGTCAGGTCGAATCCTGGCCGGGTCAGCCCCTGCACAAGTACGAGGATCACGTAGAAAGGCCCGGCCAGGGCTCCGTATCCCAGCAGGCTCCTCGTCACCCGCCCTGCAGGGCTGCAAGATCGTTTCGCAACCGTGTCGCTCATTCGACTGCCTCCTTGTGGGTACTGGACGGACCAGTACCGAGATCTTATAGTACTAGACTGTTCGGTACTCGAAAACTCATCGGAGGCGGATGAATTTGGCCACGACAGCTCAGTCTGGACAGCGCAGGACGCGACGCCTGGCGAGTGGCGGCGCCATTCGCGAGGCTGCCGCAGCCCTCTTCCTGGAGAAGGGTTACCAGGCGACCAGCGTGGACGAGATCGCGGCCGCGGCCAAAGTCTCGAAGCAGACGATCTACACGCACTTCGCCGGCAAGGAGGCGCTTTTCGCCGACCTCGTCATGGCCAATGCTGGTCGGGTCGAGGAGTTCATCGGCACGATTGGCCCCACCCTTGCGGGAGCCGGCAGCCTCGAGAGCGGACTGCGCCAGCTCGCGCGGCGCTACCTCGGCTTCGTTGCTCGGCCGGATGCCTTGCGGTTGCGCCGCCTGATCATCGGCGAGGCCGGCCGGTTCCCTGACCTGGCCAGCGAGTATTACGAGCGCGTCCCGGGCCGCGCTTACGCCGCGCTGGCGGCTGCGTTCGGATACCTGCAAGGCGGGGGCCTGCCGCGCATGGACGATCCGATGGTGGCCGCGCAGCATTTTGCCTGGCTGACGTTGGGGTTGCCTCTCGACCGCGGAATGTTCCATCCGATCGACTCGGCAATGAATGAGCTCGACCTCGACCGCCTCGCGGACTCGGCCGTGCGCGTCTTCCTGGCTGCTTACGGCTGATTCGTCGTGTTGGAGGTGGCGATAACAATCGAAGTTCGTGGAGGGTGACGGCATGGCGGAAGCATCCAGGTTGATTGATAAACGAATCGCCGAGCTGGGCGACTGGCGCGGCGAGTTGATGGCCAGGCTTCGCGCCATCGTCAACCGGGCCGACGCGAGCCTCAAAGAAGAATGGAAATGGGGGACGGCCGTGTGGACGTCGCAGGGTAACGTCGTTGGGATGGGCGCCTTCAAGGACGGCGTGAAGCTGAACTTCTTTAAGGGTGCCAGCCTCCCGGATCCCCAAAGACTCTTCAACGCCGGCCTTGACGCGAAAGCATCAAGGGCGATCGACTTCGCGAAGGGCAGCCGGGTCAATGAGAAGGCCCTGCGCGACCTGGTGCGCGCGGCAGCGGCCAAAAACGCGGGCAAGAGATGACCCGTCGCGGTCCGATGCCAGCAAAATTTGGCGGACTACGGAAAAGCGAGGCCCCGGGGTCAAACCGCGGCCCCGGACCAACTCCGTAGTCAAGCCGGGCGATTTGCTGGCCCGCATCGCCTCGCTGGATCACTACCGGATCACAAATTCGAGGCGATGCCGCACTAGAGCCTTTAGCCTGAGCTCACCCGTGGATCCACGGAAAAGCGTCTCCGAGAGTTATGACCGCGTCGCCACCGATTACGCAGCCCGCATGTTTCATGAGCTGGACGGGAAGCCTATTGATCGGGCGTTGCTCGACGACGTTGCCACGCAAGCTAATGGCTTGATCTGTGACCTTGGGTGTGGCCCTGGACACATTGCCCGATACCTGCACGAGCGTGGTGCTGTCGTGTGCGGGATCGACATCTCGCCAGGCATGATCGCTCAGGCCCGACGGCTTACTGCTGGGCTCCGTTTTGAGGTGGGCGACCTGCGTGCACTGTCCTTCGCTGACGAGACTGTCAGCGCGGTTGTGGCGATGTATTCGTTGATCCACCTGGATCCGGTCGAACTAGGTCTCGCCATCAATGAGATTGCACGAGTCCTCACTCGAAATGGAATCTTTCTAGCCGGATTCCACTCTGGCCATGAGGTTCGCCATGTAGATGACCTCTGGGGACACCGGGTTGAGCTTGATTTTCACTTCTTCGAACCTGGGGAGATCACGAACGCCCTCGAGGCGGCAGGATTGAAAGTAACCAGGGTTGTCGAACGGGAACCGTATGCGGGCGTCGAGGTCGAAACGAGGCGGTTCTATACAGTTGCGGCAAAGCCGGGACACTAGTTGGTAAGGTCACCTTACGAAGGCATGGGCGACGACTTCCCTGGCCTCGAGGTCACGGTCGTCCGGGACTTCACCTCTGGCAACGAAGCTCCCTGATGGACCTGAACGCACACGTCAGGGTTGGGCGTACGAGCCTTACCGTCCCCCGCGTTGGGATAGGCACCGCGCCGCTCGGAAACATGTTCGAAGCGCACTCAGACAAGCACGCGGACGCTGTGCTCGCATTCGCTGTCACGCAGGGCCTTCGCTACTTTGATACAGCGCCGCTCTATGGCCACGGCCTCGCCGAGCAGCGCGTGGGTCGCGCGGTGGCCAGACTTCCGCGCGACGAGATCTTCGTATCCACCAAGGTTGGTCGGCTGCTCCGGGCCGATGCGCCCCGAGATGAGAGCCAGTTCTACCACGGCGAACCTTTCTATAAGGACGTTCCACCCGTCGGGCCTGTCTGGGACTTCACCTACGACGGGATCATGACGTCGGTTGAAGAGAGCTTCGTGCGAACCGGACTCGATCGGTTTGACGTCTTGCTGCTCCACGATCCAGACGACCATTTCGAAGCGGCCAGCACGACGGGGTTCAGGGCGCTTGCCAAGCTGCGAGAGGACGGGACCGCGCGTGCGATCGGCGCCGGCATGAACCAGGCGCCGATGCTGGCCCGGCTTGTCGAGGCGTGCGACCTCGATGTTCTCCTGGTCGCCGGTCGGTACACGCTGCTCGACCAGGTTGCGATGGACGAGCTCTTGCCGCTGTGCGAACAACGGACGGTCTCGATCGTCGTCGGGGGAGTGTTCAACAGCGGAATCCTGATCGATCCGGTGCCCGGCGTCAGATACAACTACCTTCCCGCCGATTCAGCCGTCATGGCTCGAGCCGAAGGGATCAAGGCGGTGTGCGATCGCTACGACGTTCCCCTGCCCGCGGCAGCCCTTCAATTCCCATTTGCACATCCCAGGGTGTGCACCGTCCTCCTCGGAATTCGCTCGATTGACGAGTTGGACAAGGACTTGCTGTGGCTTGACGTCCCGATCCCCGACGAGCTCTGGGCCGAGCTCAAGTCCAAGGGCTTGCTGCGCGAAGATGCGCCGACACCGTCAAGCCCAAGAATCAAGTCGTGACATCGACACGATGACCGTTTGGAGGTCAGGCTCACGACCTCGGAACCGTGCAGCGCTCCGAGAAATTCAAGGCCGGCCGGCATGCGGAACTGCTACTCGAACCGTTTCGATCTTGCCCGTCTTCGACTGAAACAGTTCGCCCATCCTTTCGACACCACGCCACTCGGCATTCATCAGGAATAGGGTCTGGCCGTCGGCGCCGCCGAGCATGCACGCGAAGCAGGCAGCGTCGAGAACGATTCTTTCCAGCACTTCGCCGCCCTCGCGCACGCGCAGACACTCCGGTTGACCGCCTGAAACTCCTGAGCACCAGATCGCACCCTCCGCATCGAGGCAGATCCCGTCGCCGTCCACCTCTGCCCAAACACGGCGATCCGACAGGCTGCCGTCGTCGGCGATTTCAAACGCCGTGAGCCGGTGAGCCCAGGACTCGGCGATGACAAGCGTCGAGTTGTCCGGCGTGATCACCATGCCGTTCGGGAACATGATGTTGTCGGCTACCTCACGAACGTCTCCCGCGGCCGTCACCAAGGCGATAGTTCCCGGCCGGAAGTCCTCCCGACCGAAGCTGAAACCCACTTTGTTGACATAGATGTTGCTCCGCCCGTCCACGGTGACTTCGTTCCAGCCCGTGCCGAGCGCACTGAGGTCGGTGTGAGCGACAAAGGATCCGTCAGGCTCGCGACGCATGAGCCGGTCCTCGCCAGTCACAAGCAGCCGGCCATCCGGTAGGAAGTCGATGCAGTAGCCAACCGGCTTCGGTCCCTTGGCGGCGACCTCGCTGTTGCCGTTGACGTCAACCGTCCGGATCTCCTGAGCACCCCAGTTGCAGAACCAGAGGCGGCCGTCATGCCACCGCGGTGACTCTCCAACGACCAGGCCGTCGACCAGCGTGTTCATTCCAGTCATCACGATTCCTCCGCCAGCTCAGACTGCGTCAGAGCTCGAATCTAATCGTTCGAACCAGCCGGCGATCTGGGCTCGCGAGTTGAACCCGAGCTTGTTCAGGATGCTTCGGACGTGGCTATCGACCGTGCGCTCGGAGATGAACAGCTGCGTGCCAATCTGCTTGTTGGTCAGGCCCTCGGCGACCAGTCGCGCCACGTCTGCCCCTCGTTTGCCAAGCACGCCGGCAGCTGTTTCGCCAACGGCCGGCCGTGCATGGATCTGACCAGATTCGCCCAGAGCCAGGCGTATTGCGGCTTCTCGGTTCATGCGCTTGCCGGTCGTGAACTCGGCGTCGAACTTCGCGCGACCAAGAACGGCCACAGCCGACTCCTCGGCCTGGTCGAGCAGCGGCGCCAGCGGCGCGATGATGCCCGCGCCGGCCCCGAGCCGCGTCGCTTCCGCGGCCCCCAGCAGCTGCGCCCCGATGCGCGCCTGGCGATCGCCCGCGGCGAACCAGCCGAACGCGGCCAACAGATACGACTGAGCGAGCCGGTCGTCGATGCGCCGAGCGATCTGCAGCGCCTCTGTGTAGAGGGGTTTGGCGGCGCCGGCTTCGGCTGTGACCAGGGTCGCGAACGCCAGCTCCATCAGCATGATCTCCAGGACGTAGAGGTCGCCCGCCTCCCGACTCAGGCTCACGCCCTCCGACGTCGCGTCACGGACTACGTCCAGCTCACCGGTGAACATTCCGTTCAGGGCTCGGGCCTGCAGGACCGCCGTGGTGGCCGCCAGGTCGTTGGCCTCCCCCACCGCGGTCAGGGCCTCCTCGTAAAAGGCGTCCGAGGCCGCGCGGTCGCCCGCCGTCATGGCGGCGATGGACGCCATCGACGTCGCCTGTGTCAGCAGCGGCGCATGATCCAGCTCTCGAGCGGCCTCCGCCGCCCGTTCGAGCCACGGCAGCGCGGCCGCCGTGTCGGCTTGAAGGACGGCGAGGAACCCGCGCAGGAAGCAGGCCCATGCCAGGGACTCCCTTTCGCCACTTCCCGCCGCCATCATCTGGTCCAGCCATCCCACGCCCTCGGTGGTCGCGCGCGTGATCCAGAACCAGCCAAGCGCGACGACGAGGTCGATCCCTCGACTGGAATCTCCGCGATCAAGACAGTGCCGCAGGATGGCGCGGATGTTGTCGATCTCAAGCTCCATCCACTCGAGCCACTCGGCCAGCCGATATCGAGCCGGCGGTCCCGTCAGGGCGCACAGCTGAACGTAGTAATCGGTGCAGCGCTCGGCGAGCGTCTCGACCTCGCCGGCCTCCCGCAGCTTGAGCGCCGCATACTCGCGCATCGTCTCGTGCAGCCGGTAGCAGGCGACCCCCCTCACGTCCTCCTTGATGACCAGAGACTTCTCGACGAGCGACAAGAGATGGTCGAGGTCGAATTCGCAGATGCCCTCGACGTCCTCCAGCGTGAATCGGCCGGCGAAAACGCACAGCCGCCTTAGCAGAGTCCGCTCGCCGGCGGACAAGAGGTCGTGGCTCCACTCGATGGTGGTCTCGAGCGTCTGATGTCGCGGAATCGCCGCCCGGCCGCCTCCGACGAGCAGGCTGAACCTGTCGCTCAGGCGCTCCAGGATCTGCTCCACCGACAGCACCCTGGTCCGCACCGCCGCCAGCTCGATCGCGAGCGGCAGGCCGTCCAGGCGCCGGCACACGTCCGCGACCGCAGCCTGGTTCGCCGAGGTCAATTCGAATGTGCCCGCCGCCGCCGCCGCCCGCTCTACGAACAGAAGCACCGCCTCGTTCTGTCGCACAGCGCCGTCGCCCACGGCGGGCAGCTCCAGCGGGGGGATCGGCAGGACGTGCTCGCCCCCCACGGCCAGCGGCTCGCGGCTGGTGGCGATCACCCGGACGCCCGGGGCGGCACGGACGACCTCGTTGACGATTCCGGCCGCAGCCTCCAGCAGGTGCTCACAGTTGTCGAGCACCAGCAGCAGCTCCTTGTCGGCGAGGTAGGAGCGAAGCAAAGCACGAGGCTCCGTCGCCGCCTGGTCCCGCAGGTCAAGCGAGGCCATGACGGCGTTGCCGACCAGCGAGGGGTCACGCACCTCGGCCAGCTCCACGAGCCACGCGCCGCCAGGGAATCCCCGCGCCAGGTCCGAGGCGGCCCGCAAGGCAAGGCGGGTCTTGCCGACGCCGCCCGGCCCGACCAGGCTTACCACCCGCGCCGCCCCCAGCTTTCGCCGCAGCTCCGCCAGCTCGCGCCGCCGTCCGATGAAGCTCGTCGCTTCGGCCGGCAGGTTGCCCAGGCGGCGGACTGGCTTTGCCATCGTGAGACGGCAAGTTACTACCCACGCGGTCGAGGCGCCTGCAGCCCAGGAATTCGGTGATTCCACGGATTCCCTCTGCCGACTGCCTGTGTAGCTTTCGAAGCGTGATCGAGGAGCCTCAGAAGAGAGCGGTGGAGGTCAGCTTCGTGGGCGCCCCGCCCGTGCAGCAGATCGCGCGGGCGTCGGGGGTGAGCCGGGTCGAGATCGTCGACGGCCGGCTCCTCCGCTGCGTCGTCTACGGCAGCTTCCAGCCGTTTCTCGAGGCATTGCACGGTCACGAGGTGATCAGCCTCAAGTCCAGCGACCTCATCCAGGAGGGATGAACAAGTGGTCAGCAGCTACCCGGTCCAGTTCGACGTCGACTTTCCCGCCCGGCCGCTCGGCCGGCTCACGACCGCTTTCCGTCTGATCGTCGCGATCCCGATCGTCGTCGTGCTCACGATGCTCTCCGGTGAGACGTTCCGCAACAACGACGACACGCGGACGCTGGTCATCGGCGGCGCCGCCGTGTTCGTTCCGCTCGTGTTGATGCTCGTGTTCCGCCAGAAGTACCCGCGATGGTGGTTCGACTGGAACCTCAATCTGCTCCGGTTCTCCAACCGCGTCACGGCGTACATGGCGCTCCTCGACGACCGCTACCCGTCGACAGATGAAGAGCAGGCCGTCCACCTCGACTTCCCGTATCCCGACGCCAAGCAGCTCAACCGCTGGCTGCCGCTGGTCAAATGGCTGTTCGCCATCCCGCACTACGTCGTGTTGTTCTTCCTGTGGATCGGCGCTCTGTTCGCGATTGTCTTCGCCTGGTTTGCGATCCTCTTCACGGCGACCTATCCGAAAGGCCTTTTCCGCTACGTCGTCGGTGTGCTTCGCTGGCAGAACCGGGTGACCGCGTACGCCTTCACCCTGGTCACCGACCAGTACCCACCCTTCAGCCTGAGCTGACGTCGATGAACGCGATCGTCTGCGACAGGCGCGACAGCTCGAAGCTCGAGGAGATCGAAAAACCGGCCGTGCCCGACGACGGCGTGCTCGTTCGAGCGTACGCGTCTTCGGTGAATCCGGTCGACCTCTTTCCTCTAAGCGGCGCGGGCCGCCTGATGCGGCGCGTGAACCGCAAACCGAGGCGAGATGTGCTGGGCACAGACTTCGCGGGTACCGTTGAGTCGGTCGGCAAGGACGTCACGCGCTTTCAACCCGGCGATGAGGTGTTTGGTGGCCAGCACGGGGCGTTCGCGGAGTACGTGTCCATCTCAGAGACAGCGGGCCTGGCGCGGAAGCCGGCCAACATCACATTCGAGCAAGCAGGCACCGTGGCCGTCGCGGCGCTGACCGCGCTGCAGGCGGTCCGCGATCACGGCTAGGTCAAACCAGGCCACAAGGTGCTGATCAATGGCGCCTCCGGAGGCGTGGGCACCTTCGCCGTCCAGATAGCCAGGTCGTTCGGCGCCGATGTCACGGCGGTCTGCAGCCCGAGCAACGTTGACACCGCCGGCTCGCTCGGCGCGCAGCGGGTGATCGACTACACGAAGGCGGACTTCACCAGAGGCGCGGAGCGCTACGAAGTCATCCTGGACATCGCCGGTAGCCATAGCTTCTCCGAGTGCCGGCGCGTGCTCCTACCCACGGGCATCTACGTGCTGGTGGGTGTGGCCGCGATCCAGCACGTCAGCCCCATGAAGGCGCTAGGCCACTTCGCCGGCACGCGCCTTCGCTCGATGCGGGGCAGCCAGAAAGCGGCATTCTTCATCACCAAGCTCACCCGGCAGGACCTGGATGCGATGGCCGAGCTGATGGCCTCAGGCAAGGTGTCGCCGGTCATTGAGAGGCGGTACCGGCTCGACGAGGTCGGCGAGGCGCTTCGCTCCTTCCGCGAGGGCCACGCGCGGGGCAAGATCGCCATCGACGTGACGCGCTCGGCACCGGAAGCAATGCCGCGGCGAGGGCTGCCGTCGGTCAGGGCAGCGACCTGATCGTCGACCGTCCGCTCAGTGGCCATACCGTTTGTGCTGGTTGAGGCTGAACCAGTTCCCGGAATCGTCGCGAAACAGGGCCTCGATGCCGTAGGGCCGCTCGGCCGGCTCCTGCAGGAAGGTAACGCCCTTGCCCTTCAGCTCCTCGTAGACGGTGCGGATGTCATCGGTCTCGATGACGCCGGCGCCCATCACGCCCTTGGCGACCAGCCGGAGGAGGGCCTGGGCGTCCTCCTCGCTGAACATCGGCGGCTGAGGGCGGGCGAGGAGGATGTTGAGGTCGGGCTGGTCCTTCGGGCCGACCGTGAGCCAGCGGAACCCGTCCATGGTCGTGTCGCTGCGCACCTCGAAGCCGAGCTTCTCGGTGTAGAACGCCTTGGCGCGGTCCTGGTCTTCGACGAACACGTTCACGTGCGAGAGCTTCTTGATCATGGCCCCGACGCTACCGCACGCCTGTCGTCGGTGCTACTTCCGGATTGCTGACTTCTGGCGAGACCCGGCCGCGTCCACATGAGGACGAAGCAGCCCGGGATGGGCGGAGCGCCGGCAGAGGCACTCCGGTACTCGGTCGGTGACATGCCCACGAGGTCGCGGAAGCGCGAGCTGAAGGAGCCGACGCTCTCGAACCCGACCAGGAAGCAGATCTCGGTGATGGTCAGGTTGGCGGCTCGCAGCAGGTCCTTGGCGCGCTCGATCCGGCGCCGGGTCAGATACGTCCTCGGAGTCTCGCCGTAGGCTTTCGTGAACGCCCGCGCGAAGTGGAACTTGGACAGGTGCGCCGCCTGCGCCATCGAGTCGAGGGTGAGGGGCTGGGCGAAGTCGCGGTCGGTGAGGTCGCGCGCCCGCCGCAGCCCGATCAGGACCTCTGGCCGTGGAGAACTAAACATCCTGGTAGTACTCCATGCCCAGATGCGTGACCTGCTCCTCGCCCATCAACCAGCGGAGAGTGTTCTTGAGCTTCGTTTGTTGAATGAACAGATCATTCTCGGCATAGACATTTGACGCGTGCTGGGGACTCTTGAAATAGACGGAGAGCCATTCCTGGATGCCTCTCAACCCTGCCCGCTGCGCCAGGTCCGTGAAGAGAATCAGATCGAGCACGAGCGGTGCGGCCAGAATGGAGTCCCGACACAGGAAGTCGATCTTCAGCTGCATCGGGTATCCCAACCAGCCGAATATGTCCAGGTTGTCCCAGCCCTCTTTACTGTCGCCTCGCGGCGGGTAGTAGTTGATCCTGACCTTGTGATAGATGTCGCCATAGAGGTCGGGGTAGAGGCCGGGCTGGAGGATTTGCTCGAGCACGCCGAGCTTGCTCTCCTCCTTGGTTCGGAAGCTGTCCGGGTCGTCGAGCACCTCGCCGTCGCGGTTGCCCAGGATGTTCGTCGAATACCAGCCGCGGAGCCCAAGCATGCGGGCCTTCAGCATCGGAGCGACGACCGTCTTCACGAGCGTCTGCCCGGTCTTGAAGTCTTTGCCGCAGATCGGAACCTCACTTTCGTCGGCAAGGTCGACCAGCGCAGGAATGTCAACTGTCAGGTTGGGGGCTCCGTTGATGAAGGGCACGCCCTCCTGCAGCGCAGCGTATGCATACAGCATCGAGGGCGCGATGCTGCGGTCGTCCGAATTCAGCGCCGCCTCGAACGAGCCTAGGTCCGAGTGCGCGGGTCCCGCTGTCATGAATACTTCGGTCGACCCGCACCAGATCACGACGAGCCGCGAGCACGCGTGGGAGTCTTTGAAGTCGCGTATGTCCCGTCGCAGCGCCTCAGCCATTTCGCGTTTGGTTTGAGCCCGCTTGACGTTTGAGCCTCGCAGGCGCTTCACGTACGACTGGTCAAAGGCGGCCGGCATCGGCTCTATCTCTTTCAGCTCGCCTGCCACCGGCTCGATGTGGCTGGCTCGGTCCAGGACGCCGCACTTCACCGCCTCTCTTTCAGCTCGCCTGCCACCGGCTCGATGTGGCTGGCTCGGTCCAGGACGCCGCACTTCACCGCCGCTTCATACGCGTTGTCGGGGATGGGATCCCAGGCGCCGAAGACCAGCTGGTCCAACCTCGCGAGCGGAACGAAGTCCTTGATGAGGGGCGTCCTTTTCTCGGTGCGCTTGCCCAATCGAATCGTGCCCATTTGACTGAGCGACCCGATGGGGAGCGCATCGCCTCTCTTGATGAGCTCGACGCCGGCTATGAAGGTCGAGGCGACCGCACCCAGCCCGACGATGAGCACGCCGAGGCGTCCCTCAGCTGGAGCGATGACGTGGGATTCGGCAGCCACGAAATCCTTGGCCTCCAGGGAGATGCCTTTTTTTCGGGCCAGGGCCATCAGCGTCGGCTGCCAACGGGCTGGAATCCAACCGGTTGCGGCCCAATGTTCGACGGTGCTTTGGCGCCGACCAAGCAACTGGGCCAGTGCGCTCTGTCCGCCAAAGCGGCGAATCACGCGGTGGGCGGAATTGAACGCTCCCATACCCATCTTGGGGACAATAACGAATTATTCGTTAACTGGCAAGCTGGCTTCCTGAGTCGGCCCGAGTCGATCCTTGGCCGGCGCTGGGCGGCCGACGATGCTCAACCGGGCGCCGACCCCGGATCACCGCCCAGATCTCCAGGGCGTCTCGCGCGGGCGGCACTCGTCTGGTCAGTCTTGTAGGTCCAATTCTCTCGACTTACACTGGGCCCGCGAGCCGGGAGGAGGATCGATGGCACCCCAAAATCTGCCGGCGGAGCTGACCAGCCTGACAGCGGGCTTCACCTACTCGAGCCTGACCAGCCGCTAGATTCGACCCGGAGCGCCGGCATCACCAGTGCCGGCTCTCCAGTTCGTATAGCGCTCATACTCGCCCGATGGGCGGCGTGCCCCTGGTCGACAGCGGCCCTGAGTTGATCGAGCGCGAGCAGGAGTCCGCAGTCCTGGACACGCTGGTAGATCGTCTTCGCGACGGCGGGGGAGCGGTCGTGATCCGGGGCGAGGCCGGCATCGGAAAGTCGGCCCTGCTCCAACGGGTGCGCCGGCGAGCGGAAGCGCAGGGTGCCCGACCGCTCGTCACCGTAGGAGTCGAATCTGAAGCCGAGTTGGCTTTTGCGGGCCTCCACCAACTCCTGCGTCCGGTGATCGGGGCGCTCGCGCAGCAGCCCGAGTTGCAGCGGCAAGCCCTCGAAGCGGCACTGGGGTCGGGCGGCGACCTCGAGCCCGATCCTTACCGAGTTGCGATCGCGGCCTTTCAGCTCATCTGCGAAGTAGCGGACGCAGCGCCGTTGGTTCTGATCGTCGACGACGCGCACTGGCTTGACCGGTCCACGCTCAGCGTCATTGCTTTCATTGGCCGCCGGCTGGAAGCCGAGCACGTTGCGCTCGTGGCCACGATCAGGAGCGGGCAGTCGGCACTGCTTGACGATGCTCGCCTATCAACACTCGATCTCGAGCGCTTGAGCGCATCGGCAGCTGCAAGCTTGCTGGATCGCACCGCGCCCGAGCTGCATCCGGTCTTGCGCGCAAGGGTTCTCGCAGAATCGTCGGGCAACCCCCTGGCGCTCGTTGAGCTGGCGCGCAGCTTGGGGCGATCGGGCGAGCAGCTTTCGCCTGGGCCCACTACGTTGACGGCTCGGCTCGAGCGCGCGTTCGCAAGCAGGTTTGGCGACCTTGCCCCACACACTCGGCCCGCACTCCTCGCGGCGGCGCTCGACAGCCGAGCGTCGCTGGACGAGATTGCGCGATCCAGCCGAGCGAGCGTCGAATCCCTCCAGCCGGCTGTTGAGGCGGACCTGGTCGAGATCGCGGACGACGCGGTGCGTTTCCGACATCCTCTGATCCGCTCGGCTGTCCGTCAAGCCGCCTCCGCCCAGCAAGTTCGAGATATGTACGGGGCTCTCGCCGAGGTCGTCAGCGATCCGGAGCGACAGCTCTGGCACCGGGCCATGGCAGCCAAGGGACCCGACGAGAACATCGCCTCCGCGCTCGAAGAGCACGCTCGCCTGGCCGCCACGCGAGGCGCGGTCACGGTAGCGGGCGCGTTCGATCTCAGCGCCCGCGATGTGGCGCGGGTCGCGTGGTTCCGTCAAATCCTCAGCGGCAGCGTCTGGTTCGAGTCCGGTGCGGCCAGGACGTTCGTCACGATCGCCGAACAGTTGCGCGACGGCGGCGACGCTGACATGGCTTTGCGGTCATTGATTCCGATCGCACATCGGTGCTGGTGGACGCGTACGAAATCCGGGACCCGGGAGTATCTCGTCGAGGCCGCCCTGGCCATGGGGATGGCGGACGATGACCCGCGCGTGCTGGCGGTCGTCGGTCTTGCCCATCCCGAAGAGACAGGGCCGACGATCCTGAGACGAGTCTCGCGGATGCGAGTCCACGAGATGACCGACCCCATCGCAGCCATGTATGTGGGGATCGCCGCCGAGAAGGCCGGCGATTTCGTGACGGGAGTGCGGTTTCTGGCTTCCGCGATCGACGGTCTCCGTGAGCAGGTGCGTTTGGTCCCTCTGACGCAGGCTCTGGTGCACTATGCATGGGCGGGGATCCACGCCGGCGAGTGGCCGGCGGCCGCCGCGGCAGCCTACGAGGCCGCCGGTCTTGCGCGGGACACGAGACAGCCTCAGTACGGGCTCACCGGAGAGCTGGTCGGCGCTCTGGCGACGGCGTTACATGGAACCGAGCCGGACATCGAATCAGCTCTCGCCGAACCAGAGCGGGCGCTGCTTGCCATAAAGGGTGGACCACTGCTCGCGACCG